>Ga0209187_1000217_pt1 | contig 125073 bp, 95 predicted proteins | sample BantaG_FD_187430 | JGI IMG/M metagenome (GOLD analysis project Ga0209187, IMG submission 187430) | Marine algal microbial communities from Bantry Bay, Ireland - BantryBay_4 metaG (SPAdes) (version 2) | ecosystem: Host-associated > Algae > Red algae > Unclassified | place: Bantry Bay, Ireland...
TCATTTTCCTCTTCTGTCTCTCCTATATCATCCTGCAGTTCACCTTCAAGATTGAATACTACTTCATCACCTTCAGCGTCCGCTACGATTATAAACAATTCACCATTCATATCCTCTACCCAAACTTCGTCGAAATCATCTCCAAGCTGCTCAATATATTCCTGCACGTTTTCAGGTAACTCACTAATATCATCTACTTCTCCTTCTGCCAATGTATTTCCAGTTGCGCCTGTGTCTTCATTTCCATCTTCTGTCTCTTCCGCCTCGCCCTGCATTTCACCTTCAAGATTGAATACTACTTCATCACCTTCAGCGTCCGCTACGATTATAAATAATTCACCATTCATATCCTCTACCCAAACTTCGTCGAAATCATCTCCAAGCTGCTCAATATATTCCTGCACGTTTTCAGGTAACTCACTAATATCATCTACGTCTCCTTCTTCCAATGTGTTTCCACTTTCGTCTGTATCTTCGGTTTCATCTTCTGTCTCTTCTGTATGATCCTCTAACTCGTTTAGCTGAACCAACTGATGCCAGTTCAATACATTGTTGTGCATAATTTCTCCTACATCGCATACATCAACTATACGTTCAATATCCAAGGTCATAAATTCTTCGAATTTAGCAGCCATTGCCGCACGATCTTCATCTTCTTTATAGCCTCCAAATTCATCTTTTGCTCTGTATGATTGCCAAGTTTTTAACCAATACTTAAAACGCTCCTGGTTACCAATACCAACTACACTAGACTGCAATGCTTCAATATCACCGACAAAATCAGTATCGCTTTCATCATATACATCTCCTATAATTGCACTCCCTACTGAATTAATACCCTCGTCATGAGTGTCCCAATCACAGATGATCGGAACGGCAGGTTCGCCTCCTTTATCCATTGTTCCCATGATGTCATTAATGTCTGCTGCTACTTCAGAGCCAAACCAACGGGTAGCCCAGTCTGTATATACTTCATCGATCCATGCATTCTTATCTGAAGGAAAAGCTTTGTCCACGGTTGTCCCTGTTGGCCCATATGCCCAAATGGCCTTTTTTAAGGAGTGTGTATTCATACTGACTCCCCGTGTTCTCCATCCTTTACCTATCAGGCCACTACAGTCTTTATCAAAAGCAGCTAGAGCATCATCATAAACACGGTGTACTTCCAATTGCGGTTGAATCAGTCCCCAATCTTCTTCTAGCCATGTTGCAGCCCATTTCACTCTGTCGGCAGAAAGTTCTTCCATGTTCAGAGCCTCGTCCCATAAATTGTAAAACGGATTGTCTTTCGGCATTAGATCATCAAATTCTGCCGGATTGTCTCCTGTGCCAAGGATCCAACCGGCATGTCCTAATGTGAAAGGAACATCCATTTCATCAGCGGCTTCCATGGCTAACGTAATATCATCTCTCACAGCTTGTATCTGTGAATTATTAACACCGAAGGCGCTCCATATTTCATAGGACCACAACCAGAAATAATCCAGGTGATGGGTTTTCATAATACGATCGTAAATACCTTTGTAAACAGCTTTTACATTTTCCGCAGATCCTGGATCATTGAGTCTGTCTTGTAATTCAACCGGCATGCCTCTCACCCAATCATCACCGACTTCAGGACCTTTGGGCTCAATACCCAATGGAAGTTCAGTACCAATCGCAGTTTTCACACCAATATCTCTGGCAAAACCAAATGCTTTATTGAACATCTCACCCTGCTTGTTGTAGACCTCAACACTGCTGGGAACATCAGTAGGCATAGCAGTGGTGCCGAATATATCAGAGCCCCAGAAGTCTCTCGGGAAAATATCGGCTGAACCCGCAAAATAATTACCTGTATTCCATTCTACGGTTCCCCAAATTTCATAAGGACTGTGAGAATGCCTGTAATAGGAAGGGTAAGCCCAATTTACGGTTCCATCGGGATTAACATCTTCTGGTAAACCTATCCAAACATTGGGCTCTGGTCCTTGACGCACATCATCTTCCCTTTCTTCCTCTAATGAATAGGTCGGATAATTGTGCAACCCAAAGAAGTTCATACCCATCTTGGAAAGCTGGTTCATGGCTACCATGTATTCATCAGTACTCCATAAATCCGGCCCTTGGAAGAAATCATGAAAAGGTAATAAACCAGCAATATCAAACCGTCTTGCACCTGCCTCGTCAAAACCCGTAAGTGACAATGAAATTTTTGCATCTGGAATCGCATCGCCAGCAAAGTCAAAACCTACTCCAAGATGCTCTGCAAATCGGTAAGCAGCTATTAAGGTAGACTCTGAGTTGTTGCCTGTAATAACAAGAATTGTTCTTCCGTTGTCGCTAATTGATTTGATAATGATTCCGCCCGGTGTTGTTGTTTGGTTAATTTGACTCCGCAGGCTTTCCACCATATGATTGTCGTCATTTGCAACCAAAATAATATCTCCCAATGAAGGAATACTGGTTACCACCTGGATAGGTAATACTTGATCTGTCCGCAGATATATGTAACGCCTTATCTCTTTAGCAGCTAGTATTTCGGCGTAAGAACCAGAATCAGGATAAACAATTACTTGAGCGAATCCTAATTGAAAATATACAATGGCTAATAGTACTAATGCTAACTTTTTCATGCAAAGTGTTTTTGAGTGAGGTCTTAACTTTGCAATGAAACGGGGTGGTTTTATTTTACCCTACCAAGAATGCTTATTTTCTTCTACTACCACTTCCATCGGATTACCAAATTTGGTGTAAACCCTAATAAGACCCGCTCGAAATAGATCAATTCTTCAGCTTCTAAATCGTCATTCCAAGCTACATCATATTGCCTACTAAGGTAGTTTTGTTGATTGTATAGATTGAGAATAGATAAACCAATTTTCCCTTCAGACCTTATGTTTTTTGGCTTGATAAAATAAAGGATGGAGGCATCCAAACGGTGGTAATTTGGGAGTCGGTCTGCATTGACTTTATCGATAGGATAAGTCGGAAAAATACCCTCTCCATCGAATTCAGTTTCAGCTGCCGTAAATACTTTTCCCGAAGAGAAATTCCAACTCATCGAAACTTGCCATTTAGGCAAACTTAACACATGTGTGGATGTGAATGCATGTGGCTTTTCATGCGGTGCAGAAAAGCGCCTTGCTTCATTTAATTCTTCAAATATATACTTGACATCAGAAAAGGTATAACTCATCCAGGTTTCATATTTACCCCATTGTTTTTTCAACAACACATCAACGCCCCGTACATGTCCTGAACCTACATCATAATCCCAGCTGTCTTCTGAATTGACAAATGCTGAAGAAACGGATGTCAAGCCATCCAGTTTTTTCAAATAGGCTTCGACTTCAAACTGAAAGCCAGCACGATTGAACAACAATCCGATATTGACATTTTGATTTTTCACTTTTGGCAACTCATCTTCGTTAGTGGACAATACCCAGAATTGTTCATTGAAACCAAGATCATTTAACTCTATGACTTGGTGAATGATCTGATGATAATTGCCCGCTGAGAATCTAATTTGCCATTCTGGTTTCGGCACAAAGGACAAAGAAAATCTTGGTTCCCACCACGAATTCCATTGAATATCCGAGCCTGTATTGTATCGTGTTCCAATTTTTATTTTCCATTTGTCACGAATATTTTCTTCATAAGTTGCAAAGAGGGAGTGTACGCTGACTTGATCAGAAAAGGTCTCGAAAAGATCACTGTCCGACCACTTGAAGATTCTACTCACTTTCAAGTCAGAAAACTGATAGCCAAAATTAATTTTGGTGTTAGGGTTTGGGACCCAATCATTTTTCAAATGAAGGGTGACATCATTGACTGTATTCTTTTGGATCTCCTCCTCTCGAATATCATCATCTACAAAACCTGCAGTATAGGTAGATTGATTGTCCAATCTTGCATAAGAAAGTTTTGCTGAACTCGAATATTTCGGATTCCAGTTTCGATGCCATTGTAGACTGTAACCAGTATTTTTTAGATCCAGTTTGTCAAATTCAACTATTTCTTCTTCGTTGATGTAAGAATTAAATTCCAGTTTATCAAAAATTCCAAACGCACTTACCGATATATGGTCTTTTTCATTTGGCTTCAACAACCACTTTGCATTCAGATCATTGAAAAAGAAATTTATGTCTAGATCCAAGAGGTCTTCTTCATCTTGTTGCTCATTTATTTTTCCTTCTTGAAACAAGCGATTTGACAAACTCGTGAAAGTTGGAGATGAAAAAACATCTGTTAAAGATCTTCTTGATGAAAGTATGAGTGCAGATCTTTGCTTCCAGAAGGGTATCGCAATTGCGGCATCCGCGTGTGTTAAATTTAGGCCTATGTTGGCGTTGGTTTTTTCTGGAATTCTATTTTCACTGGTGATGTCTATTACACCACCTACACGCCCACCGTATTCGGAACCAAAGGCAGCTCGATACACTTTTACATTGTCAACTATAAAAGGATTGAAAGCAGACAACATACCGAAAAAATGACCACTGTTATAAACAGGAATCCCATCCCACAGGATCAGGTTTTGGTCGGGTGTATTCCCTCGAATATGAATACCTGTAGATGATTCATCTGGACTATGTATCCCGGGAAGTATCTGTATCATTTGCATCACATCTGCTTCCGTCAAGCCAGGAACAACATCGATTTGTTTAGGTCTCAGAATGATATGGTCCAGACTTTTAGATTGTTCAATACCCGAAGTAACATATTCTTTGATGATCACTTCGGTCACTTTCGATTCTGCGACTTTCAGAGTAATACTTGGACAAGTTTTTAAGGCTTCAATTGAAAATAATAGAGGCTGATAGCCAACATAACTTATTTCAATCGAATCTGACAACAGCTGACCTGACCAATCAAAGTCACCGCTTTCGTTTGCGCTAATACCATTCCTATCGGATTTAAAATAGAGATTGGCAAAAGCCAGGGGTTTTCCATATTCATCTTGAACTTTGCCACAAAGACGGATATTGGCTATCTCTTTTTCTCGTAAGATGACATATACTTCATCTACTATTTCGAAACTTATTTTTGTCTGTTTAAATAGTTCTTCTAGTGCTCCTTTTACGGTCAGGTTTTTAAATCGGACGGTCACAAATTGTTCTTCTACTAAGTCTTCTGTATAAGAAAAGATCAGCTCATATTCACGTTCTATTTTCTGAAGCACCAAGGACAAAGGTGCCTCATCAAAGTCTACAGCAATTTGTGATTGTGCAGACAGGATGTTGGATAAGAACAAAAGGAAACAGATTAAACCCGAATCATAGAGACGCATTCTTTCAAAAATACTACTTATAAATTACTACTTCCTTGCCATCTATTTTGAATCGATAGCCAATAGCAGGGAGGACTATTTTCAATGCAGATTCTATATCATCATGAGGAAAGCCCCCGCTATAGCCTTCTAGTTCAGAAAATTCATTGGGGTAGATTATAGCGACCTCAAATTGACGTTTTAGTTCTTCAACTACCTCCATGATATTCACATTTGTAAATTTGGAATACCCTTGTGTCCATTGTGGCACTGTTGATTGAGCAACTGCAATTCTTTGGGTCTTGATTATTCCATTTATTGCAATAATTTGTTCATTGGCTTTCAATAAACTAAAATCTGATTCATCATCAAAAAAGATAGCCACCTTTCCTGAGTAACAAGAGACATCCAATTTACTTTTTCTTGAGCGTACATTAAAAACAGTGCCCACCACTTTGACCGATCCATTCGTTGTCTCCACAATAAAATTCGAACCAGGTGCAACTTCAAAATAAGCTTCACCTTGAAGATCTAAGATTCTTTCTATTGCAAAATTATTTTCATCGTAGTTAATTCTTGAATTAGCGTTCAATGTTACTATTGACCCATCTGGTAATTGTGCCGTCTTCTTTTCTGCGATACTAGTTGAAATTTTCTTTAGAGCATTTGATTGAAATAGAAATATAAATCCAAATATGAGTAGCGAAGCTGCAACAATAGTAAAACCCAGCCATTGTCTGCGCTTTAATTTTATTACTTTTCCAGCAGTGGATTTTTGCGCACCGGCAGTCTCTGCCTTGAAATCTTTCCAAGAACTATCTTTGGATTTCCACATTGGCGTTTCTAGTGCTTGACTCTCTTCGGCTATTTTTTGAAATTCTTTATAAGCCTCCGTTTCTTTGAATGCTCGCAATACTTCATCACTCAATTCACCCGCCATCCAGCGCGCCAAAAAAGTATCATCATTGTTGTAATTACTTTGCATTTCCTTTTGTCAAATTATCTGAAAACTGATTTTACGTCTCATTGCCTAAAAATAAATTGATCCTACTATATGTTTTTCACCAATTTCCTCAACTCAATCAGTGCTTTGTGCATTCTCTTTTCCACCGCCTTTTGCGAAATTCCCAATGCCTCTGCTATCTCTCTGTACTTCATCTTATCGATTCGGTTCATCAGGAAAACGACCCGCTGGTTTTCTTGCAATGCACCTATCGCTGCAGACAACTGGGATCTAAATTCTTTTTCTTCCATAACAAATTGTGGACTTTCACCGACCTGTCGTTGCGTACTAATTTGTCGGAACTTCAGTTTCACCTTTTCGCGGCGTGCATTGTCCAAGAACAAGTTTTTTGCTGTAGTCAATAAATACGATTTCGCCTTTTCAAACGGCACCATCTTGCAATTTTTCCAAAGCCGAATGAAAGTATCTTGCGCCGTATCTTCCGAAAAATTTCTGTCCCCAGAATAATAATATAGAAAGTTCTTAACATCATCGAGATGCTTCAGATACAAGCTTTGAAATATTTTTTCCTTACAAATCGAATCGGAATGCGCCACTAGTAGAACTTATTTGTTAAAGCAATAAATTACAGTTTGTAATAAAAAATGAAATTATCAGTTATGGCATACTTTGAAAATATTTTGGTGCCTGAAAGATGCTAGTTGTTTACTTCTAGATCTTTCAGCGTTTTTAATCCATCAAATTTTGCTATGCTTTATTTTCATTCATTTATACTTAAAGACATACAACGGATGAAAGCTAAAAAACCCTACCTCTTTGTTCCTTTAGATGTATTATAACTTGTAAAACGTTCATTTTCAAGTATGCTCATGGTATTTTTTCTGTATTCTATTAATGTTCCTTTAGAGGATGCGCTAATTCATATGTGGCAGATAAATTCTTGGAGGGGGATGGTGGATAATCTTGTAGAACGGATCAGTCCATTAGACGGGAAGCCTAGGTCGGTGAGATTTGGCAAAATTTAGAGCTAGATTAAATCTAATTTAGACCTTAGTCTTGGGATTATGTGGTTTTCCACCAAAAATATGCGAAGAAGATTGAATAACAAGTTATTCCAGAAGTAATAAGTAATAAATAGTCTTCAGGTTTAAAAATCCATATAAAGATTAATGAAACTAATCCAGCACTTAATAAAATTGTAAATATAATTTTATCGAATGTGCTTCTGGGAGTTTTTAAGTTTTGCTTAGAAAGGTGAACGTTTACAATTTGTTTTTCAACATCCTCTAATGAGAAATAGTCATTTCCAACAAGATTATAAATTTCACTAATTGTTTTATTTTGCTCATGATATTCCTGAACTAGGTTGTTGCAATCGTTTATGATTTTTTATGGGCTTTTCTCTGTAGGACTTCAAATTTGTCAGCATCAATTAAAGGGAATTTATCCAGGTGATCTTCAAGATTAGTTTTAAGTAAATGAATTTCGATTTTTTGTAGATACCTTTCTTCTGTAATCTTAATACTCTCTGCAATGATCTTTTCAATAAATGCACTTTCGACACCTTCATTAACCAATGTTTTTATTTGAGAATCTTCAGTTTTCCCAGAAAAGATATTTTCTGAATACAGTTTAGCACGTTTCGAGATTTCTTCTTTATTCATTTCGGAAGAATGATTGACATTGAATATGGGAATAATCTAATTTTTAGAGATATGGTCTCAATAAATTTATAGCTACTTTTCACATAGTCTTCATCTCTTTAATCTGTGACACATGATGCTCCAAATGTCCAATATAATCCTCGATCAAAAAAGCAAGATTAGAAGGTTGTCCTTTCATCAGTAAACAATCTGATTTGCTAGTTCCCCAACCCATTTCAAAATAATTATGCTCGGTAGTCAGATGATTTAATTTCCCCTCAGATATATTCTCTATCACTCGACAGATAAATAAGTTATACGTCTTCCACATTTCTAGCAGTTCGTTCCAGTCTGTGTTTTGATAATTTTGTACGTCTACCCATTCTTCTTGATCATAACCTAAGAATATTAGGTGGTCTTGATACTGAGCTTTGACAAATCTGCGGTGATTGTTATTTGCAGAATCAATTAGGTGACCTATAATTTGTTTCGGAGACCACTTACCAGATTGAGGTGCCCTAGAAGGATCTTTTAAATCCTTTAGTAGTGTATAGTTGTCATGGATTGCACTTGAGAGCGACTGTGATAGTTCTGCGGTTGTCATCTATTAATCTTATTTAAGATCTCTACACTTGATAAGTTACCTATACTTCCTTCGTGAGTATGGTTGATATTTTTATCTGGCTTAAAATTACCTTTCTCTATGTCCTCTGCTACTTGTTTGTAAGCATCTCGGAATGGGGTTCCTTCTTGTACTAACTTATTGACTACCTCTACACTATATAAGTAGTCATACTTATCACCATCTAGTAAGTTGTTATGCACCACGATTTTTGGCAAACTGTAGATCATGATTTTTAAGATGTCTTCCATCATTTTAATAGCAGGGAATATTAACTCCTTAAGCTGCTGAAAATCTCTATGATAACCCGTAGGTAAAGAACTGCAAAGCATCGATATCTGCCCAGGCAGACCTTGAAGCTGGTTGCACTTAGCTCTGATTAATTCGAAGACATCAGGGTTCTTCTTATGTGGCATTATAGAAGAACCAGTGGTTAATTCGTTAGGGAGTTTAATGAAGTTGTAATTCTGGTTAGAATAAAGCGTTACATCCATTGCAAATTTGGAGATGGTATAAGCTAGACTAGCTAATGCCTGACTAATCAGCAATTCAGTTTTACCTCTACCAAATTGTGCATAGATAGAATTATAGCATAGGTCATCAAACTCTAAAAGCTCAGTGGTCAACTTACGATCTAGCGGAAATGAGTTACCATAACCCGCTGCAGAACCAAGCGGATTCTGGTTGTTAATCTTCCCAACAGCATCCAATAGAATTAGGTCATCTGCCAATGCTTCACCAAAACTACCAAACCACAACCCAAAGCTAGAAACCATCCCAACTTGCATATGCGTATAGCCAGGCATAAGAACACTTTTATGCGTCCCACTCAACTCTACAAATAAATTTGCCAAAGCGCGAGTATTTGTTTCTAGTCCTTTTATCCTATCTCTGAAATATAGTCTCAGATCAAGCAAAACTTGATCATTACGAGATCGACCAGAATGTATTTTCTTCCCTATATCGCCAAGCTTTGTAGTAAGCATAAGCTCCACTTGAGAATGCACATCTTCTACACCAGCTTCTATCTTGAAATTTCCTTTTTCTATTTCGACTAAAATATTATCAAGCTCTTTTGAGATCGACTTCCATTCATCTTCTGTAAGGAGACCTACCTTATGCAACATCTGGGCATGAGCTTGCGAGCCTTGCACGTCATAAGATGCTAACTCCAAGTCGAGCACATTATCTTGTCCGATCGTAAAGTCTTCTATTAATTTATCTAGTGGTATATCTTTTTCCCAAAGTTTCATAGCTGTAGTTATAATTGTAGTCCTGCGATTAGTTTAATGTATGTGTCGATTCCTTCTGATAATTCACTGAGGTAGATGTGCTCATCGGCTTGGTGGGATCGTTCTGATTTTCCGATTCCTATCTTGAGAGTAGGGCAGTCAAAGTGCACCTGATCTGATAAAGTAGCAGAACCAAAATGACTCAAACCTAAAGCCATTCCACTTTTCACAATAGGGTGAGACAAGTCAATTTTTGAGGGTCGATTGTTATAAGATCTAGCTTTAAGTTCAGATTTGCATTGTTGCTGTAACAAATCAAAAGTCTCTTGCAAACTGTAAGCATCGTTAACTCTCACGTCTATCACAAATTCGCAAGTATCAGGAATTACATTATGCTGATAGCCAGCTTTGATTTGAGTGACAGATTTAACTACAGGGCCTAATACTTGTGATGTTAGCGGATACTCAAATGCATTAATAGCTGCAATATCTGTAGTTGCTATATCGATTGCGTTCTTGCCGTTTGGTCGTGCTGCGTGTCCTGCTTCGCCTTTAGCGATGCCATCTATGACTAACAACCCTTTCTCAGAAACGGCCATCTGCATCTCTGTAGGCTCTCCGATTATTCCTAGAGTAATTTTGAAATCTAATTTCGGAAGTACTGATTTTATTCCATGTGGCCCAAATATTTCTTCTTCCGCAGAAGCGATCAATACCAAATTGAAATCTAGATCTTTTTCATAGTAATGAACAAAGCAATTTATCAATCCTACCAAAGAAGCTCCTGCATCATTACTACCTAATCCATAAAGTATTCCGTTTGCCACAGTTGCACCGTGAGGATCTTTAGTCCACCCATCTACTACCTTCACAGTGTCATGGTGGGAGTTAAGTACAACAGTAGGTTTGGAGCTACTGAAATTTTTATTCTTTGCTATGATATTGTTATCCCATCTATCATAGCTGACACCTTTGGCCTTAAGAAAAACTTCAATGATTTTAGCTGTACCAGTTTCCTGCTTTGAGAAGGAAGGAGTTTTGATGAGAGACTTGAGAAGTTCTTCAGCCTCTGTATAAATCGATAGACTCATTATATAAGTTGAGTTGCGGTTTCTGAATCTAACAGGTTACCTAAACCACAAATAATGACATGCTCCACACCATTAGATTTAGCATTAAATCCATTTTTTATTTTCGGCAACATACCTTTGCTTATGGTCCCATTTTGTACCATCTCCGGAATCTGAGCTTCTGATAATTCCGGAATCATTCCTTTTGGATCGTTAAGGTCATACATAACGCCTGGGAACTCAAAGCAGAATTTAAGATGCACATTATGTGTCGGGACAAATGCCATACTTGTCATAGCAGCGATTGTATCTGCATTGGTGTTAAGCAGAAGTCCTTTTTTGTCATGAGTAATAGGTGAGAGAACTGGTACTAGCCCAATGTTAAGCATCATTTGTAATCTCGTAGAATTCACTTTGTCTACATCTCCCACGAAACCATAGTCTATTTCATCTGTGACTCTTTTGTGAGATTGGATGACATTAGCATCAGCCCCACTTAGTCCTATTGCGTCGATATCTCTTTTTTGGAGTTGCGCTACAATTCGCTTGTTGATGTCACCTGCATAGACCATCGTTACTAACTTGATAGTGTCTGCATCAGTGATTCTACGACCCTGTATCATTTTTGTTTCGATTCCCAGTTTTTCTGCCATGATAGTAGCTTCTCTGCCACCACCATGTACAAGGATTTTTTGTCCTTCTATCTGGCTAAATATATCCAGCGCTTCATTTAACTTATCATTATCGTTGATAAGCTTACCTCCAATTTTCACTATAGTCAGATCGTCTTTTTTCATTTATTTTATTTAGAATTAATATCCGTAAGAAAACGAACAGGGTTATCATCTTCTTTGTTAAATTAATTATCTACGTCATAGACGTTTAAATTGTTTTACTTAGTAAGGAATGTATCGCTGCTTGCGCCGCATACACTCTGTTTTCAGCCTGCTGAAAAACTAGCGAATTAGCAGAATCAATAACTTCATCAGCAACCACCACATTTCTTCTCACGGGTAGACAATGCATAAACTTACCATTATCTGTAAGCTTCATTTTATCTTGAGAAATCATCCACGATTCATCCGTGCTAAGGATTTTGCCGTAATCTTTATAAGAAGACCAGTTCTTAGTGTAAATATAGTCCGCTCCTTCGAATGCCTTTTTTTGGTCATATTCGATAGTACAGCCTTTGGTAAATTCTTCATTGAGCTCATACCCTTTTGGATGAGTGATTACTACTTCATTATCTGTTTTTGTTATCCATTGAAGGAATGAATTAGAGACAGCCTGCGGAAGTGCTTTGGGGTGTGGTGCCCAGCTTAAGACTACCTTGTTTTTTTTCTTTGTTTGTGTTTCTTTAATCGTGATAAGATCAGCAAGTGACTGACAAGGGTGCAAGATAGAAGATTCCAAATTAACCAATGGCACTTCTGCATACTCCATAAAAGCATGCATCACTTCATCTCGATAATCTTTATCCCGATCTTCCAAGCCAGGGAATGCTCTGATACCAACCACATCGGCGTACCGACTAATAACACGTGCAGCATCTTTGATGTGCTCAGAAGTATTAAATTTCATTACAGCGCCATCTTCCATTTCCCATTTCCAGCCTTGATCTGCATTCATGGTGATAGCGTGCATGCCTAAGTTTTGAGCAGCTTTCTGAGTACTGATTCTTGTCCTTAGACTCGGATTAAAGAATAGTAGCAACGCTGTTTTACCCTTGTGATTTTGATCACCAAAAGGATCTCCCTTAAGTCTTAATGCCTTGTCAACCAGTGCTTCAATATTATTGACCGAATTTGCAGAGTAAAAATTTTCCATATTATGCTGTTGCTTTTTTGTTCATATATGAATGTATTCCTGCTTTAAGTTTTGTGATGAACTCATCAGCATGTGATGGATTGATATTAAGAGGAGGAAGAAGTCTAAGCATATTAGGATTTTTAGAGCTTCCTGTGAACAGCATATGATTATGAACAAGATGCTTTCTTAGATCTTTAATAGGAAAATCAAATTCTGCGCCTATCATTAGTCCTCTGCCCTTCAGTTGTTTTACCTCAGGTATCTCCTTTATAGCATCTGCTATTTGACCACCAAGATGCTTAGAATTATGGATCAGATTTTCTTTTTCTATTACTTCAAGGACAGCTAGCCCTGCTACACAGGCCAAGTGATTACCACCAAATGTAGTCCCTAGCATACCAGCTTTTGCTTGATAGCTTTCTTGATTGATTAACAACCCCCCGATAGGGAAGCCATTACCCATTCCTTTTGCCATACTTATTATGTCTGGTCTGATAGCTGCTATCTCGTAAGCAAAGAAAGAACCAGATCTGCCATAGCCAGCTTGCACCTCATCTAGTATCAATGCCGTGTTGTGTTCTTTGCAAGCTGCTGATATGGAAGTTAAGGCCTCTGCCGTAATACAGTCCATGCCACCTATTCCTTGTATCGCTTCTACGATTACCGCACAAGTATCATTCTTTTTTAAAGATGTAATGATCGACTCAACATTATCTATCTCATGGTACTCTACTTCAAAACCTTTGTTAAGCGAGGCTTGTATTTTGTGATTATCAGTGGCGTTAACAGCTGCAGATGTCCTGCCGTGAAAACCATTTTTCAAAGCTATAATTTTCGATCTGCCATTACCAAATGATGCAAGCTTAAGGGCATTCTCATTTGCCTCAGCTCCAGAATTGACTAAAAATAAATCATAACCCTTTACACCACTAACCTGAGCTAATTTCTCAGCCAGTTGATCTTGTAGGGTATTTACTACAGAGTTAGAATAAAACACAAGTTTTTCTATTTGCTCAGTTAGCCTACCGACATAATGAGGATGAGTATGACCAATCGAAATAACAGCATGACCTCCATAGAAGTCAAGATATTTATTTCCCGCTTTATCATAGACGTAGGTACCTTGACCTTTGACTAGCTCGACGTCATAGACGCTATATACATCAAACATTTTCATATTAGAATACCGTTGATTTTAAATTAAGTCCTGTCGTTTCTTTCAGTCCGAAACTCAGATTCATATTCTGAACAGCATGCCCTGAGGCACCCTTTAATAAATTATCGATTATACTTGTCACGAATACTTTCCCATTATGCTTTTCGACATGGAGTATTGCTTTGTTAGTATTGACTACTTGCTTGATTGCTATGTTTTCATCAGAGACATGAGTAAATGGATGATCTGCATAGTAAGCTTTAAATAGATTTACCAATTCTGCTTCTGATTTATCAGTCTTTGTGTACATGCTGATAAATATCCCTCTGGTAAAATCTCCTCTCATCGGAATGAAGTTAATATGCTTATCAAACTTTCCTTGAAGCATATCTATAGATTGATTTACTTCAGTCAAGTGCTGATGATTAAAAGCCTTGTAGACAGAGATGTTATTATTTCTCCAACTAAAGTGTGTCGTATCTAATTTAGATTGTCCTGCTCCAGTTGATCCCGTAATACCATTGATGTGAACTTCATCTTTTAGGAGCTTAGCTTTTGCTAGAGGGAGTAGGCAAAGTTGCATTGCAGTCGCAAAGCAACCTGGGTTTGCAATTCTCTTTGTGGATTTTATTTTTTCTCTCTGCAGCTCTGGTAAGCCATAGGTAAAATTGTGTGTCCCATCTTCCATTCTGAAATCTCTGCTGAGGTCAACTACAGTTGTATCATCTCCGAATTTATGTTCTTCTAGAAATGGCTGAGACTGGCCATGTCCTCTACACAAAAAGACAACATCCACATCAGGATCAAACTTGTCTGAAAATTTAAGATCAGTATCTCCGATCAAATCATGATGGGTCTCTGATAGTATTTTGCCGGCTTGACTATTGCTCATTACAGAGGTTAGCTTCACCTCTGGATGGAACAATAATATTCTGATCAACTCTCCAGCGGTATATCCACCACCTCCAACAATTCCTGCTTTGATCATAGGTCTAATTTCTCTTTGTTGACAGCATAGAATATTTTATGCTGATTAGATAGAATCTTAGTGAAACCCTTAGCGTCATCACCCGTCCAGGCAAGATTAGCTTCTCCATATGACCCAAATGTAGAATTCATCAAGTCATGTTTTGATTCTATTCCGACTAGTTCAAATGAATAGGGCTTTAACTTTATAGTTACTTTGCCCGTTACATATTTTTGAGTGTCTTCTAAGAACTGTTCTATGTTTCTCATTGATGGTTCTAAGTATTGACCTTCGTGCAGTAGCATGCCATACCAATCAGCCAATTGTTTTTTCCAATGAGACTGCCACTTTGATAGTGTATGTTTCTCTAGTAAGTGATGTGCTTTTATAAGTATTAAAGCTGCAGCTGCTTCAAAACCAACTCGTCCTTTGATACCTATGATAGTGTCTCCCACGTGTACATCTCTACCGATCGCATATGCAGAAGCAATATCATTAAGCTTATTAATGAGATCTATTGGGTTGTTATACCTTTTACCAGATAAGTGAGTTGGCTCACCTTTTTTAAATGTGATGCTGATCTCCTTTAGCTTCTTAAGTTTAAGTTGAGAAGGGTAAGCACTTTCGGGCAGTCCTAGATGAGAGGTTAAGGTTTCTTTACCACCTACACTTGTTCCCCAGATACCTTGATTGATGGAGTAGTCTTTTTTCTTTGATGACCATTTAAAGCCATGCTTTTTCAAGTAAGCAACTTCTGCGGCTCTTGATAGAGAGTTATCTCTGATCGGTGTAATGATCGTAACATCAGGAGCAAGGCTTTCAAAGATGATATCGAATCTTATCTGATCATTCCCGGCACCAGTGCTTCCATGTGCCACATATTTAGCTCCTACTTCTTGCACATACTTTAAAACTGCTAAAGCCTGAAATGCTCTCTCTGAACTTACTGAAAGAGGGTAGGTGTCGTTACGCAGAATATTTCCAAAAAGTAGATATCTGACACACTGCTTATAGTAAGCCTTACTTATATCTATACTCTTATATTTTTTGGCCCCAAGAGCGAAGGCACGTTTTCTCATATCTGCGAGTTCAGCTTTTTTAAAACCGCCCGTGTTAATCGATACAGCATGTATTGTAAATCCTTGCTCTATCAGATAAGGAATACAAAAAGAGGTATCCAGTCCTCCACTATAAGCTAATACGATCTCTTTATTTTTAATCTGTTTTTTGGTCATTTTGTTTTATCATATGAGTTAAGTCAAATTCCATTTCTTCTTTTGATTTGGCAAGCATACCAGTGCAAAGGCACATCTTTTTATCATTACGAGTTAATATATCATAGTTAGGGCAGCTACTGCATCCTTTCCAAAACTCCTCATCAGTTGTCAGGTGCTTAAACGATACAGGGATATAGCCAAGCTCAGAATTGATCTTCATAACAATGTCTGATGTCGTAATCCCAAATAGCTTCGCTGTGGGATTTTTGTCCCGAGCATATTTTACAGCTACTTTTTTGATCTGTTTAGATAGACCATTTCCTCTATACTTGTGAGCGACTATTAAGCCTGAGTTAGAGACGTACTCCCCTTTGCTGAAGGTCTCGATATAACAAAAGCCTGCTAGTTCTGCCCCGTTTTTCGCAATTATGGCATTAGCCTTGCTGATTTTTTGAGCAATGTATTCTGGTTTTCTTACAGCGATCCCAGTACCTCTTTCTTTAGAAGACTCAGCATACATTTGAGAAATCTGGTCAGCATATTTTATATCGTCGACATTTGCCAACTCAATAGTAAAGTCCATTCTTAGAACTAAATAAGTTTATAATATTGATTAGAATGATTCGCAGGACACCCTGCTATAGGATTATATAGAAAATATTAGGCCGAGATGGCCCTGAAAGGGAAAGAAACCCTAAAAGAGGTAAATAAAATTGTAATGATTACTAAGCTATTAAGCATTGATCTAAAGGTAACTTAAAAAAACATTATCAAACAAGTCTTGAGATATGTTTTAGCAAATAACCTCTGCAGATAAAATTGTGCTTCTTAGACTAATGCTTTACCAAATTTCTTTTTGGCATATTCAAATCCTTCTTCCCACCATTCAGTCATCTGAGCAGGATCAAAGTAAAATGAATATTCAGTTAATAGGCGAGGAGTAAAAATAAAGTTGACTTTCACATCATCATTATAAATACTTTCTAGATGGCCTATCAAAATGTCATGCTTGCCTAGTTGATGATGCATAAATTGCATGGACTGTAATAACATTTCAAAAGCATTGGTGCTAGAAGCTTTGTTAATATTTTGATGGCGAGGGGTGAGTACAATTACATCAATTTCTGATGCACCAAGATTCACAGCTTCCTCAATCGGAATATAATTTCCGAAACCTCCATCAGCATATTCAAAACCATTTTTCTCGATGATACTCATAAATGGGACAAAACTGGTAGATGCCCACATCCAATCCATAAAATCTTCGTAGGTATTATCTCTAGCATATTTGTACTCTATCTTTCTTGTCGTCAGATTAGATACCGTTACTATGACGTGCTTCCCATTATCCCTTATCTCTTGAAAGTCATCAGGGCTAATCGTTCTTGCTATCGTCTTTCTAAGGTTTTTATGTTCGCCAAAGGTTTTTCTCCTTTTAAGGAACATCCTCAAGGTATTAAAATGGTTGATAGAGGTTTTGATCGTTCCATCTTCATTTTTCTTGATATTAAATGGAGAGATATTATAAATGTCGTGTTGAGATACACTAGTATAGATATCTCTTATCTTATCTATTTTACCAATTGAGATATGAGGAATTAATAGACTTCCAGTAGATGTGCCACAGAGGATATCATATTCTCGTTTATCTTCTTCGATAAGGTACTGTGCCACTCCACCAGCAAATGCTCCCTTACTTCCTCCTCCTGATATTACTAACGCTCTCATTTATTATTTACAGTACCATTTTTTAATAGGACACGAAATTTTCTATTTTCTACCTGCTAAACAATCTTTTGACAGATATAGTAGTCCAAAGTTACGGTCTCTAATGATATATAACTATAAATGTCTATATGATTACTTTATTTTGTGATGATTATCATAGAATCAATAGATAAAAGATAATTACGATAGGTTTTTAAATAAAATAAATAATGGATAAGGACTCAAGAGACAAAAGATTTATCAGAAAACCCATATTCAAGGGTGGAAATAAAGAGTTCAGCAAGTTCCTCTACTCTAATCTTAAGTATCCCAAAACAGCATTAGACAAGAAGGTCGAAGGAATAGTGGTAGTAAGGTATGATATCGATCATAAAGGAGATGTGATAAAGACAAAGATATTATCGAGTATTGGGTTTGGTTGCGATGAAGAAGCAGTACGTGTAATCAAGCTTTTGAAATTTGACATTCCTAAAGGTCCAAGAAAACTCAAGATAATATTTCATAGAACTACAAAAGTTAAGTTCATACTTCCTAAGGTGGGTAACAAAGCACCTAAACCTAAAGTAACGCAGCCTAAACTCAGTGACACCAAGGCGGCAAAGGGTATGAACTTAAGTTATCAATATACTAAGAAGGAGCAACCGAAGGAAACTACAAAAAAAGAGAAACGACAAAATACTTATACCTATAATATAACATGGTAGAGACGATTGAGAGTGTCTGTAATATTGGCCTAATGTAAGGGAGGAATGATTTCTTACTTATTTTTTTATTCGTTGTTCAGATACAATTCTACTTCTTATTCTGCTTAGCGATTCAGGTTTGACACCTATGTAACTTGCAATTTGGTATTGAGGTACTCTATCTAATAATTCTGAGTGGTGCTCTTGTAAGTCGATGTATCTTTGCTCAGGTGTTTGATTGATATACTTCGATAATTCATTCTGTTGACGGACTATTTCTTTTTCAAGTATTTGCTGTGATATTTTTTGGAATCTTGGAAATTTTTCAAGAAAGTCATTTCCCTGATCATCATTAGCTATCAGTAAGTAAGAGTCTTCTATACACTCTAAATAATATTTAGATGTGCCATTATTTTCAACACTAGTGAATGGTAAAATCCATTCTTTTTCCGTAAAAAAATTAGAGGTATTTTCAATACCTTCTTTTAGATAATATTGTCTAATACACCCTTTTACTATGAAGTAATTATCTTTAGGAATTGCTCCTTCTTTAAGCAAAATCGCTCCTTTTTTTACTTTACTAATTTCAATTCCTTCACGAAGTATATTTTTTTCTTCTTTTGAGAGAGGCTGGAGTTTTGAAAAATAGGATATAATTGTTTCTATCATTTTTGGATTGAAATTTTATTCTTTGTGTTCTAAAAAAAAGTGGACGTCCGAACTATTTGCTTTTAACAATTTCGAGAATATTCTTTAAAAGAGAACTATTATTTTTTTTATTCCAAATGACTTGTAAGGTTGTGCGTTGTGGTATTTTTTTTAATTCAATAAACTTAACCTTTCTGTCATACCCATGCTGCAGAGAAGTGGGGACTATCGATAAGCCGAAATTATTTTCTACTAAGCTGTAGATAGTGTTTGCATGGACAGTCTTGTGAGAAATAATTGGATGAAATTTGCTGCTCTCAAAAATTTGCATCACTTTCTCATAATAAGATTCGCTATATGAGGCATCGAATAGTATAAAGCGTTCATCTTTTAATTGGGCCAGATCTTTAAATTTTCGTTGTGACATGGGGTGTGAGATCGGGAGTACTATGGAGAATGTATCCTCGAGTATTATCTTCTTGTTCAAAGCATTTGGTAGTCTGTCATAACGAACAAAGCCTATGTCGATATCTTGTTTTAATATCGCATCGATCTGTTCTTGATTAGCCATTTCCTTAAGGTCGAAGATTATATTTGGATATTTCTCTCTTATCTTAATTAATAGTTTAGGAATAGCATTCTGCATAGCCGAGCCTACATAGCACATTTTTAACTCTCCTTCTAATCCTTGTTCTAGTAGTTTGGCTTGCTGGAATATTGAGTCTAAATTATCTAAAGTCTTAGTGAGTTCTGTGTGAAGAAATGCTCCTATAGTAGTTAGCGTAACTTTTCTGTTATGGCGTTCAAATAGTTGCAGCTTAGTATCTTCTTCAAGTTGTTTAATTTGTCTAGATAGACCTGGCTGTGAGATAAATAGTTTTTCTGCTGCTTTCCTAAAGTGTAATTCTCTTGCTACTGCTAAGAAATATCTGATATGTCTTAATTCTAATTGATAACTCATGATTATTAATACATGCAATAATAGATCTTAAAAGGTATCAAATATAGAATTAACTTTAGAGTGTATCTGACAATAGTATATGTTTAATTATGGAGAGGGTCACTTAGATGTAGAAAAGGCTATTGCCTTGGCAGAAGGTAACCTAGTAGGCAAATTAAGTCCTGCAACAATATCGAAGATTAAATCTTGTAGAGATATAGTTGATACGATCGCATCCTCAGACAAAGCAGTATATGGTATAAATACTGGGTTTGGTCCTTTGTGTGATACTCAGATTTCTCCAACTGAAACCAACTTGCTCCAGAAGAATTTATTGATTACTCATGCTGTAGGAGTAGGTGCGCCTATACGGAAGTCTTTATCTAAGCTCATGCTTATTTGTAAATTACACGCGCTGAGTAAAGGCTACTCTGGTGTTAGGCTAGAGTTGGTTAATCGCATACTGTATTATATACAGAATGATCTTATACCAGTAGTACCTGAGCAAGGATCTGTTGGTGCCTCAGGTGATCTAGCGCCACTATCACATTTGTTTTTGCCGTTGATTGGGCAGGGTGAGTTTTGGGTCGATGATAGTATTGTATCTGCAAGAGAGATTTTAAATAAACATAGACTTGAGCCGATAATCTTACATGCCAAAGAAGGACTCGCATTAATCAATGGCACCCAATTCATATTAGCGCATGCTGTAGAGGGTCTACATAAGATGAAGTACTTGCTTGATCTTGCAGATCTAGCGGGTGCAATGAGTCTGGAAGGATTCCAAGGTAGTGCTGCTCCGTTTACTGAATCAATCCATTCCTTGCGACCTTTCAAAGGGAGTATCAAAGTGGCAGAAAGGATAAGGAAGTTTTTAGAGGGTTCTCAAAATGTAAATTCTCATTTGGATTGCGAAAGAGTACAGGACCCTTACTCCATTCGTTGTATACCACAAGTACATGGCGCATCTCGCAATGCATACCACCACCTAAATGAACTAACGGAGATAGAGCTAAATGCTATAACAGATAACCCAATCATTCTAGATGAATCTCATGTAATTTCTGGAGGTAATTTTCATGGGCAGCCGTTAGCGATGGCCCTAGATTATGTGTCGATCGCGACAGCTGAACTTGGGAATATTTCAGACAGACGATGTTATTTATTGTTAGAAGGAAAATATGGATTACCTAGACTTTTGACAGAGAAGGGAGGGCTTAATTCTGGCTTCATGATACCGCAGTATACTACAGCAGCATTAGTGACTGAAAATAAGTCATTATGTTTTCCTCCTTCAGCAGATAGTATTCCTACCTCGCTTGGGCAAGAAGACCATGTCTCGATGGGGAGTATATCTGGTCGCCAGTTCAATCAGATTCTGGGCAACTTAGAAAAAATTCTAGCCATAGAGATAATGTATGGTGCACAAGCACTAGAGTTTAGAAGACCAAATACTTTCTCTAATATCATAGAACAAAATTTTAAATTAGTAAGAACTAAAGTTGATAAACTTGAAGAAGATCGATTACTGAAAGATGATATAGGGATGATGATAAATCTGGTAAAGAATAAAGCATTTGTTGTTGAATAGATCAATTTAAAATTTATGACTTTTAAAGATCAAATATTAGAAGGAATTCCCTCGCAACTACCTTCGCTGAAGCCTGTGGATCAAGGTGCAAACAGAGCTCCAAAAAGGAAGGATATTCTTTCGGGTACAGAAAAGCAATTAGCAATAAGAAATGCTTTAAGATATTTTCCAACAGAGTGGCACACGGAGTTAGCCCATGAGTTTGCAAAAGAATTATCAGCATATGGCCGAATATATATGCACCGCTTTAAGCCTAATTATAAAATTTATGCAAGAGCAATAAGTGAGTATCCTGCCAAAAGCTTGCAAGCTGCAGCCATCATGTTTATGATCCAAAATAATCTTGATCCTGCAGTTGCACAGCACCCAGAGGAGCTAATCACTTATGGAGGAAACGGATCAGTTTTTCAAAACTGGGCACAATACCTCTTGACGATGCAATATCTAGCTCTTATGACGGATGAGCAGACATTGCACCTGTACTCAGGTCATCCTATGGGTTTATTTCCATCAAATATTAATTCACCAAGAGTTGTAGTCACTAATGGTATGATGATACCTAACTACTCAAAGCCTCACGACTGGGAGAAATACAATGCTTTAGGGGTCACTCAATATGGACAAATGACAGCAGGTTCATTCATGTATATAGGGCCTCAAGGAATAGTTCATGGGACTACGATAACCGTGATGAATGCATTTAGAAGAATCTTAGATAAGAATGAAACAGTAAAAGGTAAAATATTTTTAACTGCAGGACTTGGAGGGATGAGTGGTGCCCAACCAAAAGCTGGTAACATCGTAGGCTGCATAACAGTATGTGCAGAAGTTAATCCTAAAGCAGCGGAGAAAAGACACACGCAAGGCTGGGTCGATGAGTTGGTTTATGATTTAGATGTATTAACGAAAATGGTAAGGAATGCTCAGAGTGAAGATAATACTTTGTCAATTGCCTATGTCGGAAACATTGTGGACGTGTGGGAACACTTCTATAATGAAGATCTATATGTGCATGTAGGTTCTGATCAGACATCGCTTCATAATCCATGGTCGGGTGGATATTATCCAGCAGGTATATCTTATAAAGAGTCTAATGATCTGATGGTGTCTGATCCTGATAGCTTTAAGAAATTAGTAGAGCAGTCTCTAGTCAAGCAAGTAGACTTGATCAATAAGCATGCGGCAAGAGGGACATACTTTTTTGATTATGGGAATGCTTTTTTACTAGAATCGTCACGAGCAGGGGCATCGGTGATGGCTGAAAATAGTATTGATTTTAAATATCCATCTTATGTTCAAGATATACTTGGGCCTATGTGTTTTGATTTTGGATTTGGGCCATTCAGGTGGGTGTGTGCGTCTGGTAATCCAGATGATCTTGACAAGACTGATCAGATCGCTGAGCAAGTGTTGAGAGATATTATGAGTAGTGCACCAGCAGAAATCGAACAACAATTACAGGATAATATTACTTGGATCTCTAAAGCTAAAGAGAACAGAATGGTCGTAGGCTCACAGGCTAGGATATTATATGCTGATGCTGAAGGAAGACTCAAGATTGCTAAGGCATTTAATAAAGCTATAGCTAATGGAGAAATAGGTGCAGTGGTCTTAGGTCGAGATCATCACGATGTAAGTGGTACAGATTCGCCTTACAGAGAGACTTCTAATATTTATGATGGAAGTAAATTTACTGCTGATATGGCAATTCATAATGTGATTGGAGATAGTTTTAGAGGGGCAACTTGGGTATCTATTCACAATGGCGGGGGTGTCGGTTGGGGAGAAGTGATCAATGGAGGATTTGGACTTTTGCTTGATGGTAGTGAAGAGGCGGAAGTGCGAGCGCATCAGATGCTATTTTATGATGTAAATAACGGACTTGCAAGGCGAAGTTGGGCTAGAAATGAAGAAGCCATTTTCGCTATTAAGAGAGAAATGAAACGTACTCCAGGACTACAAGTCACTTTGCCTAACCTGGTGGATCAGGAAATTTTGAATAATTTGTTTGATAAAGCGAAAAGCTAAATGAGTTGGATAAAAACTATATCATACAGTGAATCAGTTGGAAAATTAAAGCGGATTTACGAAAAGATAAAAGGCCCGAATAATGCTATTGATCATGTGATGAGCATACATAGTTTGAGGCCACATACTCTGGAAGGTCATATGAGCCTATACAAAAGTGTACTGCATCACACGGGGAATAAGCTGCCGAAGTGGTATTTAGAAGTTTTAGGAGTAGTTGTGAGTAAGCTAAATAGTTGTAACTATTGCGCAACTCATCACAGTGTAGGAGTCAAAAGAAATATGCAAGACGACGAAAAGTGCGAAGCGATACTCAGAAGTATTGATAATGGGAATACAGATCAAGCCTTAGATAAGAGATTTGCGGCTGGGGTTAATTATGCTGAGAAGATTACAAATAACCTCTCTGGTGTGGTGATGAAGGACGTTGATATCTTGAAAAATGTAGGGTTTTCAGATGGCGAGATATTAGAAATCAATCAGGTAGTTTCCTATTTTAATTATGTGAATCGGATGGTGGTAGGGTTGGGAGTAGATTTAGAAGAAACAAATATTGGACTTTCTCCTAATAACAGCGATTCTAATGATTGGTCGCATGAATAATATCTAATCATCTTTTTATGAAAACACTTTTTAAAAACATAAAGGAACTCGTTCAGATTCGTACAGATGAAGTGTCAATTGTTGCTGGAGCAGATATGAATATCTTACCATCAATCAAAGATGCTTTTCTTTTGGTAGAAGATGGTTTGATTTCAGATTTTGGATCGATGGATGAGTGCGCTGATGCAATGGTAGATGAGATCATAGATGCTACGGGTAAAATGATTTTGCCCAGTTGGTGCGATTCGCATACCCATATTGTATATGCTGGTAGTAGAGAGGGAGAATTTGTTGATCGGCTTAATGGATTGACCTATGAGGAAATCGCAGCTAAGGGAGGTGGCATATTAAACTCTGCGATGAAACTCCAAGACACTACCGAGCAGGATCTATACAATCAGAGTGTAAAGAGATTAGAGGAAGTAATGCGATTGGGTACTGGCGCCATAGAAATAAAATCTGGCTATGGGCTCACCATAGAAGCCGAGTTAAAAATGCTTAGAGTAATTAAAAGACTTAAGAGGTCTTATAGCATTCCAATTAGGGCAACTTTCTTGGGCGCCCATGCTTTACCGGCAGATTATAAATTAAATAAGCAGGGTTACCTAAATCTATTGATTGATGATATGCTGCCGATTATTGATAGAGATAATTTAGCAGATTACATCGACGTGTTTTGTGAGAAAGGGTATTTCTCAGTGGAGGATACAGAGCTGATATTAAATGCTGGGAAAAATTATGGTTTAAAACCAAAAGTCCATGTCAACCAGTTTAATGTAATCGGTGGTGTGCAAGCTAGTTTAAAGTATGATGCCTTGTCCGTAGATCACTTAGAAGTGATGAGCGAGCAAGATATTCAAGATCTCAAAGGAACATATACGATGCCAGTAGCTTTGCCGGCATGCAGTTACTTTCTTGGGATTCCATATACTCCTGCTCGCCGTTTGATTGATGAAGGATTGCCACTAGCAATTGCAACAGACTATAATCCTGGTTCCTCTCCATCTGGCAATATGAACTTTGTAGTTTCTATTGCTTGCATCAAAATGAAAATGACTCCAGAGGAAGCAATAAATGCAGCCACACTCAATGGGGCCTATGCTATGGGATTAGAGAAAGAGGTAGGAAGTATCACAAAAGGAAAAAGAGCTAACTTGATCATGACTAAGCCTGTCAGTTCGTATAACTTTTTACCATACTCATTTGGTTCTAATCTGATAGATCATGTATTTCTAAACGGTTCAATAATTTAGGAGCAGTGGCAATAAATAATTTGAAAGATATAGATACATCAACTCCATTCAGTCCACCCAAAAAAGATGATTGGCAAGGAAGAGAGACTAATCCTGCTCTAGGAATTCAATACTGGCATCAGGCGATTAAATTATTCAATGGTGAAGAATTGGTTTCTAGTAAAGGTGATATAGACCTTCCAGATATTTGCCTCTTGGGGTATGTGTGTGAAGAAGGTGTAAGAAGAAACAAGGGAAGGGTAGGAGCTAAATATGGTCCTAGAAGCGTAAGAGAACGATTAGCTAAATTAGCTTATCACTCATCAGCTAAAACAGTTGGTGATTGTGGTGATGTAAATTGTGTAGATGCCAAGTTAGAAATCTGTCAGAATAATCTAGCTGATGTGGTAGGTCACTTGGTTAAGCAAGGTAGCTTACCTATTATAATTGGTGGAGGACATGATATTGCATATGGACACTTTCTTGGTTTATACGAGGCTAGAAAAAATATCAAAGGACATAAATTTGGAATTGTAAATTTTGATGCGCATTTTGATCTGCGACCAGTTATCGACCAACCAAACTCAGGGACACCATTTAATCAGATCTTATCGAAGTTTGGTGATCAAGTAAAATATTTTGCCATCGGAATACAGCCTAGTGGAAATACTAAGGAGTTTTATGATATAGCAAATAGAAATAGCGTCCAGTATATAGAAAGTACCTCATGTCTAATTAGCAAAGCTTCTGATACCATTGCGAAGCTGAACACACTGATCCAAGAAGTTGATAGCCTATACATTACCATTGATATGGATGGCTTTTCATCAGCATATGCGCCAGGTGTAAGTGCTCCATCTCCATTTGGATTTGAGCCAGACTTTGTTTTAGTTATTCTAGAGTATTTGCTCGCTTCTAATAAAGTGATTGCTTGTGATATTGCAGAATTAAATCCCAGATATGATCAGGATAGTTTAACTGCTAATCTAGCTGCGAGGCTGATTGATTTTATTGTTAGGAGTGTATAACTACTTTTACTCTTAAACTATTTGTAACTCCATTAGTTTCAAAGAATGTAGTGGTTTTGCGAAGATTATTATTCTGGCCTTGGAACAATACCCGTACGCTTTCCCCAGGCCAACCATAAATCAGACATCTGCGTCACGATATTAATGTTGGTTGACGCAATATCATTCATCTCCGTTCTATCGTTTTCCATATCAAATAATTCCCAGTTGCTGAGGTCAATTTCATCGTTCTTATCCCAGATGTAAGAGTTCTTCTTTCTCGCCTTAGAGATCAATTTCCACTTGCCCATTCTGATAGCCCTGTTACCTTCATGCTCCCAATAAATGGCTTCTCTTTTTAAGGATTTATTTTCAAAAGCAGGAACTAGACTTTTGCCTTCCATCGGCTGAATAGTATTTCCATTATAAGTCTCAGGATAATTTCCTCCTCCAAGATCAACACAAGTAGACATAATATCTATTAGATGAGTTGGTTCAGTTCTATATGCTCCTTTCGCTTTTATACCAGCAGGCCAGTGAGCAATCAATGGGGTAGAGATTCCTCCTTCATGTACCCAGTGCTTATATTCTCTAAAAGGGGTATTGCTTGCATTTGCCCAGTTGAGTCCATAGGCAGTATAGCTTTCTGCTCCACCTGGCCATCCGTCTTTTTGTATGGTTACTGGCTTCCCATCTCTTGTAATGGTTGGTACCATTTTCCATTGCAATTCTCCTGGCTCCATTAGTTGGAGCGAATCAGGATTTGGCGATGTGTCTACCCATTCTAACTCTTCTGCACATGCACCATTGTCTTGAAGATAAAATATGATCGTGTTTTCAAGTTTTCTTTCTTGTTCCAGTTTGTCGACAATTCGACCAATACCCTCATCCATCAATGTTGTCATAGCTGCATAGGTTTCCATGTTAGCGATCTCCCAGTCTCGATCTGGAATATCATCTGTCCAAGCATTTACAAAAGAATCTCTTGGGGTTAATTCCCATGACGTATTTACCAAGCCCATTGATATTAGTTTTTCATAGCGATTCTTTCTGAGGACATCCCAGCCAGTATCATACTTGCCTTGATATTTAGCGATGGCTTCAGCAGGGGCGTGCATAGGCCAGTGCGCTGCTTGATATGACACATACATAAAAAAAGGATTATCAGTAGTATGTTGATCGATACAGTCTACAGCGAAATTAGTGAAGTCTGTTGTAGAATAGAATCCATCTCTTGGAGCCACATAGTCATTGTCTAGCGTTAGTGATCTCGGGTCATATAGACTACCTGCTCCTGAGATCATACCGAAGAATTTATCAAATCCCCTCTGAAGTGGCCAGTTGTGTTTGTTAGGATTTTCTATTACATATGGAGTGACATGCCATTTCCCAGATAGGTATGTTGCATAACCATTACTTCTCATAGCCTCTCCCAAAGTGACGGCATTAAAGCTCAAATCTCCTTTGAACGCAGGAGTGCCTCTGTCGTATACCATATGACCTACACCTGCCTGCTGTGGATACAGACCAGTAAGTAATGATGCTCTAGTAGGGCAGCATCGCGCTGAATTATAAAACTGGGTAAATCTTAAACCATTAGCTGCTAAGGCGTCTAGTCTTGGTGTATTTATCTCTCCTCCATAACAACCAATATCTGACCACCCCATATCATCACCCATGACTAGGATTATATTTGGTGATCTTTCTTTCGTATGATCTATGTTTGTTTGATTCGAATCCGAATTGGAGCAAGACAAAACAATAATAACACAAATTGCAAATAAGAACTTCGATACTTTATTCATCTTACAAATCATTTTTAAGAACTTGGTTTCCACCATTCGTTTATTGCTTCTGTAAGTCTAGTGACTATTTCTTGATTTTCATCTGCTAGATTATTCAATTCTTCTGGGTCTGATTCCAAGTTAAATAGCTGCTCTTTATTTGAGTAATACCCTTGTATGTTTTCCTTTCTTGTGGTTGCCTCTTTTTTTACCATATTTTCATTTGGTACTATCAACTTCCACTTTTTTTCTACTGCTACTTTATAGTGGATTGACTCTACAGGATTATCTGTGTTGATTATGTCATGGTTATACACCTCTACAAAAGCTGTTTGACGATCACTCAATTGTTTTTCGTCCAAGACATTGATACCTGGTAAATCATCATGATTCAATCCCAATAGTGACATGACTGTAGGCACAATATCAATGTTGCTAACTAAGTCTTCCTTGTTTATTGTAGGCTTTATTTTATGAGGATACTTAAACATAATTGGGGTCCTAATACCTCTTTCGTGTGGAGCTCTCTTTGATCTAGGAGCATATCCTTTTGCGTCTTCTGATTGTATCCATCCATTATCACAGGTATAGACAATGATGGTGTTTTCTGCTAAACCTTCGTCTTCTAGATACTCAAGTAATTCCCCTGTAGTTTGATCAAACCATTCTACCATTGCCCAATATTTAGCTACAGAATGGCTAGGTGCTACCTTTAAGTATTTTTCTTCTAGTTCCTTCGGAGGGTTATGTGGAGTATGCGGTAGGAATGGAGCGTACCAAATAAAAAATGGTTTATCCTTATTAGTTGTATCCTCTATGAAGTTGTAGATAGGTTCTAATCCTTCTCTTCCGATTTTAAGCCCTGCGTCTCCATGCCGTGCTCCACGGTGAATATCTCCGTGCGTCATACCTGCATCAAAACCAGCATCGGCTGCAGAGCCGACCCACCACTTACCCGTCTGGAAAGATCGATAACCATTTTCTCGGAGCGTCTCTGTGATGAGCTTGTTTTTGTAAAATTTAGTGGATAGTTTCTGGTAGGCTTTCTTGCGTTGAACAGGATAGCTATTTTCTAAAAATTTACCTTTCGGAGCTTCACGGTCATAATTCCTATCATCTTTATGATCGACTAATGGATCATTGCCAGTAATGCCATGTTGCTGTGCGTACAACCCAGAAATGATAGATGCTAAAGATGGACTGCAAAGAGGTGCAGTGACATATCCTCTTGTGAAGGTTAGCGATTCTCTTGTCAGTTGATCAATGTATGGAGTCTCAATATGCTTATGCCCCATGAAGCTATAATCTGAAAAAGTCTGATCATCAGATATGATAAAAATGATATTTGGATTTTGCAATTCATTATTTTGATCGGAGTGATTAAACGTATCACTTTGTTTTGCTCTACAAGCAATTAGGGATAGTCCTAATATCAAAATATAAGTAGCGTAAAGAAAATTTTTATTCATAAGAAAATGAAAAGTATGACCGGATTAAGTTTCATCTCTTAATTTATACAAACCTAAGGTGTCCTAATAAAAAAATCTGCTAAGAAATTAGCAGGTCTTTGGAAAAATCAAAATTGTACAATTAGAAACCCCATCTTATCTTAAGAACAGATTTTTTTTGTTATAAAATTACTTGTAGCATTCTTCTGCGTATAAAAATCACCTACTGGCTGACATGAAAAAATTTTACATTGATTTAATCTAAATTCTCGCTACTGTCTTATGCAGCAACGGTTCCAGCAACAGGTTCAGCTTTATTCTCGGTCGTCTTCTCATAAGTCTCATCATAGTCTGATCTTATCGTCCCAGTAATTCTATCCCAAATCAAAAAGTATAAGCCATAATTGCCATGAAATTTATCGTGATGAAGGTTGTGAGCTACTGATGTATTCACATATTTACCAATCCATGTTTTATGAAATCCTTTTGGATATAACTCAAAGCCTAGATGACCATATACATTGTAGACTATTTGAAACAAGAAGAACATTCCCATAGCTTCAAAGTGAGTAGGAATCGTAAATGCGATTAAAGGAAGAATCATCGCTTCTAGGAACCCTTCGATTGGATGAAATGCATAGGCAGTCCAAGGAGAAGGATTAGTGGATTTATGATGTACTAAATGAACATGTTTAAATAAGAATGGATGGTGCATCGCTCTATGCATCCAATAAAAGTAAGTATCATGAATCGCAAACATCATTACCCATGAGAAGAGGTAATATGGCCATCCATAATCAGATATATTAGCATAAGTATTAGTGTATTCTCGGCCATAATAAAATACCAGTAATGCTACAGTAGCAAAAATGGTGACGGAGATCATGGAGTACATTATATCTCTACCGTAATCAGTAAGCTTAGGTACTTTTTTTTGCACCTTTCTAAACCACATTGGCTTTTTCAAAATGATGTAGAATAAAACAAATGCAGCACTTGCAAATTTGAAGTAGTCACTTACTATTCCAGTTGCTTCTCTTGTCCAAAACTCTAAAAATGTTTGCTCCATGATAATTTCACTTTTTATTAGAATCCAAATCTATATAGACTTAACGCCGCTATCGTCCGTTTTCCTTTAATTGGATGTAGCTAGACTATAATTTATGGTGCGACTACGTGGATTCGATGGAGATGTACCTGCTTTTAGCAGTAAAATTGGGATTTATTACGCTTTTTTATGAATGACTTTAAGCCTTCAATTATTTAGAATAAAGCAATTATACTTTACTTTTTACTTCCTTTCGGTACGCTGAGGGAGTCTGTCCAGTTGTTTTTTTGAAGAAGCTATTAAAAGTAGATTTTGATTTAAAGCCTGCTTCTTGAGCAATGGCAAGTATCGTGTAGTGCTCGAATTTTGGATCAATGATCTTTTCTTGTACATCTTTGACCCTATATCCATTTATGAAATCAAAGAAATTTTTACCTTCCTTTTGATTGATAATCTGAGATAAGTAGCTATTACTTAATCCCGTTTTTTCTGATAGGACAGTCATGTTAAGATTGGGGTCTTGATACACTTTATCTGAGGTCATTAGACTTATAAGTTGACTATAGTACTCTTCAGCTTTTGTTGATAGCTCTGAAGTCTCAGGAGTAGAAGACACTTTAGTATTTGATATAGCAAAAATAGGAGTCTCCAATAATTCTTGACGAATGATCATAGAGTATCCTACCCAATAAATTAGTATTGATAACCCTAAAAGGCATAATTGAGCCATGGTCATGCTAAAGGGAATAAAACCATAGTCAGAAATAGTGACCAATATCCAAAAGAAGGAGAGTGCCAAACCAGCAACTAAAATTTTACGCAACCAAGTAAGACTCCTAGTCTCTACCTCTGCATAATTTTCTCGCAGGCTTTTTTCATATGCCTTAAGTGAACGTACACATAGAAAAATTAGCACGATACAAAAGATACCTGCAAATAACTCAATCGAGTTGATTACGATGTTTATATCATAAGATGTGGCTTCAGATAAAAGTTCACCACGTAGATAAAATGAAAACCTATAAAACCGCCCGATCAACTCTATAAATACAGGCACGAAGAATAAGTAATCTCTAGACTGCCATTCATATGAAGGATCTGTCAAGTACCTGATGAAAAAGTATAATGCTGGGGGAATTAGGTTGACAATGAAAAATGGATGATACTGGGAAAAAAGAGACCTGAGACCATCAGGCCTCATTTCCATAAGACTTAAGAAATTTAATAGTGCTAGGGAACAGAGTAAGATTGCTAGAAAGTAATTGGATTTCTTTTTTAACCGCTCTGTGGTTACTAAGATCATAGCAAGTAAAAACCCTTGAATGGCTCCAAAAAGAATGAGAATATTCAATATGCTTAACTCGTAAACCATCTGAATTTTTGCTGGTCAGCAAAGTAAAGCACTCAGGCGAGAATAGCTTAGGATTGTGTATTTATTATACGAATAGTGATCAGGACACTACTAACTATTTAGTGTTAACTAAACTCGAATATGAAAATACGTTTGTGAACTGTAATTGTTTGTTACTTCTTAATTCGACTTGCTAAATTATCTGGTAACGAATCAGCAGTATCCTCTATGTGCGCATCCATCATTGCTTGTAGCTCTTCAACTTTTTCTGGCATCATCTCATACAAGTCATACTTTTCTGATATATCAGTTTCTAAATCGAAAAGCTTTGGTCGCTCCATCTCAACTTTATTCCAATACAGAATAGGCTTCCTTTCTTTAATAACCAGTTTGTAATTGCCTGATCTTACACCTGCCAGTTCGCCATATCCCCAATAGTAAAATTCTGACCTAGGGCCTTCGCCAGTTCCATTTAGTACTGGCGATAAATCGTAGCTATCCATCTTTCTATCTGTAGGTATATTAAGTCCTGCCAATGATGCAATGGTATGCATGATATCCATAGTAGATCCCATAGAAGTGATTACCGCAGGCTTGATTATCCCAGGTCCCCAAAAGAAAGTAGGTACTCTTTGTCCACCTTCAAAGTGAGTTCCTTTGCCATCTTTCAGTGGGCCTGCAGATCCACCATGAGTTTTAAATAAAAGCCATGGCCCATTATCAGAAGTGAAGATTACAACTGTGTTGTCTGCTATCTCAAGATCTTTTAGTGTTTTCATTACTTGACCTATACTCCAGTCTATCTCCTCTATCACATCACCGTAATGTCCTCGTTTACTTTTACCATAGAATTCTTCACCAGCAAATAGTGGAATATGAGGCATCGAGTGTGGGAAGTACAGGAAAAATGGTTTGTCTTTATTTTCTGTTATGAAATCAACTGCCTTTTCTGTATATCTTCTTGTTATCGAAGTTTGATCTGCGGGGCGTTCTATCTGAGTTGTATTCTCAAGTAGGGGCACTTGATAGGTGCTAATTTCTGGGTAGAATGCTGGGTTGTCCTTTGCGTCTTCATGATAATGTGTAGAACCTGGGATCGGATCCATATCATTGCTATATGGGATTCCCCAATAGTAGTCGAAACCTTGCGTAGTAGGTAAGTGCTGAGGAAGGTGACCTAGATGCCATTTGCCAATGCAGGCTGTTGCATAGTCCTTTTGTTTGAGGAGTTCGGCAATGGTGATTTCTCCTTGAGGAAGCCCACCGGTGGAATTGGGAAATAAGACTGCTGATTCTTTGGAAGTCATTCCATTCCTGATAGGGTATCTGCCAGTGAGTAGTCCTGCTCTACTAGGTGTGCAGACAGGATCAGCAGAGTAGAACTGTGTCCATTTCTGTCCTTCATAGCCCATCCTGTCTAGATTGGGAGTTCTGATATTAGGATTACCAAAAGAGGCTACATCTCCATAGCCCATATCATCAGCAAAGATGACAATGAAATTTGGGGTAGAATTTTTCTCAATGATGAGTTCTGATGTTTTTTCGACAGGTAGACTAGCTTGTTCGCCTTCCTCTTTTATGTAGCTAACAGTGCATGCAAAAATTGATATCGAGACAATTCCATAAATAAGTAGGTTAAAAACTATTCGTTTGCTCATGATGCACTATCTTGATTTGATAGAAAATTAATACATATATCATGAAAAGAAGAAAATTTATCCAATCAGGACTTGCAGCTTCCGCTGTCCCAATGGGATGCGCAGCAAGTAGTAAAGTAGCTGCTACTAAGATGGAACCAGGGCAAGAGTTATACGAGTGGAGAGAATATGATTTAAAGTGGAGAGGTAATTCTAAGTTATTGATAAGTTACCTTAAAGAGGTATTGAAGCCTGCTCTCATGTCAGAAGGTGTAAATCACTTTATGGTTTTTGAAGACCTTAATAAGGCTTCAGATAGAAAAATAAGAACATTAATCAGCTACCCAAGCTCTGATATATATGTTCGTTCGCAAATGATCCAGCATCAAACTGCTTTTGTAAGTGCTGGACAAGAGTATAATTCCGTTCCAGCAGAAATGCCGATCTATAATAGATTCGAGTCTTCTCTGCTTTTAGCATTTACAGTACAACCTCAAATGGTTTTACCAAAGCCAGATTCAGGGGTATTCGAACTAAGAATCTATGAAGGGTATAGTGATGATGCAGTGAGGAGAAAAATTAAAATGTTTAATGATGGCGAAGTTCCAATCTTCATAGATGCTGGTCTTTATCCAGTATTTTTTGGGGAGATGCTTGCAGGGCCATTGAGACCATGCTTGGTTTATATGGTGAACTGTAAAGATATGGATGCGCACAGTGCGGGCTGGAAAGCATTCGGGTCACACCCAGACTGGATCGCGATGAAAGACAAAGAAGAATACGCTAATTCAATTTCTAATATTAGGAATGCGTTTTTGAAGCTGGTGTAGACTGAATTGCCAATTTGAAGGTGCTAGGTTATGGATCATAAGAGGTGACCTCAGCGAGGTCTAAGTATTTTAGAAACTATCAGACAATAAAAATCATGACCTCAGAGAGGTCTGACAAACCAACATGGCAAACACGTACCGAAAAGTATATCTCCACATTTTGTCGCTGTCAAAACCAGAGAAGCGCTTTTAGAGAAAGCTTGGAGACATTGACTTTTCGAATACATATCCAAATCTCTAACAGCAAGAGGTCATTATGCTTTAGCTCTAAATGGCCATTTGGATCATGTCCATTTATTCTTCAATTATTCTTGCGAAGAATTAATTTCGGACCTGATCAGAGAAATCAAAAAATCATCCAATAAATTTATCAATGAAAATAATCCTTCTAAATATAAATTTGAATGGCAACCAGGCTATGGTGTGTTTTTATGTGGATACGAGGATGTTGATAGAATAATTAAGTATATCAAAGACGAAGAAGCACACCATCGAAAGAATAGCTTTAAGGACGAATATTTTACAATGCTTGACAATTACCAAATCGAATTCAAAAAGGAATATGTTTTTAAATTCTTAGATTGAAATAAAATATTTCACTCACAACCAACTAATTTATTTCTAACCTAAGGATAGGCATCTCTCTTGTATTTACCTCATAGAGGTAAGAGTATTCTAGCAAAAGTAACAGATAAGAATACGACCTCAGCGAGGTCGGACAAATAGCATTAATTCGAAGCTTTGCTCTGCCTAGCCAACCACCCCATCAGAGTCACAGGCTGTCCATCCACCTTAACAGGATTCCCATCATAATCCAATTGGCATTTATTAGCATGAGAATAAATCCATGAGAAATGCCCCATATAATGAAAATCTTCTCCTCCGAATTGATTGGTGATGTCAATCACATGATCGAACATTGAAAGATGTACATTTTCTGCTCCTGCAGCTATCAGTTTGTTATAGGTCGGTATAACAGTTTCGCTGGCTACGGTAGTAGGATCGTCGGCGCTGTGTATGAACCATATAGGAATATCCTTGATTCGCTCAACATCTGCATCGGTAAGATTTTTTGCATGATAGGCTAGTGCACTTGGGAAAGCTGCCGCAAAGTAGTTTGGGTGAAGCATCAATAACTTCAAGGTCATATAGCCTCCATTTGAGCAACCTCCCACATAGATCCTGTCTTCATCTATATTGGGATTATCTTTTACATAGTCTTTGATGAGTGCCATCAGACTTTCATTATAAATATCATTCTTCTCACCTCGTGTATATTGTCTATTGCCACCATCCATCCACATTGTTGGACTCTGAGGTACAAGTACATAAGCGCCGTCGAAGTAAGCTTGCATTTCGGAGGAAGCATAGTTAGTAGCTCGATTAGCCAACAGTGGAATAGTAGTATCTGTTCCTCCTTCACCTCCACCGTGCAACCAAATAATTAATGGTCTTTTTCCTGCCTTTGCTTTAGGAGTGAAGCTAGCGTAATTGAGGGTGATATCCTTATGTTTGTAATTACCAGTTAAATCAAAATCATCTACAAGTGGAATCACTCTATTCGTTTCCTTATTCCAAACGTTTTTTGTCGTTTTATTCGTAATAGTCAAATCAAAGTCCACCCATTGATTCCCTCGACAGTTTGGGTTTTGAGCAAAGTATTTAAATGTTGAATTCATTTGCTCGAATGGCGCTACATAAAGAACTAGAGTAACACTTGTTCCTGTTGTCATTCTGTTTCCTTTGGCATCTGAGGCATAAGCATAAAGCACCTTTAGTTTTCCGGAAGCTTCTTCTGCTTTTAAATCAATACATGGAGTGGCCTTGTTTACTATTACTTCATAATCCTCACTTCGGATCGTTGATAGAGGTTCATTGACAGATAAAATTATTTTACTCGCTGCTGGTCCCCAGTCGTAACCTTTTATGACTAGGGTATAGTCTCCATTTACAGTTTGGGGAGTGTTTACTTGAGGCGCTGGTTCTATGGTAGTAGTAGCGGTCTTAGCTGTCGCACAGTTAGTCAATGAAAAACAAATAAGTGCAGAAAATAATAGTAGATATTTCATATTCAAAACTGTTTAATTTTTTACGATTCACTCAAGCTACAATAAATTGATGTCATAATTATACTTTGATATAATTTTGAACCATTTGATCCGACGGCATTATAGGTGCAACGCGATTGCAGGTAAAATACAATAGATTTGAATACTATGGAAGATTTAAATTACCTATGGAGCTTTATAGTTATTTATGGAATTATCATGGTTAGATATTCTATTGTTGCCTTAGCTTTTTATTTAATCTACTACAAGTTATTTAGGAAAAAATTTGAAAGAAAGAAAATACAATTAAAGTTTCCAAAGGATAAGGACTACCTGAGAGAGGTTAAATATTCTCTCATGGCGATATGTTTTTTTGGTTTTGCTGGCGTGCTTGTTTTACGATCTCCTATTAGTCAGTTTAATCAAGTGTATTTCGATTTTTATGAGATGCCACTTTGGTATTTTTTTGCTTGCTTTCCGATTATGATCTTAATTCATGACACTTATTTTTATTGGATGCATAGAGCTATACACCATAAGAAAATTTATAAGCGTGTACATCTAGTTCATCATAAATCTACGAACCCATCTCCTTGGGCAGCTTATGCATTTCATCCGATTGAAGCGATTTTAGAAGCTGCTATTTTGCCGATCTTAGCTTTTGTAATGCCATTACATATTTCTGCCTTTGGAATTTTTTTCCTCTTCTCCATTATGTATAATGTGTATGGGCATTCAGGGTTTGAATTATACCCTAGAAATTTTCATAAGCATTGGATTGGCAAATATATTAATACCTCTGTGCATCATAATTTGCATCATAAAGAATTCAATAATAGCTACGGACTTTACTTTACGTTTTGGGACAGAGCTATGGGGACTATGGCAGAAAAGTATGATAGTGCTTTTGAAGAAGTTGCGTCAAGAGTATACTAATTATAGTGTTACCAAATATATCTTTGCTTCTATTTGTTTGCTATGTCACCTAAGTACACAAGCACAACTATAAATTTATAAACTTAAATATGCTCAAAGCTTAAGATTTAATTTTGATTGATTATACAGTGGCTCGACAAGTTGTTTTTATTAGTTGATGAAAATGATCAGAGCCTAGACTATGTAACGAGATTTTAATAAAAGATTTTCCGTTCTTTCTTATGCTTTGATATTAGATCAACCGTATTAAGTAAAAGCTAGATATGTGTTTATCAATTATTTTGTAAGTTTAATCAACAACAGAAATAAAGGTCATAATCATCAACTTATGAATCGTAAAATTGAAGTGACAATGATCATAAAAACTTAGATAGTTTTTTCATAAAGGAAGAGCCTTTCTTAGATTGAAGATAGGCCTTTCTGTTTTTGACTTTACAATGTATAGTAGGGAGAAAGAAATGACAGCAATGAGGATGCCCAAACATCACACAATAAATTGATTTATGAACAACTCCATAGGCGGTCTTGATATATCAGTAATTGTCCTTTATTTTTTAGTTGTATTCGCTATTGGTCTTTGGGTAGGCCGCAAAGCCAAGACGGGTGATGATCTTTTCTTAGGAGGTCGTTCGCTAACTTGGGGATTTATCGGGCTTTCCTTATTCGCTTCTAATATTTCTAGTACGACCTTGGTTGGTCTGGCAGGATCGGCATATACAACGGGTATTGCTCAGTCGGTTTACGAGTGGGGTTCTGCAATTCCTTTAATAATTTTAGCATTCATATTCGTGCCGCTCTACTTGAGATCTAAGATCACTACCATACCGGAGTTCTTAGAGTTGAGATTTGACAAACGGTCTAGGGTTTTCTTCTCTGCAGTTACGATAGTGACTAGTATCATGATAGATACTGCAGGCAGTTTATATGCAGGAGCTTTAGTTATCAAAATATTTTTTCCATTCATAGATCTTTGGCAGACTTGCTTTGTATTGGCTTTGGTGACTGGGATCTACACCGCAGTTGGTGGACTAAAAGCAGTGGTCTATACGGATTCACTGCAAGCTATCATTCTTATTATCGGTGCTTCATTGTTGAGTTATTTGATGTTTGAGAAGTTGGACTTTTCGTGGGCTAAAGTAGTAGCATCAGTTCCTGAAGGTCACTTCTCAGTGATCAAGCCATTAGATGATCCAGGTTTGCCATGGCCTGGTTTATTTTTGGGAGTACCTCTATTAGGGTTTTGGTATTTTGCAACTAATCAGTATATCACCCAGAGAGTCTTAGGAGCTAAGGATATCCAACATGCCCGCTGGGGTATTATGCTAGCTAGTCTTCTTAAGTTTATACCATTATTCATCATGGTGTTTCCAGGAGCGATGGCTGTAAGTATCTATCCCGATATTGAAATATCAGATATGGTATTCCCTACGATGGTGATAGAGACTTTGCCTGCAGGCTTGATAGGATTAGTATTGGCAGGTCTTATCTCAGCTATTATGTCTAGCATAAGTTCTACACTTAACTCAGCGTCTACATTAGTAGTAATAGACTTCATCAAACCTCGAAATAAGAACCTAACTGATGCACAAGTGGTAAAGGCAAGCCGGATAAGTACATTCATTTTCATGTTGATAGCCGCATTTTGGGCGCCACAAATAATCAACTTCGGTGGTCTGTGGACTTATTTGCAGCAGATGTATTCCATATTCGTACCACCTATCATAGTGTTATTTGGAGTAGGAATATTTTATAAGAGAGGGAATGGTGACGGTGCTTTTTGGACTTTGATCTTTGGATGTCTTTTGGGGGTTTTATTATTCGCATTGACATTGGCAGAGATCTGGACGATACATTTTACTATTAATATTGGTATAGTGGTTTTCCTGTCCTCTATAGTGTTTGTATTGGTAAGCCGTATGTCTCCTGCTCCGCAAAATGTTGATGAGTTTATCTTCAAAAGATCATTGATCAGTGAGGGTAATCAAAACATGCCTTGGTACAAGAACTACAAATATCAATCATATGCGCTGATCGGTATTGTGCTGGCTTTTTACTACATCTTTAGATAATTTGACTTTGTACTAATCAAAGATCGCTAATAGATTGATCTAAGCCTCTACGGGTGTCTTCTCCAATCGAGCCCATGCTGGCAACCATTCTCCATGTTCTATTCTTAAGCGATCCATAAGTGCCCAAATCTGTTCAAGATCCAGCTCCGCACCTGTATGGGGGTCCATCATTGCTGCATGATATATGTGTTCTGGATTCTCGGTCATCAAAGCTTCTACTACAAGCTCTTGTACATTAATATTTGTTTGCATGAGAGAAGCTAACTGAGGCGGAATTTTACCGATATGCTGAGGTTGAATACCATTTCTATTGACCAAGCAAGGAACTTCGACTACACATTCAACTGGAAGATTACTGATGAGATTATGATTAGGCACATTGCCATAAATTGTTATCGGTTCATTTGTCCATACTGCATTGATGATTTCTGGAGCATATTCAATACTTCTTTCTGTTAGCGCGTGAGAAGATAAGTTTGCCTCTGATGTTACTTCTGATTCAATGTTTTTAAGATCACGTTCCCAATCAGCCATCTGGTTAATACATCTTCTAGGGTACTCATCTAAAGGGATCTCAAATTTTTCTATAAGATCTTCTCTTCCTTCCTTGATAAACCATGGGGTATACTCAGCAAAATGCTCAGAACTTTCAGTAACGAAATATCCTAGACGTTTCATCATTTCAAATCTCACCTTGTCTACACAGCCTGGATAAGATTGTGCCTCCTCAATTGGGAAACGACCCTCCGCATATCCTTTTTGTAAGTCAGGATATAGATCACGGAGGCTGCCATCCTCCATTACTTCATGGAACTCTAGCATGAAAGCGATGTGATTTATGCCTGCACATTTATAAGAAATTTTTTCTAGAGGGATACCTAGATTAATTGCCAATGACCAGGCGGTCCATCTTACAGAATGGCATAGACCTACACTTTTAATTTTTGGAAACTTACGGGCAATGGCCATCATGTTGATCACCATTGGATTAACATAATTTATCAACAAGGCATCTGGACATACCTCCATCATATCTTCACATACAGACCATAGGTGAGGTACTGTACGAATCCCTCTCATGATACCTCCTACCCCTAGGGTATCTGCAATGGTTTGACGCAAACCAAATTCTTTAGGAATTTCAAAATCCGTAATAGTGCATGGGTCGTAACCTCCAATTTGAAAAGCCACAATTACAAAATCCGCATCAGTGATCGCTTCTTTTTGATCGGTATATGAGGTAAGTTGTGCATCAACTCCCAAGGTAGAGATCATCTTACTAACTACAATTTCGGATTGCTTTAATCTTTCTTCATTGATATCCATCAAGGCAAAATGGGAGCCTGATAATGCTTCCTGCTGAGATAGTATAGCTCCAATTACATTCTTCATAAAAATGGTTGAGCCCGCTCCGATGAAAGCAATTTTCGGATAATTATTCATTTGTGATCCATTAAGAGTTTAAAAATTTAATTAGTCTCAAAGTACATTTACAGAGTCAATAAATCATTTGAAAAATTAGTATAAGCTTCCGGAAGTACACACAATTAATAGACCACCTAAATGTGATGCTATTTTCACCGAGTGCTTTTGCGGAATTTGGCAGGTGTTATGCCCGCCTTTTGATGAAAGTTGTCATAAAAAACTGATACAGAACCATACCCACAATCTGCTGCTATAGAAAAAATCTTATCGTCAGTTTCACTTAACAACATTTTCGCATGAAAAATTCTGATGTCAGTAATATGCTCCTTGATGGTTGCGCCTAAAATTTTCCTAAACAAGGACATAGCATAATTGGGGGAGATGTTTCCTGATTTAGCAACCATCTCGATAGTAATCTTCTTGAAAAAATTATCGGAGATAAACCTAAGCATTTCCTCAAATTGAACTACCGCTTTTCTTCCTATTAAATTCTTTTGAGGAGTTCTATGTGACGGCAGTAACACATCCCATCCCTCGATAGCTAGACGATTAAGTCTTGCCTTGATTTCCATTGCATGCATGCGTTGCCAGGCAGGGCTAGACTTATCGATCTCATTAAGCCACCTTTCTACCATTAGACGATCAGCATCGTTTTCTCTCTTACTTACGATAACAGATCCAGATAGAATCTGACTGGTAAAATCTAGTGGTAAGGAACAACGGAGGAACTCGGTTAATGAGATATATGCATTTGTAATAGATCCATCCTCACTTACACCTGTGACGCTATGAGGATAAGCCGCCCAAAACACACATAGTCTTCGACGATCAAGTTTGACCTCATTTCCTGAAAACGAATAAGTCATATCACAATCATGTAAATAATTAATCTCTATCGAAGGATGGAAGTGATAAGGTCTATTAAGAGACTTGGGTTTATGATGCTCTATAAAAACATATCTATCACTAGGGCAGCTAATCGCTCTTGCAGATTCACTTTTTGAATATTTGTTTTCTAATAGTTTTTCCACTTATCAATTAATCTATCCATTAAATTATTAAGGTCACCATATTAAGTTAATACTTTTAAAGGGTTTCATTAGAATCTACAATCGTTGTCTAAAGTAAGTATGCATTCTTCTCATCAGTATTAGACAAATCTTGTATAAGTTAAAGTCCATATCCGTAAGTATCTGTAGCTCTAAAAGAATGGGAATGTCTTTTAAAAATTTAAATTTTTGAAGGACAATTCCCAAACAGAAAAACTATCTATTCTTTTTATCTTTCTAATCAGAGAACTTATGATCAAGTAAAGAGCAACTATTTTATTTTTTGATTTTGACCCACTTTACAAATATATGTTCTGGATTTTGGAGAAAATTCCGACAATTGCGTTAAAACTTCCTAGAAGCCACACAACAATATAATTATCAGTTATACTAGACGAGTTTAATCAGAATTAAATTACATCTTCATTACAGAAATTAGATTATAGTTCTTAAATTAATAGAGTTATATGAATATTTGTATAACATAATCGCCAATCTGTATTATTTAGTTTGCTTCCGTAATGAACATTTTTCGTTCTATCCATGTTGACTAAATGATTTGAAAGGTTTATTGCATAAACTCTAAAATCAACTAGTATGATTAAACACTATCTCAAACCTTTACTTTTATTTCTTTGTCTATTGAGTACCACAATAGCCATTAGTCAAAGGACTGTCACCGGAACAGTAACTGATGAGTCTGGAGAAACTTTAATTGGGGTAAACATCCTTATCATGGGGACTACGAATGGAACCATCACAGATCTAGATGGGACCTATTCCATCCAAGCTAATAGCGAAGATGTTTTATCATTTTCTTATACTGGCTATGCCATGCAAGAAATTCCTGTCGGAGTAAATTCCACTGTTGATTTAGTCATGGCAGTAGAAGGCACCACACTAGACGAAGTGGTGGTTACAGGATATGGCACACAAAAGAAAGCCACCTTGACAGGGTCTGTAGCTTCCATCGGAGGTCGAGAATTAGAAAAATCTATTTCGCCCAATCTCGGAACTGCACTTGCTGGGAAGGTAGCTGGTTTATATATAGATACTCAAGATGGACGGCCCGGCTCTGAGCAGCAAGCCATAAGAGTTAGAGGTACTAATACCTTTAACAATAGTTCTGCCCTAGTAGTAGTGGATGGTATTCCGGATCGCGCAGGAGGCCTTTCTAGGATTAATCCTGCAGATATCGAAAGTATTTCTGTACTTAAGGATGCATCTGCAGCCATCTATGGAGCACGTGCAGCTAACGGAGTAATATTAGTGACTACAAAGCGAGGAAAGCCAGGTAAAGCAAAAGTTCAATTGACATCAAGTTTTGGTGCTCAAACTTTCACAAAGACACCAGAGATGCTCACCGGAGCTGAATATATGGATGTAGTCAACCTACTGAATGTATATAAATTACCTACAGAAGAATGGCAAGCAGCAAATGCAGTTAGAGGAGCTCCTTTTACAAGACCAAACGGAGAAATATTGAACCCTACCTATCCAACTGATAGAATCGAAAATACTAGAGCTGGCAATGATCCTTGGAATTATCCGGATACGGATTGGTTTGGAGAGGTTTCTCGTAAAAATGCTCCTACACAGCGTCATAATTTGCAGGTGTCTGGAGGTACTGAGGATATGACTTATTTAGCATCTTTAGGATATTTAACTCAAGGTCTCAACTTCCAAAATTCTCCAAAAGGATTTACACAATATGATTTGAGACTGAATATGGATGCTAAGATCAATGACTATTTAAAATTTGATGTTGGTCTATATTCAAGACAAGAAGATAATTATACTTCTAGTAGAACATCGGTAATTGCGGATTTGATTAGACAATATCCTTGGTTTCCGGCATACTGGCCTAGTGGAGAGTTTGGTCCTGATATTGAAAACGGAAATAACCCTGCAATTAGGGTAACTGATGAGCCTGGCTATCAAGATACTAAGTCCAATTATATACAAAGTAATGTAGGTGTAACCTTTGATGTGCCTGGGGTAGAAGGGTTACAATTGAGGTCTACTGTATCTTATGACAAGTATAATCAAGATTACAAATTATGGCAGCGACCTTGGGTACTTTATACTTGGGACGGTGTGAATCAAAATTCATCAGGTCTTACGGCCGCGCAAAGAGGTCCTGGCGATCCTAGTCTTACACAAGATCATACTACACGGACTGATTTCACTGCGACTTTATTAGCGACCTATGAAAAGGAAATTGGTGATAATTTCTTTAAAGTATTGGGAGGAGTAACTAGAGAAGAGTCGGATAATTTATACACAAGAGCCTTCAAGAGGTTTTTCTTGTCTAATGATCTGGATCAGTTAAGTTTTGGAGGTAATGATGGACAATTCAGTAATGGAGAAGGACTAGAAACAGCTAGGTTAAACTACTATGGTAGAGTAAACTATGCTTATAAGAATAAGTATTTATTTGAAGGGCTATTTAGATATGATGGTTCTTATCTTTTCCCTGAGGATAATCGATATGGATTCTTTCCTGGAATGTCCTTAGGATGGGTAGCCTCCGAAGAAGATTTTTTCAAAGATGCTGTTGGATTCTTAGATTACTTTAAGCTAAGAGGTTCGTGGGGACAATTGGGTAATGATAATGTAGACCCTTATCAATTCCTTGCATCTTATAGTTTCTCAGCAACTAGTTTAGGCAATGTAGTGACTACTGCATATGAAACTAAAGTGCCTAACCCTAATATTACTTGGGAGACGGCAACATCTACTAATATCGGATTTGATGCAGAGCTGTTAAATAGTAGAATGTCGATAGGGTTTGATCTATTTAAAAATTCGAGAAAGGATATCTTAACACAACCGAATAAAACTTTACCTAAGTATAGTGGTATAACACCACCTGCTCAGAATATTGGTGAATTTGAGAATAAGGGAGTAGAGCTGAGTTTAGGATTTAATGGTTCTACAGATGCTGGTCTTGGATATAGATTTTCCTTTAATATTAGCAAATCTGCCAATAAATTGTTATTCATAGATGAGCCAGATTTGGCTGATAGACCATGGCAAAGAGAGACTGGTGGAGAGGTAGGAAGACCATTGTTGTATCAATTTGATGGTGTCTTCAGATCTCAAGCAGAGATAGAGTCGGAGACCTTAGACTATAGTGGAGTGACTCCAATATTAAGACCAGGAGATGCTAGAGTGGTAGATATTAGTGGTGATGGTAAAATAGGCCCAGAAGATAAGCAGCGTACAGGTGGAAGTGCTTTCGCTGATACTCAATTTGGATTTAATACTGCGCTTAACTTTAAGAATTTTGATTTTAATATGTTTTGGTCCGGAGCAACAGGAGGATACAACCTGTATGAGTGGAGTTTCATGTCAGGTACTCTTGCCAATGTGCAACGTGCAGTATTTGATCGTGCATGGTCTTTAGATAATCCTGATGGACAATTTCCTAGATTAGCAGATAGAGGTGATCAATGGTATTCAGGCCAGACTGATTATGCACTCCTTACAAGAGATTATATCAGATTGAAATCAATAGAGATAGGTTATAATTTTGAATCTGATATAGCGAGAAAGATAGGCGCTCAGGATATGAGATTTTCATTATCTGGGACAAACTTAATTACTATTACAGACTTCCCATTTGATCCTGAAATCACTCAGGTTGGGAATACGGCAGAAGATACACCAATATCAAATACAAGATTAGCAACTGGAGGGGCATTAAATAACGGTGAAGCATATCCTATGCTAAAAACTATTACTGGATCAATTCGGATAACTTTCTAAAAAGCATAAAAAATGAAAAAAACATTAATTAAAATTTTACCGCTATTTGCTTTAGGACTATTCCTGAGTAGCTGTAATGACGATTTCTTGAATACTACTCCACTTAGCGAAGTGGCAGAAAGTAATGTTTGGACTTCAGAGAAGCTTGCAGAAGCAGCAGTACTGGATTTGTATCAAGGTACATGGGCGGGAACGCTCACTAGAGAGGAGACAACAGATGCATTTACTGATCAAGCAGTCTTTACCCACCCTGGACGTGGTGTAGATGGCTATACAGAGGGTAAGATGAACCCATCGGGCAGTTTTATGGATATGCAATGGTTCAGTTGGAATAGTATATATCCATTTATCCGTAGTGCCAACATAGCTATCAAGCAGTTGGAGGCTAATGAGGCTGGATTCTCAGAATCCTTTGTGAATAAATTGCTTGGAGAAGCATATTTCATGAGGGGTTATTATTATACGCAGCTTATGAGACAGTTTGGAGGAGTTGTTTTACTGACAGAACCGCTCACATTAGATAGTGAGGCTAATAATCCTCGATCAAGTTTTGAGGAGACTATGGCTCAGATCATATCTGACTTGGACCGGTCAATAACTCTGCTAGCGGACGTTGCTCCAAGCAAAGCAACAGCACATACGCTCACTGCACTGGCTATGAAGTCTAGGGCATTGACTCATGCCGCTAGTGATCTATATGAACCTTCTAAGGCGTCATCAGTCTCTACCATATCTTCTTATGGAAATAAGGAACTTATAGGTTATACTGGAGGAAGTCAGGAATCGCGTTGGCAAGCAGCCAAGGTAGCCTCTAAAGCTTTACTTGATGCAACTACTGGATACAAATTGGATTATGCAGCCCCAGCTCCATTCGATGAAGCGGTTCAAAATTATGAGGATATTTGGCTGCAAGGAGATCAAAATCAAGATTTCATCTGGGGTAGGTTGATAGAAGGGTTTGGATATGGTTCAAGAACTTACCCTGGTGGTGATGGCTGGTCACAAGGACCTGGAATGGTTGCGCTTTATCATGGGCCTAATGGATACCATGAGTGGGCTGGAACAACACCTACAGAAGCTCTTGTCAAAAAGTATGACAGGGTTGATGGAGAAAAATTCGACTGGGATAACGCAGAGCATGCAGCTGATCCTTATAATAATAGAGAACCTCGATTCTATGCTTCCATACTTTATGATGGAGCACCATGGAAACAAAGAACGGACGATGTAGTTAAATTTGATAAGTTCAATGAGATCCAAACAGGATATTATACCTTATCAGATGGAACTATCATCAATGGTGTAGACACAAGACAAGGACCGATTGAGGATTGGAATGGTGCGAGAACTGGTTACTACTTTAGGAAATTTGCCGATCCAGGTCAACCTGCTTCATGGCCTAACAATCTTCAAAAAATAGATGCTCCTTACATCAGATACACGGAGATACTGCTTAACTATGTAGAAGCTAATATCAATCTAGGTGATGAGACAGAGGCGAAGGCATGGCTGAATAGATTAAGATTTAGAAATGGTCTTCCCGCAGTAACTGCTTCGGGAGCTGAATTAGTTGAGATCTACAAAAGAGAAAGAGATAAGGAATTGGTTAATGAGGATGCACGTCTGTTCGATATGAAGCGATGGTTAGAAGGTCCGCAGTCCTTAAATCAGCAAGTACAGCAAGTCTTAATACAGGCTACTCAAAAACCAGGTACCACAGTAGCTGCAAGTGATTATAGAAGAGATACGGATCTATTCGACTATACTTACAGACCAACTGATATAGTATTTGAGAACAGGATATGGCAAGATCATGTATACTTCATGCCTATTGATCAAAATGAAATAGATAAAGATCCCTCTCTGATTCAAAATCCTGGATATTAAGAAATAAGAGCTGATAATATCTCAGAGAATACTTTAAAAGAGGGTATTCGTAGAAATAAATTGAATAACCCCTTAGCTTAGTTGCGGGGGTTATTCTTATTTTAAAGGAATAAGAACTACGACATTAGCGATGAAAAAATATTCTTGGATAATTATAGCAGTACTGGCAATGAGTGCTTGTGGTCAACAATCAAATACACTTTTTTCTAAGTTAGGAGCAAGAACCACAGGAGTTAATTTTGCGAATAAGTTAGCAGAGACTCATACTTATAATTACTTCACATTTCCTTATATGTACCTCGGAGGAGGTGTGTCTGTAGGAGATATTAACAATGATGGATTAGAGGATATTTACTTTACTGGTAATATGGTCAATAACAAACTGTATCTCAATAAGGGAAATATGGAATTTGAGGATATCACTGAGCGTGCTAAAGTAGGTGGTGACGAGAGGTGGTACTCTGGCACTACCTTCGTAGATATCAACAAGGATGGGTATCTAGATATCTACTGCTCAGTAGGTGGGAAAGATGGTAACCATCATAATGAACTATACATTAATAATCAAGACAACACGTTTACAGAAAAAGCAAAGGACCTAGGCATCGACTGCAGCGGTATTAGTATGCACGCTACTTTTTTTGATTATGATAATGATGGGGATCTCGACCTTTATGTTATCAATTATCCGCCGACAAGCTTTACGGCTCCTGTTGATTATTATAAGCACATGCTAGCTAATCATCCTAAAGAGTTTTCTGATGTAATGTATAGGAATGATGGTGGACGATTCACGGATGTAACTGAGGAAGCAGGGCTTAGGACTTTTGGATTGAGTTTAGGTGTAGTGGCTTCAGATATAAATGACGATGGCTATACAGATATTTTCGTTTCTAATGATTTTAATGCGCCAGATTTTCTTTTTATCAATAACCAAGACGGCACTTTTACGAATCAAATAAATACGGCTATGCAGCAAACTTCTTTTTTTGGAATGGGTGCTGATATAGCAGATTTCAATAATGATGGTTTGATGGATATATTTCAACTAGATATGTCAGCTGCAGACAACTTTCGATCTAAAGCTAATATGTCTTCCATGAATCCAGCGGTATTCTACCAATCAGTAGAACTAGGCTTGCATCACCAATACATGCAAAATTCGCTACAGCTAAATAATGGGAATCAAGTAGGTGAAGAGCCGCTGTTTAGCAATGTGTCTAGACTAGCAGGAGTGTCATCTACTGATTGGAGTTGGGGAGGATTGTTAGCAGATTTTGATAATGATGGTTGGAAAGATTTATATGTTACAAACGGTATACGCAGAGATGTAAATAATAAAGATTTCTATAATGAGCATAGAGAATTTTTTGATAAGATGGAGAATGACCCAGATTATAAAAACAAAGAAGAAGAAGTAGGTCTCTTGAAATATCTCGATAAGGTGCCCTCTGAAAAGTTGAGTAATTATATGTTTAGGAATAATGGGGATATCACTTTTACTAACAAGGCTAAAGAATGGGGGCTTGAGGAGAAAACATTCTCTAATGGGGTTGCATACTCAGATCTTGATAATGATGGTGATCTTGATCTTGTGGTTAATAATCTAGAAGATGTAGCAAGCATATACCAAAATAATAGCATCGATAATAATTACTTGACAGTAGATCTCATAGGGAACAAAGCTGTACTCCCCAATGGGAGTATGGTAACCGCTTACACTAAAGATGGAGTCCAGCTGCAAGAGCATAATGTAGTGCGAGGATATTTGTCTTCTGTATCTCCTAAAATACATTTTGGACTAGGAGAAAGCACCATAGTAGACAGTGTGATTGTGGCCTGGCCAAATCAAAAAACAAGTAAGCTTACCGCTATAACAGTCAATCAAAACTTAACTATAGCATACAATGGCTCTGAGTTAACTGAAAGCGAAATTTTAGCTGCCTCTTCAGAAGATCATAAACTATTTAATACGGTAGAAGTAGAAAATCTTTATAAGCATGAGGAGAATATATTTAATGATTTCGAGGTAGAGATCTTGTTGCCTCATAAAAACTCAACGCTTGGTCCTGCACTAGCTACTGGTGACTTAAACGGTGACGGTATGGATGATTACATCGTTGGAAGTGCAGTAGGTCAGGTATCAGCAGTATACATTCAAGATGAAGAAGGCAATTTTGAACAAATAGATATTCCCGACTTGAACAAAGATCAGTACTACGAAGATTTAGGAATACTAATATTTGACGCAGATGGAGATGGCGACAACGACTTCTATATAGCCAGCGGAGGTAATGAATTCAAACCCGGTTCTCGAGGTTATGAAGATCGACTTTACGAAAATATTGGAAATAATGTGTTCCAAAGGAATAAGAATGCACTTCCAGATCTGAAAATAAGTGGACTGGCAGTGAGTGCGTCAGACTATGATCATGATGGAGATTTAGACTTGTTTGTCGGTGGTAGATTAATCCCTAAAAAATATCCATATCCGGCAGACTCGTACATCTTAGAAAATGTAAGTGATAAGTCTGGGCTTAAGTTTGTTGATGCTACTGAAAGAGTTTTGCCAGATTTAAATTCTATAGGATTAGTAAGTTCGTCTTCATGGATTGATTTTGATAATGATGGTTGGGAAGACTTAGTTTTGGTAGGTGAGTGGATGTCTATAAAGTTTTTTAAAAATGTAGAAGGTACTTTTGAGGATGTTTCTGAGCAGCAGTTAAGTGGTAAGTCAACTGGCTGGTGGTTTGATATACAGCATGGTGATTTTGATAATGATGGTGACCAAGACTTAGTAGTAGGTAATCTGGGCAAGAATTATAAGTACCAAGCTAGTCCCCAGAATCCATTCAAAGTGTATCTAAATGATTTTGACAATAACAATACTGAGGATATAGTCCTTAGCTATAAAGAAGGAGAGACAGAATTCCCAGTAAGGGGACGACAATGCTCTTCGGAACAAATGCCAGCAATCAAAAATAAATTTGAAGATTACAATTCCTTCGCCATCGCAAGTGTAAATCAAATTTATACTTCAAAGATGCTAGAGGAATCTCTCAGCTATGAGATCACTTCCTTTGAGAGTATATACCTAGAAAATGATCAAGGCAGATTCACTGCCAAACCATTGCCTCAGCTTTCTCAGATATCTAGTATAAATAAGTTTGTGGTAGATGATTTTGATGCAGACGGTAATTTGGATGTAGTGCTTGCAGGTAATCTTTATAATGCAGAAGTTGAGACGCCTAGGAATGATGCAAGCTTTGGGTTGTATTTAAAGGGCGATGGAGCAGGTAATTTCTCAGCAAAGACTATGTTGGAATCTGGACTAAGAATTGTTGGTGATGTGCGGGGAATGGAAGTGTTATTTATCGATAAGGTAAAACATCTATTAGTTGCTAAAAATGATGAGCAACTCCAATTAGTAAAAGTCAATTCATCACCAGAAAGTCTTTAGAGTAATTCTATGCGATGGTTTTTTTCCTAGGGATATTACTTGCTATCGATAAATCCTTTAATCTGTTTCATAGTTGTCGTATCCAATTGGTTGGGTTTGCTGTCTTCATCATTGTCATATATGCCAATCAGATGGGTCCTCACCAGTACGCCAGTTTCCTTATGACTTGCCCCCAATTGTACCGACATTGATTCGGATTGCACCGTAGGCATATGACAACTGATACAGTTATTAGCCATAGCATCTAGAGCAGCAGTATCCTCAGTGCAATGGACCGTATTGCTATTGTGACAAGACATACATTTTTGATTAAATAGGCTAGTGTCTCCTCGTTGATTCTTGTGTGGATCGTGGCAGGTGCCACAGTCCATTTCTGGACTGTTCATAAAGCACTTACTGCTAGTCAGCAATCCATATTGATTGCCATGGACATCTAACTCGGTGCTTTTCTGTCCAGTGTAAAAATTTCTAGAGTACTCATCTAGTCGTTCGCCCACCAGGTAAGAAAATGAATTCCCCTTAATAATTCCAGCACGAGATCCTGAATGACATTGTGCACAAGCATCTAATCTCAGTTGTCTCGAGAGGGTATCTAGTTTTAACATGTAGGTAGCTGTATCCACAGTAGGATTCTCTCTATGAAAAACTACATGTTTTTCTGCAGGACGATGACACTTTTCGCAGTCTACTCCGAGAATCATTTTCTCTTTATCATATTTGTTACCCTTACCTGAGAAATCTAAGTTGGTTGCAAAGGTTACGTGACATTTTAAACAGCCATCTCTGATTGGTCTCTTATTCGGTTGACTAGGGAACCCTGGACTATTTATCCAGCTATCTGTAGGTGGATAGTAAGAGGCTTGCAATTGAAAAAGTGCTTCTTCCTCCCAGGTAAAAAATGATTGTCCTTTTACTCCCGACCCAACTACGATATCTATTTCTTGAGGTGTTTTTGCTCGGCTAGAATTATCCATCCTAATTTGTTGATAGTAAGTCTCACCTTTTTGTTTCATTTCAATTTCAAATCCACTAAGCCCTACCGTGTTTTCACCTTCTTCAAAAGATCCCTTGATAGAGGTAGAGGAGGGCAGTGCAGAAGTATTATAGTGGGCAGTATGAATGTGCGTATTATAAATATCTGAGTGGCATTCTATGCAAGTCAATGAGCCAACAAAGTGCTCCCCATTAAAATGAGTAGCTAATGGCTCTGGCTGATAATACTCGGTACCTTTGATGCCGCATCCGCCATAAAAGACTATGACAACTAATATGACAGAGACTACTATAGATTTTTTATTTGTTTTCAAATTAGGTTAAAGATTGTCATTATTGATGATAGGCTTTTTCTCATCTTTTGATAACTTAAAGAATTAAATAGATAAAAACAAGTTGATGGTGCGCTTTCTAGTTGTGTTTTTGGTGGGTATTCTAGTGATGGGATGTTCAGGTAATGAGGTACTCCAAAAAAAGTTAAATGAATCCAATAAATCATCTATACCTAATGTGATTATCATCTTTGCTGATGATCTAGGCTATGGAGATTTAAGTTGTTATGGTCATCCTACTATTCATACGCCGCGATTAGATCAGATGGCGCAAGAAGGAATCAAAATGACCTCGTTTTATGCGGCAGCATGTGTATGTACCCCATCTAGAGCTGGCCTGATGACCGGGCGTTATCCAGTTCGAGTAGGGCAGCCTGGTAATCTTGGCCCTGATTCACCTGCAGGATTGTCTAAGGATGAGCGTACTCTTGCAGAAGCCTTAAAGTCAAATGGTTATCGGACAGCAGCATTTGGCAAGTGGCACCTAGGGGCTGTGTCTGGCTACATGCCAACTGATAGAGGGTTTGATGAATACTATGGAATACTCTATAGCAATGATATGATGCCTCCTTGGGTAAACACTAAAAGAGCACTACATCTCTATAGAAATGATAAACCAACTGCAGAACAACCAGTAGATCAAACGACGATAACAAAAAGATATACAGATGAAGCAATCAGATTTATCAAAGAGTCAGAAGACAATCCTTTCTTTATCTATTTGCCTCACTCTATGCCTCATTTACCAGTGTATGCGTCTAAGGAGTTTCAGGGGACATCTATGGGCGGTAGATATGGTGATGTCATAGAAGAGATAGATGCTAACGTGGGAAGGATACTAGATGTGCTAGAGGCAGAAGGAAAAGATAAAAATACAATCGTCGTATTCACCAGTGATAATGGCCCGTGGAGGAATATGCCACCTAGAATGTTTACGACGGAACCAGTAGAGAAGTGGCACGGAGGTACTACTGGATCATTGTTTGGTGCTAAAGCTACGAGCTACGAAGGTGGTTATCGAGTGCCAGCTATTATTCGATATCCTGGAGTTATCCCTGAGAAGCAAGTGAGCGCTGAATTAGCAACCACAATGGATGTCCATGCAACTATATTGGAGATGACAAATTCTACATTGCCAGAAAAAAAACTTGATGGTAAAAGTATTACAGGTTTGTTAAAGGGAATTACAGGGTCACCTCATGACACCTATTTTTATTTTAGAGGTACGAGACTTGAAGGAGTGCGAACAAAAGATTGGAAACTAAGGATAGGTATACCTGCTGATGGTTGGACATCACCAGAGCTTAACCCTAAAGATCCGCCTATCTTATTACAACTATTTAGTATGAGGGACGATCCCTTCGAACAGTTTAATGTTGCAGATGATCATCAAGAAGTTGTTACTGAGCTAAGAAGCAAGATGGAAAATATGGCGACAGAATTAGGAGCGAGTCTGTCTGAATATAAATAACGGAATATGAAAATTTATAAACCTCTCTTTCTATTGATTGCTATGAGCTTTTGTGCCATTCTCTTTGCGCAAGCAGATTATGATGCTGTGGAAGGAGCGTCCACAATCGAAGTATATAAAACTGTTAATGAAACAGAACTAAAGCTTTGGTTTTTTAATCCTGAGAATATAGAAGTGGATGATAAGAAGCCAGCGATAATTTTCTTTTTTGGAGGTGGATGGGCACAAGGATCACCAAATCAATTTTTGAAACATAGTGAGTATCTGGCTGCTCGCGGGATGATTGCTATACTTGCTGATTATAGAGTGAGTAAACGGCATGGTAATAAAGCAGAAAAATGTGTTGCTGATGCAAAGTCATCAATTAGGTACTTGCGAAAACATGCGGTTAGATTAGGTATTGATCCAGAAAAAATAATTAGTGCTGGGGGTTCTGCCGGAGGTCATTTAGGTGCAAGTGTTGCAATCTTGCCTGGTCTAGATGATCCTGCTGACGATATGACGATTAGTAGTATTCCTAATGCTTCAGTATTATTTAATCCCGTATTAGCAACAGCCGAGATCCTAGGAAAATTTGAATTAAATCAGGGATTCTCAGCTACCTTAGAAAGTAAAATAGGTATTCCTTTAAAAGCTATGTCACCTTATCACCATGTGAAATTTGGTGTTGGACCGATGCTAATATTTCATGGTACAGAGGACAAAACTGTTCCGTTTATTACAGCAAAATCATTTCATGAAAAGACACGTGCTGCAGGTAATCAGTCAACCTTAGTAGCTTACGAAGGTGAAGATCATGGTTTCTTCAACTATAAACGATTGAGCAATGGTCCATATATTGATACAGTCAAGCGAATGGACGATTTTTTAGTATTACATGGATACTTAGAACCTATTCCTCTTATTAAGGTCTATTAAATAAGTGATTATGAATAGTATAAATTTGAGTCTACTACTAGTTTTTGGTTTAAGCATGATTTCTTGTAACTCATCAATAAACAATAATATTAAAAAGACTAAGCCAAATATAATCTTCATTCTAGGGGATGATATGGGTTATGGAGATATAAGAGTTTTTAACAAAGACTGTAAGATTAGGACACCTCATTTGGATCAGATGGCTGCGGATGGAATGATATTCACTGATGCACATTCTACATCAGGTGTTTGCACGCCGACTAGATATGGAGTAATCACGGGCAGATATAGTTGGAGAAGTTTTTTAAAGAGTGGAGTCCTTACCGGTAAGTCTAGGGCTATGATTCCAAAAGATAGATTGACCGTAGCTTCTATGCTTAAGCCACAAGGATATAGCACGGCCATGATAGGGAAGTGGCACTTAGGATGGGATTGGGACCTACAGGATCCATCTAATTTCGAAGGGATGGGCTGGAATGAAGGAGATAGTGATAATATAGATTTTACCAAAGAAGTAACGCATACTCCTAACGATCTTGGATTTGATTATTCCTATGGGATTTCAGGATCGCTTGATATGGCACCTTATGTATATGTTGAAAATGGAAAAGTAACAGGTCAACCTGACACGATGACTGTTGACAAAGGCAAGTACACCTGGTGGAGAGGAGGGCCTACAGGAGTGGATTTTGAACATGAAGATGTTACTCCTAATCTATTTCGGAGAGGTATAGCATACATAAAAGAACAAGCAAAGTCAGATGATCCTTTCTTTCTGTACCTGCCATTGCCATCGCCTCATACTCCGATACTTCCAACTAAAGAATGGTTAGGGAAAAGCATCAACCCTTATACCGATTTTGTAGAGATGATAGATCATTATATTGGTCGGGTAGTAGAAGCGACTCAGCAAAGTGGCATAGAAGAGAATACTTTAATTATGTTCATGACAGATAACGGTTGTTCTCCAGAAGCAGATTTTGATATTTTGGGTGAGGCAGGCCATGATCCGAGTTATGTTTTTCGAGGACATAAAGCAGACATTTATGAGGGTGGTAATCGAATACCTTGCATTGCTAAGTGGCCAACAACTATTCAAAGAGGAAGTAGTAGCGATGCATTGGTAGGTACGCAGGATCTTATGGGGACGGTTGCAGATATTATAGGCTATGATCTAAAGGATGATGAAGCCGAAGATAGTTTTAGTTTGCTTCCTCTATTTGAAGGAAATGATGGATTGAGAAAATCATTTATTCACCACTCTGTTAATGGTAGTTTTGCTATCAGGCAAGGAGACTATAAATTGATCATGTGTGGTGGATCCTGTGGATGGAGTTTTCCTAGACAAAATGATAAAGCTGCGTTAGATTCGCTACCACCATATCAACTATATAATCTCAAACAGAACCCCGAAGAAACGATAAATCTTCTCTACCAAGAGGAAGAAATAGTAGCAAAGCTTAAATCACTTTTGGCCGAGCAAATAAAAGCAGGGAGAACAACTCCAGGTGCCAATCAGCGCAATGATGATTTTGAAGGGGAATGGAAGCAGACTGCTTTTATAGAAGAGTGAACGCTAATCAGACTCAACAAATTCATTCCGCAATCCCTAATTCCTCATACAGCATTGTGGTGACATATGGCTGTTCGTTTCCATAAAATATGGATACGCATTGCCACTACCTTCCTGCTCAAAATAAAACTTACTTCGCTCATTTGGGTGGTTGCCTATCTCATTCATGGTAGCAGCGTCATATAGTCTACCATTAAGCATGGTGTACTTAACATGTTCAGTATTTCTAATATCTTCAAGAGGGTTAGCGTCTAGTACAATTAGGTCTGCTAACTTTCCTTCTTTCAGAGAGCCTATCTGGTGATCCATGCCTAGGTACACGGCACCATTGATGGTCGCACATTTAAGCGCATCTATATTGCTCATTCCTCCTTGTTGGATCATCCATAATTCCCAATGTGCTCCCAGACCTTGTAATTGTCCGTGTGCTCCAAGATTTATCTTGACTCCCTGATCACTTAGTTTTTTAAGTGATTTCGAAGTAAGGATATGACCATTCTCATATTCTTCTTCTGGTATCATGGTACGATGTCTTGCTCTGCTATCTACTATAGGTCTAGGTGTAAAACTGAGTAGTCTTTCTTTTTCCCAAACGTTGGTATGTTGGTACCAGTAGTATTCTCCTGTCACACTTCCATAATTGACAACAAGGGTAGGTGTGTTATGAGCTTTGGTTGCACCCCACAGGGAGGTAACATCTTTGTATAATGGTACCACAGGAATATTATGCTCCACACCAGTATGGCCATCGATAAGCATTGTCATGTTATGATTAAAGTGTGATCCTCCTTCAGGTACTACAATGATACCTAGCTCTTTTGCCGCTTGCATCACTTGTTGTCTCTGATCTCTTCTCGGTTGGTTGTAGCTTTTGATCGAAAATGCTCCATATGCCTTTGTCCGTTTGAGTGCAGATTTAGCATCATCCAGAGAATTAATCACCGCTTTAAAATCACCCTCTGCACCATAGATAATCGTACCTGTGCTAAAGAGTCTAGGGCCTACCATCTTGCCTGCTTTGATCAACTCACTATTAGCAAATACCATCTCAGAATTAGTGGATGGATCATGAGAGGTGGTAACACCATAAGCTAGATTAGCATAATACTCCCATTGCTTCTGAGGGCTGAGCCCGTACCTAAAATTGCCGCTGTGTGCATGAGCATCTATGATGCCTGGCATTATAGTTTTATCAGTGCAATCAATCACTGTAGCTCCAGAAGGGACGCTAATGTCAGCACCAATAGAAAGTATTTTATTATCCTCTACGATAACTGTTCCGTTATTAATTACCTCATCATTTTCCATGGTTATAATATTGGCATTGGTAAAGGCAACGATTCCAGTTGGCTTATCTGTTGGCATGGAAATATTGATCTTCATACCGATGGTATCTAAAGGGGGTATACTATCCACTGCACCCTCGAGAAAAGAAAAGCGCTCTGTCAGATCATCAGAAAAATATTCATTACCGAGCGTCCAGAATAATTGTTTGCTGTCTGATGACCAGTGAATATTAATGCCTGCGTCTTTTGCGACTTGTGCTACAGGAACTGCTTTTGTCTTGTGTGTTAAACCTATTTTTTTACCAGTTTTAGGAAATGGCGCAACGTATACTTTGTATAGCTCTGACCAGGCCACCCAATTGTTGTCTGGGCTTATAATGTATCGCTGGGCATACTTGCCACTAAAGTGCTCCTTCTTTTCTTTTCCATTAAGATCAACACTAGCCACTGTTTTTGTTAATGAGCCAAATATATACCCTCCAGCTTGATAGATGATCCGATCTCCAACATTATTAAATTGTGGGAATCCCCCATCTTTGGTAACAAAGGTAGGTGCAGTATCATCACCTAATTCCATTCTGTAGATACCGGGCTTTTTCGCATAGGTAAAGCCTTGATGCATATTACCACCATCTTTTCTGTAAACTATCTGCTTGCCATCAGGAGAAAATTTTGGATTTCTATAGATGCCTTTTGTTGTTGTCAGCTGTCTAGTTTGTTTACTAGCAAGATCCATAAGATGGATGCCACCCGATTCTTCATCATGCCAACTTACATAGACTAATTGCTTGCCATCTGGTGAGAAGCTGGGCTCAAATACAAAATGATCACCATCAGTAATTTGCTGAGGATTACCTGACGTAACATCCATCATCCAAAAATCACCCATCGCTTGAAAAACAATTTTATTCTTATCCGGAGAAGTAATCACATGGCGCAATACTTTAGCATCAAATTCTTCCTCAAAAGCATTGTTCTTAAATCTAAGTGTCTCAGCAACTTTCATTTGCACATCTGCCTCGAATGGTATTTCTATTGCATCACCCGTACCGCTATCTACTTTCCAGAAAGTTCCTAACCCAGAAATGATGATGTGTTTGCTATCAGGTGTCCAGTCAAATCCTGGATAGACTCCAAAAATTGCCCAAGCCTCTTGTTGGTCTTTACTTAGCTTGTCAAATAAGAAAAACTCTTCACCAGTTTCTAGATTGTGAACGGCTAAAACTGTCTTTGTTCTGATCCTTGTTAAGAAAGCAATGTGTTTGCCATCTGGAGACACTTGTGGTCGGAAGGCTCCTCCTGGTCCCGAGATTACAGTTTCAGCATTACCTTTTTCTAAGTTATACCTTTTGATCACATAGATCTGACTATTAGGATCTTTATTATATTGGAAGTATCCACCGGGATACATATCTTCTGAGTAATACACATATTTCCCATCCGGCGAAACGGATGGTTCGTTGAGATCTTGCTGATCATTTTTTCTTTTAGTAAGTTGGAATCCTTCACCACCCGAAAAATGATACATCCATAGTTCGCCGGCGCCTAGCGATCGGGAAGATGTAAAGTGTTTTCTGGCAATGATATATTTTCCATCAGCAGTCCATTCTGCATTATTCAATAATCTAAAAGACTCTTTGGTAATTTGCTTTTCATTTTTCCCCTCGGTATCTGATCTCCATATGTTATCTCCTCCTCCTTTATCACTTGTGAAACAAATCGATTTGCCATCAGGGCTGAATCTAGGTTGCACCTCCCAAGTAATTCCTTGTCGGATAGGGGTAGCTTTACCTCCAGTAATCGGCATCTTATAGATGTCACCTAACATGTCAAAGACTATGGATTTTCCATCAGGACTAACATCCAGGCTCATCCATGTTCCTTCAGTAGTATTAAAATTTACATCATTCCAAACCCAGCTAGAATCTGGATTATTAACATCCCATTTTTTCTTGTCGGTTTGCGATAGGAGGGTAGTACTAGTACCTATTAGTACTAGGAATAGGGTAGCATATATTTTCATAATTATCGAATTGGGAAGGAAGATATGTAAAATGTAGATTTAGTAGAGAAGAACGTTGTTAAAGCTTGACTTAATTTTTTTTCAAAGAGGGCGTAATAATCAATTCAGAAGACTTAGCATTATTACCATCAGTAAATATTAGATAGGGAGATAAAATATTTTCAATATTATTAAAGTCTAAATCTGCTTTCGATATTTTATGCACAAATTTTATATTAATTCTAGAACCACTGGTATTACTTTTTGCGAGTTCTTTTTCTTTTTGTTTAATGTTGGATTCTATAGCTTTCGAATTGATCTCCTCTTGTTTAGATCGTCTATTCCTTCTTAGTTTATTGAGGTCTTTATTTAATTTTGCCAGGTTATTTTTATTTGTTTCATCTGCAATTTTTTGAGTTAGTTTATATTCCTGATCAGAAATAGTTGATATAGTTTTTACTGCGGTGGAATTCACGCTTTTGGTGTAGTCATAACCACCATCTCCTAAATAGATTATGATACTGCTACTATCTTGCTGCACTACTTGCGTGAGTAAAACTTTATCTCCTTTGAAAATTGATACTCCGAAATCGCTTATTCTTTGCTTATAGATTATTTGATCAAGTGGAGCGTTTGTGTTTAAGTTGAGGTCTATACCAAGTATACTTGCTGGCATGTCTATTTTTAAAACTACTTCTGTATCCTCTAATTTCTCTTGGATAGTTTCTAAGTCTTGGGAGCTTCCATATGGACAAAGTGAGCATAACAAAATGCAACTCAGGAATATGCTGTAGAGATAATTCACTATTAATTTAGCGAATAAGAAGCATCAATTATTGTAAACTTGCTGGAGTCTCTCTTATCTTATAGAGAAGTCTGTGACGATTCGCTTAACTAAGTACAAGCGATAATCCATGACGAAGTCATGCATCTGTTTGAGCTGCTGATCAGTGAAATCTGACACCCCATTGTTATAGGTCATATGGTTAATATTAAGGATATTATCATTTGTGATTCCAGCAAATCGCTGTCCACCTTCTGATAACTCCCAAGGATGCTTGAGACCAAGGAAATGGCCCATCTCATGGACTAGTGTGTTTTTATCAACTAAGCAAGAGTAGGATAAAAATATTCTGTCAAACCTAGGGCTTGCTTCTTTATAAATACCATGTCTTGCTCTAAAAATAGGAGTGAATCCCATTAGGGCATGATTAGAGCCATCTAAACTGTAAGTACGAAATAAAAATATGTTGATGGCGCCTTTCTGTTCTATTGCCTTGACTGTGGATTCTATCCGATAGCTTTTTCTCTTTTTATAATCAGTATGTAAATCGGGGAGATATGCGTGATTGATATCCATGAAAAGTTCTTCTAATTCAAATTGTATTAGACCTTCAAACTCATCATTTAGATATTTAACGTTATCACCTATCGCTACGGTTATCTTTTCATCTATGCTGTCCATACCCATCATATAGAAATTGATTTTTAAGACAGGTGTTTTAGAAGGGGTTTTGGCGGTATTAATTTGATTTTGAGCATCGATTTGATGGCTCAAAAGAAGTAAAAATAAACTTAGAATACTGATCAGCGTTTTTGTCATTGCAGTTATTACCCTTATTAAACTTAGTTATACATTTCTGATTGTGCTGTCTGATATGCTTAACTTTTGACAATTATTAAGGTCAGAAAATATTTTAGTGATTTATTAACATGATAAGTCAATATTTTTCAGTTTTAATAGTATCATAAAAATAAAATTTAGGGATATGAGAATTTTAGGAATGCTAGTACTTATGTTGATTGGCATAAGTACAACACAGGCTCAGTTTGGGAAATTGATGGATAAGGCTAAAGAAGTAGTCAAAGGTGAATCTACTAGCAACATAGGTGGTGGGCTAAAAGAAGCATTGAATATTGGTGTAGATCAAGCTGTAAGTTCTCTTTCTGCGGATAACGGATATTTTGGATCTCCATATAAAATTTTACTGCCAGAAGAGGCGCTGAAGATTACTAATAAACTATCTAAGGTTCCAGGATTTCAGAATGTAGAAAAAGATCTCATTGCTAAAATGAATCAAGCGGCAGAGATCGCTGCAAAAAAAGCGGGGCCGATCTTCCTTAACTCTATCAAGCAGATGAGCTTTAAGGACGCAACTAATATTTTGATGGGTAAAGATGACGCTGCAACTAGGTACTTAGAAAAAACTTCAAGAGCAGAATTATATAAAAGCTTCTTACCAGTGATCCAAGCCTCATTAGATGAAGTGAATGCGCGAAGCTACTGGAACGATGCTGTCAAAGCATACAATAAAATACCATTTACCAAAGACCTAAATCCTGAACTTGATGATCACGTCAATAATAAGGCTCTTGATGGAATGTTTGAACTAGTAGAAGTTAAAGAAACGGGAATAAGAAATGATACGAGTCTGAGAACTAGTCCACTTTTAAAGGAGGTATTTGGTAAGCAGGATAAGTAAGGTATTCACTTTGACCATAAATCTATAAGGCCTTTCATAATTTAGTTGCAGGTACAACCTTAGCTCTTTGAGTTTATTAGATCGTATGGATAGTTGGTGAGAAAATAGCTCTTAACCCAAAATACTATCGATTTTGATCTTGTAATATTTATTTATTTGAGATGTATCGCAGAAAGGAAAGAGTTTAAATTCTCGCTTGCCTAACTGTGTGGTATTGAACTCAGCCTGTTTTGCCAGTTTTTTCCTACTTAGTCAATATTAAGATTAAAAAACATCAGTAGTTCCAGCTTGATAAGTCTGCGGTTGCTGGTGCTACGGTCTTCACTTTCTCAGCATATTTCTTCACAAACATACTGTGGTATCGTAATCGAGTAAGATGATTCCCATTATCATGGTCACCATTCCAGCAATGCTCTGCTCTGTCGCCATAGTCGACTTCCCCATTATAGTAAGGTCCAGCGGTTTCTTCTAATATTTCTTCAGCGAGATAGACAGCATTATTTAGATAATAATTATCCATATCTCCACAGTATAAGTGGATTTTGTTTTCCCAGTCTTTGCCATGCTTACTCCAGTCCCTATTAAGGATGTAAGCTAGGTCATAGTTTTCTTTCCAATAGGCAGCTACTTCTTTGTCTATTTTGCCAGTTACTTTATCCCAGATACGTCTTGGATATCCTTCGTCATCTATAGGAGAATAGGTAGCCTCCCAGATATCCCACTGTTGCCCTGATCTGCCTTTACTGCCGAGTACAATTTCTCTATAGTTCATGTCTCGTAGTTGTGCATCTACATTACCTAGATAATCTCTGTGTCCAGCGACCATTGTTTTTCTAAATTGACCTTCCTTGTAGTATGCGTTTTCGTCATCATAGATATTCACTAGACAGTATGCTCTAAAATCTATAGGGTCGGGGCAAGCAGCGAAACACATTCCATATTCCTGAGGGTACTTGACTTGTACTGCTAATGCTTCCCATCCACCTGTCGAACCACCGTACACAAATCTTGACCACCCTTCACCTATTCCTCTAAACATTTTTTCGATGTAGGGGATAAGTTCATAAGTAAGAGCATCTCCATAAGGGCCTTGAGCTTCTGAGTTGACCGCATAAGAGTCATCATAATATTGAGTGGGATGCTGTATCTTAATGGCTAGTACTCTAGGAAAGTCAGGTCCTGTCCACTCCTTGTAAAAATCATAGGCTTCTTGTTGTACAATTTGATTGTAACCGTCTATTTTAAATCTTGTACTATATTCAGGTTTTAGATTAGGGTCTGGAGGAGTAGTCCTAAATCCTCCAAAATCTCTAGGAAAATGTCCATGCATAATTGCCAATGGATACTTGACATCTGGATACTCATCAAATCCTTCAGGCAGTAGCACATGGGCACCTAGATAAATATCTCTGCCCCAGAAGTCACTTAGCAGTTTGCTCCTCATCTTGATATGTTTGATATACTTAGTATCCTCAGGTTCTTCTATCGGAGGTATGATCTGACCTAGAGAAATATTCAAGGGCATCATGTTGCCATTGATTTGCATTTTTTGTGCTGCTGAGTAGACATTGCCAGGAGCGCGATTCCATTGTTGTCCTTCGCCTCGATCCATAGGTAATTTCACTACATGACCATCAGCACGATTAAAAGTCTCATACTTGTGAAAAAGTACTTGCACAAAATAATCACCAGCCTCTATGTCGTCAAAGTTTAAAACAGGGTACCCAAAAGAAGATAGGTCAAATGCCTGCTGAGTATTTGGTTGCCAGTTTTCTACATCCATGCCAAATGCTTGACAGCTGCTGGTATTATCATTCAGCTGAAACCTAAGATCAGTTTTATCATGTGTAGAGATTAATAAAATCAACCTACCATCTAAGGCTTCATTGTAGTGCTTAGAAGGATAGGAGATGTTAATTGATTTTTCTACTTGCTTGATATCATGCTGATCTTGAGCACTTTTGGATATTACTTTTGATTGCGGAGAACAAGCAAGTATTAGTACTGTAAAGAATGCTATTTGTAAATTTGTTTTCATATTTATTGTCTTAGATAACCTTTCCTAAAGTAAAGAAATATAAATTCAGACTTTGTTAATCTCAGTTATAATTTTGTAGTCGCTTATGCTTAAACCTCCCCAGTTTAGTGAAGAAGTAAAACCCATTATAGAATGGATAGATAACTATATGAATAATATAGAGAGCTATCCTGTCAGATCGCAGGTAAAGCCAAGAGAAGTCTATGAGAGCTTGCCAGAGGCTATGCCAGGCAAGTCGGATAGTATGAGCTCTATACTGTCAGACTTAGAAGAGAAGATTATTCCTGGAGTAACCCATTGGCAGCATCCTAATTTTCATGCCTACTTTCCATGCAGCAATTCTATCGAGTCTATTTTTGCAGAGATGATCATGGCTACGATGGGGGTGCAAGGTATGATGTGGGAGACCTCACCCGCAGCGGCAGAGCTTGAAGAAAAAATGCTAGACTGGCTTAAGGTAGCTATGAAGTTACCGCCAATTTGGAAGGGTGTGATACAAGACTCTGCCTCTTCCTCTACACTGGTGGCTATACTAACGGCTCGAGAGGTCAAGACAAATTTTGAATCAAACAAAAAAGGAGTCCCTAATAATTTAAGAGTGTACTGTTCACACGAGGTACACTCTAGTATAGAGAAGGGCGTTAAGATTGCAGGTATCGGCAGTAACAATTTAGTCAAGATAAAGACCGATGCAAATATGGCGATGATTCCAGGTGAGTTAGAGATGGCAATCAATAATGATTTGGCGCATGGGTTAGTTCCTTGTTGCGTAGTTGGTGCTTTTGGTACCACAGGGACGATGGGAATGGACCCTGTCAAAGCGATAGGAGAAATCTGCAAGAAACATGGAATATGGTATCATGTCGATGCTGCTTATGCAGGCACTGCACTTTTGCTGCCAGAGTATCATTGGATGGCAGAGGGGATGGAGTTGGCAGACAGTTTTGTGTTTAACCCCCACAAGTGGATGTTTACAAATTTTGATTGCTCTTGCTACTATGTGAAAGATACTGAGGTGCTCAAGAGAACATTTGAGATTATGCCTGAATATCTCAAAACAAACACAGTAGAGGAAATCAATAATTATAGAGATTGGGGAATACCGTTAGGACGACGATTTAGAGCTCTAAAATTGTGGTTTGTCATGAGAGGTTTTGGACTAGATGGTATCCAAGGTAAATTAAGGAATGATATAGCATTAAATGCAGATTTTGTAAATGGACTTAAAGCAAGGAATGATTTTGAAATAGTGGTCAAGCCAATGTTTAATATGACCTGCTTTAGATACAATCCTCAAGGATTTGATAATCTCGAAGAACTTAATCAGCTTAATAAGGCAATCAAAGATCATATAAATAATAGCGGCAAAGCATATATCTCCCATACTATGGTTGATGGGAAGTATACACTTAGATTTTTGCCCTCGGCCACTTATATTGAAAAACGTCATGTCGATAACTTCTTTGAGCTACTAATCACTACAATATTGGTGGTCCATTAACTTATCATTCACATTTATATTTTTCATATATAAATAGGATAATAGTATCTTTGCAGCTTTTATGAGAAAACTACTACTATCTATTTTGTCAATTGTAGCATTGACTATTTGCGACGCTCAAAAAATAGTTAATGCAGATATTACTGATGAAGCAATTACCATAGATGGTGTGTTATCAGAGGATATTTGGTCTAGATTAACGCCGGCTAAAGATTTTCATCAGTACTTTCCTAATGACTCTCTCAAAGCTACTAATGATACAGAGATGTATTTCACATACGATGATGCGAATCTATACATCGGTCTTAAAGTTTATGGAGCGGGTAATAATTGGTTGGTTAATTCCCTCAAGAGAGATTACCGAGCAGGAGGTAACGATAATATTACTATAGTCATCGATACTTATAATGATGGACTTAATGCTTTCTTTTTTGGTGTAAACCCAGAGGGAGTTATTAGAGAAGGGACGATCACTAATGGTGGTAATGAGCGCCGAGATTTTGATGAATCATGGGATAATAAATGGATAGGGGATGCTAAGGTATATGATGGTTACTATACTGCAGAGTTAGAGATTCCATTTAGTATTCTTAGATACAATGACAATGTAGCTTCATGGGGATTAGGCTCATATCGTTTTGATACACAGACTAATGAGAATCATACTTGGACAGATGTACCCATAAATCAACCGTTATTTAATCTAGCATTTAATGGTCAACTTGTATTTGAGAAGCCACTTAGGTCTAAGGGTAGAAGTGTATCAGTGATTCCCTATGTGACTGCAGGAGTAAGTAAAGATCATGAAGCAAAAACTCCTGCCGATTTTAAGTATGATATTGGAGGAGATGCAAAAGTAGGGATCACATCAGGGCTTAACCTTGATCTTACCGTTAACCCAGATTTTTCGCAAGTGGAGGTCGATCGACAAGTAACTAACCTTGATAGGTTTGAGATATTTTTTCCAGAGCGTAGGCAGTTTTTTTTAGAGAATGCGGATTTGTTTGGAGGGTTTGGTACTAACTCTATTAATCCTTTTTTCTCCAGACGTATAGGCACGGCGACTAACGCAGATGGAGATCTAGTCCAAAATAGAATACTTGCTGGAGCAAGATTAAGTGGTAAGCTTAATGATAAGTTAAGGGTGGGTCTGCTAAATATGCAAACAGCCAATGGAGATAATGGAGTTTATGGAACAAACTATACAGTAGCAGCCGTGCAGCGCAATATTCTCCAAAGATCTAATATTAGTTTTATTGGTATTAATAAGCAAGTAACTGGAGATGATAGGATTGGTATAAATGACCCAAAATATAATAGGTTAGTGGGAGTAGATCTGAATATGGCTACTAACAGTAACTCTGTTTACGGTAAGACTTTCTTGCATAGATCATATGCTCCAGATGGCGAGGGTTCTCAAATTGCTCACGGAGTACAAGTAGAAGTATCAGATCGTAACTATGGTATGAAGTGGAGTCATGAGTATGTCGGTGAGGGCTATGATGCAGAAGTAGGATTTGTAAGGCGAAAAGGATATTATAATATTAACCCAGCAATCTGGCGAACGATGTATCCAGAAGGTAGTCCGTTTAATTCGCTAGACTTAGGAGTGTTTTCAGATTTTATTTGGAATAAAGATTTTGATAAGACAGACCATACTATCGGAATGTATTTTGGTGGTAGCTTTAGAAACAGTGCAAGATTCGAAATAGAGGCAGTACAGGATTATGTGTTTCTAACTGAAGAGTTTGACCCTACTGGTACTGATAGTGAACCGCTGGCCGCCAATACAGGTTATAGATATATTAATGTGGGTGGGAGCTATTCCAGTGATAGACGTAAAGCATTTTCGTTTTTTGTGAGTCCATATTTAGGTCAATACTTTAATGGTAGGAGAGCTGGGTCTCGTGGTCGGATTACTTACAGATATCAACCAAAAGGATCTGTGTCAATAGATTTTAGCTATAACCTATTTGATATGCCTTATTTAGAAGATATCAAGCAAACTTTCTTACTAGGACCGAGAGTAGATTATACCTTCTCAAAGAAAGTGTTCTTAACCACGTTTATACAGTATAACACCCAATCAGAACAGACTAATATCAATGCTAGGTTGCAGTATAGATTTGCGCCTGCCTCTGACTTTTTTGTCGTTTTTACAGATAACTATTTTACTGGGGCAGATCCGTCAGATAGATTTACTACTACTCTTCTCAATAGAGCATTAGTGGCTAAGTTTACTTACTGGCTTAATACATAGAGATTAACTGTTAGTTAAACGCTTGATAGTTTAAACTTCTCCTTCTATCTCTTTTTAAGTGGTTAGTATCATATTGTCCGTGATAGTTAGCAACATCTCCAAGATTCTGGATTATTAAAAAAAATATTCATCTCCAGACACCCAATTTAGATTTTCAAGGATTATATGTAATAGAAGATTATATCAATAGGTGAGAGAAAAAGAACTTATTAAAAAATGTCTAGAAAAAGATAAGGCAGGCCAGAAGGCATTGTTTGATCTTAAGTATCGACTGATTTATAAGATTGCCTATAGGTATCTCAATGATCACCAAGAGGCCGAAGATGTGGTGTTACAAGCATTCAATAATATATTCCTTCATCTGGAAAAATTTGAGCCAAAAGAAGTCGGTTCATTTAATAACTGGATAACAAAAATTACTATCAATCAAGCTTATAAAAACCTTAGATCTAAAAACTTGATCGATTATGTAGGAAGTGCAAGTGACCTTGACCATGTGCAAGTGGAGGATAACGTACCATTCGAATCAAAATGGACTGAACAAATAAATGAAATCATCAAAAGCATGCCAGTAGGATATAAGACAATTTTTTTAATGAATGCTGTAGAATGTTATTCTCACCAAACTATATCAGAACTCCTAGGCATCAGTAGGAATACATCAAAATCGCAAATGCTTAAAGCAAGAAAATATATACACGCAAGACTTAAAGTAACTAACAATGGATAATCATATGTACGGAGATCATCTAGACGATAAGTTTTTTGAATCTCAAAAGGCTATATCAGGTAGAGAAAAAATTTGGCAAGAACTTGATATCAATAAGCCTAGGAAGAAACCATATAAAACATATTGGCTGTTCCTTCTGGGTAGTGGAATTGCATTGCTTTTAACTGGGTATCTATATTCAAAGTATTCCAGTAGTCAAACTGAAAATGAAAAGTTAGAAATAAGATATGCTGGATTACTAGAACAATACAACACGCTTAGCGAGTCTTACGATAAACTAAATAATCAAATCGCAACAACAAAAATAAATAAAGAGACAGTCACAGATATGCAGCCTCAGCCATCGATTGAGCGAGAAGTTGTGATAGAATATGTAGACAAAATTATAAATAGGACGGATACAGTATTCATAGGTGTTGAGCCAAAGATCGTGTACGAAGATCGAGTCATTAGAGATACGGTATACCTTGATCGCATTGTCGAAATCCAAGCTGAAGTAATCACAGCAAGTACAAAAGAACCAGAAAACAAAGTCAAGAGACGAGGAGAAGAACTCATCTTTCATTTAGAAAATAGAACTAAAGATTCGGGAGGGCAGGAATAATCTAAATCAGGATTGTATCATAAATAATATATAGATCTTAAAATAATTGAAATGAAAAATATAATTCTAAAAATTATCCCTTTCGTAATTATCACTTTTTTTGCAAGTCAATTGTTATCTCAAGTCAGATTTAGGGATGAAGTAAAATACGATGAGCTAATTGTTTTATTGGACAATGGAACTAAGGTGAGTCTCAAAGTACTCATGAATAAAAGACTGAATAAAAACAAAGAATGGCGTCCGATCTTAAGCTCATTTCAAGAAGACTTAAAAGCGGTAATTGAAAATATACCTGATTACGATTTTTTTAAAGTTGAATATACCAAAGGTGAATCAATGAGTGTAAAGGAGTTGATAGGTGAAAAACACTACATCCTAAGTGCTGATAACAAAACTGATGTCAACAAAAGAAATACTTGTCACTTAATTGGTAAAGATGTGCTTATAGAAATTCAAGTGCAAAAAATGGCAGAATTACTAGATCCTGATATTCTATCAAATGTATCTACTGCAATTTCACAATTGAAGAGACCCCTATTCAGTAATTATGTTGAGAACACAACAGAGTATGATGTGGTTAGAAATAAGTTTATAGAAATAAAGGAACCTACGAAATTTGTAGCTTCACTTACACCATTTATTGGTATTTATAGAGCTGAACCAATAGTAGAGATTAATTATGGACTTGGGGTAAGGTTTGGAGAAAAATTATTAACGTTGAATTTCTCGCAAATAGCTGGCTATGACAAAGAAACACAATATGGAAACTATGATTATTTACTTGGGGCGGAGTTTTATCCTTATTCCTTTGGTGGTTTGTCTGTGATGGTAAATCTATCTGACAATGGTGTATCGTTTATAGATCACAAAGTGAGATACAGTGGAAGTTTCAAGTATAATACCATTGTAACATATTTGGATGCATATATTAAATCTGATGATGTGTATATGGGATTCAGGGTAGGGTTGGAATTTTAATAACCTTTCGATTTTTATTCCTAAAAACTTTCTTAGACTCCGTTAAAAGCTAAAAGCATTCGGTTTTACTATTTGATTTATAAGTTGGAGGAGAGCTGCTGAATAGGCTTTTTAATACCCAGCAGCCTGCCCATCCTTACGACTCTCAGAGGCACCATAGTAAACACCTTGCTTGGCATCATATTTTATAGCTTGATATCCTCCATAGCTGCCCAAGCCAAAACCTACTTTGTGACCACGCACCATAAGTTGCCTGATGGTTTCATAATCAAAACCATCTTCTAGCTTTATCATACCTGAACCATCAGCAGGTTTGCCAGTTGGAGTGGAAGAACCTGCATGATCTATTCTAGGTGCATCACCTGCTTCTTGTATGTTCATGCCGAAGTCTATCATATTCATCACGATCTCACAGTGACCCATCGGCTGGAAGTCTCCTCCCATAACACCAAAGCTCATAAAAGGCTTCCCATCCTTAGTGATAAAGGCTGGAATGATCGTATGAAAAGGACGCTTACCTGGCTCATAAGTATTTGCTTGACCTTCTACAAGGGAGAAAAGCTCTCCTCTGTCTTGTAGCATAAAACCTAGGCCAGGCGCAACCATTCCACTACCCATTCCACGATAATTACTCTGAATGAAGGAAACCATATTACCATCCTTATCTGCTGTGGTGAGATAGATGGTTTCACCGGCACTGATCTCTCCTGCTTCATATTGTCCAGCACGTTCTGTGATCAAGGCTTGCCTTTCTCTCCCGTATGTTTTAGAGATCAATTGGCCTACAGGTACATCTGCAAAATCCATATCCGCATAGTACTTTGCACGATCTTCAAATGCCAACTTCTTCGCCTCTACAAAGTAGTGGATATGCTCTTCACTCCCAAATGGTATTTTAGAAAAATCATAAAGCTCTAGTATATTTAGCATTTGTAGTGCAGTGATTCCTTGTCCGTTGGGAGGTAACTCCCAGACATCATATCCTCTATAATTTGTTGATACAGGTTCTACCCACTGTGATTTGTGACTAGCAAAATCTTCGTAGGATAAAAATCCACCTTGTTCCTTTATGAATTTACCAATCGTCTGCGCGATCTCTCCCTTGTAATAAACATCCCGACCTCCGTTTGCAATTTTCTCTAAAGTATTTGCTAAGTATTCGTTCTTAAAGACATCTCCTTTAACTGGCACTTTCCCTTCGCCGTTTATGGTATAAGTTTCTTTCACATTAGGGAAACCTTTACTTAAGTAAAATGGAACTGACCGCCCCCATAAAGCCGCAATATATTGTGTTAAAGGAAAACCCTCTCTTGCATATTTAATTGCGGGAGCAAGGTTTTCCTTCATCGATAGTTTTCCAAATTTTTTGTGGAGTTCAAACCATCCATCTACTGCTCCCGGCACACTAACTGGTATTGGACCATGAGAAGGAATCTTATTCATCCCTTGATCTTTAAAGTAATCGATAGTGAGAGATTTAGGAGATCTTCCACTGGCATTTAGGCCATAAAGTTTTTGAGTCTTAGCATCCCAGATAATGGCGAATAAATCTCCACCCATCCCACAGCCCGTAGGTTCCATCAATCCAAGTGCTGCATTGGCAGCTATTGCTGCATCGATTGCTGAGCCTCCTTGCTTAAGAATATCTAATCCTACTTGAGTCGCTAGAGGTTGTGATGTTGCTACCATTCCATTTTTGGCGATCACCTCTGCTCTAGTTGCAAAATTTTTACCAGTCAGTCTGTCCTGAGTGTAAACTGAGTTTGCTAATAGAATAAAAAATGAAATAAGGATGATATTTTTCATTAAGTGGTACTTTATAAGTGTGGTCTAAATCAGATTTATTTTCTATAGTCTAAAGGTGGTTCTCGATCCCCGAGAAGTGACTTATACACAAAATCTTTTCCTCTCGATTTATTTAATTCTTCTTTGGCAGTTACCATTACAGATGGATCATTAAACAAATCCATAGCCGTAGTGGCGATAGTCTTAGCAGCTACCATCATACCCTTCTTGCCTATCGTAGTGCCACCAGCGGCAACTGCCTGCCAGCTATGCGCAGAGGTGCCAGGCACCCATGTTGCTGCTCTCATGCCAGCAGTAGGTACTGCCCAGCTCACATCACCGACATCAGTAGAGCCTCCTTGTCCTTTTCTGATTATTTTAAATGGAGCGATCGTTTCACTCAATCCTATTTCTACATTGTCTCCATATGCAAATGTGGCAACTATTTTTTCAGCATAAGCCTTTTCTTCAGCTGTGTATTTTACACCCCCTATCTCTGAGAGATTTTTGTGCATGATTCTAGCGAGAGTTTCATTTGGCAATACATTGAAGATACCGTGTATCACTTCATAGTCCATTGTCGTCCCCGTTCCTTTTGCTGCTCCTTCAGCTGCTTCGACTATTCGTGCAAAGTTTTTGGCTACCATATCCATCTCTGGATGACGGCAATAGTAAAATACTTCTGCGAATTCTGGCACCACATTGGGAGCTTCTCCTCCTCTTGTGATTACATGGTGGATTCTGGAGTCTGGTAAGATATGCTCTCTGAGCATGTTGACCATGTGATTCATCGCTTCTACACCATCGAGCGCAGAGCGTCCATTCCATGGTGATCCTGCAGCATGAGACGCTACACCATAGAATCTAAACTTTGCAGACTTATTAGCAAGTGATGAAGCTGCGCTTGCACCATTGCTACTTCCCGGATGCCAATGCAATACCGCATCAACATCGTCAAATAATCCGCCTCTAACCAAGTAGGCTTTGCCTGCTCCTCCTTCTTCAGCAGGGGTGCCATAAAACCTTAGTGTGCCTTTTATATTATTGGATTGCATCCACTCTTTAACCGCGATGGCTGCGGCAGCAGATCCTGATCCGAATAAGTGATGACCACAAGCATGACCAGCATTTACGTCATCCCTCTTTTCTTTAAAGGGTGATGCAGTCTGTGATACGCCTGGCAATGCATCGAATTCACCAAGGATACCTATCACTGGAGAACCACTACCAAAGCTAGCAACAAATGCAGTAGGAATACCTACCACTCCAGCTTCGACGCTAAACCCCGCTGTTTTTAATTCTGATTGTAAAAGTGCTGTACTTTTTTCTTCGATATATCCTAGCTCAGCAAAATTCCAAATCTGCATTGCTACATCAAAATAATGATCGCTTCTAGCATCTAATTTTGAAGTGACAATACTTTTATCATTTGGCGCAGCAATCATTTTCTGTTGGCTACAAGCTTCACAAACGATCATTACAAATACAAGGAATAGACTTAACTTTTGCATATCAATTTATTGTTAATACATCTTGAATTTACTGTATTGTCTCAATAATCTGAGAAATTTGTTCCTATTAATCGATAAAGGGCTTTTGCTAGTCTAATTATTAATCCTTTTATGGGTAATTAATCCAAATTCGAAACAATCATAGCAATTAATCCATTTACGATTCTGTACGACAAGAAAAAAACTAACTAATGCAAAAACTATTTACCCTACTACTTCTAAGTTTTCTTTCTGTTTCTTCCTTGTCTGCACAGTGGGGTGGATTTGGAGGTAAAAAAGGAAAGACAATTAAAGGAACCATCAAAGGAGCTCTGATAGACAGTATTACTGATCAACCTGTGAGCTATGCGACCTTATCACTTCATAAGGCGGGTAAAGAAAAAATTATAGATGGAATCTTATCAGAAAATGATGGTGCTTTCAAATTTTCTGAGGTAGTTAATGGTAAGTATGATATAAGGATTTCATTCTTGGGATATGAAGATAAGATTCTTAAGAATGTAGAGGTAACCTTAAAAAAACCAACTACCAATCTTAAAAATGTGCTCATGGGTTCATCTGCAGTAATGTTAGATGAAGTACAGGTCACAGAAAAGAGATCGCTGATAGAATCAAAAGTAGACAAGATTGTTTTTAATGCAGAAGATGATTCCTCCACAGCAGGGGGGGATGCTACTGATGTATTACGCAAAGTGCCGATGCTATCCGTAGACCTTCAGGGCAATGTATCCATCAGAGGTTCTCAGCAGATCCAGATACTTATCAATGGTAAGCCTTCAGGGATGTTTTCTACGAATACAGCGGATGCGTTAAAAATGTTTCCAGCAGATCAAATTAAAAAAGTAGAAGTAATTACCCAACCAGGTGCAAAGTATGATGGCGAAGGCTCTGGAGGAATTATAAATATAATTACAAAAGGAAAGAATGTAGAAGGGGTTGCGGGCTCCATTAATACATCAGTAGGTACTCGACAAAATAATGGAAATGTAAGCCTAAACGTAGGTAGAGGGAGATTTGGATTTACAACTAACTGGGGGTTGTTTTATAGTTTACCTAATGACGCAGATTTTTTTCTAGAAAGAGTTCTTTCTAATACCAATCAAGTAGTGTATAGGTTTGATGGAGAAACTAATTCAAGTAGATTAGGTTTTAATGGTTCGGCAAGTGCATTCTATGACTTTAATGCCTACAATGCACTTAATACTTCTTTTACATATAGAGGATTTGGATTTGACCAGGATACAGAAGGGGCGATGGGTTCTTTTGCAGGAAATAGTTTTATGAGAGATAACAATGGAAACAATCTCTTTGCAGGATATGATTGGAATACAGACTTCACTAAAAAATTTCCAGATAATGATAAGCAAGAGCTATCATTTGCCTTACAGGTTTCTGGTAATGATCAAAATCAAGAGAATTTTGTAAATGAATCACCGACGCCATTTAATCAGCAAGGAAGAAAAGAAGAAATTAATAATCTTGGTGATAATGTAGAGTTTACTGGACAGGTTGATTATGTGCATCCTATAGGAGCTGCAAAATTAGAAATTGGAGCTAAGTCAGTTATAAGAAATATTGATAGTGATTCTCGGTTTTTAGTGTATAGTAATGGAGATATTCCAGTAAAGGATAATCTGAGGTCTAATATTTTTCAATACGATCAAGATGTTTATGCAGCATATGCGTCGTATAATTTTTATTTTCAAAAACTTAATATCGTAACAGGTTTAAGGTACGAACGTACCGATATAGGTGGAGATGGAAAATTTGAGGGAGCAACATTTACAAATGGCTATAATAATTTCTTGCCTAACATCGCTATTTCAAAATCACTTAAGAATTTTAAGAACCTAAAATTATCCTACAGTAAGAGAATACAAAGACCTAGTCTTCGGTTTATAAATCCATTTCGAAATACAGCAGACTTTGGTAACATAAGTTTTGGAGATCCAACACTTCGCCCAGAATTAACTGACCAATTCGAACTAGGGTATAATACCAACATTCTAGGTGCAAGTGTATTTGCAACTGGTTATTATAAGATCACAACTGAAATAATAGAATCAATAGTCCAATTAGGAGCTATGGATATTTCTACAACTACTTTCTCAAATGTAGGTAAGAATAAATCTATAGGCCTAAACTTATTTGTTTCTAAGTCTGTTGGCCGGTTTACTGTACGATTAGGAGGAGATGTTGGTACCTATAATGCGACAGGGATTGTAGGGGGGCAAGAGCTATCTAACTCTGCGCTTAACTATAGAGTTTTCACAAGTGGTGAATTCTCTTTATCTGGTAGTTTTAAGGCTGACTATTTTGGAATATTTAGCGCACCTAGATATACGCTTCAAGGAAAAAATCCAAGCTTTTCTATGATAGGTGTTGGAATGAGAAAAGATTTTAAAAATAAGATGAGCCTGGGGATTCGGATCATAGAACCATTCGAAGAGTTTAAGAGTTTTGACACAGAGATTGATGGCGACGGGTTTAGACAGACTTCTAGTTTTGCCATCCCATTCAGATCATTTGGAATTAGCTTTAGTTACAAGTTTGGTAAAGTAGATTTTAGAGAACGGAAGAGTAAAATTAAAAATACAGATCAGAAGCAAGGAGATGCTGGTCAAGGTGGCGGTGGAGGTCAGCAACAGGGTGGAGGCCAGCGAGGTAACTAGAGAGATGACTTAAAGTATATGTAGGAGAGGCTATGTCATTTGATATAGCCTCTTTTGTATGTAAATGGTTTTTATCTGTTACTGCTTGTATATATTATAACTTGCTTAGTTTCTTCCTTTCAAACTGGCAAGAAGGGGTAAAAAGAAAATACCGCACACTTGAGGGCAAAAAAATAGGCTACATCATATGATATAGCCTAATAAATATTTTATTGATCTTGTTGGGTCTATGCTTTATCGCCGTACATCTTTTGTCTGTACTCGGCATTCAATATTTCGTTTCTTCTTTTTACAGAAGGCTTAGTAAAGTTCTTTCTTCTTCTCAATTCTTTCAATAGACCAGTAGATTGGAACTTTCTCTTGTATCTCTTAAGAGCTCTGTCTATTGATTCTTCGTCTTTTACATTAATTATAAGCATAAATGAAATATCTTTTAAAATGGAGTGCAAATATATAACAGTTTAAGTGTTATGAGCAAGTGAAATTAATAAATTTTTAGAGAGCTTGAACAGCGCATAAAATTGCTACAATGCCTGTAAATGCTAGATTTTTCTAAATCTAATTTCTGCGCGTTGATGTTTTATTTTATCAGAATTCTTTATCTCAGGAATTTTTACACATTTTGATATTGATTGTTTAAGGTTATTTGCCTCGAGTTATTTACTTTCAAGGAGTTAGAATAGAAGGCTTATTTGAGTAATCTTAAAGAAATAATACGATGACTTTACAGATAAAAACACTAGAAGGATACCACAAAGCTTATGACCAGAGCGTAAATGACCCCGAAGGGTTTTGGGCAGAGCAGGCTGCTACTTTTACATGGTCACAGAAATGGGATAAGGTACTTGATTGGGATTTCAAAGGGCCTAACATAAAATGGTTTACTGGAGGCAAGCTCAATATCACAGAAAATTGTTTAGATAGACACCTAGCTAGTAGAGGGGACAAGATAGCTATCCTGTTTGAGCCTAACGATGTAAATGGTGCTGCCAAGTCATATACTTATAAGCAGCTGCACGCAGAAGTGTGCAAATGTGCTAATGCGCTTAAGGCAAGAGGAATAACAAAAGGTGACAGAGTTGTATTCTATATGCCTATGGTGCCCGAGCTAGCGATAGGGGTACTAGCTTGTGCACGTATCGGTGCTGTACACTCAGTTGTGTTTGCAGGTTTCTCTGCACAAGCCCTAGCGGATAGAGTTAATGATGCTCAGGCTAAGATGATCATCTGTTCAGATTATAATAAGCGTGGCGCAAAGACTATCCCCGTCAAAAAAGTTGTGGATGACGCAATGGCAATTGGCTGTGATTCTATAGAAGCAACCTTAGTACATCGTAACACAGGTGAGCCCATTGATTTAGAAGCAGGTAGGGATCATTGGTGGCATTATGAAGTAGATCATAGAAGTACCAGCTGTCCTGCTGAGCAAATGGATAGTGAGGACATGTTATTTATTCTGTATACTTCAGGTAGTACAGGCAAGCCTAAGGGCGTCGTACATACTTGTGGAGGATATATGGTGTATACCTGCTTTACTTTTAAAAACGCATTTCAATATCAGGAAGAGGATATCTATTGGTGTACGGCTGATATTGGCTGGATCACTGGACATAGTTATATAGTGTATGGCCCTTTATTAGCTGGAGCTACTACCATGATGTTTGAAGGAGTGCCTACTTACCCAGATGCAGGAAGGTTTTGGCAAGTATGTGAAAAACATAAAGTAAATCAATTCTACACCGCTCCGACTGCCATAAGAGCACTTATGGCGAAAGGAGAGGATATACCTTCTCAGTACGATCTAAGTAGTATAAAAGTATTAGGTACGGTAGGAGAGCCTATCAATGAAGAAGCGTGGAACTGGTACAATAAGAAAGTAGGAAAAGAAAAAGCGCCTATCATAGATACCTGGTGGCAGACAGAGACTGGTGGAATTATGATCACCACTTTACCAGGGATTACAGATCAAAAGCCTACGTATGCCTGTTATCCGATGCCAGGAATTCAGGCTTGTTTGCTAGATAAGGATGGAGTAGAGTTAACCGACAATGATGTGGAGGGTCTCCTATGTATAAAGTTTCCTTGGCCATCTATGATACGCACGACCTATGGAGATCATGCGCGCTGTAAGCAGGTATACTTCTCTACTTTTGAGGATAAATATTTTACAGGAGATGGGGCTAGAAGAGATGCAGATGGGCGCTATAGAATCATAGGTAGAGTAGATGATGTCATCAATGTATCTGGGCATAGACTAGGCACTGCCGAAGTAGAAAATGCAATCAACCAACATCCAGAAGTAATCGAATCAGCGGTCGTAGGAAGCCCACACGATATAAAAGGTCAAGGAATCTATGCCTATGTAATCACCTCAGATAAGGTGGGGGATCATGATGAATTTAGAAAAGAGCTAATAGCAGTGGTTGCCAAAGAGATTGGGCCAATAGCTAAGCCTGATAAAATCCAACTTGTATCAGGCTTACCTAAAACAAGGTCTGGTAAAATCATGAGAAGAATACTAAGAAAGATTGCTGCAAATGAGTTATCTAATTTGGGAGATGTATCTACGCTATTAAATCCAGAAATAGTAGAAGAGGTAAAAAAAGGACGATTAGTTTAAGATTGGATATCATATTAGGTAATACCTAATAATTAAATGCATTGACAATTAGTTGAAGTTTAATCTAATGCCTCTGTATTAGTTTTTCACAAACTTCTTGATATAAAATTTACCTTGTTTTGTTGTAGCCATAAGATAATGCATCCCAGTTTCAAAAGATTTAGTCTCTAGATTTATCTCCGGGCTTAAGGTCTTATTTTGTATCGAGCTAACTAATTTCCCAGTATTGTTAAAAACTTTGATTTCTATGGGTAGATTTTCCTGTTCATCAAATCTGATCGTGAGAAAGTCTTCAGTAGGATTAGGATAAATTAGTAAGTCCTTAGAGGGAAGTAGATTTTCGTTGTTACTCGCCAGACCGACAAACTGCGTGTCTAACCAAGCCATTCGGTCTATAACAAAAGTTCTCACTGCATTTACCTCAGTTTCATAGCTATTGTAAACCCGATAATTTGGCCAGATATAATTTCCAAGGATTTGCCATTTACTAAAATTTCTTCTTTGGGACTCTTGCAAGAGATTTTCAAACGAATCGATTTTAGCAACTAGATTATCTGTAGAAAGCACACTCTCCCTTAGATCTACCCATTGATTGCCAAGCTCTGTTTTGAAGGAGGGGTCATTCCATAATCGTTGCCACCAAAAGTGTACTATCCAGTTATCACCACCACAAATATTATTAAAATCTAAGAACACTAATCCGGTAGTATTTCCCTGGGTACAGTAATCAGCATTTGCGAATGCTAGATTGTAGTCCCACACGGGTCCCATGTGTAGTTTAGTGCTTTCAGAATCCTTATCCTTGTACATATAGGTACTGAGTCTATAGCCATCTACATTCTTAGATATTTCATTCACAAAAATCAAATCAATAAAAGACTTTGTATCTAGGTATTTCCTATACCCTGTTTGAGGGTTCATATAATCCGCAGATATGATTGCATCTTCGAGATTGTTTATATACGTTTTGATATAATTCTCTTGAGCAGGGACAATGTTACTCGGTTTCGGGTAGTGATATTGAAATTGAGTAGAACCAAATCCCCTGAGATCAGCAGGATATTTAGACTTGAAGCTAGCTACCTCCTCCCCATCATATTTATCAAATTTTAAAATGTAACCACCAGTTAAGTCATCTCCTTCAATCTCATCTGGCGATAACTTAGAGACGGCGACCCTACCTTTGTCTCTTTTAATCTTTTCTGTAAAGAGATAGACGCCTAGATACTCACCATTAATCACTAACTCACAAAATTGTATTCTAGGTGCATAAGACATAATATCTCCTGCAATGGAGTAGGCTAGTGCATTTCTGATTAAGCTCTTATCACTATATGGGCCATGTAGAACCCAATCATTTTCCTCTGGCATTCCGAAAAGTGGAACATTTAAATTTTCTCCATCTGCATCTCTAGTTTCTATGGCATATCCTTTTTTAGGAAATAATGCTAATGAACTTGAACCTCTGAGTTCTATTCCTATTTTTCCATCATATTCATTATAAGGACCTTCGATATTATTCCTATCAGATTTATAATTGGCAATTGACATAGTGCCAGTTGTTTTGAGTTGAGATGGTATTGACCCTGATGTAGTTATTTTTATGATAGGAAGATCAGAATCTACTAATACTTGACCATAAGTAAGGCTACCTATATGAGTAGCAATAAGCAAGCAAATGATTAATCTTATAAAGTATCTATTTCCTGTCATTTCCATAACTTTCACAAGTTGAGGTGATTAATCAACTAAAAATTTTTAATAGGTATTTTTAAATTTTACCAAAAAAAAGTTCATAATTTTTGAATTGTTTACGATTTCGCCAAATAAAGGACAACTTCTGTGCCTCATATAGAATTATATTCTGTTGCCCATATTTTTAGCTTAAAATGCTTGTTTAAGGTATATTTTTTTGAGACATTAGGTTTTGATTTGGATTAGAGTAAAGATTCTAATTACAAGATTTATTTTTCCTTATTTCATTTTATTGTGAATAAAGGAAAGTGCAGCAAGAAAAACTATTGTATCTACGATCTACAAAAAAATTCACATTCTGTGGATTACCGCGTTTCTTATGCATATGTATTATTAAACTATTTATTAACTAATTAATTAACCGAAAAAACTATCTATTATGGTTTTACGTGAAAGTAATTCTAAGTGGACAAAAATGGGGATGTCTCTATTTTTTGCCTTTTTTCTATTTACAGGGTTAGTTGTTTCTCAAAGTACTATTAGTGGTACACTTACAGACGGCGCTACAGGCGACGCTTTGATAGGTGCATCTGTTTTAGTAAAAGGAACAACTAATGGAACAATTACAGACATTGATGGAAATTATTCCATTCAAGCAAGCCAAGATGATGTGCTTGTATTTTCTTATGTAGGATATACTGATTCAGAAGTCACAGTAGGGACAGACGGAATTATCAATCTTGCATTATCAGAAGGTGTTCTTGCAGACGAAGTTGTCGTAACAGGATACGCTATTGAAAACAAAAGACAAACTACAGGAGCAGTATCTATTGTCAATGCGCAAGAGCTTTCTGCGATTCCTTCAGGGAATGTAGAGCAGCAGTTGCAAGGTAGAGTTGCTGGATTAACAGTAATCACTAATGGGCAACCTGGTACATCTAGTCAAGTAAGGGTTAGAGGTTTCGGAGCATTTGGTGGTAATGAGCCATTATATGTGGTGGACGGAGTACCTGTAGGGTCTACAGACTTTTTGAATCCAGACGATATAGCCACTACTACTGTACTTAAAGATGCGGCATCTGCTTCCATTTATGGAGCAAGAGCGGCAAATGGTGTAGTAGTATATACTACTAAGCAGGGTGATAGAAAAGCATCTAAAATGAAAGTTACTTACAATGGGATGTATGGAGTTACAGATCCGAATGTAGGGGGCTCTCCAGAGATGCTTAACCCTCAAGAAATGGCAGAGTGGACACACATTGCATATAGAAATAATGCAGCAGCTAACGGTACGGAAGTTCAGTATACGCACCCGCAATATGGAAGTAATGCTACGCCAAGGATCCCTGATTTTCTTCATGCTAACGGAGCTAACGGTGTAGTAGGATCAGTAGATATGGCAGCGATACAAGCTGCTTATGAAGCAGATCCTGATAATGTATTCTTAATCAAGCCTAATCTAGCTGGTACTAACTGGTATGAAGCGATCACAAGATCAGCGCCTCTACATAGACATAGTCTTGGATTTAGCGGTGGAACGGAATCTGGTAGATATTATATCGGCTTGGGTGCTCAGTTACAAGACGGTATCTTGTTAGAGAATAGTTTTAAGAGATTTAGCTTTAGAGCTAACTCTGAGTGGGATCTTACAGACTTCTTAACGATAGGTCAAAATCTTCAAATGACATACAGATCTGTAATAGGTCAGCAAGGTGGTCAAGGAGGTATCGGAATCGCAGATGATGAGTCTGAGGTACTATCTGCTTATAGAATGCCTACGATCATACCTGTATTTGATGAGTTTGGTAGCTACGCGAGTACGAAGGCTGCAGGATTTAACAATCCTCGTAATCCTGTTAGAAGGTTAGTTAATAACAACGGTTCTAATAAGGGCTTTAGTAACACTGCCTTTGGAAATCTTTACTTGCAAATAACACCAGTAGATGGTTTAACTATTAAATCTAGTTTTGGTGGTTCTATTGGAAGTAATTATTTCACGAGTTACGGATTTAAATATTTTGGAGATTCAGAGCCACAGGCTAGTGATTCATTTAACGAAGGATCAGGATTTAACCAACAGTGGGTGTTGACTAACACCGCTACTTACAAGCAGCAAATTGGAGCACATGGTGTCACAGTTCTTGCAGGTGTAGAAGCACTTAATACAGGATCAGGTAGAGGAATAAACGGATTTGGTATTAACCCATTCTCAACTGATATTGACTTTATTAACCTAAATACGGTACAAAGCCCTCAGGTTAATAGTTTTCTTTATAAAGGAGTTAACTTCTACTCTCAGTTTGGAAAAGCAGATTATAACTATAATGAAAAGTACTACTTAACAGGTGTGATCAGAAGAGATGGTTCTTCAAGATTTGGATCTGAATCTAGATTTGGTGTATTCCCAGCGGTATCAGCTGCGTGGAGAGTTACTTCTGAGTCATTTATGGATGGACTTTCATTTATTAATGACCTTAAGATAAGAGGTGGATGGGGCCAGATGGGTAATTCAAATAACGTAGATCCAAATAACCAATACTCATTGTATGCATCTTCTAATGGAGGTACGCTTTATCCTATTAGTGGTCAATCAAGTGGTGCAGAGACTGGTTTTGCTCAGAGTCGAATCGGTAACCCAGCAGCAAAATGGGAAACAAGTACAACTGTTAATGTTGGATTTGATGCGACCTTATTAAATAACAAATTTGATGTAATCGTAGATTTATGGTCTAAGGATACTAAAGATTTATTATTTGGTGTGCCACTTCCTGGTGTAGCTGGTAATGGTGCTGCAGCGCCATCGGTTAACGTAGCGAGCATGGTAAATAAAGGAATTGATATAGAATTAGGATATAGAAATAACATAAACTCTGATATATCATATGATATAACATTTGTGAATTCATTCTTAAAGAATGAGATTACAGGTCTTGCAGATGGAATTGAATTCTTCGGTGGAGGATCATATAGAGGGGTTGCTCCTATTAGAAATGCTGTAGGGCGTGGGCTTTCTGCATTCTTTGGGTATGAGGTGGAAGGATACTTTAGCGATGCAGCTGATGTAGCCGGTCATGCTACTCAAGATGGAGCAGCTGTAGGTAGATTTAAGTATGCAGACAAAAATAATGATGGAGCTATTACTCCAGACGACAGAGATTTTATTGGAAGTCCGATTCCCGACTATACTGGTGGTTTAACCTTGAATCTTGGTTATAAAGGCTTTAATATTGAGACATACTTATATGCATCAATCGGCAATGATATTTGGAATCAGCAAAAATGGTTCACAGATTTCTTTGGATCTTTCGAGGGATCAGCTAAGGGTGTAAATGCAAAACAATCATGGACACCAGAATTAGGAGATAATGCACTAGCACCAATATGGGAAAGTGCTTCTAATCTAAGTACTAACTCTGCGGCTAACTCTTGGTATGTAGAAGATGGTTCTTATCTGAGATTACAGCGATTAGGTGTCTCTTATGATCTAGCTGGCGAAACGCTTGATAGAATCGGAATAGGTACTATGACTGTAGGTTTAGCAGGTAATAACCTATTGACTTTCACAGGCTATACTGGTTTAGATCCAGCAGTAGGTGGAGGAGCAGATACTAACTTTGGTATAGATGTTGGAAACTATCCTACTACACCAAGTTTCGTTCTTAACGTTGCAATAGGATTTTAAGAACATTTTTAGAAAACAATTGTTTATAGTTAAAATATAAAAAATGAAAAATTTAAATATTTATAAAAGACTCGCGATCTTTTTGCTAGTAGTTGCACTAGTACCCACGGCTTGTAATGATGAGTTTTTGGAGGTTGCTCCAACTGGATCACTTGCCAATGCACAACTAGCTACTAAAGACGGAGTTGAAGGTTTATTAATAGGAACTTATTCTGCACTTAATGGTGTATTTGGTAATAGGTTCGAAGCGCCTAGTCATTGGGTGACAGGTTCTATCACTGGTGGAGAAGCTAATAAAGGAACAGATCCAGGTGATTACACTACTATCAATCCTGTACAGAGGTACGAGACTGATCCTACACAAGGAGATTTAAACAATTTGTGGAGAGGTAGATATGAAGGAATCAGTAGAGCAAATGCTACGCTTAGGCTTCTGTCAGAAGCTACAGATATATCATCAAGCGATGCTTCAAGGATTTCTGGAGAAGCTAGAATGCTAAGAGGTCATTTTTACTTTGATCTTAAAAAGCATTTTAACAATGTACCTTATTTTGATGAGTCAATTGCAGCAGCAGATGTACCATTAGTTACAAACTCTGCAGATATCTGGGGAAATATAGAAGCGGATTTACAGTTTGCTTTTGATAATCTTCCAGAAACATCAGGTCAAGCGGGTAGAGTTAACAAATGGGCTGCAGGAGCTTATCTCGGAAAAGCTTATTTGTACCAAGGTAAATTCTCTGAAGCTAAAGCAATGTTTGACAATGTAATAGCAAATGGTGTTACTACAAATGGTCTTAAGTTTCAGTTAATTGATCACTATGCGCAAATTTATAATGCAGAAAATGATAACCATGCTGAAGCAGTTATGGATGTTGAGTCTGCAAATAATACAGGAAGCGTTCAAAATGCAAACGCATTTGATGATTTGAACTATCCGTATAACACAGGATCTGATGGTCCTGGGAACTGTTGTGGGTTCTTCCAGCCTAGTTTCTCTATGGCAAATAAATTTAGAACAGATGCCAATGGATTACCGTTATTAGATGGTTCTTATAGCGATCCAGCAAATGCAGTTAAGCATGATTATGGTGTAGAGGCTGCTGATCCATTTACACCGGATGCTGGTAACTTAGATCCTAGAATAGATCACTCAATAGGTAGAAGAGGAATACCTTACTTAGATTGGATAGCTCACCCAGGTAAAGCTTGGATAAGAGCTCAACCTTATGCAGGACCCTACTCACCAAAGAAGTATATCTACTATAAGTCTCAAGAGAATACATTTACAGATGGTAGTTCTTGGACAAGAGGATATGCTACTATGAATTATACGATCATAAGATTTGCAGATGTAATCTTAATGGCAGCAGAAGCAGAGATAGAAACAGGAGGTTTAGAGAAGGCTAGAGAGTATGTAAATATGGTAAGAGCAAGAGCAGCAAATGAAGCATCATGGGTTAAAAATCCGGACGGCAGCAACGCAGCTAACTATGTAATCGGTTTATATAACGATCCATGGACTGATAAAACTGCAGCAACTACAGCGCTTAGAATGGAAAGAACACTAGAGCTAGGAGGTGAAGGACACAGATTCTTTGACTTAGTAAGATGGGGTGTAGCAGCACAGGAGCTTAATGAATACCTACAATACGAAGGACAGATACTAGTCACTAAGTTTGGAGGTGCAAGTTTCACAGCGGGTAAAAACGAATATTACCCAATACCACAGACACAAATAGATATTCAAGGAGCTGATGTATTATCTCAGAATCCAGGATACTAGATTAGAAATAAATAAATAAGTTTTAGGGCTATCTGTATCACAGATAGCCCTTTTTTGTATAAGCTCATTTTACTAATACTACAGTTGACTAATTACAGTGAAATATTTTAATCTGGTATTGATTTTTGTTTTCATCGTTGGTATAACTAGCGTCATGGTTCAAGGTCAGACTTATTTCAAAACGTCTAGCTCGCTCGATCTGCTCAACCAAAAAGTAGCTGAGTTTAGCAGTGGTGATTTACTGATAGGTAACTCGTCCACAGCACCAGTAAAGACTGGAGATGAGAATGGTATTTTGATATTGAGCAGGATTGATTATTGTGGTAATCTTATATGGAAAAAACAATTTAACTATGGCGATGGCTATCTAATCCTAAAAGATATAACAGTCAATAAAAATGATGAAATATTTTTATACGGAAGTCATTATAAAGGCCTTACAGAGTCACTATTCATTGCCAAGCTGGAAGATGCTACGAAGTCTGATCTAGACCTAAGAATATTCAGTCCAGGCTCTGTGGATCACTTTACCTATTCTATAGATGCTAATGATAATAAGTTGATAATCTATGGATTATTACTTGATTTTAATTCAAGTAAAGAAGGGTTCCTAGGGCAATTTGATCATAATCTTAATTATATCAAGGCACATAAGTTTGAACCATTTGAGTCTACAGGTAATGCTATTATCACAGAAGATGATAAGGTGATTGCGAGGTCTGGTCCATATATCTATAAGTTTGATTCGGATGGTAGTGCTGATTGGGTATTTAATACGAGGGAGAATACAGACGTACTAAATCTTAGTGGACCTTATGCAGTAGATAATGGCTGGATTTATGAAGCACATATTGCGGGATCAAGTTTTTTATATCTTATAGATCAAGGCAACAAGTTGTTATGGAAATCAGCCTTAGTCAATGCCACTAATGTAGGAGGTGATCTAAGCCAACTTGATGATGGCAACCTATTATTTGTGTATAACCGAGAGGTAGGTACGGAGACGGAGCTGAGTTTTCTAATTTTAGATAGATCAGGTAGGACAATAGCTGAGAAAAAGCTCGTACAACCATATACCGTTAACACGGGCAGTGTAGCACAACGAGTAAAAGCTAAGGATATCAAGGTCGTAGGTAGTAGGAATCTTTTTGCACCAGGTAATATTGATTTAGAAAACTTTATACTTCAATTCTCACTTGATGATATTGCTCAGGACTGTTACAACTTCGAAGATCAAGTGAATACAAGGCTCAATGATATAGACTTTAAGTTAGAAGAACTAATTGTAGAACCAATCGAGTTTGAACTAGAGATGATTAATAGAGTAAAGATCGTACCGATTGATACTAATGATCAGCCAGAGGATCTTTGTAGTCTAGGACAAGAAATACTGCCAACCATAGAGACAAAACTGTTGCCATGTATAGATAAGTGGGATGTTTTATTACCCAGTACAAGCTATATATGGGATGATGGATATCCTACTGCGGATCGTGAATTGTCATTGCCAGGTACTTATAGCGCAAGGAGTATAGATTGTGATAATCAAGAGATAATAGAATATCGACTCGAGAAAGAAGAATGCGGTTGTCAAATCTATTTGCCAAACGTATTTACCCCTTCTGTCGGAGATAATAATGAACTGGAACTAGGCATATTTTGTGATCTAGAATCCATTGATCTTACGATATTTAACAAATGGGGTGAGCGGGTATTTTCAAGTAATAGAGCAGATAAGAAATGGCAAGGGAAGGTAAGACTGAATGATGCTCCTGCCGGAGTTTATTCAGCGTTACTAGATTATACTTGGATTGACGGGAGTGGCCAAATGCAACAAAATAAAATTATCCAAAGCGTAACTCTTTTGCGTTAACCAGATACGTATCTTTAACGACTATCTACTTACAAAAAGAATTTGAGGATGTTATTTAATAGAACAACGATAGCTTGTGGACTCATAATCATGATGTTAATGTCTTGTCAAGAAGATACTAGTCTTGGTTTGTTTAGCCTCGTAGATTCCGCACATTCAGGAATCGAGTTTAGCAATAATATAATTACCAATGATTCCCTAAATATCCTTGAAAATGAATATGTCTATAATGGTGCTGGAGTTGCCATAGCAGATATAAATAACGATGGACTAGAGGATCTTTTTTTCGCAGGCAATCAAGTAGATAATAGATTGTACCTAAATAGGGGAGAAATGAAGTTTGAGGATATCACATCAATCGCTGGTATATTTAAGCCTAAGCAACAATACTGGTCATCTGGAGTCAATATCATAGACATAAATCATGATGGATTGAAAGATGTCTATATCTGCAATACTATGTCAGCAGATGCCAGCTACCGGGCTAATTTGCTATATGTGAATCAAGGTATAGATAGTAAAGGTAATCCTAGCTTTAAGGAGCTTGCTAAAGATTATGGAGTGGATAGTGATACCTATTCTTCTCACGCTCAGTTTTTTGATCACGATAATGATGGGGATCTAGATTTATTTATAGGTGTAAATCAGATATACAATAACAATCCTAATCAGTATGCGGATCCGATCATCGGAGAAGAAGCAATTAGCAGAGATCGACTATATCTAAATGAATGGAACGAAGAACTAGGTCACCCGGTGTTTAAGGATATTTCGCAGCAAGCAGGCATCATGCATAATGGTTATAGTCATAGTTCCCTTATACATGATTTTAATGGTGATGGTTGGCAAGACATTTATGTAGCTAATGATTATGTAAGTAATGATCTTGTCTTCATAAATAATCAAGACGGCACCTATGACAACAAGGCAAATGAAATCTTTAAGCACTTCAGTTTGTCTGCAATGGGAAGTGATATGGGTGATATTAATAATGATGGATTGACAGACCTTATTGTCACAGAGATGCAACCTTTCTATAATAAACGGAAAAAATTATTCCATGGTGAGAGCAGCTACACTACTGAGATTTTAAGAAAGCAATACAATCATGAGATACAGTATACTCGTAATACCCTTCAGCTGAATCTAGGTAATAATCCTAGTACAGATCTACCGATATATGGAGACATCGGAATCATGGCTGGTGTACAAGAGACAGACTGGAGTTGGGCGACCATGTTTGCTGATTTTGATAATGATGGGTGGCAAGATGTCTTCATAGCAAATGGTTTTCCAAAGGATGTGACGGATAGAGACTTCTCTGAGTTTAGGGCCTATGCAAGTAGACTGGTAACTAATGAAAAGCTGATAGAAGCTATACCTGAGGTAAAGACACCAAATTTTATTTTTAAAAATGGTGGCGATCTATCCTTTAGTGATGTATCAGAAGAGTGGGGAGTTAAAATCCCATCGTTTACCAACGGTGCGGCTTATGCGGATTTAGATAACGATGGTGATCTTGATATCATTACTAATAATATTGATGATCAAGCTTTTTTATTTGAGAATAAAAACGCCTTAACTCAAAGTAACTATATCAGAATAAAACTTAATGGGAAAGAAAAAAACCCGGCGGCCATAGGAGCATCAGTAGAGATATTTAGTGATTCTATTAAACAAAGGAGAACTGTTCTTTCTGGGCGAGCTTACCTCTCACAATCGGAACACTCACTTCATTTTGGGCTAGGGGATATTGCACGGGTTGATAGTGTAGTCGTGACATGGCCAGGTAATCAGAGACAACTGATAGATGATATAGAAATAAATGAGATGGTTGAAATAGCGTATGATGCTGAAAGTGTAAATAACTATTTGCCTAAAAAGCAATACGCATATAACTTTAAAGAAGTATCTAGCAACATAGGTCTACAGCACTTGGATTTAGATCAAGACTATATTGATTTTAATATTCAAAGGACTATACCGCACAAATTATCTCAGTATGGTCCTGCATTAGCGACTGGAGATATCAATGGAGATGCACTTGATGACTTATTTGTAGGGGGCGGATATCAACAAGACGAGACCTGGTTTACTCAAAATCCTAATGGCACATTTACTAAGAAAAGTGTTTCGTACAAGACTGACGAAAAGAAGGAAGAAGATCTAGGTTCTTTATTGTTTGATGCTGATGCTGATGGTGATCTTGATCTTTATATAGTAAGAGGTAGTGGACAGTTTCCAGATCAACATGTTTTATATCAAGATGTATTACTATTAAATGATGGACAAGGTAATTTCAAAAGAGATAGTGGTGCGATCCCAGATATCAGATCGAGTGGCTCATGTGTCAAAGCTGCAGACTATGATCAGGATGGTGATTTAGATTTATTTGTAGGAAGTAGAGTTAAACCTGGCTCTTACCCTGATGTAGGCAGATGTTATCTGCTCAAAAATGAGACAAGTGATGGGCAAGTAAAATTTGTAGATAGTACACCTGAAGATTTAAAATATCCAGGCCTTGTAAGTGATGCCATTTGGACAGATATTAATAATGATAGTTGGCCTGATCTAGTGGTGGCCTCAGAGTGGAGTCCTATTCAAATATATATTAATGAAGAAGGGACTATGCAGTCTATTACAATGACTAGTGGACTAGAAGAATATAAAGGATGGTGGAATAGTCTGGCTGCTATCGATTTAGATAATGATGGGGATATTGACCTGGTGGCTGGTAACTATGGAGATAATACATACTTTAAATGTAGCAGTGAAGAGCCGATAAGAATATATGGTAAAGACTTTGATAACAATGGGAGTATAGATCCATTGATATCTTGCATGTGGGTAGATAGTCTCGGGCAGAAGCATGAGTATCCATATCATCCATATATGGATATGGGAAAGCAAGTGGTAAGCATGCGGAAGAAATTTGCTAACTATGGAGAGTATGGTGAAGCCTCAATGTCTAAAATTCTAGAGGATGAAAATCTAGAGGATGCAATTTTGAAGTCTGCTAACTGGATGAAGTCATCTTGGATAGAAAATCTAGGAGGAGGAAAATTTGAAATGCATGCGCTGCCTTTAGAATCGCAGTTAGCGCCGGTGTATGGCATTCAGACCTTAGACTTTGATGGGAATGGATACATGGATATCATCTTAGTAGGTAACGACCATGGGATGGAAGTTCAGCAAGGGAGAGCAGATGCTTCAGTCGGATTAGTCATGCGTAATCAAAGCAGTGGTGATTTCATTCCATTAAGTTTAGATGAAAGTAATTTTTTTGTCGGAGGAGACTCAAGAAGTTTGGCAGGAATAAATATTTCTAACAAAAAGATATTCTTGATAGCTTCTCAAAATAAAGACTCATTACGGGTATTCGAAAATTTACAAATAACTCCAGTCGACATAGTTACCTTAAATCCAAACGAAGTCCGATGTATTATTAGATATGATGATGTAGGTGAGCAAGCTAGAAACTTTTATTGGGGTGATGGATTTCAATCTCAATCAAGTAGGACAATCAGTGTAACACCTAACATGCAAAGCATAAAATTTTATAATAACTTAGGAAAAGAATCGCGCGAAATGGATTTCAATTAATCCTCAAAATTTATTATGAGAACTGTATTTTTTGCTGCTTATTTTGTTATATCACTTCAGTTATTTAGTCAGGCACCTGCTAGCTCTTCTACTATTGATGGGAGTTCTTATGACATCGCAACAAATTCAATTTTGGGTATGCATAATTTTGGACTAGCCGAACCTATGGATTATGATGAAATAGATGGTAGTCCATATTTTTATGATGATTTTGTTTACAGTTCGGGGTTGAGGACTAGTGGCGAGTTGATGGATAGTCTACTACTAAAATATGATCTCGCCACATTTAGCTTTATTGCTAAGATTGAAGATGGTGAAGATATATATGTTGATACTAAGCAGTTCCGAGAATTTATATTGAATGTCGATGGAGAAGAAATTCTATTTAAAAGAGTAGACCCAAAAAATCCTGATAGATTTTATGAAATTATTTATCAGGATAAGGAAATGACCATATATAAAAGCGAAGAGATAAGTATGGTCAAAGGAGAAGAACTCGGCATATCTAAAACTAATGATAGGTTTTTCTCAAAAGAAAAATATCTAGTCAAAAAGGGAAAGGAAATAGAAAGGGTAAAGCTTAAAAAGAAAAACCTATGGAAGTATTTTGATGAGAATCAACAGGAAATATTGGATATCCATATCAGAGAGAATGAGATCAAGCTTAAAAAAGCGAGCGATTTGAGAAAACTCTTAAGTATCCTTCCTAAATATACGTAAGTATATAGGTAGCCATAGCACATAAAAAAGCCACTAAGACTGCTGGGATATTATTTAAAAAGATAGTTTTTTCACACTCCAGAACCTTAGTGGTCTTAATTTCCTGCTTGAGAGAATAATTCATCGAGATAGTATGCTCGATTTCTGGCACTATAGGCATCTACACACCCACCGTTACCACTTCTCATCAAACTAACGCATAAGCCTTCCGAAGTGCTGTCTTCCGTGTGACCTCTATTTAAAAAACAATGGCCTAGTTCATGAAAAACAACGAATTCCTTTCCTAGATTGGAGCTTCTAGACCAAAAAGCATCATCTATGGTGATGTGATTTGTAGAGAATCCACCATATTGACAGGTGCCGATGACATTGTTTTCGTCGATTTCATCTATTTCACCGCTTATCCTCGATGTCTTAAGGTTTATGTCTAGCCCCCTTCGTTTGCCCTCTTCTTGGAAAACATCATAGTAACTCCATAATCGAGCATCTACATCTTGGTAACCCTCCTCTTCTATAGGTTGGGTAGTGCCACCATTGTCAAACTCATCAAGACAAGAATAAAGTGATAGAACAGAAAAAAATAATGCGACTGGTAAGAACAGGGTTTTCAACATAGCTCAAGTATTATTGGTTAAAGAAATAGTTTGGGTATTCGTCTGAGCTATAGAATGTCGTTTGTTGGAAATGATAACTTATGAAATGCGGATATTCTTATTTTACAAGTAAAACATAACTAATCTTTAACGACTAACTATTCCTTATCTATTACGCTCAAAAAGTTCGGGAGGTCGTTTTTCACCTTTTTGAATTTTCTAATTAATTAAAATTTTCTACTTCCCACTTATGGTATAAACAAAGCAGTAAAAATTATGAGGAGAGTATTAGGAAAAATTGCAAGAAGGAAATGAATATGTTAGGTGCAATTTGCTCCTTCCTAAAATAAGTTGAAATAAATTGATATATAATTTGGTATTATTTCAGACTCAGGAGATTCTCAAGGATAATAAATTACTCAAATGGATACCTTAGTCCTACCTGATCCCTAATATCATCCATAATCGATATAAGATTTAGACTATCAGCATGTGACCAAAGAGTAGATTGGATTTCTTTTTTCATTATGCATTTAAAACATTCCTCTATTTCGCCAACAAACCCCTTTCCTTTCCTTGGGCTGGAGTATTCTTGCACTATAGTATCAGCATCATTTCCTTTGGTTATTGAGTAGGTTTCAGTTTCGTGCCAGTACGGATCTAAGTAGATTCTTCCTTCTGTTCCATAGATTTTTGCAATCATGTCTGACTCTGAGTTGAAGCCTGCATATAAGCTAGCGATACCTTTAGCTGATTTGAGTATGATACCAGTTTGAATATCTGTACCAGTTTGTTTGTCCAGTTTTCCAGATGCTAGAATTTTTGTAGGCATTCCCAAAATAGAGTAGGCTAGAAATACCGGATATACTCCAAGCTCCAGCAGAGCACCTCCTGCAGTATCTAAATGATGTATGCGGTGCCCCGCACCTTTGTCTATAACTAAACCAAAATCTGCATTGATATAATTTACTTCACCGATGTCCCCATTTTTAATATGATCAAATACTAAGTTGATGCATGGATTAAATCTAGACCAAAGCGCCTCCATTAAGAATTTATTTTGCGTAACAGAAGTACTTACCATCTGCTGCACTTGGATTTTATTAACTGCTAGAGGTTTTTCGCACAATACATGCTTGCCACACTCCATCGCTTTGATAGCAAGTTCTGCATGATTATGATGGGGTGTAGCTATGTACACTATATCTATTGTGCTATCTACTAAAAGCTGTTCATAATTTTCGTAAGAGTTAGGAAGTTGATATTGACTTGCAAATTTTTTTGACTTATCGGCACTTCTTGAAGCAGCCCCTAACACTTTAGCCTCTGGTACTAATAAAAGATCATGAACAAAATTGTGGGCCATGTTACCTACACCTAGGATCCCCCATTTCAATATTTTATTTTTTAACGCCATGTCAATAATCGGATTGATTAATTTTAAATCTTATTACCATGCAAGTGGTTAGCAAGATCCGTAACCGCACCATCTCCCTTAGAGCCGAACATAGGGTTAGCAAAAAATCCATGTATCACACCATCATATCTTCTAGAAGTGCACTTAACACCCGCATCTTTTAGTGCTTGCGCAAAAGCCTCGCCTTCATCTCTCAGAGGATCAAACTGGCCCGTTATTAAATAGACCTCAGGGAGTTTACTTAAATTAGGAAAGTACTTAGGGCTAACCACAGGTTTCTGTCGATCTGCTTTATGAGGCGAATAATATTCTATGAATTCAGTCATCATTCGTTTAGTAAGGAAAAATCCTTTCTCAAAATTATTATAAGAAGTAGTATCAGTATTACTGGCGTCGATTACTGGGTATACAGCAAGTATCTGTGAGATTATTTCCTTTTCTTGCTCGATAAGATTCATCGTAGTAGTAATCGCCAAATTACCTCCAGCACTATCACCCATGATGAGGATTTCTTTTTGAGCATTAAATTCTGATAGATTATTGTGTACATATTCTACCACTGCTGTACATTCATTCATCGCAGTGGGAAAGGGATATTCAGGTGCTAAGCTGTATTCTACAGACAAGACCTTGTAGCCAGTAGCGGTGCAAACTTTTTTGCTTGTTCTTTCGTGAGTTGCGATGCTTCCTATACACCAGCCTCCACCGTGAATAAAAACTATAATAGGCTTTACCTCGTCTGGATGATTGTCGTATAGTCTACAAGTAATCTTTCTACTCTCAAATGGAATCTCTATGTCCTTAATTTTTTTAATGGCAATCTTATCTTGTTTGTTTTTTTTGTCGGTTAGTTTATTGTATAAATTTCTGACCTTCTGTATTTCTATATCTCTATCCTTGGGAAGAAAGTGTAGCATGATTGCTGGTCTAAGGTCTAACATGCCATAAGGTGTTTTACGCTGAAAATAGAAGAAGTAGGAAAGTAATGCTCCGATAAGTAAGATCACGAAATAGATCATTATACAAGAATTGTTTTATAGTCAAAATAGTATTTTGAAGACGCAAGATCTTCAACTGTAAGCTACTTAAATCTTCAGTTTTGGGTATATGAATTTCATTGTTTTTTACGGCAGTAAGATAGAGTTGTACAATTATGTAAAGTTTCCATATTGATGAATATCAATTTATATTGAAAGTAAAGGTGATTCATTATTCAAATTGGCCTTAGAAACTATAGCGCAAGCAAATCAATTTATGAGTTCATAATAATTTGTGTAGATTCAGTAAATACAATAAAGAGCATGAAGCATCTAGAAAATAAGGTAGTAGTCATCTCCGGGGTAGGTTCAGGTATTGGGAAAGCTCTGGCAATAGAGTTTTCTAAAAGTAAAGCTAGACTTGCACTTAACGATATCGATCAATCAAATCTTAATGAAACAGTAAGTCTTTGCGAAGTAAAAGCTGGTGACGTTTTGTCTTATGCTTTTGATGTTTCTTCTAAAGAAGAATGGAAGAAATTTAGGAGTAAAATAATAGAGCGTTATGGGCAAGTAGATATTGTAATCAACAATGCGGGTGTAGCACTTGGGAATTATACAATCGATGAGGTCAGTCTAGAAGATTTTGAATGGCTAATGGGTATTAATTTTTGGGGAATGGTATACGGGACGAAGATTTTTCTTGAGGACCTCAAAGCTAGAGCAAGCTCAGCTGTTGTAAATGTCTCTAGTGTGTTTGGGCTAGCTGGCGTATCAAGGAATGGGCCTTACTGCGCATCTAAATTTGGGATAAGAGGTTTTACTGAAACATTACGTATGGAGGCACAAGTCAGTTATCCTCAAGTGCAGATACACTCTGTGCATCCTGGTGGGATCAAAACTAATATTGCTAGAAAAGCACCATGGAATCCGATCTACAGTGATACAGAAAAAAGAGAACAAATAGCGGATACAGAAGAGAGTTTTGTGACAAGCCCAGAGCAAGCTGCAAATACTATTATAAAGGGGATAAAAGCTAAGAGATCTAAAATTTTAATTGGAAAAGATGCTTGGGTATTGGATAAAATCGTACGACTGTTTCCAGTAGGATACACAAAGATAATTGCTAAGAAAGTTGAAAAAAAGGAAGGGCTATTTTGAAGTTAGTTGCTAAAATATTAGGTATATTTTTTCTCTCTCTTTTGATTGGAATAGGTGTAGCATTGTATCAACTGAAATCTGTGAAATCTAATAATAACTACATGTTAAAGAATGGTTGCTGGCAAGTCAATCCTAAAATGGACCTAAAGCAAAATGACTGGCAGAGAGCTCGGATTGCTATCATAGGTCTATTTGCGTTAAGAGAAAGCGAGGTTCTTTATTTCGTTGCTTCAGAAGATAGTGATGGTGAGAGGTTGTCCTCAGAATATGATTATGAGCTAGTTGGTACAGCGCCCAATGCTAGGTACTGGAGTTATACAATGTACGGGGAGGATTACTTCTTAGTGTCTAATGAGGATAAGACATACAGTTTTAATTTAGACGATCTATCGTATGTCACGCGTGATACACTTAACCCAGAGTTACCGATAGATGGACCTAAATCCTATAGTATAGTTATCTCATCAAATGCTAAGGAAGGTAACTGGCTTCCATCTGGCGAGGAAGATCAATTTCATATTTTGCTTAGGATGTACAATCCGGCACCAGAAGTTTATAATAATTTAGAAGAAGTGAGCCTGCCGATTATAAATAAAATAGAGCAATAAATTGAGTAGTCTAAAGTATATATTAGCCGTTGTTCTTTTAAGTTTCTTCTTTCATAAGATGACGATTAAGTATACGTCTGACTTTATTTACAGTAAAGTGAAATCAAAAATGCTTGCTCAGTCAAATATCCTTGAAAATGAATTAAGAATTACTCCATTTCCAGCTGAAGACAGTAGGGCCGTAGTGATGCCAAATCCTGACTTCGCATATGTAAGTATGTTCTATGATTTAGATAAGGGACCTATCTATATCTCTGGGCTTATGCCCGACTCAACATATTGGTCTGTGGCACTTTATGAAGCAAATACAAATAATTATTTTGTTAAAAATGATCAACAATTTGATACCAATGAATTAGATGTAATTATTACAACCCAAAAACATCCTTTGACAAAAGATAGTCGACACTTAGTCGGTACATTGGTACCTAGTTACTATAACTTTCATCTTATAAAAGAAGGTCTAGTTCCAATTGGAACTGAGTTAATTAAAAGCCCAAATGAAAAAGGCTTTCTTTTAATCAGAGTTTTAAGTACAAAAAAATCTAAACAGGAGAAAGATGAAATTGTTAAACTAATGGAGGCGTTGCAAGTTCGTCAAGTAATTAGATAGGAGTTAAAATAGTCTACAATGTTTCTTGATTGGCATTCCTAATTCAAAGTGACTTACTTCACTCTATGAAATTTCAGCGTTATTAGAATCATCTAAAATTTTATCGAGTTCTATGTGAGAGTCACGTAATTTATTTTGGGATGAATCTATTTGTCATTTTCTGACTTTAATTTTGAAAAAGAATTATTAACGGAATCACTAAATAACTGTGCTTTATAAATTCATCACTGTCATTTAATTTTTCAATTTATTTGGATTTGATATTTTCATTTATGTAATAATTGATCATCGCTAAGGCTCAAACCAAATAGGCGAAGACCAAGCTCTCTCCTGAATAGTGGCAGGTAACTCTTTAGGAGGAGCTATCCCCAATTTTTTAGCATCATAAGTACTCCATCTAGGAGTAGGGATTTGTAGGACTCTTACGAAGTATAGACTATTGGCTGTAGGGTCAAAGTCTTCATCTGTCCAAACAGCTTGCAAGGTGACATTGCCCACATCATTAGTAAAACTTGCATTTTTAGTATCCACTGTGTTTTTGATAGGAGTTAGGCTTCCAGTATTATCAATTTTTCTATCTCCAGACCACGCTACGTTAATTATTTTTTCTTGTTGAGTTCCAGTATTATCTAACCATTGTTTGACAATCTGTATTCTATCTAGGTTGCCATCATCAGGATCTTTAGTTGCCCATACAATGAACTGAGGTGCCTTCTCAGCACCAGAGATGGTGCTTCCCATCGGGTGACCATTTTTATAAGCGTTAACTGCCCAGTCGCTATTTTCGAATATCTTTTCGTCTAAGTCACTTCCTGTAAAAAATCGAACTTGTATCCTAGGCCCAGAAGTGGCGAAAGTCTCTTTTCTAACCATGGCATTAAACAATGCATCACGGTTATTTTCTGCAGCCCAAATGCCTGCAAGTCCTCCCGATCCCATGCCCTTGCTTCTTAAAAACTGTTGGTCGGTACCAAGCCTTACTGCAGCAGTATTGTCTCTATTTCCAAATTTCCCAAAGTGATTAGATTCCTTAAAACCTGCAGCACCGTTGTGGCCATCAGAGCTGCCTATCAAACCAAATTTAAATGGATTATTTCCAATATTATTTTGAAGACTAAGTCCATTTAGGTATGCCTCTCTCACATAACTAAATTTTGGATCTCCTTTTACCAGCTCGCTAGTGGTAAATAGATAATCATAATTTTCAAAGGCTGCGAACTCATCATTGGAGTTGATAACAGGAGAGGACATTGATTGACCTTTGAGCTGTACTACTTCATTGATTGGTTCATTGCGCATTCTTGTTGCAGCATAATCACTATCTAGGTCACCACCTTCATATTTTGTAAGAGCATACATCAGTCCATTACTCATATTGGCATTGTGTGGTATCGCTATTAGGTCTATACCTTTCTCCCGTTCTTTATCCATCCATTCCCAGAGCTTTTCTGGATTCTGAGAATCAAAGGAAGAGAAGGGAACTTGGGAAACATTAGAATTCTTATAGATAACATTCCTGTGCAGATTAGATGCATATGGAACTGGTGCGTCAGGAGTGCTTGGCGATGATGTCCATTCGTAAGCAGGGAAGGTTGTGAATTTTCCTGGTTCGTAATGTTTGTCTGCTGCAGATACCTCTTGCTGCCAGATACTGCGCAGTAGTTTAGGATCTGCAAGTTGATCTATTCTTTTATTCCTAGACATAGATTGCCCGATGACTCCAAAAGCTCTAAGAGAGGTTGCCTTATCAAGACTTCTAACATTTTTTGCAAGCGGAAAATCATATAGGACATTTTCGGGGTCTTGCATCTGCATCATGACACCCATGTATTCAGCGTGATCAGATACCGCTATAAAATCTAGTGGTTTATTTATTTTTACTTTTTTTCCACCATAGTGTTCTATTGCTTCCCCTTTTGCATATCTGTAAGCGTCATCAGGCGTCGCTCTCACATTATATATAAATGCATCGAATGACCAACTAGTATGAATGTGCAAATCTCCGAAGTAAGCGTTTGTTGATTGACCAACAGATTTATCTGAACTGATATCCTCTGGGGTTATTTCTTGTTTTATACTTGCGCTCTGCTTTGGAGCTTTAGGGTCTTGCGAGCAAGAAGTCAAGATAGCAAAGACGGCTATCCATAATGTGCTTTTAATAATTGACATAGGGTGCTTTTATTATCCTAATATAACTTTAAATAATAGCTGAGGCACTTATATACAGCAGTTATCAGTTTATAAATTGTGAAGAAACAAAAAGCAGGTCCGATTGGCGTGTTTGACTCTGGTTATGGAGGTTTGACAGTTTATAAGGAACTTAGAAATAAGTTACCAGATCATGATTTTCTGTACCTCGGTGATAACGCAAGAGTACCTTATGGATCGAGGTCTTTTGATACAGTTTATAAGTATACTTTAGAGTGTGTCAACCATCTTTTTGATAGAGGGTGTAATCTTGTAGTACTTGCTTGTAATACCGCTTCTGCAAAAGCGCTAAGAAATATTCAACAGCTAGATCTACCTAAAATAAAAGCTTACAAAAGAGTTCTCGGTGTTATTCGCCCAACTACAGAGACGATAGGGCTGATGACTAAAACAAATCATGTAGGATTATTTGCAACAACAGGTACCGTTAAGTCCGACTCTTATAAGTTAGAGATCGAGAAGTTTTTTCCAAAAGTAAAATTATATCAAGAGTCTTGCCCTATGTGGGTACCATTAATAGAGAATAATGAACATCTATCATCAGGTGCAAATTACTTTATCAAAAAGCATGTAAATAATCTATTGAATCAATCTAAAAAAATAGATGCGATAATCTTGGCGTGTACTCATTATCCATTATTAGAAAAAAAACTGAGGCGATTTATTCCTAAAGAAATACAGTTGATTTCACAAGGAGATATTGTTTCTACCAGTTTAGTTGCATATCTAGAAAGACACGGTGAGATGGATCAGTTGATCACAAAACATGGTCAGCAAAATTTCTTGACCACAGAGTCAGCTGCGGATTTTGATCAGAAGTCAGTTTTGTTTTTAGGAGAGCAGATTAAGTCGAGCCTGCTTGAGCTTTAAAGCCTTTCAGAGCAGGTATCGCTAATGCTGCACTCAATAATAATGCAATGATACTTATCCAAAGTGCATTATCAAATGCGCTGTTACCTAGGGTTAACGCCGCTATTGCAGGGCCTGCGGATCGTCCGCCCATATTTACAATTGTCCCTAAAGAAACCACTCTTCCTGATAGATCAAACTTTGCTTGCATTTGCTGATAGTAGGGAATAACAAAAGACCAGCCAACTCCAACTATACAATTAGCCAGTAAAAAGAAAATTTTAAAATCGGCAAAGAACATAAACACAGTGCCTATACCCATGGTAATGATTCCTGCAGTTAAGGGTTTGTATATTCCCCATTCTTCCTTCGCTTTCATAACCAGCAATCCTCCCAATAAAGCGAAGACTACACTTATCCCAAGTACTAAGCCAATAAAGGAAATTGTGAGTCCAGCTTCGATCCCTATTCGTTCGCAATAAGCCCACATGGTACCACCGCCTAATTGCAATAAAAAATAGGAGAGTAGGCCATAGAGAACATTCTTGTTTTTAAGTAAATAATTTAATGAGATGAATTCTCTCTTTTTTGCATTAGGTGCAATCCTATCTAAGACTGGTGTAAAAGTAAAACAGATGATACTCATGATAGCAAGTGTGATAAACCCTGCCTTGACACCAAATTGAGCGATGAGAAAAGGCGTAGAGATTAATATCAAACCACCAAAAAAGCAGTACACAACAATGTAGGTGGCAAATGCCTTCGTAGAGTCTTTTAATCCGGAGAAGGCTGCTAGTCCTGCTGCGTAGACCAAGCCGCCTCCTATTCCGCTTAAAAATCTGACGGTGAGTATAGATAACTCAGTATTACAGAAAACAGAGATGAGGTCAAATGCAATCAGAATGATGAGACCTGTACGAGCAATTTTCATCAAAGAAGTACGGCCAATACTTAAAGTGGTAATCAATCCACCTATAGCAGCTCCCAAAATATTAATAGAAGATATCCATCCTACCATAGATCTAGCGAATTGGTAGGTGTCTACTATACTACCGATCAGAATAGGTAAAACTATAGCAAATGCCAATCCTGTAGTACCTATAAAACTGATGAGGATAATGTCCTTTTTATTGCTGTTGATGGTCTTCGTTATTTTGGTTGCACAAAGTAAAAAACCTAGTGCATTATTTTAGATGGACTCGCTCTTTACCTACAAATATGATTATTGTTGATTTTAATTTTTATTAACTAAAGTTTAATCTCAGGGCATTTAACCTAGGTTATCAACAGCAGGCTGTCTTATATGTATTTAATCATATGTGTAAAAATCTACCACGATAATGATTCGTCTAGAAGGCATTAAATATGAACTACATTGTAAGAGCAAGCAATTATCGGGATTTTCCCAATAGACGAATTGCCTGTTTAAAAATTAATAATGATTAAAAGAATATCAATATTCATAATCTTAATAGCTAGCCTGATTAGTGTTGAGGCACAAGTTTTAGTAAGTGGTCAGGATAGTAACAATCCACTGCAGACAGAACTTACTGATGAAGTCTTAATTCCATACAATAAGCTGTTTAGTAAGAAGGGATTTAATATGGATCAGATGCTAGCCTATAGAGCTTTTCTAAAACCTTATGCGATGAAGGGTGATCCAATAGGGATGTTAATGTATGCTAAGACCCATGACCTATATCCATTTAAAAAAGGGAGTAAGAAAGATGCGATGGTCGCTCTTCAATATTTTGAAAAAGCATCTGAGATAGGACTAGCAGATGCGTCTTATGTACTTTATGGTCATTACAGAAATGGGTACATGACCTTGCCCGTTGACTCTCATAAGTCATTGGAGTATATGCATAAAGCAATTAAGCAAGGAGACGATTCTACCAAAGCTGCATTGCTAGGAGGTCTAGCAAGGTTATATCATAGTGAAAACGGAGAGGTAGGAATGAATGAAAAATTTCCAGCAGTAAATTATAGCCTTGATTCTACTAAGCACAACTTGATGTTAGCCATCAAGTATAATCCCAATAATAGCTGGGCAAAAGATTACTTAGCTGAGATAGAAAATCCAACAGTAACGAAATAGGGTTCCCTAGACTTGATAACAGTGTTTGAATGAAATAAACATTTGAATATCAAATTCAGAATATAAATAATAGATACTGAGGCCTAGAGATTTAATTCTCTTGGCCTCTTTGTTTTAAGACACTTTTTATAATGAAATTTACTTTTAAAATTGTACAGCTATATTAGCTAAGAGTTCTTTGAAGCAATATAAATTCAAAAGCCTAAATTACATTCTGTAAATAATTTATGTAGGAAATGAATATTGTTGTCCTCGATGGCGGAGTAGTTAATCCAGGTGATTTAAGTTGGGATCCCATTGCTAAGAATGGCTCCCTTAAAGTTTATGAACACACCTCTGATGCAGAGCTCGTTGAGCGTTCTAAGGATGCGGATGTATTGTTGACTAATAAGAGAGTCATAGATGGTGCGATTATGGAATCACTACCTAATTTAAAGTTGATCTGTTTACTAGCGACAGGCTATGATAATGTGGATGTTGCTGCAGCAAAAAAATTAGGGGTAACTGTTTGTAATGCTGTAGGTTATGGATCTACTGCTGTTGCCCAACACGTGTTTGCATTAATTCTTGCCTCTACAAATCTGGTCGGAGAACATAATATCAATATTCATAAAGGAGAGTGGAGTGATAAAGGTGTATGGAGTTATTGGCAAAAGCCTTTGATAGAATTAGCAGGTAAGAAGATTGGGATTTATGGTTTTGGCAAGATAGGAAATAAGGTTGCTGATATCGCGATGGGTTTTGATATGAAAGTTTTATCGACTCATAAGCACCCGACTCGCGATGCAAGAAACGGTGTGCGGTTCGTGGATATAAAGATCCTATGTAGCGAAAGTGATTTTATAACATTACATGCTCCTATAACAAATGAAAACAAAGGAATCATCAATAAGGATTTGCTTTCCTTGATGAAGCCATCTGCTTTTTTGGTGAACACAGGTAGGGGAGGACTGATCAATGAGGCAGACTTAAGAGAAGCTTTAGAGAATAATCAAATCAGAGGAGCTGGTTTAGATGTGTTAAGTAAAGAACCACCTCCAGAAAATCATCCTTTGATCGGAATGATAAACTGTATCATTACGCCACATAATGCATGGGCAGCAAAAAATTCCAGAATTAGACTCTTGGATATTGTAGGAGAGAATATAAAAGCATTTATTAATGGGAAACCTGAAAACGTCGTCATCTAATCGTATGATTTATATCTTATATTTCATCTTATCTTTTATAGGTGTTGTTTCTCTGTTTGGATTTTTCCTGTCAGCTCCTGGTTATAAAGGGCCTAGTTCAAATCATTTTGATGGAAAGCGATTTATTAATCCCAATGGACTTAAGGCTCAGAACTTAATAGGGGTGATGAAGTATGGTCTGTCTAGAAAACCAGAAAAATGGACTAAGAACTATGAGACTGATGTAAGAACAACTGCTATTCAGATTCCTGCTCTAGATGATGTACAGGTAAGTTTTGTAAACCATAGCACCTTCTTAATCCAAGTAGCTGGCTTAAATATACTTACTGATCCTATCTGGTCTAAGAGGTGTAGTCCTTTCCAGTGGGTAGGTCCTGAGCGAATGAGACCACCGGGTATACCTATGGAGATGTTACCTCCAATTGACTTAGTAATACTCAGTCATAATCATTATGACCACCTTGATGTAAATACACTAAAATTACTAGAAGAAAAATATAGTCCCAAGTTCATTGTTCCATTAGGTGTTGGTTCATATTTGGATAAACTAGATATTCAAAATAAAGTTGAAATTGATTGGCTCCAAAACATGAGCGTAGGACAGCTGGATATCAAGGGAATACCAGCGAATCATTTTACAAGTAGAGGTTTGTTTGATAGGGACAAAACATTATGGTGTGGATACTTATTCAACTTTGAAGGCTATAAAATTTATTTTGCTGGAGATTCAGGCTATGGCCCAAATTTTAAAACGCTAGGTGAGCAAGAGCAGTCCATTGATCTTGCCTTGATTCCGATAGGTGCTTATAAGCCGGAGTGGTTTATGTCACCGATCCATATTTCTCCAGACCAAGCAGTACAGGTTCATCAAGATATTAACGCTAAGCAATCGATAGCTATGCACTTTGGTACTTTTCCACTGGCAGATGACGGAATGTACACACCACAGAAAGACTTGAAACAATCCTTAGACCAACGTGGAATCAGTCAAGAAGACTTTATTATTCCAGATGAAGGAAAGAGCTATGTCTTTAAGATGCACGGTAAATAGAACTTACCCTATTGTTGCAGTTGTATTTAAACTCTTTTCGTATTTCTTTTTCACATTGAAATCATTTATGAATACGAAGACTATTTACGAACAAAGCATTATGTATACTGATCATCAGCTATTTTTCCTTCAATAGCTAAGGCTATTAAACTCAAAATGAGCTTTGTCAATAACCATAAGCCTTTATTCTCAATTTAGTCCTACATTCTTAAATGACTTCATTGACTATAGTGAGATATCTCAAAAATTTAAAATGTCTTTAGGGGCTAAATCTTTTTGCAGTGATGAATATACTCAAGAGGAATATTGATTAATCTCTTTATCTCTACACTATCAAAGTGTGGTTCAAATAACTTACTTCGTTTAGAGTATAATATTTGACTAAAGTAAGCACCAGAACTAAGCGATAGATAAGCAGCTTTAAAAATAGACTCCTGTAGCTCCTGCGGAAAGATAGTAATAGGCACAGAAGAAACGATTCCATCTACAGGTCGATCTATATATTTGGCAATGTTTTGTGCTCCGTCATTTATTATTATTAATCTATCATCCTTTATGACCTGAGATACATGATCACAGAACTCTTTATTGACCTCAAAGGAATAAAGTTTTGAGTCGGGGGCAATTCTATCTAGCGTAGCTTTGGTGATATTTCCATGTCCAAGTCCAAACTCAACAAAAACGTTTCCTGTATCATTAGATAATTTAGAACCTATCTCCCGCTCAACTTTTTTACTGGTCTGGTATAAAGCTCCCGTAGTCCTTATGTTTTTAGCCAGTTGGATTGCTGTCTTAAGCCTATTATTTTTCATAAGCGGGCGAATATAAGAAATAGTTATATGCTCTAGTCTTAAGAATTTGTATATCTTAAGTGTCGCTAGAATCCAGTTTGAAGTGCAAATGAAATGCGAGATTTAAAAACTAACTATTTTGAGGATTTAAGACTATTTAATAGCCGAGTTCAGATTTTCTGGACAGTGGTTTTATTAGTAGGTCTTTTCGCTCTACCATTAATGGTAAAGAGTTACTATCTCACTATTGTCAATCTTATGGCGGTAAATGTGATCGTTGCTTTAGGGTTAAATCTTTTAGTCGGCAATACGGGTCAGATCTCTTTAGGCCATGCAGGATTTGTAGCACTAGGAGCTTATACTACTGTTTTCTTGCTCAAGATGGGAGTACCTATTTTAATAGCAATGGCAATGTCTGGAGTTGTTGCAGGATTGTTTGGAGTTTTATTAGGTATACCTTCTCTTAAGTTAGAGGGGCCATATCTAGCTATCGCTACATTGGCTTTTGGATTAGCAGTAACAATTATTCTAGGAAGGGTAGATGCACTAGGTGGAAGAATGGGTATATCCGTACCCAAAATCAACTTAAACTGGACAGGTTTAAAATATGATACTTCACTTTACTACTTTATAATAATCATAACGATACTCGCTGTTATCATAACTAGGAATATTCTGAAGAGTAGAATAGGAAGAGCATTCCAGTCAATCAGAGATAGTGATATTGCAGCTAGCGCCATAGGAGTCAATCTCACTAAATATAAGTTATACAGTTTTGCGATCAGTGCGGCATTTGCTGGAGTTGCTGGATCTTTGTGGGCATTATATTTAGGATTTATTAATCCTACGCTATTCACTTTTATACTGTCGATCACATTTTTAGCAGTAGTGGTTTTAGGAGGTTTAGGATTTGTGGCAGGATCAGTGATGGGGGCAGTGGTAATGACTTTTCTTAATCTACAATTAGAGAATGTTGTTGATATTCCAGTGCTAGGAAGTATAGTGACAAAATTTTCGGAAATGTTTATGATGCCAGATGGTGTAGCAAATGTATCTTGGGTATTCACAGGATTGATTTTGATTCTTGTTGTGATTTTTGAGCCACTTGGTTTATATGGTATTTGGATAAGGATAAAAATATTTTGGAAGAGATGGCCATTCTAAATATTAAGAATAAATGATCGTACAATTACTCATAAGTAGTTTGGTAATAGGAAGTATCTATGCTTTACTTGCCTTGGCTATGAGTATAACTTATAAGGCCTCTGAAGTGCCTAATTTTGCTCAAGGAGAGATGGCGATGGTTTCTACTTTTATCACTTTCGTTTTATTGAGTACGTATAATTTCTCTTTTTATATCGCATTATTGGGATCTATAGTATTTGCGTTTTTACTCGGAGTATTATTGGAGTTTGTTTTTCTAAGGAGGGCTAAAGATCCTTCACCCTTGAGTTACATTATTATCACTATCGGCTTTCAGTTAATGCTTTATGGTTTAGCAGCATGGAAGTGGGGGAGCGAGCAACAGCAAATTAACTTACCATTTTCAGAGTCTAAAGTTATTTACCAAAATGACTCTTTTGCGATTACGGAACTTAATCTTGCTACGATAGTAATTTCGCTTATCGTATTATTTATAGTTTACCTACTTATCCAAAAAACAAAATTAGGTCTAGCCATGAAAGCTTGTCAGCAAAATGTGAACGCTGCTAAAATGAATGGTATCTCTGCAAATATGATTATGGCGGTAAGTTTTGGTATTAGTTCAGTGGTAGGAGCAATAGCAGGGGTATTAATTGCACCGATTATAACACTTGATCCATCTATGATGTGGGATCCATTATTGAAGGGATTTGCAGCAGCAGTACTCGGTGGAATGAAGAGCCTATGGGGAGTTGTTATCGGAGGGTTTTTGTTGGGGATCATTGAGAACTTGTTTGGATTTTATGTTTCGATTGAGTTTAAGTCGGTTGTTGCATTTTTAATTATAGTGGTGGTATTATACTTCAGACCATCAGGGATATTTGATAAACATTACGTTAGGAAAGTATAGCTATGGGATATTTCAAAGTGAAGGGATTATGTAAATCATTCGGGGGACTGAAAGCAATAGACGATCTATCTTTTGAAGTAAAGGAGAAGGAGATATTTTCTATCATAGGACCTAACGGTGCAGGGAAGTCAACGGTATTTAATTGTATCAATGGATTATACAAACCCGAAGCTGGCTCTATTAAGTTTAAAGGAAATGAGCTAATTGGATTAAGATCAGATCAAATAGCTAATCAAGGGGTGGCAAGGACTTTTCAGAATATAGAATTGTTTTCTAACATGACGACTCTGGATAATATCATGCTCGGTAGACATAAAGCTATGCGGTCATCAGTTTTCGCTGTCATGGGTTTATCTTTCAAAAAATCAAAAGCAGCCAAAGAAGAATTAGAACACAGAAAGAAAGTAGAAGAGATTGTAGATTTCTTAGAGCTAGAATCTTATAGAATGCAGTACGTTGCTAATCTACCTTATGGTAAACAGAAATTAGTAGAGTTAGGGAGAGCTTTGGCGCTGGAGCCAGATATTCTATTGCTAGACGAACCTGCAGCGGGACTCACACAAGAGGAAAAAGATGAGATGATATTTTGGATAAGAGACATCAGGAAATTATTAGGAATCACCATCATATTCATCGAGCATAATATGCAGATGGTAAAGAAAATATCTGATAGAATACTGGCTATAAATTTTGGAAAGAAGCTAACGGAAGGATTACCAAACGATGTGCTAGATCATCCCGAAGTAATAAGAGCCTATTTAGGAGAAGTCGTAGAATAATGAGTAAGCAGAATATACTTACAGTAAATAATGTAGAAACCTATTATGACAAGGTAAGGGCATTGCATGGTGTATCTTTTGAGATGGAAGAAGGTAAGATCACAACGATCTTAGGTAATAATGGTGCCGGTAAAACAACCATGCTCAATACCATTATGGGTTTGTTAGATGATCAACCGGATAAAGGAACGATAAATTTTAGTGGTCAAACCATCCATGGATTAGACACAGAGAAGATTGTATCAAAGGGCATAGGATATGTGCCAGAAGGAAGAGAAGTATTCGATGAGCTTACCGTGAAAGAAAATCTCATGGTAGGTGCATACCTAAGAAAAGATAGAAACGGTATCAAAAATGATATCGATAAAATGTTTGAATACTTCCCAGTTCTCAAAGAACGTATCAATCAGCATGCAGGAACTTTGTCAGGAGGGGAGCAACAGATGCTTGCGATCTCAAGAGCTCTGATGAACAAACCAAAGCTAATCCTAATGGATGAGCCTTCATTAGGATTGTCTCCTGCACTAGTCAAAATGGTATTCGAAATTATTCCAGTAATAAAAGCGCAAGGTGTTTCTATCTTACTAGTGGAACAAAATGCGAATATGGCATTGAAGGTAGCAGACTTTGGATACATCATGGAGAATGGTAGATTCGTCACGTCGGGTACAACTGATGATTTAAAAAATGATGAGGATGTAAAAGAGTTTTATTTGGGAATTAAAATGGAAGAGTCGGTTAAAGGAGAGCAACGGTATAAGCGGAAGAGGAGATGGGGCTAAGATAGGAACGAGGGATCAGGAGTGAGGATGATTGAGGTTTGCAAGAACAGAGTATTTAAAAAGAGTCCATGGACAAAAATAAGTACTAGAGAACTATGGACAAATAAGGAATCGACTAATAAACTATCGACTAGAAAGGTAATGAGCGAAGTAATAAACATAATACCAAAGCTATTCAAAGCTAACTGTAAAAAGTTCGGTGATAAGATTGCTATGCGTCATAAGAACTTGGGATTGTGGGATGAGATTAGTTGGAATGATTACTATAGAAATGCACATGAGCTTGCTTCAGGATTATTAGAGTTGGGAGTTGGAAGAGGTGATTTTGTAGGAGTGCTAGGAGAGAATTGTCCCGAGTGGTTGTATGTTGATATGGCTACTCAGATGCTCGGTGGTACATCAGTAGGAATTTACACAACTAATGCATGGGAGCAGGTGCAATATGTGGTCGATCATGCAGGATGCAAAATTCTTTTTGCTGAGAATGAAGAGCAGGTGGATAAGTGGTTGCGCTTTAGAAATGAATCTCCACATCTTTTAAAAGTTATTTACTGGGATGATAAGGGGCTCAACGACATGGACGATCCTGATCTCCTCAGATATGATGACGTTGTAAAGAATGGAAAAGATAATTTATCAAAGAATACTGAAACCATAATCTCATTAAGTGATCAAGTACAAGAGGATGACACTGCAATTTTAGTATATACTTCAGGGACGACAGGAAGGCCAAAAGGTGCGATGTTGACTAATCGTAATTTGATTTGGGCTGCTTCTGCATTTGGGTCTATAGATGATGGTAATAACATGACTGGAAAAGAAGAGATCATGTCTTTCCTTCCGTTGTGTCATATTTTCGAAAGGACGTTTAGTGTCTACTTACACTTGTATCTTGGATATACTATCAACTTTGTAGAAAGCATAGCTACGGTTGAACAAAATCTTAGAGAGATACATCCTACAGTTGGATATGCAGTGCCTAGGATTTGGGAGAAGTTTTATTCTCAGATTTATATCAAGATGGAGGATGCAGACTGGTTAAACCGTAAGGTTTATAAAATGGCATTGAGTACAAGCCAAAAATATTTGGATAAAAAAGATGCTGGTAAATCTCCTGGACCTTTACTAGGATTAGTAAATAAGATCTTTCAGCGAGGTGTGTTCTACTACCTAAAAGAGCGCTTGGGTATGGAAAAAATGAGATATGCTTTTAGTGGAGCCGCGCCAATAGCCCCAGAGATTCTTAGATTTTATCGTCAGATAGGATTGACCCTAGTAGAAGGATATGGGATGACAGAGACCTCTGCACTAATAACATTTAGTTCACCTAACGACTTTAAGTATGGGACAGTAGGAAAAGCATTTCCAGATAGTGAAGTGAAGTTTTCTGAGGAAGGAGAAATACTTGCTAAGCATGATGGCGTGTTTAAAGGATACTATAAAGATCCAGATGCTACAGCCAGTACGATCATAGATGGATGGATGCACACTGGTGATATAGGAGAGATCGATGATGAAGGATTTATCAAAATAGTAGATCGTAAAAAAGATATTATTATCACTGCTGCGGGTAAGAATATAGCTCCACAATACATAGAGAATAAATTAAAATTCAGTCCATTTATTAACGATGCAATAGTGATCGGTGATAAGCGGAAGTACCTCTCTGCGATTATAGTTTTAGACGAGGAGAACATTAACAAATTTGCACAGGATAATAAGGTGCAATACTCGACCTATGCTGACCTTGCTTCTAATGCAGATATCAATGCACTGATTGATAAAGAAGTGAATGCAGTAAATAAGACACTTGCCAGAGTACAGAATATCAGGAAATATACTATTCTCAATAAAAGACTTTATCAGGAAGATGGAGAGATGACTCCGACCATGAAAGTGAAAAGGAACCATATCAATAGTACTTACGCTGAGTTAATAGAATCGATGTATTAATCATGAGACTATGAATAAAATTAGATTCATAATTTTCTTAATAGTTTTAATAATAAGCCTTTCGTGTACTCAACAAAAACAAACAGTACAAGAAAATAAGAAGCCAAATGTTATATTAGTAATTACAGATGATCAGGGTTATGGAGATATTGGAGCTCACGGTAATCCATATATTAAAACACCTAATCTAGATAAGTTTCATTCTGAATGTTTAAGGCTTACAGATTTCCATGTTTCACCTACATGCTCCCCTTCAAGAGCAGCCTTGATGACTGGTAGATATACTAATAGGACTGGTGCATGGCATACCATTGCAGGTTGGTCTTCGCTCAGAGAAGAAGAAAAGACCTTAGCTGATATGTTTTCTGAAGGAGGTTATAAGACAGGTGCTTTTGGGAAGTGGCACTTAGGTGATAACTATCCTTATAGAGTTACCGATCGAGGTTTCCAAGAGAGTGTTGTCCATGGGGGAGGTGGTGTGCAGCAGACGCCAGATTATTGGGGTAATGATTATTTTAATGACACTTACTTTAATAATGGGACTCCTAAAAAATATAAAGGCTATTGCACAGATGTTTTTTTTGACGAGAGTATGAAATTTATAACAAAGCATGCCGACAAACCATTCTTTTGTTACATATCGACTAATGCTCCACATGGGCCATTTAATGTGCCACCCAAGTATGAAGCAATGTATAGCGATTATGATGAGAGCGTGCTTATGCCTCATCAAAAGCAATTCTTAGGAATGGTTACTAATATAGATGAGAACTTTGGTAAATTAAGACAAAAACTAGTTGATCTTAAAATAACTGATAATACTATTTTGATCTTTATGGCCGATAATGGCACTGCTGCCGGATATAACAGAAAAGATAGACATGATCCTAAAAGTGATTACTTAGGTTTTAATGCAAACATGCGTGGCGCCAAAAATTCTGAGTACGAGGGAGGGCATCGTGTGCCATGTTTTATTTATTGGAAAGATGGAGAATTGCTTGGAGGCAAAGATTTAAATCAACTAACAGCACATATCGATATCATGCCTACCTTGGCTGATCTATGTGGGATCGCATTACCTGCAAAACATAAAACAATAGATGGCGTTAGTCTCAATAAAATTCTGAAAGGGGAGGAGGTAACTTGGGGTAACAGAATATTAGTCACGGATTCGCAAAGAGAACAAGTGCCAGCACGTTATAGAAAAACGGCTGTAATGAAAGATAAATGGAGACTAGTCAATGAAAAAGAACTTTACAATATTGCTAATGATCCTTCTCAAACAAATGACATTGCAGATAAGCATCTTGATTTGGTACAGGAGCTACAAGCAGGTTATGACAAATGGTGGGAAAGCGTATCCGTTGATTTTAATAGTGAGTTGGATATTAGGATAGGATCTGATCAAGAACCTGTTACCACTCTAACCACCCATGATTGGCATGCTCCAAGTAATCAACAGAGATGGAATCAATTGCAAATCAGAACAGGTAAATACGGTAATGGATATTGGAGTGTAAATATAGAGCAAAGTGGAGAATACGAAATAAGTTTAAGACGATACCCTAAAGAGTCTGGATTAAAGTTTAATGATACTCCTAAAGCTTATACTAGTGAAGATGAACCAGGTTTAAATTCAAATGTGCCTGAAGGTAAAGTTCTAGAATTTGTATCAGCGCAGATTAAGATTGGTGATAAGATGACAGAAAAAGTAGCTGTAGATATGACTAAAGAAGAAGTGATTATTAAAACAAATTTAGATCAAGGAAGAACAAAGCTGTGGTCTTACCTAACAGATTCTGCAGGAAAGACAAGTGGAGCATATTATGCCTATGTTAGGAAGCTTTGATGAGAAAGAAGTATGGAATTAGAGTTTCTTTCTCTTATATTTAGAAAGCACTTAAATAATATAGAATCATGAAAAAATTAACGTTCCTATCAATCTTTGTTGCATCAATCACGATATTACTTTGGTCTTGCGGTGGAGGTGGATCAGAGTCAGCATCCGACGCAACTAAATCTAGTGGTACTACAACAGGAGTCACAGATACAGAAATACTAATTGGTTCGTTTGGGCCATTAACAGGGCCTGCTGCGCTTTGGGGTAATATTATGAAAGGCATGGATGCATACTTTAAGATGATAAATGAAGAAGGAGGAATAAATGGTAGACAGATAAAATTTGCCATGAAGGATGATGCTTATGATCCATCTAGAACAGTACCAGCCGTAAGAGAGCTTGTGCAAAAAGATGAAGTCTTTGCATTCGTAGGAGGAATCGGAACTGCACCGTGCATGTCAGTAATGGATTATTTAGTAGAAGAGAAAATTCCTTGGATATCTCCGATATCAGGAGGTACGCATTGGTCTATTCCACTTAAGCCAAATGTCTTTTCGGTATTACCATATTATATAGATGAAGGAGTCATACAAGCGAAATATGCTACAGAAACATTGGGAGCAACAAAGATCGGAATCATATACCAAAATGATGATGTAGGCTTGAGCGCAATCATAGGTGCTAAAAGTGTACTAAAAGAAAAAGGATTAGAGTTTGTTGCTGAGGTGCCAGTCGAACCTATTGATACAGATTTAAGTTCTCACGTAGCAAAGCTCAAAGATTCTGGTGCAGATGTAGTTTTGTTATGGACACTACCGAGACAAGGTGTAATCACTGTAACTAATGCCAAGGTGATTAATTACAATCCGCAGTTTATAGCTTCTTTTATTTTATCAGATATGAACCTCATGCATACTCTGACAAAAGGAGCATGGGAAGGTGTCATTTTTGGAACGTTTGCAATACCTCCATATGATTATGAGGACCCTCAAGTCATTAAACAAAAGGCAGCATTCTTAAAGCATTATCCAGACGTAAGGTGGGGAGTATTTCCTTCCGCTGGATTTGTCTATGCTGTACCATTCGTTGAGGCTCTCAAAAGCATGGGTAAAGATGTCACCAGAGAAGGACTAATAGCAGCGATGGATAATCTCAAAGATGTAGACCTAGGAGGGGGTTTAAAAATATCCTACTCTAAAGATGATCATCAAGCGATAAGATCTATGTATCTAATGAAATGTACTGGATCAGAAACCTATGATAAACTTACTGGTTATATCAGTGCAGATTCAGATATTAATGCTTTGGTTAAGGAGTTACATTGATTTTATGATCAAACTGTTTTATATGGTTGAATTAATATATCAGCAGGAATTGAAAGTGCTTTGCTTAACTTTCTGATAATATTAATACTCATTGGCCTTTTTCTTGATAAAATTTCAGATGCTCTGCTTTTGAGTCCAATCACTTTAGCCAAATCCTTCTGTGTCATTTCCATTTGTTCCATTTTGAACTTAATCGCTTCTATTGGATCAGGATCAGGAAATTCTCCAACAGTTTCGGTTTCGTATTTTTCAACAAGCATTACTAATATTTCAAGATCTTCCTGTTCCTTAGATCCTTCCTTAGCGTGAAAAAATTTGTCTAATCGCTTCAAAGCTTTTTGATATTCTAACTCTGACTTTATTAATTTAAGTTTCATGTTAAATTTCTTTTGCATCAATTGAATCGTAATCAGAATGTGTACCAATAAAGCGAATCCAAATTATTTAGAACGGTAGTTTTTTAAGATCAACATTCCCACCACTCAACACAATCCCTATTTTCTGATCTTTAAATTGTTGAGGTTCTTTAAGTACTACTGCAAACGGAACAGCGCATGAGGGTTCTATGATTATTTTCATGCGTTCCCAGATCAGTTTCATTGCATTGATGATCTCCTCTTCTTTTACAAGGATTATAGAGTCCACATATTTTTGGATGATAGGGAAGTTGATATCACCTAGGTGGGTTCTAAGCCCATCGGCTATAGTATTGGCTGTGTCATTTTTTTGAATTACACCACTCTGTAAAGAACGGTAAGCGTCATCTGCTTCCATTGGTTCTCCACCAATGATTTTACAATCATTTCCATAATGGTGAGCTGCTATTGCACAGCCAGCTACTAAGCCACCACCGCCTACAGGTGCTAGGATATAATTTAAATCTGGATGATCTTCTAACAATTCTAGTGCAGAAGTACCTTGTCCTAGTATGACATCAAGATCATTAGATGGATGTAAAAATGTCGCTCCATTAGCAGCAACAATTTTATCAGCTTCTGCTTGTCGAGCTTCTATGAGTGGTTCACATTCTGTGATTTGACCACCGTATGATCTTACTGCTTCCTTTTTAACTTCAGGAGCATTAGAGGGCATAACAATGTATGCTTTAACTCCCGCATTTCTTGCCGATAAGGAAACTGCTTGAGCAAAGTTACCTGAGGAGTGAGTTACAACTCCTCTAGATTTTTGTTCTTCAGATAAATTTAAAATTGCATTAGCCGCACCTCTCATTTTAAAGGCACCCATTTTTTGAAAATTCTCGCATTTGAAATATATATCTGCACCAGATATTTCATTAAGCAATTGAGAGGTCATCACAGGAGTACGATGAATGAATGGTTTAATTCTCTGAAGACTATCGTAAAGTTCTTTTTTGTACATAGAATTAATTACTCGGTGTTAAACCTTTTTAAACAAATGCCGTAGCTTCCAGTTCGATTAATGCACCATAGTGTAGTTCTCGACTAGGCACTACACATCTAGCAGGTTTATGATCAACGAAGTATTCTGCATAGACAGCATTCACTGCACCCCATAATTCTACATTGGGAATATAAATTCTGACCTGCATCACTTGATTCAATGAACTGCCAGCTTCTGTAAGAATTAGCTCAAGGTTAGAAAGCACTTGATGTGCTTGCGCTTCTATGCCTACTGCCATATCCTTAGTATTAGGAGCAAATGGCAACTGGCCCGATATATAGAGTGTGCCATTGTGCTCTACACAATGAGAGTAGTGTCCGTTACTCTTAGGCATGTTTTCAGTATCGATTATTTTCATGTTCTAGTACTTTGCTGATTTACCTTTTGTGAAGGTAGATTTAATAAATGCTCTAATATCATTGTTTGCCGTTTCTAAGTCTTGTCTTCTTAGGTACATCATGTGTCCACTTCTGTATCCTTTAAAACTAAGTCGATCAGACATTTTTCCACTAGGGTCTAATTGCCACATCGTGTACTTAGCATTGAAGTAAGTAGTGGCACCATCATAGTAACCTGACTGAAACATAACATTGAGATAAGGATTCTGAGCCATCGCTTGTCGGAGATCATCTCGCGTATTATCGTTTTGTCTATCCCACGGATGTACAGGTCCAAACATATTGTACTTTATGTCTGTCTTAAACTCTAAGTGCTCTCTGATGTAATAGTTAATCGCAGGTGTAAAAGAGTGAAGCCATGAAGTAAGCTCTGCACTGTAGTCTGGTCTTACTCCAGCATCAGATTTGTCTATACCAAGATATCTAGAATCTAATCTTCCAATCGTATTTCCAGTTTTATCACGGAGCAATTCTTTCCAAAAATATCTAGGAGATACATTAAGATTATTTTGTAGTATAACCTTTTCAGATAGGCCGGAGTATTTAGACATGCTTTTAGCAATACTCATTTTTTCTGTTTCGCCTATAAATCCTCCCTTAGCTAACGCCGGCATTAGTTTGTTGATGGTGAAGTCTTCTACTTCAGGAAGTATGTCTAAAAGGTCTTGGTCTTGGAGGGTACTAGGTAGAGCTTTGTGATACCAAGCGGCAGCAGCCATGTAAGGCAAGTTAAGTGCAGAGGATATAGAATTGTCGGCGCCATAAGATTTGTAATCAGCAGGTGATACCATGATCACTCCATTGAGATACATCCATTGACTGTTTTGTAACTCTAACGCAAGACCTGCAACTCTCGTTCCTCCATAACTCTCACCGATTAGATACTTAGGTGATCGCCATCGATTATTTCTAGTTACAAAAGTATTGAGCCATCCCGCTAAATATTTAATGTCTGCGTTGATGCCAAAGAATTTTTTCTTATCTACATCCTTGCCGCTCATAGGGATGGTTCGAGAGTAACCAGTATTTGCGGGATTCACAAATACAATATCTGCTACATCCAATACAGAAAATGGATTCTCTTGCACTCCATAGGGCTGCACAGGATAGCCTTCCTCATCTATGATTAAAGATTCCGGGCCGGTGTAAGCGACATGCATCCATACCGAAGCTGAGCCAGGCCCTCCATTAAATGATATCAGTAGAGGTCGCTCTCCATTATCTTTTACATTGTCTCGTGTATAGTAAGTATAAAATAAGCTGGCGATAGGTTTTCCTTCTTCGTCCCATACTGGTTGTGTACCTGTTTTTGCAGTGTAACTGATGGGCTCACCGTTGATGGTAGTGCTATGCTTTGTGATAACTGTGGTATCAACAGGTAAGCTGATAGATTGTGCATCTAATTGTAGGAGTACGAAGAGGGAAAGGATAGTAAAAATAAATTTAGTTTTCATCTGTCAAAATTTGAGTGCATAAAGTACAATTTCCAATTTGTGTTGGAATAAAAATATATTCTATTGTTATTTGATTTAGATCAGTTTAGGTGAAGACTGCATACATAGCTTTCTCCCATGCTTTCATATCTTCCTCATTACCAGTACTAATCCTACACCAATCATTTAGTGGAGAAAATGGTCTTCCGACTTTTACACCTTGATCGAGCATTTCTCTATTGAATAAATTTATGTCTCTTTTGATCTGATGGAAAACAAAATTGGTATGTGATTTAACATAGCGCAATCCTAAGTCATCACAGACCTTATATATGGTTTGTTTAGCCTCTTTGTTTTTTAGTAAAGAGTAATCATAGAATTCTTTATCATCTAGCGCTGCAATCGCACCATACACGCCCATCATATTCACATAACCCATCACACGAGGTTTTAAGGTGTTTATGATATCTGGTCTAGCGATCAGATAACCGACTCTTACGCCTGCCATCCCATAGACTTTTGAGAATGTCCTAGAAACAATTACATTTTTACCTTGCTTAACGAATGGTACCATGGTAGGATAGTTCGATTCTTCTATATAATCAGCATAGGCTTCATCGGAGAAGACCATAGTCTTATCACTCACTCTGTCACAAAAGTCTTTTGTCTTTGCACCATCTAGTAAGGTACCTGTAGGATTGTTGGGATTGCACAAGAATACCATTTGCGTTTTTGCAGATACTCTCTTTTCTATCTCTTCTAAATCAAATTTTAAATCTTGATCTAGAGGGACAGCATTTATGGTTCCTCCAAACTCTTCAGCGTAGCTGAGTAGTGCTTTATAAGTTGGGGTGCTCGTAATGATTTCTCCACCATTCATACCATAACATAGTCCTGTTAATCGCAATCCTTCATTAGATCCTGAGACAAGTAAAATATTTTCTGGAGATACACCTTCTTTTAAGGCGAGCTTTTTGACGAGAGGCTTGTAGTGTCCAGGACTGTATAGATAAGACAGATCCATGGCGTCCATCATCGCTTGTTTAATCTTTGGAGATGGGGCATACCTATTTTCGTTCGATGAAAGTCTGATAATACTTTCTAGGGGTTTGTTGACTAGTTTTGTGTTTTTTGGATCAGCTGTTAATTTACAGGTACTGGCACTTATGGCAGCAGCGCTAAGACTTGCAGTCTTGATCCAATTACGTCTATTTATATTTTTCATTGTATGATTTAAAACCAATTTAAATTAGCTAAAATCTACAAGAGAATGGATATGATTTAAAAACTAGTAAAAATCAATTTATCTACGAACTTCTTGACTATGGCGTATCAGGCCTGGCTAACAAGGCTATTTTTAGTAAATATTGTCCCTTAACAAATCGGAGATACCTAGTTTAGGTAAGGCTTAATTTTATCTAACAATGCCATAGGAGGCATATCATTAGCCTTATATTCTTTGATAACACTTATAAGATCTCTTATCATTTCATGTCTAAATCCTAATTCGAACCCAATGTTGTAGCATAGTTCTTCTTTTCTAAAGTCAATTGTCTTATTAGTCTTTAGCATGAATAGTAGATGATATAAAACAATCATCCTCTTGTCTTCTTCAAGTGGTGGATGTATAGAATAATCTTTAGGTGATTCTATAATTGATTTAATGTCTTTCTGCTCAAGCTGTAACGTCTTGAGTGCATAAGATAAGTAAGATTTTTCTGCAACTCCTATTTTGCCTTCATCCATTGCTTGTCTTACAAGTACAGCAACTATATAACCTTTAAGAGCCATCTCTTCTTCAAATATTCTAAGATCCATAATGGAAAATTAATTTAATAATTGAAATCAGAATACCCAGTAGACGACGTCTTTGATTATTTTATTAATTTATGTTTAGTAGGTGTCACTTTTTAGGCTGCAAGTGATAGGGGTGCGTCAATTCTAGATTTGAATGTCGCAAAAAGAAGGTGGCTATTTATTTAAATTTTATTCAATAGAACAAAGGAGACTACAGCACAACTCGTTTTGTTCCTAAATGTAAAAAGCGATAGATATAAACTAGTCAATTATTTTAGATACCCAATTCCTGTATTCTTTTTGTGTATTTTCAATGGTTTTGGATTTATCTATATTATATTTTTCATAAGTATTCATCTTAGTATTATAAGCCCTTACATTTTTATGACTCCAAAGAGCGATTTCCATAATTAACGGAGCCAAATCGATTCCTTTTTCGGTAAGCAAATAGATATTTTCCTTTTTATTTTTTGGTAGTTTTCTTTTGGTAAGCACATCAAGAGATTCCAACAGTTTTAATCTAGAGGATAAGAGATTAGTAGCTATACCTTCTTCAGATTCAGTTATCTCTTTAAAAGTTTTCTTTTTATGCAAAAGCATATCTCTAATAATGAGCAATGACCATTTGTCCCCTATTAAATCTAGGGCAGAGGCTATAAGACAGGAAGAACGAAATTTTTTCATCATAATACTGGATAAATATTACTTTAAAAATTAAAGTTATTTTGTAATATTGCTTTACATATTAAAGTAAAAATACTAATTATTATATTTCATTAAACTTCGATTTTTAAATAACCAAACTTATGATGGCAGGACATTATACAACGGCTCTTGTGGCGTATCAAAAATTTCCAAAAGGAACTTTATTGTACTTCTTATTTGCATCACAATTGCAGGATCTATTATGGTTTACATTTCATTACCTAGGTTTAGAACAAACTGGGCCTAGGGATGTGTTTGATACAACCTTAAGTAATATGGCTGTAAATATGCTTTATAGTCACGATCTTGTTCCTCTATTAGCTTGGCTTATAATAATTTTTCTAATAGGAAAAGTTTTATTTAAAAGAACCAAAATAGGTTTAGTGGGTGTTGCTTTAGTACTTGGACATTTTGTTTTAGACTTCTTCTCTGGCCACCCACATCACATATTTGGATTAGATTCTAATAACATTGGATTAGGACTTTATGCTACCAATGTTTTTCTTGCAATAGGAATTGAAGCAGTTACTTGCATTGCTATTCTTTGGTATTTCTTTAGTCAAGAATCTAAAAACGGAATTCAGCGCACAACGAAAAACAAAGCTTCAATTATTGGTCTTTTTATTTTTGGTATCGTCTTTATGTTATCTATTGCAACTACTTCTTTTAGACAATTATTCGGTATACCAGATTTTGATTTGGGATTTAATTCGAGTGTTCCGACTTTAATCATCACATACATTGGAATGATTCTTTATTTGAATTATTTCGTGCCGAAATTCAATGTTGAATAATTACAATAAAATACTCGTTTAAGATGAATCCCAATCGCCTTTAAAACGGGTTATTAATTTAGTAATTAGTTACTCAAACAATAATACTAGTTGTGGACTAATATGGTGTATATTGAATAGGCTGTCGTAGTAAAAAAATCATAATAAATTTATGACAGAGTTGGCTAGGTACTTTTTTAAAATCCTGCTGTTAGTTTAATTCATAGAGTATTATCACTGTAAGAAGTAATTATAATCCATCTTGAGAATTGGAAGAGTTAATAAATCAAATAAGAGGAAAAATAAATCTAAGCTCAGCAGCTGAAGAATACCTTCACTCTATTTCAAAAAAAAAGACCTTTACTAAAGGATCAATCTTAATCAGGGAAGGAGAAGGTGTAAACAAGATTTATTTTGTTACAGATGGATGTCTGAGATCATATTGCACCGATAAAAAAGGTAAAGAACATACGCTACTATTCGGTGTTAAAAATTGGTGGATAAGTGATTATATAGCTATTCATAATAGTGAATCTGGTACACTAACGGTTGAATGTCTTACAGAATCAAGCGCAATTGAATTTAATGCTAAGGATCTTAATGGAATACTTACACTCTTCCCAGAGTATGAACCCTTTCAAAGAAACCTGTTAGAGCGTCATGTAGTTAGTTTACAAAAAAGGATTTTGAATCAATTGCAATTGACTGCTTCGGAGAGATATGATTTATTTTTAGAACAATATCCTGATATAGAGCAGTACGCTCGGAATTATCATATCGCATCTTATTTAGGTATAACTCAAGAGAGCCTGAGCCGCGTCAGAGTTGAAAAAGCAAAAAAGTAGCTTCTTACCATAGGTCAATTTTTATCCCAAGGGTTTACTCTAGGTTTGCGTCGATTTACAAAAACGATGCAAAAATGAAAGCCTTACAGTTATTAAAATACGGTCCGATTGGAGATAGCTTGGCCTTTAACGTGACTAGTAAACCATCGATACAATCAAAGGATGTCCTTATCGAAGTTAAGGCTGCTGCCATTAATCCGATAGACAAAAGTATTATAGCAGGAAACCTACAAGGCATGATTCCTATCCCATTTCAAAGTACGATCGCTTATGATGTTAGTGGAATTGTAGTGGAAAAAGGAGATGAAGTAAACGATTTTGAAATTGGTGATTTAGTTTACTCCAGAGTCCCTCAAGAACAAATGGGGACAATAGCAGAATACGTTTCTGTAAATAGTATTGCAGTTTCAAAAAAACCAGGAAACATTTCATTCGAAGAAGCAGCGAGCTTACCATTAGCAGGGCTTACTGCTATACAATCCTTGGAATACGCTTGTATTAGTGAGCATGATAAAGTCCTTATTCATGCAGGATCAGGTGGTGTGGGTGTATCGCTATACAGTATGCCAAGGCAAAAGGAGCCTATGTTTACACTACTACAAGTACAAGCAATGTACAATGGATCGGAGCGCTTGGAGCAGATAGAGTTATTGATTACAAAACAGAGGATTATAAATCCATCGTAAATGATGCAGATATCGTATTTGATACACTTGGAAAGAACTATACGCTAGAAGCTTTCGAAGTTATTAGATCTGGAGGAAAAGTTGTTAGCGTTGCTGGCCCTTTAGATGAGGAGAGTGCAAAAGCGTTCGGGATGTCTGACTATAAATTGTCGGAAGAATTGTCAAAATTAATTAATGAAAAAGAGGCTGCTTACAAATTTATTTTCATGCACCCCAATGGGTACCACTTAGGAAAAATTAAATCCTTGGTTGAAGATGAAAAGATCAGACCAATCATCGATAAAGTTTATTCCTTCTCTGAGAGTATTGAGGCATTCACCCATCTAGCATCAGGAAGAGCAAAAGGTAAAATCGTTATAAAAATAAATTAAGAGTCATTCGAGCTTTTTAGGTTAAGAAAATTTAAAAAATTAAAAATCATTATGAAAAAAATATTAATCGGTTTAGTAGTTCTTATTATCCCTGTAGTTGTCACCTTTTATCTAACAACTAGACCAACAGCTACTGATGATGGAGCGTTTATTCCCTCTCCCTTAGCATTAAAATTGGCAACATCATCAACAACCGATTTTGATAATGCTACTTATGATAATCCGCATACAGGCAATAAAAAAGTACTGATGGTATGCACTGAAGAAAGGAACATGACTATGGCTAATGGTAAAAAGTTTTCAACAGGAAATCATCCAGTCGAAATGTTACTACCAATATTACATTTAGGGAATGCAGGTTTTGAAGTAGATGTTGTAACGCCAACAGGAGGGTCAGCCAAAATTGAAATGTGGGCAATGCCAGGAGAAGATGAAAATGTAAAAGCTATCTATTCAGAATTCAAAAGTAAATTTGAGAACCCTGGAAAGCTATCAGATTTTGTTCAAAGTTCAATGACTGACAGCTCTGACTATGTAGCGGTTTTTATCCCAGGAGGACACGGAGCTATGCTTGGCCTACCTGAAAATAGGGATTTGAATAAAGTCCTTCATTGGTCACATGATAATGATATGTTTACACTTGCTATTTGTCATGGCCCAGCAGCATTGCTTGCTGCAAGTTTAGACAGTGACAAAGACTCATTTATTTATAAGGGTTACAAAATTGCTTCATTCCCAGATGCTGTCGATGCGCAAGGGCCAATGATTGGTTATACACCAGGTGCTATGCCTTGGATCTATGGAGAGCGCCTAAACAAATTAGGTGTCACGATTATTAACGAAGCAGCAGATAACACTGTTCATATGGATAGGAAACTAATTACAGGAGCGAGCCCTCAAGCTGCTAACGATTTTGGGAAATTAGCAGCCACTGAACTTCTTAAAGAAGTAAACATATAATTAACAACCAGGAATAAAGCATATAAGTAATAGCGGTTTGAATAGTAATCAAATCGCTATTACTTTTTGTGTATACGACTTGGATGTCGTTTCCATCAAATCAATTGTATGTTGAAGTTTAAATGTTTACTTTCTTTTCTTTTCATAGGAATGCTTTTGATAAGTTTTCCAGCTTATGGTCAAAGCCAAAAAGATAGCTTAGAGTATAAAGTGGATTTGAATTTTTCAGGTAGAAGAATATCGGGAACTTTTAGCCAAGTGGTTGCTGGAGGAGGGTTCAATGTAGATTTACTTTACAATAATTGGCATCTAGAAAATAAAACCAGTTATAGGTATAATAAAACAAATACAAGATTAATCGAAGATAATTGGTATGACTTAGTTAGCCTCAAATACTATCCAAATGGAAAGAAGAAACTCTACCCAGGTGTGTTTTATCATTTTGATAATAATTTAATGTTTAGGGTAAAGAATAGACATCAATATGGTGCGGGGCTTGGTTCTGTTTTAGATAAGGGTGCAATGAGATTATCTCTTTTAGGGGCAATTGCCAATGAGAATTCAACATTTAATGGTTCTGAATTTGTAAATAGTGAACGAGACTTTTCTAAGCGGGGAAATGGATTGTTTCTATTTAAATTAATTAATGGATATGCAATTGCTGAAAAGAAGGTAAATTTCTCTTATCAGCTTTTTTATTTTCAGTCACTTAAGGAAAGAGCAGATTATGATATTTGGTTAACCTCTAGGATTAATTTTAAAGTATTAAAAGGTTTATCCTTCCATGTCGTTTATGATTATCGTTTTGAAAATGTACACTTAGAATCTTTATCAAACTATAATGATATTGTTCTTTTTGGTTTTAATTGGATACTTAGGAACCCTTAACCAGATCACTAATAAAATGATAAGGAACACAACCAACAAGAGATTAGTGCGTTTATTCCATTTAGTAATTTAATTACTGATTCAAAATCTATGATCATTTATATAAAACAACATAGTAAAACTTAATAAAAGGAATTCAGAATTGAAGACTTCCCCAAAACTGACACAACTTAAAAATAGAAAAATCAATAAATTTAAGTTGTATGAAAAAGACAAGATTTACAGAGCGGCAGATTATCACTGCCATTAAAGCAAAT
>Ga0209187_1000219_pt1 | contig 123522 bp, 101 predicted proteins | sample BantaG_FD_187430 | JGI IMG/M metagenome (GOLD analysis project Ga0209187, IMG submission 187430) | Marine algal microbial communities from Bantry Bay, Ireland - BantryBay_4 metaG (SPAdes) (version 2) | ecosystem: Host-associated > Algae > Red algae > Unclassified | place: Bantry Bay, Ireland...
CAATGTGGCGAAAATAATATTTGAGAGAGCAGACTCTAACATTAAGCGTAGAAGAAGCGATGTTAAGTTGTTCTCGTTGATAAACTAGGTAAGACTTGATCTCATCAACGGTACAATCTTCTGGAAGCCGTTGGTAATATTCAATCAGTATTTTTATTCCTCTGAGATAGTTTTGTCGCGTAGCAAAGGCAGATCCTTTAAGTGCCATATGCACATCCATGCGTGAGATTGCATTATCAAAACGTTCAATACCAGTTGGGATGAAGCTTTTTTTTCATAACTTAATTTTTAGTGTTGGATAATGCTATAAAAGGGTCTAAGATTGTGCCGTGTTTTTTAAGCTGCGACGGAGGATCTTTGTTCAACAACAGATGATGACGGAATCACTCCTTCGTCCTGACTCCGCATATCATCATTCGCTAGCGGTAATTAGGTGCGATCAAAGGATATAGTTGACGCAATACCAATCTACTACTATGAAAATTAATATAAATTATAAAAACCTAAATTTTCTGGACGCTTTAACCTTATGGTTAGTCAAAAATGACTTTTTAGACGAAGCTCAAGTTGTCAATTCTCAATCAATTAATGAGAAAAGAATTGTGCCATTAAAAGAATTGAGAATTGCTTACAAAAGAGATGATTTGGTAACAGTCTATCATAAAACCTTAAAAGACCGAGTTTTTATAGGCCTAGATAAATCAAGTAGAAATACTCATATAGTAAGCGTATATTTTAGCAATTTTCAAAGTGGAATAGTCGCTTTATGCGATCAGCTGTACAATCTTAGTCCTGGTGATTGCGAGTATGGGGAGATCACGACCTTAGGAGTTCAACAAATAAGAGCGTTAAGACGCAATCACAGAGTTTATAATTTTTCTGAAGAGTTAGGGTTGGGATGCCCTTGGTATTTAATTGTAAATGAAGAAATATTTGATATACATTTTGATCGACCAAATGAAAGAATTCCAGTTTTTAAACTGGAAAGTAAATTTGAGGGAAGTTACTCTATTCAGTTTTGGGAAAGTCATGACCAGATTACCACAGATACTGAAAAAAGAATTAAAGATATTTATGAATATTTGAACCCTAAAAAATCTAATGTTGTCAATACAAAAAATATGACTCCACCTTTGCTAAATTATACTGAAATAATCTCGGCCCATTTTGAAAATTTAGAAAAACTGCTAGGAACTCCTGGTGTGGGAGATGAGTCAAAAACAGATGCTTGGTGGGTGTTTCAATTAGAAGATGGAACCAAAGGAGAAATTCATAATTACAAGGGTGGTAAGAACTATTTAGGAGATGAAGGAACAGCAAATAAAGATATTATTTGCTGGACAATAAGAGCAGTTAACAAAGCAGAGATGAATAGATTATGTGAATTTTTAAGAGTAAGTAAGGTCTTGATTGAGTAAATAACTACCGCTAACATAAAGCGAGTAACACGCAATTGAAAATTGCGATGTTGGTCGTTGTTGTACAACGCCGGCTACAGAGTTACAATATTATCTATGTTGAGATCGAGTTAGAAGAGTGGAGTTTTAAAGTAATAGCTAAGCTTGACGAGTTGGAGTCCAAGATCTTTTAGGTCGTCTGCAATTACGAATTTCCAAGGAATCATGAATGGTTTCTTGATTAAAATGTATTTGCATAGAGCAGGGCAATAGTATCCTATGTGCATCAGCGATACACTCACTTGCCTAAGACTAATTCCTATTTTGTTGTAGTCGATAATTATTATGGTGCTCAATGGTTCTGAGATAATTCTTAAAGGTCTAGTCACTACGACCCGCTAATATTATCTTTTGGAAGAAGTCATCCTTGAATCTTTTAAATCCTTGTACTAATGCTTGGCATCTAATTACAACTGTTCTTTTTTTCACTAATTTATGTTTAGAGAATCGACAAGATCGTCTGTAACTCTAAGGTAGGATGTTTTGCTTTGGGTTACCGAAGGTTTTGTTCAACACATGATAAGACGGCATACTTCGTACAGCCGCTTATCATCATGCTGTTAGTTTTCATGCAAAATAAAAAATGAGATTATTGATCTTATTATTGCTAATTATTCAAACGAGTTGCACAAACAATTCTACAGATGGAACATATAAAGCATTTTGGCATGAAACGTATCATGAATTAGATTTGAATCAAACTGAATTTCAATATAAAGTAGAGGGGCACTTAGGCAACTACGATATTGAAGGAAAATACACAAAACAAAATGACACAATTAGACTAGATATAGATAAACTGCCAAACAAGTTTCTAATAGAGAATGACAAATGTTTGATTGAATTTGATAGTGATTATGAATTTTGCAAACGTACTAAGGATGAATGGGTTAATAAACAACGCGTTCTAAATAGAAACAGGTTAGAATAATACAAACCAAGTCAATTAACCAAATTTCCAAGAATTGATCTGAGTAACATTTTCAACTATTACGAAACGTCAGGTCTTGTTGAAAAATCTCCTTCAAAAAAGTATTTTAACCCTGATAGCGAAGGAATATTCTAAACTCTATTCAATAAAAGCGAAAATCAAATTAGTGAATTAGAATCATTAATAACACATAAATATTATAAAGACGATTATGGCTAGTCAACTGAATACAAGGATCAAACTTTTATTCAGATAAACCTCATTTCTAACAAGATAACAAAAGGACAAAATATTCAAACAGGAAGAGAAATTAGTGATTTCATTCCAGAACTTGGTTTGACAATATAAACAATGATTCAATTGTCATTTTTGCAGAATCAGGAAACTCAATATGTTTTGCCACATTAGAAAAGAATAAAGTCAATAGAATTAAATTTGGAACATATAATTTAGACAATAAAATAAACGAAGAATTAATTAACGACATTTGAAATCTGACTTCTTATGACCAGTATCAAAACTTACATTGATAAAGCTGTTGCACGACACTCCTATCTCTCGCAGACTATTTCTACGCTTTCAAAACTTGGCAACTTAGGCCCTGGAAAGTTAGCTGATACTAAGAATATAGACAGCGAGGTTTTTCTAAATACGGATGAAATATTGGAGTATGCTTGGAAAGAGAATCACATAGCTATTACGTTTTCCACACCACAAACGCCTTTCGAATATGTGCATATCGGTCTGACAGGAAAAGCTAAGGGTTATTTTTTAGTGGTAAAGTTAGATAAGCACGTGGATCTGATGTTTCTCTGCAATACGCTTCATAATGCACTACCCTGTGTTCTTTTTACTTGGGTGGACGTAATCCCTACAGAAAGATGGCAACAAATGGTACGCAATGAAAAGGTGGGAATTTGGCCTAGTCAGATAGCTGATATGAAAGTGGCGTGGTATCTTAAGTTGTCGCCCAGCCACTACAATAATGTGTTAACAAAAGACCAACTACTACACACGCCGTGTTACAATGTCACATCTGATTCTAATGACAACTTGAGCTTCCAGGTTTGGAAAGAAGCTTTGAACTTTGACACAGATGATGCAAAAGGACATATGGACCAAAGCTTTCGCTATTTAGCAAATATTCTCAACTTGTCAATTTTAGATTAGCCATAGTTGGAAAGCCTTGGGAAGAAACGGGTGTTGGGTAAGGGTATGCTTTACAATAGTTTGTTTAATGGGCTTTTATTCGAGCCCTTTGGGTAAGATCGAGAGATACTGATTTCTTCGCTCAGCTTGCGCCCCTTGCTTGGTTCTTCTGAACGACAATACTTTTAATTATTCATCATTAATTACTCTAAGGCACTGCCTCCTCCGTAGAAGCTATCCAGAGCTTAAACCAAATCATCGCTCTCCAATTTAATATTCACAGCAGTGCTTGCTGATTGTATCCGCTGAGGTTTTGATGTCCCTAACACTGTAACCATCCCCGCAAGATGATTAATAAAAATGCAAGGAGCAGTTCTGCTTTTTCGCAGCTATACTTTTCACAAAGTTCAGTTGTTTATTTATCTATTTATTTTTGTTTGTCTGTTTCTGTAGGAATCATAGGCGTAAAGTGAAGCACGAAAAGCCCAATCGAAGGAGTTTCACACAGAACAGTAATCGCATTAATGAGTGAATTAGGCTCTGAAGGATTTAAGAAATTTCCAACCCACAAGAACTTTACCTGATGGCTAAGAATTACGCCAAATAATAAAATATCAGGAGGAAAGAAATTAAGTAGATGAGTTTGACGAGGAAGCAATAAACTAAAAACCGCCTTACGTAGAGCAGCGAATGTGTTAGGTAATTTGAAAGACTCTCACTTGGGGCAATTCGTTCGTCGCATAGCTTTTCGAAAAGGTAGAGTAGCAGCAATAACAGTAACAGCTCGCAAACTTGCAGTGATCATCTGGAAAATGGTAGTGGAGAAAGTGCCATACAGACCACCAAATCCATATGAATTTAGAGATCAAAAAAGATCAAGACTCTTGAAAGAAATGAAGAACAGGATAAACAAATTAAATATTTCTCCTATGGAATTAGGTTTGGATATCAGTAACTTACATTGACGTCTGTTAGAATAAAAACTAAATCTAAATGTTGAAAATAGCTTTACAAATAATTATTATTAGTTGTCTAATATCTTGCGTCAATAACAACAAGCACAATAAGTCAGATGAATGGGGAAGCACGAATTGGGTGAATTTAGAACAAGAAAACATAAAATTGAGAATTCCTTTAAATCTCAAAAAATCTTCACGGTATCGAATTAAGGAAGATTTACCAATTCTTGCCAAAGACTCAATCAAATTAAGACTTGTTCAAAACTCATTAGAACTATTAGAATTTGAAGATTCAGAAATAGATGTATTTATCGACACTTCTAAAACATATAGAATGGTGATTATATGTAATACACAAAGAATAGATTTTAATAAAACTGATGCTTCCATTCTCAAAAAAGAATTGATGTCAAATAATGAGAAAAGCGCGCTTAGTAATCCAAATCTTGAGTATAGTGAAATCAATGCTAAAATGAAGGCAAATTCAAAACATAAGATGGTGAGATACACCACTCAAATTCAAAATAAATTAGATAATAGCAATGTCTATAATTCAATCTATTATCTAACTGGAGACTCTTATTCATTAGTTGTTTATGAATTCTCTGAAGACAATGAAATGATTGAAAAATATTTATGGACAGCTAAAACAGGATAACCAAATAGATAATAACATATATCATATCATATCATATCTGTTCGTTCCTCACAGAGACGATCGATATAATCATTCGTTGAATAAACCCTTCATCAAAATTCCTAGTTTTATCGCATTGATTTAAGAGAGTGGATATAGTTTTGGTTTAGCAATATTGCTAATATTAAAACTGCATTTCGATGCGAACTATCAAAGAACGATTAAAGGATTATAGTGACTATTTGCGAATACAAAACTTTGCAAAGAGCACCCAAAAATCATATCTGTTATGGTTAAAGGAATTTCTAGAATTCAGAGAGAGACAACTTATTACAGCACCACTTGATCAAGAGCAAGCTAGACTGTTCATTTTGTTTAAACTAGATCAAGGTCGTGAATGGTCAACCATCAATTGCATTTATTCCTCCCTTCGCAAATATTATCGTGAAGTCCTTCTTACCGAATGGTGGGTAAAGAAAATGCCACGCCCAAAAAGAGACAAAGTGTTGCCTTTGCTGATATCAAAAGAAGAGGTCATAAGACTTATTGAGCATGTACCATTGTATAAACATCAGGTAATATTAACCTTACTCTATGCTACGGGTTTGCGTCTTAATGAAGGCTTACAACTTAAGCTACAGGACGTCCATAGTGAGCGAGAACAGATCATGGTCAAGCATGGTAAAGGAGCTAAAGACAGATACGTTTTTATGCCCTCGTGTCTGTTAGATCTACTGCGCGTGTATTTTAAAAGGATGAAACCTGAGCATTATTTATTTAATGGACGAGTAAAAGGCCAAACTATATCATCAAGTGCTGTGCAGCGAGCTATTCAGCAAGGCAGAAAGAAAGCTAGGATCATAAAACATGTAACCACTCATACCTTGCGCCACTGTTACGCTACTCACCATCTAGAGAGTGGAACGAATCTTGTTTTTCTACAAAGACAGATGGGACATAAACATCTCAAGACTACCGCACAATATATACGACTATCGCACAATTATCATCGCAGTGTAAACCATCCTATCATGAGTATGGAGATCAGCTATTACAAAAAGAACAGAAGCTAGGCTCACTCTTTAGAGATCATGGAGAAACTTATATCCATCACTATAAACCATACATTGATGTCATAAAGTTGATCCGCTCAATTAGGATCTGTAAAACTGCAGCACTAGGAGGTACTCGTTATACCTGCAAAGATTGTGGAACTAAACATCACATTTATTTCTCCTGTGGCAATAGCCATTGTATGATCTGCCAAGGCAAGAAAAGAATCGAATGGCAAGAGCGACTCAGTCAAAGATTATTAAATATACCTTATGCGCATATCACTTTTACCTTACCACGAGAGATCAATCACTTAGCAAGAGTAAACCAAAAAGTAGTCTACAACATCTTAATGAGAAGTGCATGGCTCACGATAAAAACGGTGTGTGCAGATACCGATAATGTAGGAGCCCTTCCTGGGATGATGCTACCCATCCGCTTCGCGGTTCCTTCCTTTCGATGTCACCTGGGACATCGACTTTGCATAGCAAAGATCAGTCAGTCTTATACTTGGGGCTCGGATCTGAAATATCACATACATGTCCATACAATAGTAACATTTGGCGGCTTAGGTACTGATCTTAAATGGCACTTTCCAAAGCGCAGAAATAAGGTAGCTGGATTTAGAGAATTGTGTAGAACATTCAAGGAAACATTTTTGGAGCAATTAAAGGCAGCTTATTCAGATGGAGAGATCAGTTATCATCTGAATTACGATCAAGTGGAAGCTCTGGTAAAATCAGTGAGGTGGGTAGTGAATCACAAAAGGCCGACTACAAATACCTTTACGATCGAGAATTACTTGGCAAAATATATCTGCCGATCAGCAGTGACCCCGAAAAGGATTAATTACGATACAGATAGCAACATAGTGAAGCTGCTCTACAATGACTATAAGAATCAAAAAGAAGGGCAAGCAGCACCGAAGTTGTATCGAAGAATGAATCCACTAGATGCCATACATGCTATTGTCCAGCATAAACTCCCGCCATACTTTCAACGATCTAGATACTATGGACTGCACTCGAGTGCAAAGTACAAATCAATAAAAGAAAAGATCGATCCACAATTGAAACGGGATCCAGTCTTGATCAAGTTGATGTTTAGCATCATGAAGCAATTGCTAAATATTCCTAGCGAAGAGATGGAGAGGAAATGTTCTAATTGCAACTCTATCAATCTAGAAAGATCAGAGCTAAAAAAGGACTTGCTATGGCCCGCTTTGCACATTAGATTTTATAATATAAACAGAGGACCTCCTAAGATGAACCCCTCCAAGACTGTATCTATCTGAGTGGAATCTAAAAACACCAAATGGGAGTGCTATGCGTACGATAGTCGAAACGAGGCAAAAACTAATAAAAAAACAACATCTAAAGACGTGACTAGAAATTTCCAAAAATCAGAAAGGCTAAAATTGAAAACATCTACTCGAATTCTTAGTATCTTAATCTTGCAAAGCAGACTGAGTTGATGCGTTTCCCTTTATAAGTTTATAGCTGACTTCTGGAACGGATATGTTCAACTCAAATATAACCGTAATATTTTCCGCGCACTTTGCTAGACTCTATTACGGTTATATTCCTTTGTGTTAGGCTTAATTAAATGAAAGTCCTAAAAAGCACCATATTGAAAAAACGAAAGTGCGAATTCGGTAATTTCGAATTGGTACCAGAACCTGGATGGAAAATTTCTCAGTCATTTATTGACTTTGAATCAGGACTTTTAATCGTAAGTGAAAGTGATGAAAATGAAGAGAATTGGGTTGATACAGGATTTGGAAGTCGAACAATTCCAAATAGACAACATAGAGTTGATGTAAAAACTGGAGAAATTTTGAGTTCAGAGCAATGGACAAAATATTTCTCTTATGAAGTGATTGAACAAATTAGTGAGGATGGAATGTATAAATTAATCACTACTAGAGTTCATGAACCTGAAAGAGATTCTGATGGAATAAAAGAAGAGTTGATAGAGATTGAATCAGGAAAAACAATTTCTTCTTCAGATAGTATCGCTTTTAGGAAAGAAAAAAGAGAAAACTTGCTTGAATCTCATTTCCGTCAAATAAAAGAAATAGAAAAAAGAAAGGCTGAACTTGAAGCTATGCCAACTCTTAAAGAATTTCTTGAACTCGAATTTGATAAACTAGTAAATGGAGATATTATTCTCGAATATTATAACTCGGAGTTTATTTTCAAACTTATCTATACAGATTCGATTTTCGAATTGTTAAAAGTTTCTGCAAATTTCAGATATGACTTAGACTGGAATTCTCTTAATTATTCTATCGAAAATATATTTAGTTCTGTTCAAGAATTCGTTTCGGAATTTCTTACTGATAAAATGTGGTTCTTGAATCACTCTTCTTTTAATAGGAAAAGGGATAGTTTAAAATCTAATCAGCTACTCAAAAAATTTGTTGTTGACTTTTTCAATAAACTTAGGAAAAATCACGATTTTTCTTTTGATGAATACAATAAAATACAACAGTGGGAAAATCATTTTTATGAGCGTGATAGTGTAAAACCAAAAGAATACAAGCAATTCTGTTCAAATTGTAAGAGTCCAGTTTCTTATTATCCGAGATACCCTAAATATATCTGTAGAAATTGTTCTGCAAAAGAAATTACAGATGAAAATGATTATGAACTCTCTTTTTCAAATATTGGAATGTCTGGTGGACTTAGAATAACATATAAAAAAGACGGAGAGATAATTAAAGAAGATACCAGCCAATGGCAAAAGCTTTGTTTTATTGAAGGAAAGCGTTTCATTGCTACAGAAGCAAGATTTGGCGGAATCGTAATACAAACTGAAAAATAAGCATAGCACTAGATATCAGATCATATTGAAGGCTTCCCTTTAATGTTACAGTTCTACAATTAAATTAATCCTTTAAATATTCACTTAACGACAGTCCATAGAAAGCACTCTGACAAAATGATTGCCAATCTAAAACCCGAAAGGGTAAAGCAATCTATGTACTGAGAAAGTAAATGAAAGAACCCCGTGCTGGTAGACTCTAACAAGACTACAGAATGAGATGGATACCCTATGAAGAGACTTAGCGAATAAAGCGATACTGTATAGCATCAGATGATAAAGTCAGACAGGATACCGTCGTACCTAATCAAGTCAACATTTCGTTACTGCTAATCACTTACTCTACAACATCAACCTTTAAACTCAACTCGGTTAGCTGCTCACCATCAATCGGTGAAGGTGAATTGATCATCATATCACGCCCTTGATTATTCTTAGGGAAAGCGATAAAGTCTCTGATCGATCCTTGATTATTTAAGACTGCGCATAGCCTATCCATACCAAAGGCAATACCACCATGCGGAGGTGCTCCATACTCAAATGCACCAAGCAAAAATCCGAATTGCGCTTCCGCTTCTTCTTTAGTAAATCCTAACAGGTCAAAGTTTTTAGATTGTAAGGCTCTGTCATGGATTCTAATCGAACCACCACCAATCTCTGAGCCATTAATTACTAAATCGTACGCGTCAGCTTTAAGTGTCTTAAGGGTTTGATGATCGCCACTAAGCATTTTTTCTTCGTCCTCTTTTTTAGGTGCGGTGAAAGGGTGGTGCATTGCATGGAATCTATTAGAGTCTTCATCCCACTCTAGTAATGGGAAGTTAATTACCCATAGTGGCTTAAAGTCTCCATCTTTCATAAGGCCAAGTCTGCGTCCCATCTCTAGTCTGAGCTCGTTAAGTTGTTTGCGAGTTTTATCTAGCTCACCACTTAGTACAAATAAAATATCTCCTTTTTCAGCCCCTATATCATCTCCTATAGCTTGCAAGTCTTCATCGCTATAAAATTTACCTACGGTAGTTTTTATTCCATCAGCCCCATACTTTACATAGACTAATCCTTTGCAACCTATCTGTGGTCTTTGTAACCACTCAGTTAATTTTTTTAGGTCCTTGTTAGAGTAATCATCTGCAATTCCTTTTGCTACGATTCCTACAACAGTTTCTGCAGAGTCAAATACATTGAAACCTTTGCCACCCATCTTTTCTTTCAGATAAATAAACTCCATGTCAAATCTGAGATCAGGTTTGTCTGAGCCAAATCGTTCCATAGCCTCATCATATTCCATTCTTGGAAAGTCCGCTAGTTCTATTCCCTTGGTAGCTTTAAAGATGTGCTTAGTTAATCCTTCGAATGTATTAAGTACATCATCTCTTGTGACGAATGCCATCTCGCAATCTATCTGTGTAAACTCAGGCTGACGATCAGCTCTGAGATCCTCATCTCTGAAGCATCTCACTATCTGAAAATACTTATCATAGCCTGCTATCATCAGTATCTGCTTAAAAGTCTGTGGTGACTGAGGTAGTGCATAAAACTGCCCAGCATTCATTCTACTAGGTACTACAAAATCTCTAGCTCCCTCTGGTGTGCTTTTGATTAGGTAAGGAGTCTCGATTTCTAGAAAGCCAGTTTCATCTAGATACTTTCTAGTTTCTATAGCAACCTTGCTCCTGAAGATGATATTTTTCTGTAGTGGGCCTCTCCGTAGATCCAGATATCTGTATTGCATGCGTATTTCGTCGCCTCCGTCAGATTCATCTTCTATTGTAAATGGTGGTGTCATAGCTCTATTAAGTACCTCCATTTTACTTACTACGATCTCTATATCTCCAGTGTTACGATTTGGATTTTTATTACTTCTCTCTCTTACCTTTCCTTCTACCTTTATTACAAATTCTCTACCTAATTTTCTAGCTTGAGAACATAGAGACTCATCATCCTCCATATTATATACTAATTGGGTAATACCATATCTGTCTCTGAGGTCTATAAAGGTCATTCCTCCAAAATCTCTACTAGCCTGCACCCAGCCACTTAAAACGACTGCAGAATCAACATTTTCCATCCTTAAAGCACCACAATTATGAGTCCTATACATATTTTAAAAATTTAGAATGCAAAAATAGATTTTTAAAGCCTAATGGCAGTTGCAAAAACCTAGCTTATTTAGGATAGGTCTAAATAATCATGACACATTACCATGACATAAATATGACAATTGGATGCAGGCAATTATTTATCTTAGATAAGGTTTTAATGAGAGGATGCTCAGTTATTTTAAGTTAATTACGATTACACATCATAAGCTCAATGTAAATGAGCTAGAAAAATTTGTTGTCAAGTATGACGACGAGGATGGGCTTGCTACTCAATTAAAAAGCCTTAAATCTCAACTAAATCTTGAAGAGCTTTTTTACTTAGCTACTTGTAACAGAGTACAAGTCATGGTTTATGATTCTAGAGAAGTTGATCTGAGCTTTTGTAAAGAAATATTTCAAGGAATTAATCCTAATCTCAAATCGGCAGATTTTGAGCAGGCAGAGAAATTCATAGATATTCATCATGGTCTTGAAGCCATTGATCATATCTTTTCAGTATGCTCATCCATAGACTCTCTAGTGGTAGGAGAGCGCGAGATTTTGAGGCAGTATAGACAGGCATATGAGAAGAGCCACAGTTTTCATATCACTGGAGATAATCTGAGACTGCTTGATAAGTTTACAGTTCAAGCGGCTAAAGATGTATATGCGAACACTAAGATAGGAGAGAAGCCGATTTCAATAGTATCTCTTGCAATACAGAAATTACTACAAGCAGACCTAAGTCGAGACGCAAGAATTATTTTAGTAGGAGCAGGAGAGACCAATAAGTTAGTAGGAAAATTTTTGAAGAAACATGATTTTCAAAACATCACCATTTTTAATAGAAGCCTTGACAATGCCAAAGTGCTCTCGGATGCTTTGAATGCCAGAGCATTTCACTTGAGCGAGCTAGCTGATTACAAAGAGGGATTTGATTGTATCATTTCTTGTACAGGTTCTCCAGATATTATTATATCTGAAAGTACATATCCTAAATTGCTCAATGGTGAGCAAGGCGAAAAGCTGATTGTAGATCTTGCTGTGCCTAATAATGTAGACAAAGAAATTATAAATCAATACTCGGTGAAGCTCATAGATATCGAGCAACTCAGAAACCTAGCTAATGAAAACCTAGCATACCGCAAAGAAGAAGTGGTAGTAGCCAGGGAGATTCTCAAAAAACATGTTCATAAGTTTGATAAAATCTATCAGCAGAGACAAATAGAAAAAGCCTTAACACAACTTCCTCACAAGATCAAAGAAGTTAAGGAACGTGCACTTGAAAAAGTATATAAGAAAGAGATCGATGGGTTAAATCCTGATACACAAAAATTGATAGTAGACATGATGGACTACATGGAAAAGAAATGTGTAGGTATCCCCATGAAAGTTGCAAAAGCAACAGTTGATTTATAGATTGGTAATAGCGCTTAAGGTAAACTTCTAGTTTTTATAATTAAAAAAATAAGTCTATGAAAAAGTTATTTACTACAATTTTTGTGGTTACTATTTGCTATGGTTTTATCTATGCTCAGTCAAGGTTTGATGATGTGGTGATTAAAACCAATAAAGTTACAGATAACATTTATATGCTAGAGGGCTCTGGGGGAAACATCGGGGTATTCATAGGTGATGATGGCGTATTTATGATAGATGATCAGTATGCTCCCTTAAGCGAAAAGATAAAAACTGCGATTACTGCCTTGTCTGATAAAAAAATCAAGTACTTAGTTAACACTCACTGGCATGGCGATCATGCTGGAGGAAATGAAAACTTTGGCAAGGGTGGAGCAACAATTATAGCACACGAGAATGTAAGAAAAAGATTAAGCACAGAGCAACATAATAAGGCCTTTAATCGAACAACTCCTGCCTCGCCAAAAGTTGCTTGGCCAACAATTACATTTGAAGAAAATATGAGCCTTCATTTAAATGGTGAGAAGATCATGTTGATACATGTACATAATGCGCATACGGATGGAGATTCATTTGTATGGTTCCCTGAAAGTAATGTGTTGCACATGGGAGATTGTTTTTTCAAGGATAGATTTCCTTACATCGATATCGGTTCTGGTGGCACAGTACCAGGAGCACTTAGAGCAATAGAAGTAGCTATGATGCTTACCGATGCAGATACCAAAATAATCCCAGGTCATGGAACTATGGCAAGGAAATCGGACTTATTAAGGTATTACCAAATGCTATCAACCATGTATGACAGAGTGAAAAAAGAAGTAGTAGCAGGTAAAACAATAGATCAAATAAAAGCGGCTGGATTAACAGATGACTATGCCAGCTGGGGTGGCGGATTCATAAATGCAGATCGAATTATAGATATCATCTGGACATATATTGATAGCCAATTAAGTAAATAATGAATTCTAATACGAGAAATTCGAGAAATTTGAAAAAGATATTAGGAGGGCTAGTTATACTTTTAACAAGTCAAAGTTTATTACTGTCTCAGGAGACTGTAACTGAAGCTGTTCAAGATGCGGTGAATAGAACTCCTCTTGGAATCACCTTGCCTCAAGTTGTTTATTTGGCTCTTACCATAGTTTTTGCTTTAGCAATTTATTATGGTTCTAAGTTTTTAATAGATCGTCAGATAAAAGGAAAAGCTGATAAAGTTTTAATCAGATCTATCGTTTTGTTTGTAATTGCCTTAGTGGGCATCATTGCAGTAATACTTGCATTGCCAATGGGTGATGCCTTGCGAGGACAAATTACTCAGCTTATTGGTATTGTACTTGCTGCTGCATTGTCTTTGAGCTCGGCCACATTTCTTGGTAATGCCATGGCAGGGATTCAAAATAGTATGATTAAGAGTTTTAAGCCTGGCGATTTTGTAGAAGTGAATGAGATCTTCGGGCGAGTATCAGAGAAAGGTCTTTTTCACACAGAAATTCAGACCGTCGATAGGGACTTAATTACTGTCCCGAATTTATTTTTATCAAACAATCCGGTTAAAGTTACTCGATCATCTGGGACATTTATTTCTGCGGAATGCTCCTTGGGCTATGATGTCTCTAGGATAAAAATAGAAGAGTGCCTCATAGATGCAGCGACTAGAGCGGGACTTGCTGATCCATTTGTTCACTTAACCTCTCTAGGAGACTTTTCGGTAGTCTATAAGGTGCATGGAATGCTGCAAGATATCAAGACCGTACTTTCTGCTAGATCTCGACTACACGCATGTATGCTAGATGCCTTGCATGAAGCTGATATAGAAATCATGTCACCTAACTTTGTGAATCAAAGACAAATAGTAGGAACTCCACCAGCAATCCCGAAAAGGCCTAAACGCGCAGAAATAGAAAAAGCCAAAGAACTAGATAATGTAATTGCAGAAGAAAAGATCTTTGATAAAGCAGAAGAAGCAGAATCAATAGAACAACGTAAGGATAAAATGTTAGAAGTAGATCGAAAGATTAAAGATCTAGAAGTTGAGCATAAAGCCGCTTCTACATCTGAAGAAAAGAAAGAAATTCTATTAAGGAAGGAGAAATGGATTGACATAAAAGAAAAAATGTTAGTCTCTCTAGACGCAAAAGTTGAGGAAATTAATAAGACTGTTTAGACGTTTTAGAAGTAATGATATTATTTAAATATTTGTTTGTTGCTCTTATTTTCTGTTCATCTTTTTATTCAGATAAAGCGCCAGATTTTGAATTCACGCTAGAAGATGGGACTGTTAAGAAGTTATCTGATTATAAAGGTCAGGTTGTGTACTTGAGTTTTTGGGCTAGCTGGTGTGGGCCATGTATAAGCAATTATAAAAAATACCATGAGACAAGGACTAAGCTTGAAGAAATGGGCGTGGTCCTCCTAAATGTTTCCATAGACAAACAAAAGACTAACTGGGTAAAGTCATTGGATAAAAATGTGGTCATTAACGGGGTCAATGTACATGGGAATGATCTCAACTTCATCCAATCAAAATTTGAGCTATCATCCATTCCGCTGTATGAAATCCTTGATAAGAAAGGAGAGTTTGTTTATCTCTCTGATAGTTATCCTAGAGATCTCTTTGCAGATTTCCAAAAGTGGTTAGACGAGTAATTATATAAAGGTCGGAGAGATTTTATAAAACAACTCTTTCCCCAGTCGCTGCTGCTTTAAAAATAGCTTCTATAATATGTACATCTTTTTTCCCTTCTGCACCAGGAGCCATTACTGGAGTATCGTTTATGATTGCCAATGCATCATTATCCATTTGCAGTGATTGTTGCATACCGGGTATTGCCGCCATTTTAAAACCAGTACTGTCTTCATACTGAACACCATTATAAGATTGCATTGGAGTGGTTCCATACCACCCATTTTCGCATTCTATTTTTAGTCCATTTATATTTCTGCCTACGCTACCAAGGCCATTCACTTTGATACCACTCTCAAACTCTAATTCAAAAATGGTAGTCTCATCTACTTCTTCAAAATAGTCTGGTCGATCAATCACATGCTCGGCTGAGAGGACAGATATCGGGTACTGATTTGTTGCATACCTAATGCCATTGATTGCATAGACACCCATGTCGTAGATAGCTCCTCCACCCATTGCTTTTTCCGCTCTCCAACCACTAGGCTTTCCACCTCTATAGCCAGCATTTGCGGTTATTGCCTCTATTCCTCCAAATGGCATGCTGTTAATATTAGAAATTAATTTTTGCGTATTCGGCTCGTGAAGCATTCTATAGCCTATAGATAATTTGACTTTGTTTTTATCACACGCATCAATGATTTCTTGACATTGGACGGTGTTCATAGCCATCGGCTTTTCGCACCAAACATGTTTGCCGGCATTAGCAGCAATTATAGCATACTTACTGTGTAATCCTGTAGGTACAACAATGTAGACTACATCAATTTCATCATTATTGGCTATCTGATGAAGGTTATCATAGCTATAAACATTTTTATCACTTATCCCATATTTACTTTGCCATGTTGGTATCTTAGATGGAGTACCTGTGACTATACCAGCAAGATGACAATGCTTCGTTGCTTGCAAGGCTGGCGCAAGTAAGTTTTCGCTATAGTTGCCTAAGCCAAGTAATGCCACACCTATACTTTTATTTTGGATTTTTTGTACAGCTTTGGCTGCAGGTTTTGGATTGGTACAACCTAAAATAGAACCACCTACAATTAATGAAGAAGAGGTACTTAAGAATTTCCTTCTATTTAATTTCATGTTCTATGTCTTTGTTTATTCTAAGCTAAGAATAATTTAAACTTACTACTGCGCTTTTTATTATCCTAAGGCTTGTTTGATATCCTGCTTTATGTCATCTATGTGCTCTAGCCCAACAGATACTCTTATAAGGCCATTTGTGATATCTAGGTCTAACCTTTCTTTCTCTGGCAGCTTAGCATGTGTTGTGCTGGCAGGGTGGCTTACGATCGTTCTGCTGTCTCCTAGATTGGCAGTGAGGGAACACATTTCTACCTTATTCAGGAATTTCTTACCTGCTCTTAAGCCTCCTTTAATTTCGAAAGTAACTACGCCACCTCCTCTCTTCATTTGCTTTTTAGCGATGTCATATTGAGAATGAGATTTATGATGAGGGTAGTTTATTTTATTAACCTTCGGGTGTCTGTTTAAATATTTTGCCAGTGCTTCTGCATTATCGCAATGACGATCCATCCTAACGGCCAAAGTCTCCAGACTCTTAGATAATACCCATGCATTGAATGGTGAGAGAGATGCACCTGTCCGTCTTATAAAAGCGTATACTTTAGCAATGTGCTCATTAGATCCGCAGACTGCCCCACCTAGTACTCTTCCTTGACCATCTATAAATTTAGTCGCTGAGTGAGTCACTAAGTCGGCACCAAATTTTTTCGGATTTTGTAAATAGGGTGTAGCAAAACAGTTATCCACATTATAAATAAGTTTGTGCTTTTTGCAAAATTTGCCTACCGCTTTTAAGTCTGTAATAGTAAGCCCAGGATTAGATGGCGTTTCAAGGAATACCATTTTTGTATTTTCTTGAACAGCGGATTCCCAACTAGCTATATCCTGAGAATCGACCATGGTGAATGAGATCCCAAGTTTTGGTAAAGTGTCGGAGACAACCTGCCAACTAGAACCAAACAATGCACCAGAAGCAATCAAGTGATCTCCCTCCTGCAAAAAGGCCATGAAACTTGCAAAGATAGCTGCCATCCCACTTGCTGCAGCCATAGCATTTTCTGTTCCCTCCAACGCTGCCATCTTTTCTTCGAATTCTCTTACTGACGGATTAGAAAATCTGCTATAAATATTTCCTTTCTCTTCTCCTGAAAATAGTCTCCCCATCTGCTCTGCACTATCATAGACAAATGAGGAGGTGGGGTAGATAGGCGTGCTATGCTCCCTATGCTGAGAGCTTTCTGTCTGTATTCTTATTGCTTTCGTTTCGAATTTCATCGATTCATTTTTATCTAATAATAGAAATACCGATCAAGGAAAGCAGAAAAATAAAAACCAATAAATAGTGTGAATTTTTAATTTCATTATCTCATCCATGTCATTTGATATCGAGCATGAATAGGAATTAGCACCTTGTCTAGTCGACAGGTTGCTAAGGTTTCAAAGGGCCTTTCCCTCCACCTTTCTTGATAAGTAAATAAAGAACTTACCTAAAGGTAAGTCAAGATAATTACTCTTGAAACTTAATCCTTAATTATTTCGAAACTGCTAGTAATCTTAGCCGCTTTCTCCAGCATTAAGGAGACCGAGCAATATTTTTCTAGAGAAGAATTAATAGCTTGTTCTACTTTCTTTTCTTTGAGATCTCCTTTCAGGATATAGTGAAGGTGTATATCTGTGTAGGTTCTTGGAATTTCTTCTCTGCGAGTTCCTTCTACTTCTACATCAATGTCTTCTAGTGGCTGTCTCATCTTTTCTAGGATCATAACGATATCTATGGTGCTGCATCCTGCTGCTGCCATGAGTACGGCTTGCATTGGACCTACTGCATTGCCTTCCCCGCTTAGTTCTAGGCTGTGGCCTTCTTCGTTAGTTGCTTTGAAGTGAGAGCCTTTATTTAGTCTTTCTAATTTTACTTTCATTTAAACTTTTATTTTTCTTTAATGGTATCTAATAATTCTTGACCTATAGCAATGTTGTAAAGTGTTTCAGTTCTGAGACCAAGATAATCTTTTGCGGAAGAGAACTTCCAGTCTTCTGCCTTTGTGACCATTTTATTTTTACTGGATTTTGGTGTACTTACTCGAAGCAGTTTCTGGCGTAAGAATTATCGTTGGTGAAATCATTATCGGTTAAAGTTATGAATTTCTCTTTTTGGTTGCTTTTGCTTTTGGTGCATTCTCTGAACAATGACCCAGATATTTTTTCTTGAATGTTTATCACTCTAATGTAAGATCTAAGTGAAGTAGCTAAATCTTTTAAATTTTTCTTCTGAATATTCTTGCTTGGGAATTACTAAGAAATGAAAGTGATTTGGCATTAGACAAAATGCAATTATATCTAGATGAGGTAGACAATATTTTTTCACTTTATTAAGGAGGTAGTTGTAGTTTTTATTAGCGAAGAAAATTTTTACTTGATTATTTCCTTGGTTGAAATAATGGTAGAGTACGTTTTCTTCTAGGTTCATTAATTGTTTTTTACTTGGTCCCCTTTGCAACTAAACGAAGTGACTCATAGTCACCTCGTGTATCACTTAGCCCTTTTTTTAACTCACTAATCCACCGGAGCCAATTTAATTTTCAAACCATCCAATGCATTGACTAACTTAATCTGGCATCCTAATCGGCTATTATCTTCTACGAAGAATGCTTGATCAAGCATATCCTCTTCGTCATCAGACGCTTCTGGTAGTTCGTGATCGGTTAGGACGTAGCAATGGCATGATGCACATAGTGCCATCCCGCCACAAGTACCCTCTACCGGCAATTCCGACGCTTTACAAATCTCCATCATATTGAAGTTCATATCAGTAGGGGCATCTATAATATGCTCCTTGTCTTCTCTGTCAATGACAGTTACTTTTATAACGTTCTCTTCCATTCCGTATCTAAAAAAATTACATGCCTATACCATCCTTGCCTAATACAGTAGTGTATTTAAAGCTCAGCTTAGCATCAGGATATATATACTTAAATGCAGATTGTACCATCATAGTTCCTTCGTGGAATCCACATAAGATCAACTTTAATTTTCCTTCATAATTATTGATGTCTCCGATAGCGTATATGCCTGGAACACCTGTAGAATAATCCTTAGTGTCTACATCAATTGCACTCTTTGTAATAGTTAGCCCCCAATCAGCTATTGGTCCTAACTTAGGAGATAGACCAAACAATGGTAAGAAATTATCTACCTGCTTTGTGATTTCACCTAACTCTTTGGATTTAACCACTACTTCTTTCAATACTCCATTTCCATTTAGACCAACTGCTTGTGCTTCAGTAATCAAGTTTATCTTTTTACTCTTAGCTAACTCCATTACCTTATCTACAGAATCTAGTGCTCCTCTAAACGAAGTCCTTCTATGAATCAATGTAATCTCACTTGCAACATCAGCTAGCTCGATAGTCCAATCCAAAGCAGAATCCCCACCACCAGCGATTAATAATTTTTTATCTCTGAAAGTTTCTGGATCTCTAACCATATAATCCACTCCTTTATCTTCAAATTTTTCAATTCCTTCGATCGGTGGTTTCCTTGGTTCAAAACAACCCAGGCCGCCTGCGATGGCAATAACTGGAGCTTCTATCTGAGTTCCTCTGCTTGTGGTAAGTCTATATTTTTTATCATCTATTTTCTCTAATTTTTCTGCACGCTCTCCTAGAGTAAATCCAGGATTAAACGGCTCGATCTGCTTCATGAGGTTATCTACTAACTCTCCAGCGAGTATGCTAGGATATCCCGGGATGTCATAGATAGGCTTCTTGGGGTAGATCTCACTGAGCTGACCTCCTGCTTGCGGAAGTGCATCTACTAGATGGCATTTTAGCTTTAGTAATCCTGCCTCGAAAACTGTAAATAAACCCACTGGCCCTGCTCCGATTATCAATATATCTGTCTGAATCATTATCTTAAATTATGCTTTTTCTTTATTAGTAAAAAAAGTGGTGTGGAGGCCACACTCTGATTGTTTAGTATTACACCATCTACCAGATCTATCTTCTCCTTCAGCTGTACAATGGCTACATCCCACTGAACCATAACCCTTTGATTTTAAAGGATGTTCTGGTAAGCTTTCGTCTACGAAAATATTCAAAAATTCATTTTTGTTTATATCAATGATCGGATAGAACTTCATGATGTCCCCATTATTCTCAAATATTCTTAAATTGGATCTAACCTCAGTCTCTCCAGACATTAAACCGCTTATCCAAACTTTATGTTTTAAAATCACAGGTTCTAATGGAGCTATCTTGTTTATGGTACAGCACATCCTAGGATGGTCTTTCCACCATTGCTCTTCGGTTGTCATTTTGTTCTGCTCTGGGTTAGGCAGTACGTCGATTACATTTAGACCATACTGCTTGATAAGTTGGTCCTTGTAAGAGATCGTCTCTGGGAAGTGATAAGTTGTATCCACAAAGTGAATCGGTTGACTAGGTCTGATCTGATTGATAGCCTGTAAAAGGAATACTGACTTGGTACCAAAAGAAGAAGTAAAAAGAATCTCGTCCTCTTCAAAATAATCATAAATTTTTCTTAATCTGTCGAGATAGCTCAGATTTTTAAATACCTCATTAAGGGCCTGTACAGAGATGTCTGTCCAATTTTTTTCTTGCTTTTCTTCCGCTAGGAATAAAGTCTTTTCTGCGCTGTCGCTCATACTGTAGTTTTCTCTAAGAGTGATTTAGTAATTCTATTTAGTTCTTGCACTTTATAATCAAAATCTCCAACCAGCTGATCTCTGATTACTTTTAGATTTTGCAAGATCTCATCTGTATTATCTGGAAGCATTTCTTCTAGTAGTTGTCTGAATCGCTTTGCGAATGTTGGTGACTTACCATTAGTAGAGATCGCAACTTTTAAGTCTCCCCTTGTCACGATAGCACCAAGATAAAAGTCGCATAGATCAGGTGTATCTGCTACATTGATCAGTTTGTTTTTATATTTTGCTTCTTTATGTACTGCATGATTAACTGCGGTAATATTAGTCGCTGCCACTATCAAGTCATGACCATCAATATCTTCCGCTGCAAATTCTTTAGCATGCCAATCCAAATTATATTTTCCTGATTCTATTAAGCCTTTTACCTCTTCACCGACCCAAGGGGCTACTATTTCGATGTTAGCATTAGGGCTACTCTTGAGGATAAAATTTAATTTTTCGTATCCTACTTCTCCTCCTCCTACAATTAGCATCTTCATTTTATCTAACTTAAAGAAGACAGGGTATAGAGGATTGCTATTTATCTCTGGCATAGTGTAGCTAATTTTTCTTTTACGAATTTAGGATGTAGTCCTACTACTTCACCGATAACGATGATTCCTGGTGTCCCGATTTGATTTTCTTCAGCTTTAGATAAGATATTATCTATTGTTCCAATCGCCACTTTTTCATTTTCTGTACTTCCACTTTGGACAAGCATGATCGGGAGGTTGGCTTTCCTTTCGTTTATAAGTATATCTCTTATGATTGGAAGTTTTCTGATGCCCATAAGGATTACCATCGTCGCAGTAGTCTTAGCAGCTGCCTTGATATCTTCAGATAGTAAGTGGTTTTTAGTAGAGCCAGTTAAGACCCAAAAGCTTTCACTTACATTTCTTCTAGTCAAGGGTACCTGTTGTATTAATGGTACAGAAGTAACACTAGATATACCAGGTACTATATTGACTGGAATGTCAAATGACTCTGCATAGACCATCTCTTCATGTCCTCTACCAAAGATGAATGGATCACCACCTTTAAGTCTAACGACATGGCCAAACTCTAAGGCATGCTGAACTAGCATTAGGTTGATCTTGTCTTGTTTAATACATGGCACTCCAGCTCGCTTGCCTACAAATACTTTCACAGCATCTGTGGGAGCTTCATCTAGTAACGCTTCATTAACTAGTGCATCATATAAAATAGCATCGGCAGATTGGATAGCTCTGAGCCCCTTCACTGTAATTAGATCTTTGTCTCCTGGGCCTGCACCTACAAGCGTAATTTTGGCTTTTTTGTTTTTCATCATTAGGCTTTATAGTAGCTATCAATTACTTTTTTGTCTTTGCCGTTTTGTGTGAGAGCCGCTTCTCTATGTTTGATAACGTTCTTTAAAAATACTTCTGCATCATTGATGTATTCTTGAGCAAACTCTTTTGATGGTTCAGTCTTGTTAATTCGTAAAACTGATTCTGCAAAATCCCCTTCGAACGCAAATTTGCCACTATCTACCATTTGCTCCTTAAAGTCTTTTATTATCCCTGCTTGAGTATTACACTTAATATCCTCAGATAAGAGAAGTGCTTTAGCACTTACTACTTGTGTAGAGTAAGCATAGTAAATACAATCTGCATAGACCCCAGCATTAAACCCTTCTTTAGCGCTTTCAAGCTTGTCACTTGCATCTTTAATGATAGTGCCTACAACATCTAAGATCACTCCTGCACATTCTCCGACACCAATCTCTTGTTTGTACTGATGGTCCTGCTCCCAGTCAAAGTAATCTGTGCCAGACAGATCCGTAATATCAGCTAATGGCTTAAGGAGACTGTAAAAGTATTTTTTACCGAATCTAGTGTAGTAGACATTGAAGTATTCTCCTTCTTCCGCATTTGATTCATAATCATTAAGAACCAATCTTATCGCATCGATTATTTTTTTAGTAGGCAACTTGATTACCTTATCAGCTATCCATCCTTTACCATCCCAATCAATACCTCCACCTAATAATACTTGCATGGCAGGTATCACTAGGCCATCTTTTTTAATAGAGCTGCCATGAAAGCCTATGTTAGCTGCTGTGTGCTGACCGCAGGCATTCATACATCCACTGATTTTGATCTTAATATGATTATCAGCCAGTAGGTGAGCATATTCCTCTTCTATGAATTTTTCTATCACTCGGCTAAGGCCTGTACTATTCGTTACGCCAAGGTTACAGGTATCTGTTCCAGGGCAAGCTGTTACATCTGCGATAGAATCAAATCCAGGCTCAGCAAATCCGATCTCATCTAGAGCTGTAAAGAATTCTGCTAGGTGATCTTTATGAACAAATCTGTAAAGCAAGCCTTGATTGACCGTAACTCGAATGTCATCAGCAGCATACTTCTTGACAACTGGTGCAAGTACTCTTGCTTTGTCAGAAGAAATGTCTCCTAATAACACTCGAGAGTACACTCCGTAAAAGCCTTTCTGCTTTTGTTCGAAAGTGTTGGTCTTTAACCAAAGCTCAAATTTTTGTTTGTTTTGTGTTTCCTTAATTTTCGGGGTAAAGAATTCAACTGGTTTTGCTTGGCTTAGGATTTCTGGATCTATTGGATATGTTTTGTTTTTCAGTGCTTTCCATTCTTCTTTGATTAATTCCATGTATCCATCGAGTCCAAGTTTTTTAACCAAAAATTTCATTCTGGCCTTACCTCTTTTCTCTCTTTCGCCATGTCTGTCAAAAACTCTTAGCCCTGCTTCCATAAATGGGATGATCTTATCCGCTTCTAAAAACTCGTAAGCTACCTTAGCTTCTATAGCTTGGGCTCCTAGACCTCCACCAACGACTACTTTAAATCCCCGCTTACCGTCTTGGATCAGAGGTATAAACCCAAAATCATGAAACCAAGTAAAAGCTGAATCTTTTATACTAGAGGAGAATGCTGGTTTGATTTTTCTACCCATTTCCTGACAGATAGGATTTCTTAGAAAGTAATGTGCTACAGCGTGTGCATATGGAGTAGCATCGAATGGTTCTTCTGGATCAACACCAGCTTTATCAGAGCAAGTAAGATTCCTTACGGTATTCCCACACGCCTCTCTTCCTGTTAGTCCAGCGGTGGTTAAGTCTATCCAAACCTTAGGTGAATCTTCTAACTTTACATAATGCAGCTGTATATCTTGTCTCGTAGTAAGGTGCAGATTACTAGAGGCATATTTATCAGAGGTGTCGGCTATCGCTACTAACTGATCACAAGTAAGACTGCCGTAAGGAATTTTTATCCTAAACATCTGTACGCCCAACTGTCGCTGTCCGTAAACGCCTCTTGTTAGACGATAAAGTTTAAATCGCTCCTCATCCTCTTTACCACTTTTAAAATCTGTTATCCTTCTCTCCAGCTCAATAATATCTTTTTTGTCTTCTGCTGGGATTGGGTGATTGTCTAGTATAACTGTCATCAGTAATTGTTTTTAATAAAAAAAGCCTCTCAAAAATTTCTTCTTGAGAGGCTTTATATTTTTTAATCTTAAAATTGATCGATCAATAATGCATAACAAGAATATCTTGGGTTCTACAACAACAACAGCAGCAACAACACATCATGGATGTATTCATAGGCATAGTATTGTTAGACATTCTGATTGGCATATTTAATTTTCAAAAAAAAAGCCCTTCTAAATTTCTTCAGAAAAGGCTATCTATATTATAAATTATAAACAGTGTTTTACTGAAGAAAGCTAGACGCTTTGCAACAACAACAGCAACAACACATGTTTTTAACTAATTTCATATCTAATACAAAGTTGAACAAATAATTTGATACAACAAATAAAGATTCCGTAATAATTTGTTAATACCTAATAAAATTGTTTTCTTCCTTACATATAAGTAGACAAACAAAATATATACAAACCACTAGATGCTAGTAAAAACTTTTTCGAGTGCTGTACAAGGGGTTGATGCTCAGACTATTACAGTAGAGGTAAATGCAGGTGGCTCAGTAGCTGCGGGCAAGAATTTTTATAATCTAGTGGGGTTACCTGATAATGCAGTAAAAGAAGGCTTTCAAAGAATAGATGCCACCATCAAGAATGTGGGGTATAAGATGATGCGGTTAAAACTGATAGTCAACATGGCACCTGCTGATATTAAAAAGGAAGGTTCTGCTTATGATCTGCCTATCGCACTAGGTATTCTAGGCGCTACTAAGCAGATGGATGCGAGTCGACTTGGAGATTATGTCATCATGGGAGAGCTTGCCCTAGATGGTGGTCTGAGACCAATACGTGGTGCTCTGCCAATAGCTATTCAAGCGAGAAAGGATAAATTTAAAGGGATCATATTACCTAAGCAAAATGCAAATGAAGCTGCTATAGTAAATGATCTCAATGTGTATGGTATTGAAAATATAAGAGAAGCCATAGGGTTATTAGAAGGCAGTATCGATCTTAAAACTACCGACGTAGATACCCGAGATATTTTTGAAAATGATCAAAGCGAATATGCGGTAGACTTCTCTGATGTGAAAGGGCAAGAGAATATAAAACGTGCTTTAGAGATTGCAGCAGCAGGAGGGCACAATGCGATATTAATAGGGCCGCCGGGTGCTGGGAAGACTATGCTTGCTAAGAGATTGCCTAGTATACTCCCACCACTATCATTACATGAGGCTTTAGATACTACTAAGATTCATTCGGTAGCAGGGAGGCTGGGAGATGATGCTTCACTGATTGCTATCAGGCCATTTAGATCTCCACATCATACTATTAGTGATGTCGCTTTAGTAGGGGGAGGGTCTAATCCTAATCCTGGTGAGATCTCGCTAGCGCACAATGGTGTTTTATTTTTAGATGAGTTGCCAGAGTTTAAGCGCTCCGTCCTTGAGGTACTCAGACAACCAATGGAAGAAAGAAGAGTCACAATCAGTCGGGCTAGGATATCAGTAGACTACCCATCTAGCTTTATGCTTATCGCTTCTATGAATCCTTGTCCATGCGGATATTATAATCATCCTGAAAAGGATTGTGTCTGTGGGCCTGGCATAGTAAAGAAATATCTTACTAAGATATCTGGCCCTTTGTTAGATCGTATCGACTTGCACGTAGAAGTAACTCCAGTTTCATATGATGAACTATCTGATTATAAATATGAAAGTGAACCAAGTACCTCAATTAGAGAGCGAGTTATAACTGCTAGAGAAAAGCAGACGGAAAGATTCAAGGATGTTAAAGATGTTTTTTGCAATGCGCAGATGCCGAGTAGAATGGTAAGAGAAGTATGTGTATTAACCAAGCCAGGCTTGACCTTGTTAAAAACAGCTATGGAAAAATTGCAACTTTCCGCAAGAGCCTATGATAGGATACTAAAGGTCGCTCGTACTGGTGCGGATCTAGCAGGCAGTGATGATATTAAAATAGAACACCTCGCAGAAGCTATTCAGTATCGAAGTCTTGATCGAGAAGGTTGGGCAGGATAGGTAACGTTTTTATTCTTCCTCTTCTGATTTTTTAGCTGGTGCTGGTTCCTTTGGTTCTTTTTTAGTAGCGACTTTTTCGCTCTTTACTTCTTCACTTGTAACCTCTTTGCTCTCTTCATCAAAGGTGACTAGTCCAGAATCATTCAAAGCCTTAAACCATTTGATTACTTTCTTAATGTCTTTAGTATGCACTCGATAAGGATCATACTCTGGTAAGATTTCTTTGAAATATGCTTCTGCTTCTGTACTACTAGCTTTTGGCTCAGGAAGGGGGAGAGAAGATAGCTTCTCTTGCATGCTTCTAAAGATATCGTCTAGTGGAGCGCTATCAGTGGTGGTATAAATTGATATAGATTCTAAAGGGGTAAACTGATGCTTTCTTGAGGAAACAAATTTTCTCTTACCACCTTCGACAGGCACTACCATCAAACCATTAGATCGATTAGCTATCATCTTGTAGATGCCCGGGAGTCCTGATATTGCAAGTAAATCTTTAAAATCCATCAATTTTTCTTTAGTAAGCGCGAAGATAATTTATCCTTTCAATTAAGCGCTCGACAGGTAGATATTGTTTTTCTAATTCTTTGTTAAATGGAATTGGAGTGTCTAGACTTGCAACTCTTAATGGGGGAGCGTCAAGATATTCGAATAAATGCTCACTGACATAGGAAGCTAACTCGCCTCCTAAACCACCAAATAAATTGTCTTCATGTAGGATAATTACTTTGCCAGTCTTCTTCACAGAGGTATTTATAGATTCATAGTCCAGGGGATTAAGCGTCCTTAAGTCTATGATATCAATATCTGCTCCTGTAGATTCTTTTGCATTTTGGGCCCAGACTACGCCGAGTCCGTAAGTAATGATTGAAATTTCCTCTCCTTCACTCACTAGTTTGGCTTCTCCAAAATTGATCGTGTAATAATCATCAGGTATCTCATCCTCTGTGCTCCTATACAATCCTTTATGCTCAAAGTAGATGACTGGATTAGGATCTTCTATCGCAGCTAAGAGCAGTCCTTTTGCGTCATGTGGGTTAGAGGGGTAGACAACTTTAAGTCCCGGTGTATGGGCATACCATGCTTCATTAGTTTGCGAGTGGAATGGTCCCGCACCTACACCGCCTCCACAAGGCATTCTGATGACTACATCTACATTCTGACCCCATCTATAATTTAGTTTCGCCATGTTATTGACAATCTGTGTAAATCCACAAGTAGCAAAATCACTAAACTGCATCTCCATTACAGACTTTATACCTTTTAGACTTAGTCCTATTGAAGCACCAATAATTGCACTTTCGCATATCGGTGTATTTCTAACTCTTTCTCTGCCGTACTTTTTGATAAACCCCTCCGTAATCTTGAATGCCCCTCCATACTCAGCAATATCTTGACCCATAATTATGAGCTCAGGATATTTATCCATTGCTAGCTCTAATGAATTTTTAATAGCATCTATAAATCTAAAATTTGATTTGTTGGGTGTGCTAGGGTTTATGTTCTCTATTGGTATAGGCTTAAAAATATCAGCTTTTTCATTTTCTAAATCAACATCGATGTGGGGAGCATTAAATGCTTTTTCTACTTCACTATTTATTTTTTGTTTGTACTGCTCTTTGATTTCAGAGACATATTCTGAAGTGATAATTTTTTCTTTGAGTAAGTACTTTTCAAAAGTAGAAACTGGATCCTTCTTCGCCCAAGAGTCCATTAATTTTTGAGGTACGTATTTAGTCCCTGATGCTTCTTCGTGACCTCTCATTCTGAATGTTTTAAACTCTATGAGGTATGGCTCAGGATTTTTTCTGATCTGTTTAGCGATCTTTGATAGTTTAGTATAGATCTCTATGATGTTGTTACCATCAAGGAGAAGAGACTTCATACCATACCCTTTTGCTCGATCTACTAGGTGTTTACAAGCATACTGCTCAGAAGTAGGAGTAGAAAGTCCATAACCGTTATTTTCTACCGCAAAAATCACTGGCAGCTTCCAAACCGATGCAACATTTAGTGCCTCATGAAATTCTCCTTCACTTGTTCCCCCTTCTCCTGTGAATGCTATGGTTAGGTTTTTTTCGTTTCTTAGTTTATGGCTTAACGCTACACCATCTGCTAAGGATAGTTGAGGGCCGAGGTGAGATATCATTCCTACAACATTATGTTCCATTGAGCCAAAATGAAAAGAACGATCTCTGCCTTTTGTAAATCCATCTGGTTTACCTTGCCACTGGCAGAAGAGATTGTAAAGAGATATTCCTCTAGTGGTGAATACGCCTAAATTCCTATGCATAGGGAATATGATCTCCTCGTCTTTAAGTACGGATGCACATCCTATGGCTATAGCTTCTTGTCCTATTCCTGAAAACCACTTTGAGATTTTTCCCTGTCTGATTAAGACAAGCATTTTCTCTTCAATCATACGGGGCCACAGCATCCTTTCATATAGCTCGATTTTTACCTTTTTAGACAGTTTATGTTTACTAAAATTGACTTTAGATCCCAAGACTAATTTTTTTATTTAAATATCGCTACTTATTTCTAAGCTGAGTTATTTAGGTTCTTTATAGTGCATATAGGATCAAAAATATGGCGAGGAAAGCCATATTAGATAATAGATGACATGTCAATTGACCTTCTATTGAGTTGAAATCTATAAGGTGAAGCAAATTATGTATAACCAAAATGATAAAGTAAGTGGGAAAACAATATTTAATTTGATTGATATATCAATATATAATTGATTTATTTTATGTCATTAAGATTTCTAGGAGAATACAGTCTTTAGCACATCCAAGGATTTAAGTTCATTAAAATTTGCAATGTGCCATTGGTAGAATTTGATTATTTGAGTTAGTAAGTAACTTCTGATTTGCTTTTTTATTTGGACAGTATGGTAATTACTAATGTTTGATGATAATAGCTGAGCAAGGACTTCACTGGACTCTTGATTGATATATGATTCTACGCTTTCTGACTCATTTACAAATGACCCTCCTTTTAAATCGAATATAGTTTTATCAGCAGCATAATTATTTTGTAATCCAAATCCGATCTCATCGGCTAGTTGAATCATAAATACTAAAGGGACATTTGACAGCTTATTTTCTGTGGTATCTAGATGAATCAACCAAGATTCTACAAAGTTGTACAGAGAGACATTGTGCTCGGATTCTTTGATACCCTTTCTGCATAGCTCCATCATGAAAATGGCGAGCGAAGATTTGACAACTTTGAATGGTACCTGTTTGTAGAGATAAGATGGCTTTATCTCCTTGATTCTTTGTAGCGTATTTTGATTTTTATCATACGCTAAGATTTCTACCATGCTTGAGATTTGCATGATACCTACTTTTGTTTTTGATTTCTTATTACGCACGCCACTTATGATATATGATCTAAGACCTTTCTCATAAGTATAGATATCTAAGATGAGGCTCGACTCAGAATACTTTAATGATCTGAATACGATTCCTTTTGTTTTTAGTAGCATCTAAATTTTATCATTATGGCTCAATCAAATCCCCACCCTTTTAGTGGTTCTTGTTTGTATTTTCTCTTAGTAGATATTCTTAGTTTTTGTCTATCCAATATCAATTTTGCTAGAGCTCTGTGAGGTGGTATTTGAGTCTGTTGATTCAGAGCAAATTGTATTTTATGTTCTAACACATCAAGACGATATAAGTAGCTAAATAATATTTCAGGATTCCTTTCCAGCAATTCTAATACTCTATCTGTAATTGCATCAAGAAGTTGCTCTTCCGAGATGGCATTTAGATTGTTTATTTTAACCTCTAATTCTTCCTTTAGCTTTGATCCTGTCTCCTCGAATAATCTGCCTTCAGACATGTGTAGTTTTGAGCGATTTAAGTATTTGTTCTAGCAAGTTTCTATCATTGGATAATCTAGGCACCTTGTTTTGTCCTCCTAACTTACCTTTGTTTCGCATCCACTTTTTAAACGTACCGCAAGGTAATGATGTAACGGTCAATTGTTTCATTACCAGATCATAACTTCGCTTTGCCTGATAATCAGAATTTATAGCTTGCAATTGAGCGTCTAAGCTCTTAGTAAACTGGCTCAGAGAGTGCGGTTCCTTTTCAAACTCTATAAGCCACTGGTGGCAACCCTGTCCGTTACCTTCTATGTACTGAGGTGCAACCGTATAATCATTGACGGTGACCCGATGCATTTCTGCTGTTCTTGCTATCGCCAATTCGGCATTATGGATCATAAGCTCTTCACCGAATGCATTTATAAATTGTTGTTCTCTTCCTACCACTTTAATTTTATATGGAGCTGTCGAAGTAAATATGATGGTATCCCCAAGGCGGTATCTGCTAAGTCCAGAATAAGTAGAAATCACCAATGCATAAACTTGATTAACCTCGACTTCTCTTAAAGTGATGGTTTTGGGCTGTTGGTTTTCAAACTCAGCGGAAGGTATAAATTCGTAATATACACCATGATCCAATAAGAGTAAAAGGTCGTCTGAGTTGATATCATTTTGAAAAGCAAAGAAACCTTCCGAAGCATTATAAACTTGCATATAAGCTAATTTCCCAGATGGGAAAAGTTTGTCAAATGAACTTCTATAGGGCTCGAATCCTACACCTCCATGTATGAAAATACTAGCCTCGTCCCAAACTTGCTCCATAGTCTCTACCTGCTTATACGCTATAATTTTTTGGAGTAATATCAATGTCCAACTCGGTACTCCTGCTAGCATCGTTACTTCTACCTCACTGCATATTTTGACCATTCTATTAATCTTCTCTTCCCAATCATCTAACAAGGCAGTTTCAAAATCTGGTGTGTAGTATGGTCTGCTGAATGGTGGTAGATTATTTAGTGTTATTGCAGAGATATCTCCATAGATAGCCTCTGAGTTATTTTGGAAGGAATGTACACTACCGCCCATGATCAGATTTTTATGCACAAATATTTTTGTGTCTGGCCGAACATGATACAACGTAGAGAGCAAGTCCCATGAGGCAGTGTCATGACCAACCGATAGCATCTTTTTAGACAAAGGAATATACTTTGATTGATCATTTGACGTACCCGAAGATTTTGCAAACATGTTTACACAGCCTGGGTGGAGAACATCTGGTTCGCCAGCTATCATTCTCTCTATCCATGGTAAGATATCCTCATAGCTGATAATAGGGACATTTGTCTTGTAAGCAACCTGATTCTTTATCGTCTTGTATCCATATTTTTTACCCCATTGAGTACTTTTTTGCAAACGTAGAATTTCATACAATACATCTTCCTGACAGGCTAATGGCTCATTAAGAATTCGCTGTATCCGCTTCTGCCGAGTCTTTAGGTATTGCTTGACTAAGAAATTGGTTGCGCTGAGAGTCATTATAAAATCGCTGCTGCTACTGGTAATATTAAAATAAGGAGAAGAACTAAATGCTCATGTAGAAAAGCTTTAAAAATTTTATTTAGAAATGACGGATAGGAGGCATTTGGCATCATATTTGTTAAAATAGTAATATATTCTCATTTATAAACAGGTGTGTTTAAAATAAATCTCTTGCGAAGGCAGGGGATTTATTTGTTTTAAGGCGAAATGATAAGAATTGCAGGGTACTTTTCCTGAGAAATCGTTGTTTTCTGCCATTCTGATATCTTTTTTGTCTTGATTTCCTCTTCCTTTCCAGTTATATTTTTGGCAATACATAGCCTTGTTTTTGGCATTAGCGCTTTCAAAGCGATGTCTATTATCTTTTTAGACCGGTATGGGGTTTCCATAAATATCTGTGCATATCCTGTTTTATATGCTTCACTTTCAATAGAGCGTAGTTTAGATTTTAGGCCATCATTCTTTACCGGTAAGTATCCATGAAAGGTAAATGCCTGACCGTTCATTCCAGAAGCCATCATTGCTAATAGAATGGAAGAAGGGCCAACTAAGGGTACAACTTTAATATTCTCTCTATAAGCTTGTGCTACAATCTTACCTCCTGGGTCTGCTATGCAAGGACATCCTGCCTCTGAGATTAGACCTACATCATTACCTTTTCGGAGTGGATTAAGATAAATGTCTATACCTTGTTTTCCATGTTTATCGAGTTCTTCGATTTCTAATTCTGAGATTTGATAGGGAGGGGCAAGGGTCTTGATAAACCTTCTAGAAGTCTTTGCTCGCTCAGCAATAAAATGCCTTAACTCAAAGATCTTATCGATCGTTTGTTTTGGCAATGTATCATTAGCCTCCTCTGAGATAGGACAGGGTATCAAGTAAAGTGTGCCTTGCTTTTGCATGTCGTAAAATTACCAAGATTATGATCAACTCTACTTTTGATTTTTGACTAGGATCTCAAGGACTATCTCCCACAAATTTTCGTAAGGAATTACTTCTATTTCTGCTGGATTGTCAGAGTAAGTGTAGGCTGTAGTAGATAACTTTTGGTATAATTTAGTAGTGTGTCTCTCCAGGGCCACTGGATGATAGTTTGCATCTGGAATTTTACAAAGCATTTTAATAAAGCAATTTGACCTCAAGGTGGTGTCATTTTTTAAATATCGGTGAGCATATTGTCTCATAGCATCAATTCTATTGAGAATTTCATCATATTTTTTCAATACTAGCAAATGAATGAGATGAGCAATTAAAATCGAAACATTTAGTCCCTTTTTATCTTTAGAATAGCTTGGAACATTATTTAAGAATTTGTTCAGCCTGAAGGGTTTTAATTTATGTTTTTTCAACATGTTTTCATCAACCTTGCCCAGCAAAACAAAGAGGTTTAAATATGCTTCATTAATGCTCCATTGTTCATTTAATTGAGTGTGATTTTTGAGTTCTTTTCGCGAGATCACTGTTGAAGTAGCCAGAAGCATCTCATTATAATTTGTTGTTTGAACTGCCCATGTAAAATATGATAACCATTCTCTGAACCAATTATATTTATTAGGAATAGCCAATTTTATGTTGGCTCTTATGAGTGATATCGCTTTCTCAAATTCTCCGACTTGCGAGTGACAATAGTGAAGATCATGTCTGAATAAGAATTCGGCGTTTGGAGTTCTAAAGTTCTTCTCGGTAAAAAAATGTAAGCCCTTTTTGCATGCTTCTTTTGCTTGAACGTATTCTTTTTCAAGAATGTATTTGAAAGATAAAAGTCTGTAGTAATAAAAGCACAAGGTGTAAGTCTTACATTGAGATTCGAAACCAGATAATTCTTCACAGTATCTATTAAGCTTATGTTTTAAGGATTTGTAGTTGGGAGATTTCCAACGTATATATTCTTGGGAAATTTCTGTAAAGTACTTTTCAGTAATAAGCTCCATCTCAAGTACTTTTAATTTGGTAAATAATATATCTGTGTACTTTTTGTGCTTTTTTATGTTTATATCAAGATAACCATAGTGGTGCATGAGAATTCGGCTCAATAATATTTCCAGATCCGTGAACCCATACTTCTGCGAATGAGAAAATGCAGATTCGCAAATGTCTATAGCAATAGGCCTGAGACTCCTGTTTAATAGAATATTGATTATTGACCATTGCTTGTAGACGGTGACTTTCGATTTGCTGTAATCTGTAAATGATGATTTATTTAGGTCAATGAAAAAGACAGTGTTCATCAGCTTTTGCTTTAGACGAATCTTAAGCATTTCAAGATTTCTTCTATTTACTTTTCCTGCATAAATTATGTGAATAGCATCTTCATCATTTTTTATTTTTTTGTCTAGAATACCCTGATAAAGCTGATACTGTTTGTTTGGCTGTTCAGTTGAACAATTAAATACTTTGACATCTTTTATCTTTTGCCGTGATATCAGCTGTGCCAATGCTATGAGATCTTGCATTTTGTAAATTATAAATAATTGAAAATCAAATTAATAGATAGTAATTATACAAAATCTATGTCAAAAATGACTGTAGGTTTACATTGCTTTGTTTAATATGATTTGTGAATGGCAAGTTCTATCTTTGATTTATCAATAACATAAGAGATGTTTTGTGGTATTTGATTTAAAATCAGATACTTATGTAAAATGTACCGATTTTATAAAGCAAAAAGGCTGTAGCAGTTTTGTGAAAATTGTTATTCATTTGATTCCGGTTATCAAATATCTTAGATGTAACTAAACAACTTACATCATGACCTTATTTGACTGGATTATGCAAATACTTGGAGGAGACTCTGAAGGAATGTAAAAAAATTATCATACCCAATTACCAAATATATTAAGCGTGTTAGAAATTAGGCCTACCGTTGAGTGGGCCTATTTTTTAGAATAATTTCATCTGATTGCTTTTATGTAATTCATGTATATCAACATTGAATTCCTTCTTAACCATTCCCAAGCCTAACTTCTTCTTGGTAAGTTTAAATTGCTGAATTAGTATTTCTGATATTTTCCCTTCTCCTTTCATTCGTACTTTAAATCTGCTATCACTTAACCTACCTCCATGGGTGTTGCTTACTTGATTGATGATCTTATCAGTGCGCTCCGGAAAATTTTTGTTAAGCCAATCTTTAAATATTATGGCTACCTCCCCATTTAGTCTTAGGGTTATGTAGGTTGCGTCGCTTGCACCAAGTGATTTTATTTTGTGTAATAAGTTTGGGATCTCATGTGTGTTAAGTCCTGGTATCATGGGAGCTACCATCACATTGACGTATATGCCTGCTGCGCTTAGATGATTAATTAATTTTAGTCTGTTGTTAACTGAGCTTGCTCTTGGCTCTAGTTTTTGCCTTAGTTTATCATTGAGGGTGTTTAAGGAGACGGATACTTTTAGAAGATTTTCTTTATTGAGTTTATGTAACAGATCTATGTCTCTTAGCATTAAAGAGTTCTTAGAGATGATGCCTACAGGGTGTCTATATTTCCAAAAAACTTCAAGGATTTTTCTTGTAATGCCTAACTTCTTTTCGATAGGCTGATAGCAGTCTGTATTGCCAGATAACATGATTGGTGCTGCTCTCCAACTTTTAGATTTTAGTTTTTTTTCCAAAAGCTCAGGAGCATTTTCTTTAATGAATATTATAGACTCAAAATCTATCCCAGCGCTATATCCCCAATATTGATGAGTATTCCGTGCATAGCAGTAGGTGCAACCATGTTCACATCCCTGGTAAGGATTCATAGAGTACATCAAACTTATATCTGGACTTTTCACCTCATTGACAATAGTTTTAGCATGGGTCTTGAGAAACTTTGTCTTAATACTTAGGCCTTCTCCATTGACCAATTCCTGGATAGTCTCACCGTAATATTTCTGATCAAATTTATTGTGAGGATTGATTTGAGAACCTCTTCCTTTAAGGTAATTGCTATTCATGACGGATTATTCGACTAAAATATATTGAAAAAACCGACTAAACTAATAAGCTTTATTAGGAACAGCTAATTAGAGTAAAGATTTTTTAGGAATTATTTGCTTAGTACTTCTGGAGGTTTATTGTCAAAGTATTCCAAAAGCATGTGGATAACTATTTCACGATAAGTGCAGATTGGTTGTAATTTTGAGTCTGATTATGTCAACAACTTATCAAGTAAAAATTGAGCATTTTGAAGGTCCTTTCGATCTTTTACTTTTCTTCATAGAGAGAGATGAGCTAAATATTTATGATATAGACATTTCTAAAATTACGGATGATTTTCTAGCATATATTAGAAAACTAGAGGAGCTTAATATTGATGTAGCCAGCGAGTTTATATTAGTCGCAGCAACCTTAATGCGTATCAAAGCAAGGATGCTACTTCCTAGAAAGCAACTTGATGAAGATGGGAATGAGATCGATCCTAGACAAGAAATCATACAGAAGCTGCTGGAGTATAAAAAGTATAAGAGCATTCTTGATGAGATGAGGGCGCTCGAGGAAGCGAGGGTCATTATTCACAGAAGAGGAAATACGATTAGAGATCTAAAAGAGATTGGTAATAAAGCGCTTGTGGATGTGGAATTAGAGTCTCTTACTTTGTATAAGCTGATGAAGGTTTTTCAGAAATGCATGGATAAGTTTGAGAATCGAGAGTCCCAGACTAGGCATACCATAGTGAGATTTGAGTATACGGTAGAAGATCAGCGAACATTCATTGTGAATAGAATAAAGGGTAGCACCAAAGTAGCTTTCAATGATCTTTTCGAAGGGTTAGAAAACAGAATTCACGCCATAGTTACGTTCCTCGCCTTACTAGATTTGTTCAATACGCAGACAATAACTGTTTTGCAAGGAGAAGGGATGAATAATTTTTGGGTTTCTGACTTTCAGGCGGCATAGTTACAACTATAAGCAAGCACCTATTTATTTGTCTATCACGGACTTTACAAGAATAATATTTTGCGAATTATCACTTAGTTATTGATTAGATACTCAATGATCGAGATATATGAGTATAATAAAAATCTTCCTCACAAAATTTGATAATAAAGCCAATAAAAGTACCAAAAGCTTACCTTTGCGCCATTATTAAGATACCTGCTCTTACGAGCTTTAAACCATAGCAAAATGTCACAAACAGGTCAAATAAAATCAGTCATAGGTCCAGTAGTAGATGTTAGTTTTTCTGATGAAGATGCGATACTACCAGAAATACTCAGTGCACTTATAATAAAAAGAGAGGGTGCTGAAGATCTTGTACTCGAATGTCAAAGGCATTTAGGAGAAGATAGTATTCGTGCAATTGCTATGGATGCTACAGATGGTTTGACCAGAGGAATGACAGTAGTGGATACAGGAAAGCCAATATCAATGCCTGTAGGTGAGGCTATAAAAGGTAGACTTTTTAATGTAGTAGGAGAGGCGATAGATGGTATAGGAGCAGTACCAAAAGGGGATGATGCATATCCAATTCACAGGAAGCCACCCAAGTACGAAGATCTCTCAGTAGAGAAGGAAGTTCTTTACACGGGTATTAAAGTAATCGATCTGATAGAGCCTTATATGAAGGGTGGTAAAATCGGTCTATTCGGTGGAGCAGGTGTAGGTAAGACGGTACTTATCATGGAGCTGGTAAACAATATAGCAAAAGCATACGAAGGGATATCAGTTTTTGCAGGAGTAGGAGAGCGTACCAGAGAGGGTAATGATTTGTTGAGAGAATTCTTAGAATCAGATGTAATCAATTACGGAGAAGCATTTAAGCATTCTATGGAAGCAGGAGGTTGGGATCTAGCTAAGGTAGATAAGAAAGCACTGACTACTTCTAAAGCAACACTAGTATTCGGACAGATGAATGAGCCACCAGGTGCAAGAGCAAGAGTGGCCTTGTCGGGATTAACCATGGCAGAGTACTATAGAGATGGAGATCTTAATGATCCTACGGGAGGAAAGGATATTCTATTCTTTATAGATAATATATTTAGATTCACTCAAGCGGGATCTGAGGTGTCAGCCCTGTTAGGAAGGATGCCATCAGCCGTTGGATATCAACCGACTCTGGCAACTGAGATGGGTCTAATGCAAGAGCGTATTACCTCCACTAAGAGAGGATCAATCACCTCGGTACAAGCTGTATATGTACCTGCAGATGATTTAACAGATCCAGCACCAGCGACAACCTTTGCTCACTTGGATGCTACAACAGTACTTAATAGAAAAATTGCCTCGCTAGGTATTTACCCTGCGGTAGATCCACTAGATTCTACATCAAGGATACTAGATCCGGCGATCATCGGTGAGGAGCATTATAACACGGCACAGAAAGTAAAAAATCTACTACAGAGATATAATGAATTACAAGATATAATTGCGATTCTAGGAATGGAAGAGTTATCAGATGAAGATAAGGGAGTAGTACACAGAGCTAGAAGGGTGCAGAGATTCTTATCTCAGCCATTCCACGTTGCAGAGCAGTTTACTGGTATGACTGGAGTACTAGTGCCGATCGAAGAAACGATCAGAGGTTTTAATATGATTATGGATGGTGAAGTAGATGAATATCCGGAAGCAGCTTTTAACCTTGTAGGAAATATTGATGATGCAATAGCAAAAGGAAAGAAACTTTTAGCTGAGGCAGAAAATAACTAAAATCTAAGATCTTGAATCTAGTTGTACTAACTCCAGATAAAGAAGTATTTGCAGGAGAAATTAATTCTGTGAAAGTGCCAGGTGTAACAGGGCAGTTTGAAATATTAGCTGGTCACGCCCCTATAGTTTCTTCTCTAGGAGAAGGTACAGTTAGAGTAATAGATGCTAAAGGTACAGCCACTAGTTACACGATTACTAAGGGCTTTATAGAAGTACTTAACAACGAAGTATCTCTCCTGGTACAAGGCCTTACGAAGGGGTAAATTAACTTATCAGTTTTATTTTTTATTCGTTTTCTACTTAGTTAAGTGTATTGAAAAAGGACAGTTTTTCAGTAACTTGATGCCTCATGCACCCTAATAGAATATAAGTATGGATCTCATCCATCGCAAGGAAAAGTATAATGAGTATCTCAAAAAAATTGAGAAAGCCAAATCTGATGATGGTGGGGATTACAAATTCTATGAGGCTTTAGAAGCTAGATCTGATCTGATACTCAAAGATCTAAGAGAGCAAAATGATAAACTAGAAATGAATCTTGCTATCTTATTTGTAGCTATTCCAACTATAATCTTAGGTATTTTATCTTATGTCAAATTAGGCTTTAACTTAATGATGATACCTTTAGTTTTGCTTTTGATCTATCTGATTTACTTTAGAGTTAGAATGTTAGCTGAAGCTAGAAAAGTAAAGGAATATCGGATCGATAATCGAGACAAGGTAGCAGACAGGGATATCAACTGGCTCAAAAAGAAAATAGAATATATCACTTATGGAATAGAAGTGAAACTAACACGTCTAAGATCTATCAAAGTTTATTACATATTCTTTTTCCCGTTATTGCTTGTGTCACTAGCTGACTATTGCTTCAGTCAAAGTCCATTTGGGAATTTATTCCTAGCCTTCTTTGTAGCCTTTTTGATTGGAGGACTTTTCTGGCACTACTTTTTTAATGAGGAGATCAATGAGCTCGAGGATATACAAGATAATTTGGTCAAAAAAATGAAACTGCTAAACTAGCTTGCTTATAAAGTTTTATTTACCTCAGCAATAACAGTCTCATCCACTACTCCGAAGAAGCTTTTTAATTTTTGTTCTGCTTGAGATCTGACGGTATCAGTTATGTAACAAGCTATCGTAACTAGTCCAAAACTTAAAATTCCAATATCATCAGTATATCCCAAAAAGGGAGATAGGTCAGGAATGGCATCTATCGGCGAAAGAAAATATCCTAAGGCACCGATGATTATATTTTTTGCCCAAGATGGCGTGTCTTTATTCCCATAAGCGTAGTAAAGCAGCAACACGGTGTAAACCACCTTTTGTCCAAGTTTGCCAAAAGTATTGTTGACCTTTTGTGCAAGCCTTTCTTTGCTAAACTTGTTTCTATATTTTCTAAAGTCACTCATGTTTATACCAGTTCAATGTTTAAACACTTCATTGTTTAGATATTAAACGCAAGTTATTAGGAGTAAGTTTCTTGTGCTATAGGATCGCAGTACAGTTGGTAGATATTCTAGACACGTTTATCTAAAACTACATCTGTAAAGGTTCACATTTTAACCCTATCTCCCCAAAGTGCTCTAAGACTCTAGGTAAAACAAACTTAAGTTTATCTAAACTTGCTGCTGTATCATGCAGTAGTATGATGGAGCCTGCTTTAGCATTTTCAGTGATATTGGTCAAGCACTTATCAGAAGTAAGTCGTGCTTCAAAATCTCCGCACATAACATCCCACATCACTATCTCATAGTCTGATTTCAAAGCCTTAAGCTGAGAAGGTTTTAATCTTCCATACGGAGGTCTAAATAATTTGCTATCTACTAGTTCTTTACATTTAGCTACATCAGTCAAGTAGTTATCAGTTTTTGTAGTCCATCCAGAGGAATGACTATAGCTGTGATTACCCAAAGCATGTCCATCGCTGAGAATCTGTTTCATAATTTCTGGATAATCCCGTGCCTTCTCTCCTATACAAAAGAAGGTAGCTTTAGCCCCAAAGGATTTAAGTGTAGCTAATACCCATGGCGTCGCTTCTGGGTCTGGTCCGTCATCAAAGGTCAGGTAAGCATTCTCATGTGAATCGATCCTCCAGGTGCAACTGTCATATATTTTTTGAATAAATAAGGGTGTTTTTACGAGATACATCTCTTTGTATTGGCGTGGTTTAACTTGTAAACATAGGAGTGTCTCGAATATATTAATAGAAATTGTCAATCTCAGCGTTGAAAATCCAAGCCATAGCTACGGTTATGACTGCAATTTTGCTTTCACATCAACAATTCTTTTTAAAATCTAATATGACACCGCAAATTTAAATGGTATAAGCATATTTTTGCTGATCTAAAAATACATCGGAATCTTCAATAAGAGATATGAATGATATAAGAGTAAGATTTGCACCTTCCCCTACAGGCCCACTGAATATTGGTGGCATTAGGACAGCCCTTTATGATTACCTACTTGCAAAAAAGCATGGCGGTACTTTCATATTAAGAATAGAAGATACAGATCAAAAAAGATTTGTAGAAGGAGCAGAGGAATATGTAATCGATGCATTGCACTGGCTAGGGATAGCTCCCGATGAAGGACCTCGTGCAGGAGGTGACTATGGTCCTTATAGGCAATCTGAGCGCAAGGCTACTTATGGGAAGTATGTGCAGCAGCTAATAGATAGTGGTCATGCTTACTATGCATTTGATTCTCATGAAGAGTTAGAACAAATGCGTACAAGACTAGAGCGCCAAGGAATTCAGCGAGCAAAGTATGATGCTAGTACACGCATGGATATGCGTAACAGCTTATCGCTACCAGAGGATGAAGTAAAAAAACTACTTGACAACAATGCAAGTTATACCGTTAGGCTTAAGGTCATCCCTGGTGAGACTATATCATTTGAAGATGAGATAAGAGATAAGGTGAGCTTTTCATCCGATGAGCTCGATGATAAAATCTTATTGAAGACTGATGGGATGCCTACTTATCACATGGCCAATATAGTAGATGATTACCTTATGAAAATATCTCATGTGATCAGAGGGGAAGAGTGGTTGTCTAGTACCCCTCATCACATCCTGCTATATCGATACTTGGGACTAGAAGGTAGCATTCCGAAGTTTGCTCACCTGCCACTTTTATTGAAGCCAGTGGGCAAGGGTAAACTCAGCAAAAGAGATGGAGCAAAGTTTGGATTTCCAGTATTTCCGATGGAGTGGAATAATCCTGATGGACAGATCTATGAAGGATTTAAAGAGGCGGGTTTTCTGCCAGAGGCCATTATTAATTTTTTAGCTTTTCTTGGGTGGAATCCTGGTACGGAGCAGGAGATATTTTCTAATGATGGATTAGCAAAAGCATTTTCTTTAAAGCAGGTAAGTAAGGGAGGGGCGAGGTTTGATTTTGATAAAGCTAAGTGGTTTAATCAGCAATACATAATCCATACTGAGGATCAAAAATTAGCGGAGCTTATCGCAACAGATATCAAAGAGGCAGGTTATACGGTTTCGCAGGAGTACCTTACAAAGTTTTGTGGTTTGATGAAAGAAAGAGTCGTCACGCTCAAAGATTTTTTATCAGCAGGTAGTTTCTTTTTTGTAAAGCCAGATAAGTTTGATGAAAAAACAATTAGAAAAAAGTTTAAACTAGAAAACAAAGATCATATACAAAATCTGATAAGTGAATTATCAGAGCTGAGTGATTTCGACTCCGCTGAGTTAGAGAAAGTTGTAAAAGGATATATTGAGAAAAATGAATTGGGCTTTGGAGCAATCTTGCCGATATTAAGAATCGGAGTTTCAGGAACTATGAAAGGGCCAGATCTATTTAGTACAATGGAGCTTATAGGTAAAGCTGAGGTGATAAGTAGATTAAATTCAAATCTTGAATTGTTTAAGCAGATCAAAACTGAAAATCAAGCATAGATGCCAAAGAAGATGAAAAAACATGGTGATCCTGAAGTACACGAGGATCTCAAAGGTTTTGATATTAAGATCAATACCTTCGGTGAGTTGCATAGTAACTACGAAGTAGATAAGTTAAATGACTTTCTAAACGACAAAATCGAAGACAAAAAAATCAATGAATCTGGAGCTTCTGAGGATAAGGACAGTGATTAGTACCCGCTAAAAGGTAGTAAAGACATTTGTATAAAAAATATCTAAGAAAAACTTCCATTATATACCTGCCCCAACATTTTTTGTAAATCAGATTGGCATAACTTGGCGTTTTTATTCAGTCATGAATAGCTCCAAGAAAATAATCCCCTGTATCATCTTATGGATGGTTACTCTTAACCTATTTGGGTATACCCTAACGGTAGAGACGGACACTATCCTACCGTTGCTTATTAATCCAGCATCTGATCTGGTAGTGCAATGCGGGGATGATTATTCGACAGAACTTAGCAAATGGTATGGTCTTAGCGGAGGTGCTACAGCAAGTGATAATAGTGGTGAGGTATCTGTAGAACCTACGATCGATCTTCCTACTGTGTTAGATAGTTTGAATAATTTCCTTGGTTCTTTTTGTAATCCTGAAAATATTTTTGAAGTTGGCTTTTATGCCATAGATACCTGTGGTAATACCTCTATTGATACCAGCTTTGCAAGATTCCAGATCTCAGATACGCAGCGACCCAACCTTATTAGTAGAGCATCCAGCGTAGTGTTGGCTTGTGATGAATTTTCGCAAGACTCGCTAGATAACTGGGTTAGAAGTTTTGGAGGTGCTTCAGCAGTAGACGTTTGCTCACCGACTGTAGACTGGTTTAGAATTATATGGAATGATAATCAAGGAAACTCAAGTATAGGTCACCCGACTGATGGTCCACTTATACCTATTGTCAGAAATAATTGTGGATGGGAGGTTACCGTATCATTTTTTGTCAGAGATGTGTGTGGTAATAATCAAATTACTACAGCAAGTTTTAGTCTGATAGATACTATTGCTCCGCAGTTTCTAGAGCCTTTGGCTGAAGTGGAAGTAACATGTGATGACATCTTAGCGGGGATAGAGGTGAGTGATAACTGCAACACTGATCTAAGTCCTTCTTTTGAGGATATATCATCTACTAGATCTTTAGATAGTACCTCCTGTGAGTTTTTTAATTATACGCTTAATAGGTTGTGGACGGTTACTGATGATTGTGGTAATTCTAATTCTTTTCAGCAGATGATAAGTGTAGTTGATACTATTATACCCTCATTTGTAGTACCGCAAGATATAACTATATTTTGTAATGATGATGCGCAGACTTCTATTACAGGATTCCCAACTGAGGTGTTTGATAATTGTAATCCTAATCCTTTAGTAATATTCACTGATTCAGGAGAGACAGAGGGATGTGACTTTGTCATAAGTAGGTTTTGGCAAATTGCAGATGGCTGTGGGAGTTCTAACATAGTACCTCAACAGATTACGGTCATGGACACCATAAAGCCAGTGATTATATTAGAGGCGACAGATCTCCTATTAAACTGTGAAAATCCAGATTCTTTAAGTTCTAAATTTGACGCTTGGCTGGGTAATATTGGAGGGGCAAGTGCCAGAGATGATTGTGGCAGCATAGATTGGTTTGCAGCAGTACCTGAATCATATGATCTTAATGATAGTAACACTTTTCCTGGGGACCTCATTAATAGTATTGATGATATAAATTGTGGTACCGTGGACGTTATAGTAGATTTTGTATTCGTTGATGACTGCGGTAATGGAGTTGTGACAAGTGCAATTTTTACTTTGACTGATAATATTCCTCCTGTTTTTGTAGAGCCTTTCGAAGACATCATTTTAGATGTAGACTCTATGTGTATGGCTAATACCATTATGCTCTTTCCAATGGTAAGTGATAATTGTGTGCAAGATTCGCAAGTGGTAAAGACGATCAGGTTTGGCAATGATTTTATTCCGACTCCAGAAGGTAGATTTGATACAGTATTGCAGGCTGGAGTTTATGACTTTGCTTACATCATAAGTGATTGTAGTGGCAATGCTGATTCGATAGTGAGTACCGTTACAATTTTGGATAATATTGATCCATCGATTATCTGTCCAGAAAATATGGTCTCTTCTGTTGATCAATCAACTTGCGTCGCGGAGGTTATACTTTCTGCTGATTTTTTAAGCCAAGAAAATTGTAATATTCAATCGCTAACCTATAGCGTCTCTGGAAGTACCATAGTTAATTCGCATACTGTTGATCCAGAAATTGATTCCATATCCGTTTCTTTAAATGCAGGACTAAATCTAATAGAATATGTTGCTAGAGATAAATCGGGCAACGAGGCCTCTTGCACCTTCTCTATCGATGTAAATGAAATAGAAGTACAAGATATAGAATGTAAGAGCGAGACGATTTATTTGCCAATTAGTAATCCTAATCCATTTGTTTTGTCGGATAGTGTTTTCATAGAGAATTTGGTAGATAACTGCTTTATAGATTCAATTTTTATTCCGATCATGAATGTTACTTGTGATCAAATAGGAGAGACTATTGGTGTTCAATTGACGATTTTTGATAGGACTGGATCATCGCAAAACTGTACATCGATATTGATGATAGAAGCAGAGGATATTAATCCTTCTTTCGAAAATAAATTTTGCTCCAGTGATACACTAAGATTATTTGCTAATATACCAGACGTAGCAGATATAGATCAAAATGTATATTCATGGATCGGCCCAAACAACTATGTGTCCTCAGTGTCAAATCCTGTCCTCACTGGAGTAGATTCTACTTTTTCTGGTATATATTCATTGACAGTTACTGGTGAGGCTGGGTGCACACAGACAGATTCTGTGATGGTTCAAGTAGAGACTTTTCAGACGCCGACGCTCACCATAAGTCAGGAAGGTAGTTGTATTGGCGATTCTATTATTCTAGAATCCTCCTCATATGATTTCTCAGTATTATATAGTTGGTATGACGGTCTATTCCCCGATGGTAATTTATTTGATACATCTAGTTTAAGACAGATTTCTTTTGTGCCATCGCAGGGAGTCCATGATTACTATGTTGTTGTCAGTAAGGATGATTGTACGTCATCACCATCTAATGCTATAAATATTGTTTTTCAAGATGTGAGTCCTCCTCTCATCACATGTCCTGCAGATACTGTTATAAATCTTGATGGAGCAGTTTGCTCTACAAATTATTTGCTTCCCAATGATTACGTAGTATCAGATGATTGCGGTGTGGCAGATAGCTTGGTAGTCAACTATCTTATTCTTGGAGGAGGAGTTGCTATAAATGATAGTTTGAAAAGCACAAACTCTAATCGTATCGATAGTCTAGAGGTGGGAGACTATACTGCTACTTATTCGATCAGGGATCTTGCAGGAAATCCTGATTCTTGTTCATTTTTGATAAGCTTAGTAGATACTATTCCTCCGCAGTTGACCTGTAAGAATGACTCGGTAGACCTCTCTATTGCAAAGCTTAATAACTTTAGTATTAATGATCTAGATATACTTTCAGGGGCGACTGATAATTGTCAGCTTGATACGATCCTTTATGCTCCAAATAAAATTGACTGTGCTATCATAGGCGAACAGATAACTATTACAGTTAATGCGATCGATATCTCTGGCAACTCTTCTGAGTGCACCTCTGTAGTAAACATTGCACTAGATACTTTAATGATTGATTATGAAAGTGGTCTCTGCCCAGGTGATACCTTAATGCTCAGTTCTAATATAATCGATACCACCGGGTTAAATTTTGATTGGAGTGGCCCTGCAGGTTTTATATCAAGTGATCCATCACCTATTATAAGTAATCCTACTGCACAAAATAATGGTATATACTTATTATCCGTCGGTAGCGATAGGTCTTGTAATGTAAGTGCAGAGGTAGAGGTAGCGCTAGTTGAGATTGCTACACCATTTATAACTACCAATGCTAGTCTAGTCTGCACAGATGAGGAGCTAGAATTGAGAACACAAAATTATGGTGCGGGTATCACTTATAGTTGGTACCGTGGTTTAGCTCCCGAAGGGGTCTTGCTTTCAGAAGTTAGCGAACCCACCTTTACATTAATACCTGAGTTAGGGATGAGCGACTTTTATGTAATCATCAGTAACGCGGAGTGTAGCTCTGAGCCTTCAGAAGAAATCAGTTTAGAGGCTGTATCTCAGCCAGATCTTGATATATCAACAGAATCTAGATCTGTATGTACGGGAGATACTTTCTTCCTTAGTGTAGGCGATATAAATAATGATCTGAGCTACACATGGTCAGGTCCCAATGGATATATTTCTAACGAAGGAAATCCTGCAACCGAAATTATTGCTGATGCTAACACAATAGGTATCTATAGCGTAATCGGTAAAATTGGTGAATGTGTATCAGATACAGTAAGAATAGAAATAGTATTACAGGAAGATGACGGAGTACTACCAATCATAGAAGGAGAGACTAGCTATTGTGAAGGAAGTACAATCGAATTCCAAGTAGAAAATATTTCGGAAGCTTTAAGTTATACCTGGCTAAAGGACGGAATAGAGTATTCTACTACCGAAGAAAGTAATCTTATTATTAATGACGTTGGAGAACAAGAATCTGGCGCTTGGCAAGTATCTGTAGAAGGATTCTGTGGAATTATTATCTCTGAAGAATTGCAAATAATAGTCTCTGAAGATCTAGCAGTAGTAGCCAGCAGTAATAGCCCAATATGTGGTTCCTCTTCACTCCAGTTGGCGGTAAATGACTTTCCGGATGCCATTTACAACTGGGAAGGACCAAATGGATTTACCTCGAATGAGCGAAGCCCGATATTAGACCCTGTAGCGGGAGAGTATACTGTAACGGTATCTGTGGGACAGACATGTGAGAGTGTATCTTCTACTTTGGTAGAGATCAAGGGCAGACCTGCTGTGCAAGAGATTAATAGCAACATTAGCCCCTGTGGTGCCACTGTCTCAGAGCTAATACTGACGCCTGTTACAAGTGCAAACGAAACCTATACTTATGAGTGGACTGGCCCTAATGGATTTAGTTCTCCAGAAGAGGTGGTAACTATAGAAAACTTCAATACCGCTAACGAAGGAGTATATTCTTTAATCATATCTAACGGAGAATGTGAATCTCTCCTGAGTAATATTGTTATCTCAACAGGCGATGGTATAGAGCAGCCGACTATCATTGCGGCTAGAGAGATATGTACTGGCCAATCCATAGTCTTAGAACTAGAAGATTTAATGATAGATGTGGATGAATATATATGGACTACACCACAAGGCACAGAACGTACGGTTGAGCCAACTTTGACTATTACAGATGCATCTTCGACTGATAGTGGAGATTATAGTTTAGTGATTTCATCGGATGACTGTACTTCTGAGTCTTCCGAACCGATTACGATTAATGTAGGCAGTGTTTTAGTGACTCCTTCGATTGTATCAAAAGGACCATTTTGTAGAGGAGAGACTATACAGTTGCAAGTAGATATGGAAGATGGAGAGTATGAGTGGCGAGGTCCAAATGATTTTCAAGCATTCGATGCAAATCCTGTAATTTTTAATATCAGTACAAGCTTTGTAGGCTCTTATGAGGTGAGAGTGGTAGGCGAAGACTGTACCTCTCCATGGTCTCAGCCATTTGATCTTCAGTTAGTAGATGTGCCAGTCATACCTATTCCGACAAGTACAGAGTATATGGTTTGTATCAATGATACTGTCAGTTATGATTTATGTATTGAAGAAAGTACTATGATAGAAGGAGCGATCTACTATTGGCTTGTAGAATCAACGGGAGATACAATAGGTGGTACAGCTAATGCGTGCTTAAGCGTCACCTCGAGTGAAAAGTTAAGCCTAGGTCAGAATAATATCAATGTGGTAGCCAGCATAGGTGATTGTAGCTCAGGCTTGTCGCGTCAAGTATCGATAATATTGACTGATGGAGAGGGAGGAGATTTAGTAGTGAATGCTGGAGATGATATTTCAGTATGTGAAGATATAGCTACTATTGAAGGTCAGTTAAATGATGGGGAGACGGGTTCTTGGTCAAGTCCAAATTCAGAAATAAGTTTTAGTAATCCTACCAGTGCAAGCAGTGAAGCAAATGGATTTGAAGAAGGGGAGAATATTCTTATTTGGACTGTGCAAGGTCAGAGTTGCAGTGGTAAAGGGTCTGATACGCTCAGAGTGTTTTATGCATTCGAACCCATGATAGTAGACGACGAATTCAATTTTGTAGCTGGGCAGCAAATAATTTTTGATCCATTACAAAACGATGAATTACCTTCTGACATAACCGTAGAGATTGTGAGTCTAATAGGCGGAGAAAGAATAGATGCTACCGACCCAAGAGCCATTAGGTTAGGCGTGGAAGATGGATTTGGAGGTGAGATAGAAGTCATATATGAAGTATGTAATGAGTCTTGCCCTGAGTTGTGCGGTCAAGGGGTAGTGATCATATCTATTGAGGGGCAGGAAGAATGTTTAGCTACTACACTGATCACCCCAAACGGGGATGGGCTCAATGATAACTTTGAGATTTCATGCTTAGAAGGGGGAGTATTTCCTGATCATGAGTTAATTATTTTTAATCAATGGGGCGACGAGGTTTATGCAGCACAATCGTATCAAAATAACTGGCAAGGAACATTTAATGGTGAAGACCTTCCAGTAGGTACTTATTTCTTCATACTCAAACTTGGGGATGGTTTAAAAAACCAAGATGGGTTTATACAGCTCGAGCGATGAGGATATTAGCTACCATATTACTGCTGCTATTTGTACTAGCTTGCAATGCTCAACAACAGCCATTGTACACTCAGTTCATGTACAATAAGCAAGTATATAATCCCGCTTATGTCCCGGTAGAAGGTACATCATCTATAGGATTAGTGTATAGGACTCAGTGGATTGGAATAGAAGGGGCACCTGATTTTCAAGGTATTTCATTTTCTATGCCCCTCAGAAATGATAGAATAGGGTTAGGTATAAACCTTAAAAGGGTAAGTGTGGGTTTAACAAGTGAAATCTTGCTAGAAAGTTTGTACGGATACCGTTTTGATCTTGGGGTCGGTTCGTTAAGTTTAGGTATGCAGCTATCGCTAAAGAGTTTCAATATTGATTTTACTGGGGACAATGTTTTTACTACTGACGGAGTATCTATTGATCCTGCAGTACAAGATGGATCTCGATCAAATCAAGTCTTTAACTTTGGTTTAGGAGCATATTACAGGACTGATCATATATTCTTCGGTCTCTCGGTTCCTAGAGTGCAAAATGTCGAGCTTAATAGCATGAGTGAGTTCGATTTGTCGAGAGAAGAAAGACATGTGTATGCAATGATGGGAGCAAGTTTTGACTTAAACGAAGAGGTAAGTATTACTCCCCAAGTCCTCTACAGATGGGTAAATAATACACCTTCTGATCTAGATGTCAATATAAGTATGAGCTACCTAAGAAAGTATAATGCGGGTATTACATATAGGTTAGGAGGAGATAGCGATTCATTCGGAGAGTCGCTAGATCTAATCTTGTCTATGCAACTTAATGAAAACTTTCTGGTAGGCTTTGCCTACGATTATACATTATCAGCTATCAGAATGCAGAGTAGTGGCAGCATTGAGTTTATATCTAAGTATAGACTTGGAAATGCCAAGATTGAGGAAGAAGAAAGCTATATAAATCCGCGATACTTCTAATGACCAGAAGTGCCCTACATATTATATTATCTATTTGTATAGTAAGTCACTTAAGTAGTCAGACTATAGATTACCCTGTAGATTTAGAACTTCTAAAATCTGCTGAAATTTCTAATTTCTCTGCAGTCAATACAGTTCACGCAGAATTTTCGCCTACACTTTATAATGATGGAGTAATTTATGTGGCTGCTCGACCGATAGGAAAAAAGATGAAAAGAAAAAATCAGCGAACCACCTATGAGCTAAAATACTATGATCTAAAAAAACTATCGGAGGCTTCAGAATTTTATGAAAAGGATATAAATGATTTGCACCATTTTGGGCCATGTGCATTTAATCCACTAGGAGGAGAGATCTATTTTTCTGAAAACTATACCACAAGAAAAGGATCTGATGGCAGATATCATATGAAATTGATTAGAGCAGTATACCAAAAAAATGAGTGGAAGGTATTTGATGATTTTCCATTTAATAGTCCTGAGTATTCTATCTTTCATCCGGCTGTAAGTAAGGATGGTATGACGATGGTATTTGCATCAAATATGCCTGGGGGATACGGTAAGATGGATCTTTACAGTATATCAAAAACAGATAATGGATGGTCCTTACCAATAAACCTTGGTCCGGAGGTTAACTCTGAGTCAAACGACTTCTTTCCGACTTTTCATGAGAATGATTATATATTTTATTCCTCTGATTCGAAGGAGGGTTTCGGAGGCCTTGATATTTTTGTTTGTAAGTATATAGACGGAGCATGGCGGTTCCCTCAGAATCTCGGCAGACCCATTAATAGCAAGTCTGATGATATTGGATTTACGCTGACAGAGGATGCCGCATTTGGTTTTTTTAGCTCTAATAGAAGTGGGGGAGAAGGTGCTGATGATATTTATAAGTTTGAATTATCACAACCACTTGTATTTGATGACTTACAATCATTGTCATTGTCTCAATCAATAGGCAAAGACGCAAATGGTGTTGCAGAAAAGTTAAGCAGTAAGGTGTCGGAGAGTGAGGAGCTACAGAATGAAACTTCAACTCCTTCAGCTGAGTCGAGTAAAATAGAACGAAAGAATTTCCAGTTTTTGATCCTAGATAAAAAATCTAATCAGGCTATCAGTGGTGCGGAAGTAAGCTATACCCCACTGATGAGTGATAAGCAAAAAAGCCTAGAAGGGTTTAAGAGTAAATTTCTTCAAAAGGATGAAAAAACTGGCGAACTAAAATTAGTTTCGACACCAAACCCTAGCCTGCTCGCATTTACACAATCCACCAAATCAGATAAAACTGGATTTGCTAAAATCAACTTGCTCAAAGATCAGATCTATCTAGTAGAAATAGTAAAAGAGGGATTTAAGGAGGATAGATCAATCATAGATGTCACTGAGATGATGAATGAGTCGGCTCTCTTTGTGTCGTTAATTAGAAATGATATAGAATCGACTATTCAGGTCGTATCCTCTAGTCCATCTAAGGCAAATACTCAAACCAAACTTGTTTCCAATACTCCCAAATCGGTAAAGGGGAACTCAAAAGAAGAATCCACCTTAAGCATCCCAACAGCTATCGGTGACTTACTTGTTTTCGAAAATTTACTCTATGATTATAATCAAGCAACAATTAGGAAGGGAGGTACAAACGAACTGCAAGAGTTAGTAGACTATATGGCAAAATATCCTCAGTTAGAGGTAGAACTAAGTGCTCACACGGATGCCATTGGCTCAGCATTATATAATCTTAACTTGTCACAGAAGCGAGCAGAAGTCGCAAAACAATTTATGGTAGACCAAGGCATAGCAGATTATAGGATTACAGCTAAAGGATATGGAGAATTAGTAATCAGGAACCATTGTTTAGAAGGTGTAATCTGTACTGATGATGAGCATGCTTATAACCGTAGGACGGAGCTTAAGATCACAAAAAAGTAAATAGGTGCAACCTTTCTAGTAGACTATGGTCTTTAGTCTAGATATTTGTAGTAAACCCTATTTTTCTTGAAAGAAGTCAACTTACAAGAGCAACTGGTAAAACAGTGTGTTAGCGGCAATACCAAAGCACAGAGCATGTTATACGGGCAGTATAGCAAGGCAATGTACAATATATGCTTGCGTATGGTTAACAATAGAATGGATGCAGAGGATATACTGCAAAATGCATTTATTGAAGTATTCAGAGGAATAAAAAGCTATCAAGGAAAATCTACAATCGGAGCGTGGATCAAGCGTATAGTGATCAATAATAATATTGACTTCTTAAAGAAGAGACGGTTATACTTTGAAGAAATAAACGATAGAACAGAAGTGATAGAGGTTGAAGAAAATGCAAGTGAGGTTGATTATGATATAGGACTTGTAAAACACAACATCACTTTGCTACCAGATGGTTATCGAGTAGTGCTGAGTTTATACCTTTTAGAAGGATATGATCATAAGGAAATAGGGGAGATACTTAACATCGCAGAGGCAACTTCTAAATCTCAGTACTCAAGGGCAAAGAAAAAGCTTAAAGAACTAATAGCATCAGATATGCATAAAAGAGAAATAATCTAAATATGGATCAGCTAGAAAAACTTATCATAGAGAACAAAGCACAATTTAATGATCACTTACCGTCTCCTGATGTATGGATGAGTATTGAAAAAAAAATAGGGGAAGAAAAAGCTAAGCGATTTTCTATCACAAAATTTTTTGGTTCAGGAGTGGCTGCAATAGGTTTATTGTTAATGGGAGTTTGGTTTGGGATTAACTTTAAAGTGGATGATATGGATAGGGCCATAAGCAACTCCTCATTCGCAGACTATAAGCAGACAGAGCAATATTACTCTATGCAAGTAAAGAGTTATGTGCAAGAGATTAATGAACTAGATGCAGCGGTTAAGATAGAAGATGAGCTCAAACAATTAGATGAGGTTTACGAAGAACTTAGAGATGAATTGATCAATGCAGAAATTAGGAATCAGGATGTCATTATAAACGCAATGATCAATAATTACCAAATTAAAATAGGTATGCTAGAGCGGATACTTGATAAGACTAAAGTAAAGGCATTACATAATGATATAAATAATCCAAAGGATGAGAAAATTAGTATTTAATATAGTAGCAATACTATGTGCTGTAAATCTACATAACTCCTTGGCAGGGTCTGCAAGCTATGCTAAGGATTATGAAAAGGTAATTAGAAAAGAATTTGCCATCGTCGAAAGTGGAGAAGTAATCATCAAGAATAGGTATGGCAAAGTCAATGTCAATACCACAGGAGGTAATGAAGTAGTCATAGAAGTTACTATAAAAGTTGACAAAGGGAATGAAGATGATGCTCAGGAATTTTTTGATAAAGTGATTATTAATTTTAATAATTCAAGATCAGAGGTGAGTGCTAGAACAGAGATCGGCAAACAAAAAAAATCATCATGGACAAGCTGGCTTAATCCAAAAAATTGGAATAATAGTAATAATTATTCTGTGAACTATGAGGTATGGATGCCAGCTACTTGCAAACTAGATCTTACAAATAAGTATGGGGACATAGCGGTGGGAGATATTGAAAATGATGTCAGACTTGAACTCAAGTATGGAGATGGTATTTTAGAAGATATTGATGGTGACCTTGAGTTAGACTTAGGGTACGGTGATATAAAGTTAGGAGCTGTTAATGATGTAGAGTTAGATATCAAGTATGGCGAGTTTAAATGTAAATCTAGTAGAGATGTAGATTGTGACTCAAAGTACTCTAAGATCCATATTAATAAAGCACGCAAGCTAGTTAGTGATACAGGATATGATGATTTTTTCTTGGGTGAAATAGAAACATTGATCAATGAAGGGCATTATGATGATTTTGTAATTGAGTATGTAGATCAAATTAATTTTGATTCAAAGTATTCAGATTATGTGATAGAAGAAATGGGATCTGGAGGAGTATTTAATTCTAACTATGGAGACTTAAATGTGAAAAAAGTCAACGGACTTTCTAGAGGACTTGATATAGAAGGTAGTTATTCAGATGTCCTACTTAGGATGAATATTCCATTTAATATCAACCTAGACTCTAAGTATACTGATGTTAACATTCCTAAAGATCTCGAATATAAGACTAGAATAAGGGATGGCAACAAAGAAAGTATTGAAGCGAAAAGAGGAAATAGCACTTCTAATAATATTGAAGTAGAAATGAGGTATGGATCTTTTAATATAAAGCCTGGATATTAAACCTAACTTATTATCTACGTAAATAAGTGAGTATCCTAATTTGGCATTAACTATTTAAGGTAGTACTTGACCTTACAAATTATTATCTTGCAGCTCTAAAGCTAAAAGATAGTATGAAGATTAAATTTTGCGGTGCAGCTAGACAAGTAACAGGAAGTTCACATCTCATAACACTAAATGATGGGTACAAGATCCTACTTGATTGTGGATTATTCCAAGGTAAAGGAAGAGATACATGGGATAATAACAATAAATGGTGGTTTAATCCTAAGGATGTAGATTGTCTAGTACTCTCTCATGCTCATATAGATCACTGTGGGCGAATACCTCAGCTAGTTAAGGACGGGTTTAGTGGGCCGATTTATTCTACTCATGCTTCTCGTAGTTTATGCGCCATAATGCTTCTGGATAGCGCTAAGATTCAAGAGCGAGATGTAGAGTGGTATAATAGAAAACTCCTAAAGAAAAAGAAAAGAAATAGAAAAGGCGAAGCAACAAGAAGACCATTATATACCAGTGATGATGTAACCCCAGCACTTGATCACTTTGTAGGATATCCGTACGACAAAAAATTTAAGATTAGAGATAATGTCGAATTAGAATTTAGAGATGCAGGTCATATCCTTGGAAGTGCAAGTGTCACCTTGACGATAACAGAAGGAGAGAAGAAGACAGTTATAGGATTTACAGGGGACGTGGGACGGCCTAATAGACCTATCCTCAGAGATCCCGAATTAATGGATAAGGTAGATTACTTAATCTGCGAGTCAACCTACGGTGCTAAAGATCACGAATTGCCACCTGAACAAAGTCTAAATTTCTTAGAGGTTATAAAGGAAACTTGTATAGAGAAAAAAGGTAAGCTTATCATACCTGCATTTAGTGTAGGTCGTACGCAAGAAATTGTGTACATGATGGACAAACTAGAACAAGCTAACAAACTACCAAAGTTGCCAGTATATGTGGATAGTCCTCTAGCTGTAAATGCAACTCAAGTTTTTGGATCGCATCCAGAATGTTTTGATGATAAACTAAATGAGTATTTACTAATTGATGATGATCCATTTGGGTTTAACACCTTGAAATACATTAGAAAAGTAGATGAGTCCAAAGCTCTCAACAACTCGACAGAGCCTGCAGTAATTATTAGCTCATCAGGTATGATGAATGCAGGGAGAGTTAGACATCATCTTTACAATAATATCCAGGACCCTAAAAATACTTTCCTCATTGTGGGCTATTGTTCACCAGATACAGCAGGTGGTATGCTTAGAAATGGTATTAAGCAACTCAAAGTATTTGGCGATGTCTTAGATGTGAATGCAGAAATAAAAGTGATGGATTCTTTTTCAGCACATGCTGATCGTACAGAACTCTTAGATTTTATAGATCACCAAAAAGGAGGGATTAAAAAAATATTTCTGGTACATGGTGAGCATGAAAGCCAAAAAACATTTAAGAAGCAATTAGTTAAAGAAGGTTATAAAGATGTAGCTATTCCAGACCTAGGCCAGGAAATCGAAATTTAATATATCGCTATCCGTTATTAAGTTAGAATCTTAGATCTTGAATATAAACCTGCGCCTACTGTTTTGCTATACGACTCTCCTATTGGTAGTTGTCGCAAGTTGTATAGATATAGAGCAGGTAGATAATGCAGAAGATCTCAAGCTAGATGGAGAGTATGCGATCCCTCTTATCAACTCTTCTATCTCGGTTGCCGATATTACAGAAAATGAAAATACTGATGGTTTAGTTTTTATAGGAGATGACGGTAAGGTTACAGTAAAGTATGCAGGGAGTGTAGTGGAGCGTAAGTCATTACAAGTCTTCCCGCCGATTCCTGGTATAGGAGACTATCCCTTGCTTGATACAAGTTCTGTTTTGGAGCTTCCATTTGTTGATATGTTCCGTACAAGGAAGATGGTGTTTAGAAGAACAATGGCAACTTTTAAATTTAGATCACAATTTGAGGAAGTAATCAATATCAAACTCACCATTCCAAAAATGGAAAAGGGCGGTCAGGTTTTTGAGCAAAATTATACACTTGATCCTCTAGAAGATTTTGTCGCAGAACCAGTATCGTTTGAAGATTGGACACTTAATGCTGACCTCAATAATATAGAAGTAATCTATGATGCAAGGCTGCCTAATGGAGACCGAGTGAAGCTAGACTATGCAGCATTAGCAGTAGACTTCTTACTGTTTAAATATGCAGAAGCATTTTTTGGTTCGCAGCTTTTTGATATACAAGGGGATCTGATCACGCTAGGAGTGTTTGATAATTGGCAGTCGGGAGGAGTTAGCTTTGTCGATCCCAAGGTGAGGATATTGGTTGATAATTCGTTTGGCTTCCCCACAAGATCTAGAGTAAACAAATTAGATCTCGTTACAGCTGATGGAAGGATTCTTCCTTTAGAGAGTGAATTTATTAACGCAGGAATAAATTTTGGATTCCCAAGTTTTGATGAGGTAGGTCAAACGATCACCACAGACTTTGCTTTTGATAAGACCAATTCTAATATTGATGAATTATTTAAAGAAAGAATAGTTCAAGTTAATTACGATGTAGATGCAGAAGCATTTCCAGATAATAATCCAGAGGAGTTTGGCTTCGTAACAGATGAGAGTTTCTTTCGAGTAAGGGTAGAGGTAGAGCTGCCGATGCAAGGGACGGTTAATGATCTCTCTCTTTATGAAGAGTACGAGATAGATGAGCTAGATATAGGATTCGCAGAAGAAGTAGAACTAAAGACAATCACTAGGAATGATTTTCCACTTGAGATAAAATTACAGGGATATTTTATAGATGTGAATGATGTAGTCATTGATTCTTTGTATGCTGGAGGTCCTACAGCTTTGCCACCTTATAGTGGAGTATCAGGGTCGCCTGCTCAAGAGCAGACAGAGTTTATTAGTTTGGTTGGCGAGCGATTAGAGGCTATCAAGTCAGCCCGTAAAGTAGGGCTATTAATTGGTTTAGATAATCCACAAGGCGAAGAGCCTTTTTGGATACTAGCAGATCAACAAGTATCCTTAAGGATGGGAGCAAAAGTAAAAGTTGATATAGACTGATGAAAGTTAAATGCTATCTCATATTGGTTTTGGTCTGTACTTATGGAAATGCATACTCTCAAGTTTATAATCTTATTGATAATCCGAGCTTTTCGACAGGATTTACTTCTGCGCAACCGGGTGGACTAGAAGAGGATTACCCGTATCGATTTAAGATCTTCTTGCCCTCAATAGCTATTGGATTTTCTCAGAATGGACCAAGCCTTTATGATTTGATAAAGCAGGATGCAGCAGGGGGTTATTTCATCAATTTCTCGCAAGAAGAAAACCTAGAAGATACTAATCCCTATAGAGGTGCTACCACAGTAAGTACCTTAGGGGTTTCAGTGAATATTAAAAACTGGAATTTTTCTATAGGGCATTCTGCGAGAGTTATAGGAAGTCTCAATTTCCCTAAAGACACATACACGCTTCTTAAAGATGGTAATGCAAAATTTATTGGTCAAGAAGTTTCAGTAGGTGTAGCTCTACAAGGTACTAGCTTTAACCAGTATTCTCTTGGAGTGTCTTATGGGACTAGTGCTGCAAGAGTAGGAGTAAGGACAAAATTTTTGACAGGGAGTAGTGATGTATCCACTGAGGAGTTTGGGGTTAGGTTGTTTACAGATGATGATATATACCAACTTAGATTCTCTAACAACTACATTATCAATTCGTCATCATTATTTACATTTAATGATTTAGAAGATTTTAGTTTTGACATTGATAATAGGCTTGTTAATTCTCTTTTTACTAAAAATATTGGGATTGGTTTTGATATAGGAATGTCCTTTAAGATTTCTGATGAATCCATGGTTGCTGTGTCGGTTTATGATATAGGTAAGATTACATGGAAGAATGATGTAACCAATTATAAGAGTAAAGGTGGATTTAGTTTTGATGGCTTAGATATCGCAAACTACATCGGTAATGAGAGTGTTGTGGAGTTGAGAGACTCTTTGCTTAATCTACTTGAGTTTGATGAGACGCAAGAGTCTTATACCTCTAGTCTTCCGTTACAGTTTAATATTAGTTTTTTACATCACCTCAATGATAAAGTGGATCTAGATGCAGCATTTAATCTAGCAAACTTTAATAGTTTCAGTTTCTACAACTTAAGATTGGGTGCCTTTTATAAAATTAATAAGCAGGCTAGGTTAGGAGTTTCTTATTCCTACAATCAGCAAGAGATTATTAATCTAGGTCTTTCAGGAGTATTTACTCTAGGGCCATTACAATTATTTGCTAGAACCGATAACCTCTTAGGAGTTATCAATCCTATCAAAAATGGATATACTAATGGCTTTATTGGCCTAAATCTGCTTTTTGGCGCGCCAGATGATATCGAAAGCCAATTCGAGTAGTATTTTTTTATAGATAGTATTAATCCATTCATCGAATAAACAAGTATGTTAATATAGTACTATGCATTCATTTAGTACTATGCATCGCATAGTACTGTATTCTTTTCTATATTTGAATTGTCAATAATTTATTAAAAGTATAATTTAATGAAATTGGAAAATACAAGGGCACAGATGAGGAAGGGAGTACTAGAGCTTTGCGTGATGTCGATCATTGCGAAAAAGGAAGCCTACCCATCAGACATCATCACTAAACTTAAGGAAGCAGAATTAATCGTTGTAGAAGGTACGCTGTACCCATTGCTTACTAGACTAAAGAATGCTTCTCTTCTAAATTATAACTGGAAAGAGTCTAAATCTGGTCCACCAAGAAAATATTATCACCTTACAGATGATGGTAAAGTATTTTTAAAATCATTAAAAGAGACTTGGGGTACACTAAACAATGCTGTTAATCAATCCACAAATAAGACAACAAAATGAACAAGATATTTAACATAAACCTAGGTGGATATCCATTCACAATAGATGATATCGCTTACCAAAAACTAAATAAGTATCTCGGTACTATAGAGCGTCACTTCTCTACATCAGAAGGATGTGATGAGATTATAAGTGATATAGAAAGTAGAATAGCAGAACTATTTAATGAGAGCTTAAATGGACAGCCAATAGTGGGGATGAAAGACATAGATGCAGCTATAGTAACAATGGGAACGCCAGAAGAATTTGGAGCTGTAGGGTATGAGGATGAGCAAGAAGAAAGACATTCCTCTAAGAAAGAGTATGCTGTTGGCAAAAAGTTGTTTAGAGATCCTGATTCTAAAATCATTGGTGGTGTGTGCAGTGGTCTTTCGGCTTACTTTGGGATAGAAGACCCCCTATGGCTAAGGTTAGGAGCAGTAGGCTTCTTGGTAATGGGCGGTGTAGCATTTCCACTTTATATCCTCTTGCTAATCATTTTACCAAAAGCTCGTACAGCAGCGGATAAATTAGCGATGAGGGGTGAAAAAATTGATATCAATAATATAGCAAAGACTATAGAAGATGAGATTGATAATTTTACAGATACCTTCTCAGAGCTTGATAAAAAAATAAGATCAAAAAAAAAAGATAATACTAAACGCTCTTCCTTCTTCTTAGTAGGATTCCTTACAGCATTCTTCTCATTTTTTGGTCGAGCAATCTTTTTTGCACTCAAAGTTGTCAAGCGTGTTTTTAAACCATTAATCTCTTTAGCGCTTATCTTAGTTAGTGCAGGATTTATTTTGACTTGGGTGGGCATGGTTTTCATGGGAGCATTCATGTCTCCATTTGTTAGTTTTTTCTCTCCAGGTCCATCTATTTTAGGTTATAGTGGTCTGATAAGTGGAATGTTTAGTGTAGGTATCCCGATCTTTGGAGTATTATATTTTATCTCTAAATTTTTTGGACGATATAGGGTACAAAGCCACATTAAGAATAGAGTCTGGAGTGTTTGGGGTATTAGCTCATTGATTTTTATCGGTTCTATAATTAACTATAGTCTACAATGGCAAAAGCATAGCTCTATATCTTCTACGCAGATGCTTTCAGAACTCAAAGAAGGAACGATCAAGCTTGAAATGCAAGATGAGCAGTACGACGATGAGTCGATGGTCATATTTGACATGGTAGCCATTAATAAAAATGATCTTCAATGTAATGACATACGTATCAAGATATTAGAAACGGATGATGATAAACCTAGCCTAGTTAAAACCATAAGCTCTAGCGGGCCTAGAAAAAGTACAGTATTCAAAAGAATAAATGAAGTAGAAGTAGAAGAGTTGAAGATAGAAAATAACACGATTAAGTTCCCACGCTACTTCACCTTAGCCAAAGGATCTAAGTATAGAGGGCAAGCCTTGACTTACGAACTCAATATCCCCAAAGGATATGAGTTAGAAAAAGATGATATTGTTTCTAGATTCGTCACCTATGACTCAGAGCATTTAGCATCTCGATAGTCAGATGTGAGATACTAGGCTGCTGCCTCCTCTTCTTTTATTGGTAGACCCATGTAGATTAATCTAGAACCATCGATGATGTTAAAGTCATCATGGTTCTTTGCTGGAATAAATCTGATAGTATCATCAGGATCTTTGACCATCAATGGAATCCGTTCTAGGTTACCATTAAATATTCGAATTAGTTTGTTAAATCCTTCCCTGTTTACAATTTCTGTTTCGCGCAATTCGGGATGGTCCCTCGCCACTTCATTTAAATTAAGGAAGTCATCGTATTGAGAGAACAGACAACTGTTGTCTAGCATTTTTTCATTCTTTAGCTCGGCAGGTGCAACTAATCTATAAGCTCCATTCTCTCCATAGTCTGCAGCAAATTTATTGAGTACATATTTATTGACATCGTTACTACTTGTCATTGCCATCATATGCCCCACATTCTTTAAATCATAATTATCCTTTAAGTCGGTATTATATACATTTTCTTGGAATGCCGCCAGACCTAAATCTTTAGCTCTTTTAATACTACTTCCGTTATTATCTATAACCACTACATCTCTTCCATTCTCCATCAGATACTTACCGATCAATAATGCCGCATTATTAGCACCCACGATAAGTACACCATTGCTCTTGCTTAGTAACACTCCTAACCACTTGCCTAATAGGCCTGCAGTAGTAGCATTAAGCAGTACGGTTCCTAATACTATCATAAATACCAGTGGCGTGATATATTCAGCACCTACAAATGGGATATTCTCTCCAGCGGCGAGAGCTTCTTGATTAAATTTAACAAGCTTAGTACCGAATAGAGAAGCGATACCAGCAGCTACGATTCCTCGAGGGCCTACCCACGAGATAAACATTTTTTCTTTAGTAGTGAGTGCACTATTTCTTGCACTTAGGAATACACCTAGTGGTCTTATAACTAATATCACAGATAAGAATAACATAAACACTCTCCAGTCTAGTAGTAATTCTAAATCCTTGATGTTGATATTTGCAGAAAGTAGTATAAATAACATCGAGATCAGAAGCACTGCTAATGATTCTTTGAAGTAAAGTATCTCCTCCAAACTTGGTAGTTCTATATTTGCCAAGACCGTCCCCATCACTACGATAGTCAATAGACCTGAGTCTGGGACGAGTAATCCTGATCCTGCAAAGACTAAAAGAACCATTGCAAGCGTAAATACATTCATCAAATAGTGTGGCACCCAATGTCTTTTGATTATTTCTTTAAGTGCAAATGCAGCAATAGTTCCTAGAGAAAAACCAATTAAGGTTAAGGTCAAGAAATGTTTTATAGCTTCTGCACTGAATGATCCGCCATGACCATGACCTATATTACTTTTTAAAAAATCATAAACTAAAACTGCCACTAAGGCACCTATAGGATCTATCAAAATTCCTTCCCATTTTAAAATGTTTGCAAGGTCTTTTTTAAGAGGTATATTCCTAAGGATAGGAGCTATAACTGTAGGACCTGTAACTATAATCAATCCCGAGAATAAAAATGATAATGCCCAGCTTAACCCCATGATATAATGAGCCGCAATGGCAGCGCCAAAAAAGGTTACTGCCGAACCAATAGTAATCAACTTCCCGATGATAGATCCAATAGATCTAATCTCACTCCGCTTTAAGGTTAGCCCTCCTTCAAATAATATGATACCAATAGCAAGCTCGACAAAATAAAATAGATTGTCACCTGGAAATAATCCGTTGCCTCCGTCAAAAATTGGACTTAGCCATTTCGTCTTATCTCCTAAAAATTCATGTGAAATCCAGTAGGGTGAAAAAGGACCCACTGCAAGACCGATTAGAATCAATGGTAGAATAGCAGGTACTTTTAACCTCCATGCTAACCACTGTGCAAAGATTCCCAATATGATTATACTCGCTAATTCTGCCATGTATTCAATTGTTGTATTATATACTCATATGTAACGAATTCTAAATATCTTAATTATAAAGCCCATTTGGGAAGAATCTTGCTTGAATTTCAGTAATCTATCAGGATTATGCCTCGATTGTAATATTAAATAGTAGCAACTACCTTTGCATCCTTTTATAGCGAGATAATTATGGGTTTTTTAGAAGAAATAGAGAAGCGTCGAACATTTGGGATAGTATCTCACCCAGATGCGGGGAAAACTACGCTTACAGAGAAGTTACTGCTCTTTGGAGGTGCGATACAGATAGCAGGGGCCGTTAAGTCAAATAAAATAAAAAGACATGCTACTTCGGATTTTATGGAGATAGAGAAGCAGAGAGGGATTTCTGTGGCGACATCCGTAATGGCATTTGAGTATGGGGGTAAAAAAATAAATATTCTAGATACACCAGGTCACAAGGATTTTGCAGAAGATACTTACCGGACCCTTACCGCAGTAGATAGTGTAATCGTTGTCATAGATGTAGCTAAAGGTGTAGAGGAGCAAACCCTCAATCTAGTCAAGGTCTGTAAGATGCGTAAAACCCCAATGATAGTATTTATCAATAAGATGGATAGAGAAGGGAAGGACGGATTTGACTTATTGGATGAGATAGAAACAAAGTTAGGCTTAACAGTTTGTCCACTGAGTTGGCCAGTCGGAATGGGCCAAAGGTTTAAGGGAGTCTATAATATTTTTGAGAAAAAATTAAATCTCTTTTCTCCTCATGGCAAGCAGTCGGAGGAAGACCTAGTTAGCATAGAAGACCTTAGCAATGAGGTACTTGATGAAAAAGTAGGAGATGCAGCAGCAAAGGAATTGAGAGATGATATTCATATGATAACCGAGGTCTATCCAGAGTTAGATATAGAGGCATATCTTGGTGGAGGGCAGTCTCCAGTTTTCTTTGGTAGTGCCGTAAATAATTTTGGAGTAAAAGAGATGCTCGATTGTTTTGTCCAGATAGCACCCTCTCCCTTGCCAAGGGAAACAGAAGAACGAATCGTGCAACCAGATGAAAAGAAGTTCTCAGGATTTATATTTAAAATCCATGCTAATATTGATCCTAAACATAGAGATAGGATTGCCTTTTTAAGAGTATGCTCAGGCACCTTTGAGAGGAATACAAATTATAGGCATAATAGATTAGAGCGCAAAATGAAATTTTCTAATCCAACTTCTTTCATGGCAGCCAGAAAGGAAGTTATAGATACCGCTTACCCCGGAGATATTGTAGGTCTCTATGATAGCAGCAACTTTAAGATAGGAGACTCATTAACCGAAGGAGAAGAGTTGAGTTTTATAGGAATGCCTGCTTTCTCTCCAGAGCAGTTTAGATATGTCAATAATGCTGATCCGATGAAGGCTAAGCAGTTAGCTAAGGGAATTCATCAATTGATGGAGGAGGGAGTAGCACAACTTTTTGTTACAGAGATTTCAGGCAGAAAAATAATTGGTACCGTAGGAGCACTTCAGTTTGAAGTTATACAGTATAGATTAAAGCATGAGTACGGTGCCTCTTGTAGCTATGAACCGGTCAGATTACACAAAGCGTGTTGGGTGCACTGCGATGACAAAGCAGAATTAAAAAAATTTGAAGACAGGAGGCGTAAAGATCTTGCAAAAGATAAAGACGGGAAATTAGTGTATTTGGCAGAATCAGCTTGGGGCTTACAGACTGTACAAGAGAATCACCCTAAAGTGGAGTTTAGGAATACGAGTGAGTAGATTTTAGTCGATAGATAATTAGTCGATAGTCCTTAGCAACATTATAATCGACAACGGATTGAAATGCTATGAACTTATTTTTTATCAAAAAAATAAAATGAAAATATTAGTAATAGGAGGTGGTAATATGGGGTTGACCTACGCTCAAAGTTTCTTAAACTCACATATCGTGACACACGACCAGATGTTGATCCTGGAAAAGAGTATGAGTAAGGCAGAAGGATTAAAGAAATTAAATATTGGAACAGTGTATGGAGAACCTGGAGATTATGTAGAAAAAGCAGATCTAATAATCCTTGCCGTTAAGCCACAGGATATAGATGATTTATTCGGTAAGATAAAGGGGTACATCAGTGAACAACAAGTGGTCATATCTATTATGGCAGGTGTGGAGATGGATACTATCGCTGAAGCTATTGGCACCAAAAAAATAATCAGAGCAATGCCTAACTTACCCGCTCAGATTGGAGTAGGGATGACCGTATTTACCTCTAGTCACGAGGTCACTAGGATAGAGTTAGTGACTGTGCAAAATCTTCTTAATGCAACAGGTAAGACTATATATGTAGAAGATGAGAAAATGATAAATGCCGCTACAGCCATATCGGGTTCAGGTCCGGCATACATTTTTTACTATATGCAGTCCTTGATAGAATCTGCTATTGAAATGGGTTTTAATCAAAGTGAAGCAGAGTTGCTTTCTTACCAAACCTTCAAAGGAGCTGTAGAATCATTTAAAAAGTTTGACTTTACTTGCGAAGAGTGGATTCAAAAAGTCGCTTCTAAGGGAGGGACTACAGAGGCAGCATTAAATTCCTTTGATGGCAATGATGTAAATCAAAATCTTAAGGATGGTTATAAGGCAGCCCTTGATCGAGCGAATGAGTTAAGTGATAAGTAAGCTTGCCGATTAAATATAAATGGTACGACTTCCATAGTATTAGTACTTTTGCCACGCTTTTAAATAAATAGATAATAATGGATTTCAAACAGATAATTAGTCATTGTAAGGAGTATGGATTTGTATTTCCATCAAGTGAAATATATGATGGCCTATCAGCGACCTATGACTACGGGCCAAATGGTGTTGAGCTTAAAAATAATATAAAATCTTATTGGTGGAAAAGTATGGTGCAGATGCATCAAAATATTGTGGGCCTTGACGCAGCTATATTTATGCATCCTAAGACCTGGAAGGCATCAGGTCACGTAGATGCATTCAACGATCCATTAGTTGATAATAAAGACTCTAAGAAGCGTTATCGTGCAGATGTTCTGGTAGAAGATTTCATGGCTAAAATAGAAGGTAAGATTAATAAGGATGTTGCAAAAGCCAAAAAAAGATTTGGAGATGAATTTAACGAAGAAGAATTCAGAACTACGAATGGAAGAGTAATAGAACGACAAAAGAAGCATGATGAAATAGGTAGCAAGTTGGCTAAGCGGATGTCAGACGGTGACATGGAGGGGCTGAAGAGTCTGATCGAAGAGTTGGAGATTGCTTGCCCAGTAAGCGGATCGAAGAACTGGACCGACGTAAGGCAATTTAATTTGATGTTTTCGACACAGCTAGGTAATGTTGCAGGAGAGGAAGGCAAGCTATACCTGAGACCAGAGACGGCACAAGGAATCTTTGTGAACTTTTTGAATGTTCAGAAGTCAACTAGGCAGAAACTGCCTTTTGGAATTGCTCAAATCGGTAAGGCTTTCAGGAACGAGATTGTAGCAAGACAATTCATATTCAGGATGAGAGAGTTTGAGCAGATGGAGATGCAATATTTTATTAAACCGGGAACAGAGATGAAATGGTTTGACTACTGGAAGCAAACCAGATTAGACTGGCACACTGCACTAGGTACTCCTGCCGCCAAGCTAAGGTTCCATGATCACGAAAACTTAGCACATTATGCAAATGCAGCTACTGATATTCAGTTCGAATTCCCATTTGGATTCAAGGAATTAGAAGGTATACACTCAAGAACAGATTTTGATCTTAAGAGTCATCAAGAATTGTCTGGTAAAAAACTGCAGTTCTTCGATCCAGAGATAAACGAAAATTATATTCCCTATGTGTTAGAAACTTCTATCGGTTGTGATAGAATGTTCTTGTCACAGATAAGCAATGCTTTACAAGAAGAGACTGTCCCTGATGCTAATGGTAAAGAATCAACAAGAACAGTATTAAAACTTAATCCTGCTATCGCACCAGTTAAATGCGCAGTACTTCCTTTGGTCAAAAACAAGGAGGAGATCACTAAAGCAGCTACTGATGTATTCGACAAGATCAAAGCTTCAGTAATATGTCAATATGATGAAAAGGATGCGATAGGAAGGAGATATAGAAGGCAAGATGCAATCGGTACACCCTATTGCGTGACCATTGATTTCGATAGCCTTGAGGATAATTGCGTAACTATCAGAGATAGGGATTCTTTAACTCAAGAGAGAATTCCAATAGATAAGATTCAAAGCGTAGTAGCAGAGAAAGTAGACATGAATAATTTGATTTAGGTATTTTATAACTCTAACTTTAGGTAGACATGATAGACTTTAAGAAGCATATTACCTTAGAACCAGGCAAGCGTAGTGGACAGCCTTGTATTCGAGGACTTAGGGTAACCGTTTATGACGTACTTAGTTATCTAGCATCAGGGATGGCTCACGATGAAATAATTTCTGATTTTCCTGAACTTAATAATGATGATATTCTTGCTTGCTTAGCTTACGCTGCTGAACGTGAGAATAAATTAACTATCTCTGCTTAATTCGAAATTAGTACCATTTATACTAATATAACTTTAAGGCATGATTTTAATTGATAACATGTTTTCTTATAAGTTGAAAAGTGTATTATCCGGTTTAGAAGAAACAAATCATGTCACCGATCTAGGACTTGAAAAATCATATGATTTGGATATATGGAAGTACGCAAAAGAAAATGATTGTAGCATATTAACCAAAGATTCAGATTTTATTGATTTACAAAACTTGAAAGGTTATCCACCCAAAATAATTATGCTTAAAAGTGGAAATGTTTCAATGAGTACTATAATTCAAATAATTGATTCTAAATCCCTTCAAATCAAGGACTTCTTAATAGATGATAAAAAAGGTGTACTGTTTTTATAGATACTATTAGTAAATATAATTCCTTACTTTTTCAGTTCAAATTCAGTTATATGAGATTTAGTAAGATATACCTCGGAATTGCCACAGCTTGTTTGATGTTAACAAGTTGTACATCCTACAAAGCAATCAATTATCCATTCCCTGATCCAGTCGACACACAATCTAGAGACATTGCGCTACAAGAGAAAAAGACATATACAACAACCTATGGAGTAAGTGCGGACAATGAGTTTGATGGTGCAAGGCTTAATGGATTTGAAGCGGTAAATGATTCTGTATATAAGGCAACGATTTCCCCAGAAAATATTCCTATTAATATTAGTTCCTATTTTTCCCTACGTATATGGGCAGAGGCGGATAAAGATATTGAGTTGCAATTGCATTATACAGAGCATGATCATAGATACTGGCCGAAGCTCAGTAAAGATCGAGAGACATGGGTGCGCATTGACAGCTCAGCTTTTGATACCCTTAAGGCGCCTAATATAGCAACGCTCAAACTTCATCTTACACCTGATAAGTTGTATGTATCAGGGCAAGAGCTTTTGACATCAGGAGATGTAGAAGCATGGAATCAAAAAATTTCTTCTAACCCAAATGTAAATAAATCCACAGCTGGAAAAAGTAAGCTTGGTAGAGATATCCCCTTTCTCGATATCTGCCAAGGCATACCTAAAGGTAAAGATGCGATTGTAATCATTGGCAGGCAGCACCCCCCTGAAGTTACGGGTCATTATGCCATGGAATCTTTTGTGGAAGAAATAATGGAAGATAATTTTCTGAGTAATAAATTCAGACAGAAGTTTAGAATACTGGTCTATCCTCTAATGAATCCTGATGGCGTTGATCTAGGTCACTGGCGGCATAATGCAGGCGGGATAGATCTTAATCGTGATTGGCAAGATTATCATCAAGAGGAGATAAAGAACGTAGCAAATCATATGGTAAAGACAGTTAAGAAAAATAGGAATAAGGTACTCTTTGGAATAGATTTTCACTCTACACAAAAGGATCTTTATTATACATTACCTGCAGATTATAACCCTTCGGTAAAAGGGCTTAAAGATCTTTGGCTGCAAGGGATTGATGAAAGTTTCCCAGACTACACTCCAGACGATCGACCCGGTGCATTAAACAATCCTATTTCTAAAGGATGGTTTTATGTCCAACTAGATGCTGAGGCTATCACTTACGAGATTGGGGATGAAACGCCAAGAGATTTTATACGCGAAAAGGGGAGAGTTGCGGCACGTGAATTAATGCAATTATTAGTGCTAAGATAACAGTATTATGCAACTAGGATTTGTTTCTGCCATATTACCTGAGCAATCACTCGAAGAAGTATTCTCTATAGCGGGGAAGATAGGATACGACTGTGTAGAAGTGATGTGTTGGCCAAAAGGTAAAGCCACTAGAAGATATGCTGGGGTAACACACATAGATGTGAGTGCACTCAATAAAAGTGAAATAGAGAAAATCAATGAGCTCCAAAAGAAATATGGAGTTAGCATAAGTGGCCTAGGGTATTATCCTAATCCGCTAGCGTCAGATGCTGAAGAAAGAAAAATATATATCGACCATATAAAGAAAGTAATTAAAGCAGCAGCAATGCTCAAGATAGGGGTAGTGAATACATTTATTGGAAGAGATCATACTAAATCCGTTAATGATAATTGGCCTGTATTTTTAAAGGTATGGTCCAAAATTATTAAATATGCTGAGTCCCAAAAAGTAAAGATAGGTATAGAGAATTGTCCAATGATCTTCACTTATGATGAGTGGCCAGGAGGTAATAATCTTGGTACGACTCCAGAAATTTGGGATAGAATGTATAAAGCAATTCCAAGTAGATACTTTGGACTTAATTACGATCCTTCGCATATGGTTTGGCAACAGATGGATTACCTCGCGCCAATGAGGGATTATGCCAAAAAACTTTTTCATATTCATGCAAAGGATGTGAGAGTAGATCAACACCTACTTGATAGAAAAGGAATCATGGCTCCTCCTAATGAATGGCATAGCCCTAAGTTGCCTGGATTGGGTGACATTGATTGGGGGAAATTCTTTTCTGTATTATCTAGTGCAGGTTATGATGGCCCTATTTGCGTAGAGGTAGAAGACAGAGCATACGAAGGGAGTAAGAAAAAAAGAATTGCAGCATTACGCCAATCATACTTATATCTGAGACAGTTTATTTCTTGATGCTAAACTAGGTGCTTTTGTCACATGGTATAGGGATTTTAATCTACCCAAAAGGATGGCTTTTGGGTAGTACTGTTAGGCAAGGTTTCACAATCACAACAATCATCACAAATGCCGGTGTTAGATATTACAGTTCTGGGACAGACACGCCTTTTTTGATTAATCGCAGATCCATCAATAAATACCCTTAAGGTATCTTGTTCTGTAGCATAGAAGTACCCAAAGACCGATCCTTCCGTATTTTTTGCTGTTTCAAAATTAGTAATCAGTTTACCTGGTGGTGGCTCATAGAAAGTACCAGAGTTGATAGATAATTCCCTAATATCAGACCAATATTTAAGGGCTCCTTCATCTAGTGATTCTTGTACAAAAGTCACGTATTGTCCTTCAACAATTGAGCTTGACACTATCTGTTCTAGGACAGGGAAGTTTTGCAAGGAAGAGGTACCTATTGATTTAGCACTTACTAAGGATATTTGATCAAAGCTTACTTCCCTTGTTGAGTAACATACTTTGGCGCTATTGTCAGTTTGTTTGTAAGTTCGGGTGAATTCCCATTTGAGATTTGTAGGTTCTGCATTCTGAGTGGACCTTATTTCCGTACTCATTAAATACTCTATCCAGATTTGTATTTCTTTTTTCTCTCTAAATGTTATGATTTCTTTTTCGAATAAGTTGAAGTCTACTTTTTTCATTTTTGGTACAGGCATCATCTTAGCCGGCTTTGACTTAAAGCTTTTGCCGTTAAACAAATCAACTTCTACAAAATATTCTCCTCCAGTCTCAATTTCAAAATCAGAGTCGTGATAAATTTCTAGACTGTAAATACCAACGCCGGATACGGGTATTTCTAATTGCTGTCCTTTGCTATTCAAGACTCTTACCTTTTGTGCTCTTACATACACAATATCTTCAAATGAAAAATCGAATAAGTTCTGTATCCTTACCTCTACAACTGAGGGATTCCCTTTAACTATTTTCCCGCTGATTACCACCGAGTTTTGAAAGTCTTTGGGTACGTTAAACTCTATTACTTCCAAGCATGAGTTAAATAGTAATAGGCAACATAACAAAAGAATAGTTAGTGAAAAATATTTCATTAATACCTTAGGATTATTGTTTAATAATATAGAGCCATAATTCTGCTATGATATTCTTTAGGCCTCTTTTTTCAATACATACAACGACCCAAGGAGTATTTGCGTGACGATCATTGAAGAGATTGGATTAATAAAGTTTAAATTAGAGATTTAGTTGTTTAAAATAGAAAGATAAACTTATGAGTAAAGTAGCTGAACTTGCCAAGATGATTGATCATTCCTTACTGCATCCCACCTTGTCGGATGAAGATTTAAAAAAAGGTTGTGAACTTGCCAAAGCTTATGATGTAGCATCGGTTTGCATCAAGCCTTATGCGGTAAAGCAAGCTGTAGAATTGCTTCAAGGATCAGACGTACTGGTAGGAACAGTAATAGGATTTCCTCAGGGTAATAGTAGTATAAACATTAAGGTAGCCGAGACAAACCAAGCTTGTATAGATGGAGCTGTAGAAATTGATATGGTGGTAAATATTGGTAAAGTCATCAGTGAAGATTGGGACTATATTGATCGAGAGATCGGTGCTATTAATGATAATTGCACATCGCATGGAGCAATATTAAAAGTGATCTTCGAAAACGATTTTTTATCTGAGGACAAGCATAAGATCAAACTTTGTGAGATCTGTAGTAAGCACAAAGTAGGTTTTGTAAAAACCTCAACTGGTTATGGAATGGTAAAAGGCGCTGACGGAAAGTATGGGTATCAAGGAGCAACTGAGCATGATCTGATTCTAATGAGAAAACACTCTGATGAAGATGTGCAAGTAAAAGCAGCAGGCGGTGTGCGTACGGTAGATGATATGCTAAAGGTGAAGGCACTTGGTGTGACACGGATAGGAGCTTCAGCAACTAAGGCTATGCTAGATGCCGCTGCAGAGAAATTTGGAGAACCACAAAACTCTTACAGTACAGAAAATAATAGATCTGGGTATTGATATCTATAATTCATACGATTAAATAAGTGATTAAGTTCTGCCCATATTGTTCAAAGCTTCATAAAGCAATAGAAAACCAGAACTATTGCTCTCAGGTTGGAGATGCTATTACTGATGTAAGTACTAATGCGTACTATTTTAAAACTAATAATCTTTACTCTGGTGAACACGTCTCAAGGTTATCCATTAGAACAATCTCAGACGGATATCAATATCATGAGGTTAATAAAAAGAACATTGTGCTCAATAAAGAAAACTATTTAATAATAAGAGAAGGTGAAGAGTTTAACTCAGCTATATCTACAAATAAAGAAGTAGAAGGCATTTTAGTCGCCTTCGAAAGAGATGATGTTTTAGATTATTTTAATTCTTACACCAAGAGTAACAGACAGCTATTAGATGACCCTTTCGAAAAGGAAAGGGTTGAAGTCCCACTAGAATCTCAATCTGTTCCAATACGCAATGAGCTCAAATCACTTATGACTCAGCTGCAACATGGGATATTAAATAATATGCAATATCAAATTTACTATGATGAATTATTTATGCAGATTTTGCAAAACGTATTAAGGGATCAAGATGAACTTAAGGTAATAGTCAAAAGTATTGATTCAAAAAAGTCCAGTACTAATGAAGAAGTCTTTAGACGATTAAGGAATGCAAAAGATTATATAGATGCTAATCTTAGCCAAAACTTAAGTATTAAGAAAATAAGCAAAGTAGCGACTATGTCACCCTATCACTTTGTGAGGAGTTTTAGGAAAGTATACAGAAAATCACCGCATCAATATATTAGTATGCAGAGGATTTTGTTTGCAAAATTTTTGTTGCGTGATTCAGATGAAATTATTGACTTAGTTTGTAAAAAAGTTGGATTTCTCAATAGTAGTTCATTCATTAGATTATTCAAAAGTCATGTAGGGTGTACTCCTAATAGTTATCGAACCTCGAGAGTTTAGTTTGTCCAAACAAATAAAAAGCAAGATTCGCATACTCAATAATTCATGTTGTATTCCGAATAACTAATATATCCTACACCGTAGCCTTCCCTAAATATTATGCAAGGCATAACGATTATTACTATCATAAATTAATTATTATATTGGAGTAGTTGCGCAAATCGCTGTGCTTAATGAGCTATACAAATAGCACCCATATCTAATAATTATCTAAAATTTATTCTATGAAAAAATTATTACTACTACTGCTAATGTTTATGGTGGTTGCCACTACTGGAGTGTTAGCGCAAAGAACCGTTACTGGAACCATCCAGGATAATTCGGGAGAATCTCTGATAGGGGTCAACATTATAGAACAAGGAACTACAAATGGGACCATAACAGATATTGACGGAAACTTCTCGATGAGTGTTGCTGGCGATAATTCAGTTCTAGAGTTCAGTTATACTGGTATGGATAATCAATTGGTAACTGTTGGAACCAATAGTTTTTTTGATATCACGTTAAGAGAAGATTCTCAACTGCTAGAAGAGGTCGTCGTAACAGCACTTGGATTCACTCAAAAAAAGGATGAGACAGGTTCTACCTCAGTATCTGTAGATCCCGAGAACATTCAACGGTCCGGAGAAGTAAACCTTCTAAACTCACTTGGTGCGAAAGCATCTAATGTACAGATCAATAGATCTAATGGTGATCCAGGAGCTGGATCGACTATCAAGATTAGAGGAGCTAATACTATCACAGGATCTTCCTCTCCACTCATTATCCTTGATGGTATTCCTATAAGTAACTCCACTAACTATACTAGTGGCGGAAGAGGAGGTGGAAGATTTGGTGGGGTTTCACAGCAGTCAAGACTAAATGATATCAATGCAAATGACATTGAAAATGTACAAATATTAAAAGGAGCATCTGCGGCAGCCTTATGGGGATCAAGAGCAGCAAATGGCGTGATTGTAATCACTACAAAAAGTGGAAAAGCGGGAAAGCCTAAAATAAGCTATAAGGCTACCATGTCAATAGATGAAGTAAACAAAAGATATCCACTACAAACAACATGGGGGCAAGGTAGAGGTGGATCCTTTGGTGCTACAAGGGCAGAATCATGGGGTGATTATATCCCTGATAGAGCTGGAGGAGCTGACGGTGTAGATCAATCAGGCCAGTACTTTGAAGCAGAAAATGGTACGAAATACTACCCTATAGACAGTAAAAATTCTAGAGATGTATTCACCGATTCTAACTGGGATGCTGCTTTCCAAACAGGAGGATTTTTCCAACATGATCTGTCAATGAGTGGCGGAAATGATAAGTCGAACTATTTTTTTAGTCTAGGAAGGTTAGACCAAGAAGGGGTTATAAGAAATTCAGATTATGATAGAACCAATCTCAGGTTAAACAACAAGTACTTCTTTACTGATTGGCTAAATATCTCATCGAAAGCAAGTTATTCCAATATTAATTCTAATAGGATACAGCAAAGTTCTAATACGGCGGGGCTTTTATTAGGATTGCTGAGGACTCCACCAGATTTTGATACTAGAGATTATAGAGGTACCTATTTTGCTAGTGCAGGTGTGCCGACATTTAATCGTCACAGGTCTTACAGAAGATATTTAGGTAACAATGCAAATCCTATTTATAATAATCCACTTTGGACAATCTATGAACAAGAATCATCAACTGCAGTAGACAGATATATATTCGCACCAGAAATTAATATTCTGCCGACAGATAATATAGCTGTGACGCTTAGAGGAGGAATTGATACCTACAATGATAAGAGATTATACTACTTCCCTATAGGATCTGCAGGAGGTGGATCAATAGGGTCACTTGGAGAAGATTTGATTAGGAATCAGGAAGTCAATTTTGACGCCATGGTGAGAGGAAGTTTTAAACTTGCTTCTTCAGTTGGATTACAAGCTACCCTTGGGTGGAATTTTAATGATAGACGATACAGAAGAAATTCTCAAGAAATCACAGGTTTTCAAGTCAATACTAGTAAACAAACTTATGACCTAAACTCAGCTGCAGAATCTTCATCTGTTGGGCGATATCTTTCTAACAGACGAACAAATAGAGGATACGGAACATTCAGCTTTGATATATTAGATCAGCTTTTTGTAAACGTTGGAGGAGCGCTAGAAGCTTCCTCTACTGCTAATAAGACGTTCTTTTACCCTTCAGCAGATGTGGCATGGCAGTTTACACAGCTGGATGGGATTAGTAATGATAGTCCATTGTCTTTTGGTAAACTTAGAGCATCATTTGGTCAAGTAGGAATTGCTCCTCCAGTACATGTTGCGCAGACACTAGCAGAAGGAGGATTCTCTTACAGCACTTACAGTGATCCATTAGATATAGGATTGTTTGGAGGAGGTTTTAGATTAGATGATGATAGAGGTAATCCAGATTTACAACCAGAGATCAAGACAGAGTGGGAGATCGGGACTGACTTGAGATTTTTTAATGACCGGTTGTCTGTAGGTATGACTTACTATCAGAATAAAATAGATGGAATCATAATTCCTGCTCAACTAACTCCTTCTTTTGGATATGATACTCAGAGATTAAACTCCGCAGATATGGAGAATAAAGGATTTGAAACAGATATAGACTACTCTATATTAAGAAGTGGTGGATGGGATATCGGATTATATGCTAACTGGGCAACAAACGATAATCTAGTTACAAATCTCGCAGGTACACAGTCTATAGATCTATCAGGAGGTTCTGTAAGCTCAAGGGCGATTGAAGGTTTCCCTATAGGTGTATTATATGGTACTGGATCTCAGACTAATGCTGATGGTTCATTCATTTTAGATGATAACGGTTTTCCTCAATTGACGCTAAGTCCAGAAGTACTTGGAGATCCTACTCCCGATTGGAGAGGTGGTTTAGGGATAAGAGCAGCTTATGGCAGTTTTGCTTTTAATGCCTTAGTTGAGCATTCCTCTGGAGGGGCATTTATGCCTCGTACCTTACACGTACTTAATCGTTTTGGTACAACTGAGGAAACGGCTAATAGAGAAACCCTAACTCAAGATCTAGTTAATTATGCCGGTAATACTATTGCTGCAGGGACTGTAGTAAGAGGTAACATAAAAGACTTTGGAGCAGGTCCAGTGTTATTGGATGAATCATGGTACAGAACAGGTATTGGAGGAGGGTTTGGAGATGCGCAGGCCTATAATTTTTCTCTTTATGATGCGACCTTCACAAGATTTAGAGAGTTGTCTTTAAGCTATACATTGAAAAATGATTGGTTACAGAATACGGCAAAGTTAGGATCTGTAGATGTTTCATTTGCAGGGAGAAATCTTGTGTTGTGGGATAATATCCCAGGAGTAGACCCTGAGATCAATCAGACAGGAGTAGGTAATGGTGCAGGACTAGATTATTTTACTAATCCGAGTACAAGATCATTTGTGTTTACCGTCACAGTAAATTATTAATAAAGACAATGTTTAAAATAAATATCATGAAAAATATATTTAAAGGACTAATTCTTTTCGCGGCGTTCTTTTTAGTCTCTTGCGAAAGTTTAGTAGAAGGAATTAATGACGACCCTAACGGGCTAGTAATAGAGGAAGTAGATGCAAATTTATTTCTAACAGGTGCTCAATTAGCAAATGCCCTTGCACAATCAGGTCATGCTAATAGAATGGCAGGGATGTGGAGTGGACAGTTGATTGGATATGCATCAGTGTATGGCAATGCTTATGGTTATAATATTTCTACAGCTGAGGCTAACTCTACCTGGAATAGAATATATATAAGTATCATTCCACAGGTAAGGCATATTTTAAGTATTTCTGATGCTGATCCCTTACTTAGAGGAATAAGTAAAGTTATGGAGGCGCATGCAATAGGTACAGCAGCATCATTATTTGGAGATGTTCCCTATTCACAAGTAAATCAGGAAGGGGTAGATGATCCTATTTTTGATGGTCAAATATCTGTATTAGATGCAGCTATTAGTTTGTTAGATGAAGGATTAAGTGACCTTAACTCAACTCCGGGAAGAAGTCTATCGCAAGATATATATTTCAATGGGGACTCTGGTAAGTGGATAGAAGCAGCTAATACCTTGAAGGCAAGATACTTTATGTATAAAAAAGATTATGCTTCTGCATATACCGCAGCTTTGGATGGTATTTCTGGTTCTGCTGGTACCATGAGTTTTAAACCTCTTGGTACAGAGACTGGTAATCAAAATCTATTTTTTGAGATACTTGATGGATCTAGAGCAGGAGATATAGGATCAAGCGGTAGTTACCTTTCTCAAATATTGACAGATAGCCTGGCAGTTTATAGAGGTAATGCAAAAACGGATGAGACTGCGAGAGCAGCATATTATACCATTGATGAATCTACCTCTACTAATAACATGGGAATTATTGCAGCAGGAGAACCTCATCAGATGGTTAGCTTCGAGGAAAATCATTTAATTCTTGCAGAGGCAGGAGCGAGATCTTCGGGTTTTGACACTGGTCTTACCCACTTAAATGAATTCAGAGCGTGGTTAAATAGTGGCGGAAGGTTAAATGAAAATTTCTCCGGAATGACATATTTATATGATGCTTATGAAGCAGTAGACTTTGACGCAAGTGGTATGGAAAACTTAGATGGTATAGATGCAACTAGAGCTTTACTTAGAGAGATAGTAGAGGAAAGATATGTATCTGGATTTGGACAGTTGATGCCTTTTGATGATGCCAGACGATTGCGAAAATCTGATAGCGACATTGTGGTTCCTTTCCCACTAAATACGGCGACGGCGCCATCACATCCTGAGCGATATCCATATGCTGATAACGAGCTAAATGCAAATTCAAATGCTCCAGGGGAAGATCCAGGAATATTTTCTAAAACACCAGTGAATCAGTAAAGAGATTATTTGATAGTTTTTTCATATAATTGGGGGTGGCCGCTAAAGCTGCCCCTTTTTTTAATTTTATTCATATGAATATTCGTAAGGCTATCTTTTCTTTTCTATTATTTTTTGGTTTTGTCTTATTGCATGCGCAAGAAGAGACACCCAATAAAATCCTATTCGTAGGAAATAGTTATACCTACTTTTGGAATCTTCCTCATACGGTTGACTTGCTAGCTGAGTCAGAAGATATAGATATTACGACTAAACAATCTACTGCAGGTGGTGCTAATTGGGCACATCACTGGAAAGGTGAAAGAAACTTAAAAACAAAAGAAATAATAGCAGAGGGAGATTTTGATATTGTTGTTATTCAAAATCATAGTATGAGTACGATAGATCGTCCTGATAGCCTGATGTATTATGGTGAATTACTAAATGAACATATTCGTAAAAGTGGTGCACAGACATATTTATACATGACATGGGCTAGAGAGTGGAATCCATACATGATGGAACCGATTAAAGAAAAGTACACTCAATTAGCCGAAAAAATAAATGCACGAATAGTTCCAGTAGGACTCGCGTGGCAGAGAGCGAGAGAGTTGAGACCAGACTTCCCACTCTATTTTCCCGATGGGAGTCACCAGTCTGCTTTAGGTACATATCTGTCTGCTTGTGTATTCTATGGAATCCTTACAGGCAAAAGTCCTGTTGGATTAACGAGTAGGTTAATCTCTGAAGATAAGTATGGCGAAAAAATTTATATCCAATTGCAAACAGCTGAAGACGCACTCTTTTGTCAGAAAGTCGCTGAAGAAATTATCAATGAGTATATAGATTGATGAATGGGTAGTACATCCTCCAATACTCGTAACAACATAGGATTAGTCCTTGGTCCAATATTATTTCTGACCATAATATTATTTTTTAGGCCTAGTGATTTAAGTAGGGAAGGTGTAGCAATATTGGCAGCTACAGTATGGATAGCAACATGGTGGATTACCGAGGCTATCCCAATTGCTGTGACATCACTATTACCCGTTGTTTTATTTCCTTTGACTGGTGGGCTTGGCCTGTCAACTACTACGGCATCGTATGGACATAAGTATGTCTTTCTCTACATAGGAGGCTTTATTTTAGCTTTAGCCATCCAACGGTGGGATTTGCATAGACGGATAGCACTTACTATTATTAGTTTAATTGGAACCAATGTAAAAAGTATAATTCTTGGATTCATGTTGGCTACCGCATTTTTATCTATGTGGATATCTAATACAGCGACGGCAGTTATGATGTTGCCGATTGCGATGGCCATAGTTGCACAGCTCAAGGATAACCCAGATACAATAGAAGATGAAAATATAATCTTTGGCAAAGCACTGATGCTAGGGGTCGCATATAGCGCTTCGATTGGAGGTATGGGTACTTTGATTGGTACTCCTCCTAATCTAGTCCTTGCAGGTATAGTTCAAGAAATCTACGGTATTGAAATTTCATTTTCGCAGTGGATGATATTTGGCTTCCCTATTTCTGTCCTATTACTTTTTATTTGTTGGAAGTATTTGACTTCATTAGCATTTACTTTTAAGCAAAAGTCTTTCCCCGGAGGACAACAGGAGATTAAGCGTTTATTAAATAAGTTAGGGAATATCTCCTATGAGGAAATCATTGTTTTAATCATATTTTGCGCTACTGCGATTGCGTGGATTACAAGGTCTTTTTTGTTAAAGAAATTTGTGCCTGGAATAGATGATACTATTATCGCAATCATTGCTGGGTTATGTGTTTTTATTATTCCTGCGTCTAAAGAAAAGAATAGAAAAATATTAACCTGGGAAGAAGCTGTCAAATTACCATGGGGCATACTACTTTTATTTGGAGGAGGTCTTGCTATTGCAGAAGGATTTAAAGCAAGTGGACTAGCAGTTTGGATTGGTTCTCAGCTTACCTTACTCGAAGGGGTGTCTTTGCTCATGTTGCTGTTTGTATTGATAGCGGCAGTAAATTTTCTTACAGAAATCACATCTAATCTAGCGACTACAGCAATGCTACTACCGATACTTGCTCCGCTTGCATTGACAATTGATGTACATCCTTATATCTTGATGGTCGGCGCTACAGTGGCTGCTTCTTGTGCCTTCATGCTGCCAGTAGCTACGCCTCCTAATGCTGTTGTGTTTGGGTCGGGTTATCTTAGGATACCTGATATGGCAAAGGCAGGTATCTGGATGAATATAATCTCTATAATTCTATTGGCATTGATTACCTATTTTTTCTTACCAATAATTTGGGACTTCGATCCAGGACGGTATCCGCAGGATTGGATTCAGGAATAATCTAAGCAAATTTGCCTACTAGCTGCTAAATCTATAGATGCACACTATTAATTAAGACATACAAATGAGCTAGTGTATATCTTAGAATAGTAAATTATTAAACAATACACCTTATTAATATGGAATACTTAATGCCTACAGCATTTCTGGGGGTTGCCTTTTTCTTGGGAGCTTTCATTACTAATTATTTTAAATCAAAAAAAATCAACGCTCTTATTCTAGAGGCGCAAGAAACACAAACTAGATTCTATGCATTGCAAAACTCTAGTAAGAAACAATTGGCTGAACAAGCAACAACCATCAATAAACTGCGTAAGGGGAAATCTGCTCTTGCTAAAGAGCTAACACTAGTCGACGAATCATCAACTGTTGACCATCATGGAGTGCAAGATTTAAAAGACAAGAATCTATCCCTAAAAAAGGAATTGAAAAATCTAGCTGCAAAGAACAAAGAATTGAAAGTCGAAAAAGCAGTAATAAAAGTCGACAAGAAATATCCCATGCAATTGTATGGAATGAACGATGAGCAATCTAACCAAGTCGAAAGTGAAGAAGTGAAGATTTTAAATAAAAAACCAAAACTAAAAAAGTCAAAACTCAGAAAACTCAAGTCCAAAATAATACTCAGCGATGATGATGGAGCTGAAAACAAGAAAGAGCTTCCTAAAAAATCGACTGTCGAAAAATCTAAGAAGCCAAAAAAGAAATCAAAATCAAAAAAGAGAAAATCAAAGAAAGTATTAGCTTTAGTTAGTGTAGGGAAAAAGAACAAGAAGAAAAAATCAAAAAAGAAGAACAAAAAGAATAAGAAAAAATAAACTAAGATGGAAAGTAGGTCATTATATGTATTGGCGATTATAATACTCATCTCCTGTCAAAAGAAAACAGTAATAAATGACCAACCTGAATTTGACTCACGAAGTATTGAATCGCCATCTAAAACATCAATAGAACAAAATCGACCAAATGTTTTATGGATTGTTGCGGAGGATCTCAGTGAGTATCTTCCATCGTTTGGAGATAGTACTATCGTTACTCCTAACCTCTCAAGATTAGCAGCAGAGGGTATTTGCTATGATAAATTTTTCTCTCCAGCCGCTGTGTGTGCACCAGCTAGATCAGCTATTGCTACAGGTATGTACCCGACATCAATCGGTACCAATCATATGCGCACGGGGCCTTGGTATGCGGGCCCACAGTCTAAGGAGCACATAGCAAGATATGGTGAGGGTATGCCTCCCTCTATCCCTCCTCATGAGGCTGTACTTCCCCCAGAAGTAAAAATGATGAGCCAGTATCTCAGAATGAATGGCTACTTCTGTACAAATAATGCTAAGCAAGACTATCAGTTTGTTTGTCCAAAAACAGCTTGGGATCAAAATAATAGAAAAGCACATTGGCGAAATAGGAGTGAGGGACAGCCTTTCTTTTCAATCTTTAATCTAGAAGTGACCCATGAGTCTCGCATATGGTCTAAGGCAAAAGATTCATTATGGGTAGCTAATGATTTACCTGTCAGTATTCCTCCATACCTACCTGATACAGAGATCGGAAGAAAGGATTTTAGAAGAATGTATTCTAATATCAAAGAAATGGATCATCAAGTAGGAAAGATTATCGATCAACTCGAAGAAGATGGTTTGTTAGAGGAAACTATTATTGTCTGGTATTCTGATCATGGTGGCCCACTACCTAGGCAAAAGAGATTGTTATATGATTCAGGGATCAAGGTTCCGATGATCATAAGATTTCCAGATAAGCGTGGAGCGGGTACTAGAAATGATGAATTAGTTAGCTTCATAGATCTAGCTCCTACAGTGATGTCATTGGCTGGTATGAGCCCGCCGAGTTATATGGATGGGAAGGCTTTTCTAGGTCGGTATAAAAGAACGATTCCTGCAAAATATGTGCATGGAGCAGCGGATAGATTTGACGAGTCTTATGATACTAATAGGGCGGTGAGAGATAAGCGATTTAAATACATAAAATATTTTGAGCCTGAGTTGCCTATGTTTTTGCACGTCTCTTATCGTGATCAGCAACCGATTATGCAAGAGCTATACAGATTGCGGGATCAGGGTATTATGACGGAAGCACAGGCCTTATGGTTTAGAGAGGTAAAACCTGAGGAAGAATTATTTGATACAACTACCGACCCTCATGAGATTAAAAATTTGGCAGAAGATCCTAAGTATAAGACTAAGTTGATAGAGCTTCGTAAAGAGTGTGAGCGCTGGATTGCAGCGACTAATGATAAGTGTATAGGTCCGGAGTCTGCATTATTAGCAGAGTATTGGCCAGATGGAAAGCAACCTAAAACCGATATTCCAACTGTAAAATTCGCAGATGGATTACTCACCATAGATTGTAAAACAGAAGGTGCCAATCTCGCTTACAAAGTAGGAGATAACGAATCGTGGCATATTTATACGAATGAAGTAATTCTTGATCCAGATGCTGATATAAAAGTTATAGCACACAGGATAGGATTTGAGCCCAGTGCTGAGATTACAGTAAATCGTACTCTAGATTAGAGTTGAAATTTTTTCAATTGAAATATTTTAGATTACTTTCTATTTTTTTATTTTCTATGATTGCTGCCTGTAGTCAAGATAATTTACAGCAACAAGGAATAGCGTCTTCCAATATACTTGCGAAAGTCGTCAATGTAGAATGCAAAGGACAACCTAACAATTATACATTCAGCGTAACTATAGAAAGTGAAGAAACAGGTTGTGAGCAATATGCGGACTGGTGGGAGGTGATAACGGCAGATAGTATATTGATCTATAGAAGGATATTGTCGCATAGCCATGTTGACGAGCAACCGTTTACCAGGAGTGGAGGGGTTATTGATGTAGGAGCGGACGACTTTATATACGTACGTGCTCATATGAATCAAGCAGGGTATGGAGACATTGTTTTTAGCGGTACACCTAGGGCAGAATTAGTGTCTGATACTCTACCAGCAAATTTTGCTGCAAGCTTAGCATTGCAAAATCCATTACCAGATGGCTGTGACTTTTAAATGAATATATCGAATAGTAATACGCCTGCAAGCCCTATCACGGATACTATAGTTTCCATGACTGTCCACGTCTTGAAAGTATCAATTATTGATAGCCCAAAGTATTCTTTAAACATCCAAAATCCGGTATCATTAACTTGAGAGCAAGTAAGGCTTCCAGCCCCAGTGGCTATGACAAGTAGCTCGGGACTTACGGATGTACTACCCAGTAGAGGAGTGACAATGCCTGCTGCTGTCAGAGCAGCTACAGTTGCTGATCCCAAGGAGATCCTCAAAGCTGCCGCAACTAGCCATGCAAGTACTAAAGGATTGATATCTACTCCATCCAGACTTGAGATTATAAACTGACTTAAGCCACTATCTACCAGCACTTGCTTCAGCGCTCCGCCAGCACCTATGATAAGTAGTATCATGGCGATACCTTTTGTCGAGTCACTAATCATATTTGCCAGCTCTTTCATCTTTCTTCCTTGGTTTAACCCTAGAGTAAATATCGATAACAACAAAGCAATTAAAAGTGCAATGACTGGATCGCCAATAAAACTTATAAACTTATAGAAGGCAGTTCCTTCTGGTAAGGTCAACTTCACAATAGCAGCAATAGACATTAAGATAACAGGGGCAAGGGCAGTGAAAAGGCTAATGCCAAAGTCTGGTTTTGGTCCTGTTTCGTTATCTATATTCTTAAAAAGGCCTTCAGGCATTTTTGCTTTTATCTTTCCAAGGGTTTTAGAGTATATAGGACCTGCTATAATTACAGTTGGGACTGCAAGTATAAGACCATACAAAAATACGAGACTCAAATCTGCTTCATAGATTACTGAGATAGCAGTAGGCGCAGGATGAGGCGGCAAGAAACCATGAGTCACTGAAAGTGCTGCACACATGGGAATAGCCAAATACATGAGCGGTTGTTTTGTAGTGCGACCAAGACTAAAGATTAAAGGAATCAACATCACAAATCCCACTGAATAAAAAAGTGGAATACCTATTATGAAACCAGTCAGTACTAAAGCCCAATGCATGTTTTTAGGACTAAATGCTCCGATTAATTTATCTGCTATTTGTCTAGCTGCTCCACTCTGAGCAATTATTTCTCCTAGCATGGCACCAAAACCAAGTACTAAAGCAAGATAGCCAAGTGTACTTCCTATCCCTTTTTGTACAGTCTGCATTACTAACTCCAGGTCCATCCCTTGCGCTACTCCTATGCCTATAGCTACGATTACCAAGGCGATGAATGCAGGTATCTCAAATTTAATAATGAGAAATAATAAAACTAGAATTCCAATTAGAAGGATTAAAATGGGCATATGAGGCTAAGTTTTTCTTACGAAACTTAAACTACTAATTCTTAACTAGATTTTTGCCCCTCTAGGATTAAAAGATAGTGTAATAGGGGTTAATCGGTCTTGTAGATTTTAAAAGTTTTTCGCCGATCATGCTTTACAAAATACACATCCATGATATAGAGGCCTTCTCTAAATTCACTAATATCTATTTCTTGAAAATATTCATCTTGGTTTTTAAACCCTTCAAGCCGTTTTTTTAATCGTCCATCAGTATCATAAATACTTAGTATAAAAGTATTAGCAATCCTAGGGTCTCTAATAAATAATTTGAAATTACCAGTAGAAGGATTAGGAAACACTAATTCATCTTCCAATCCTTGATTATCAATACTAAACTCTAGTGTAAATAAATTATTAGTCTCTTGTAGTTCTAAAAATTTGAAATTAGGATCTATCAATATGGTTAGGTAATATTTATTACTACTACTATTAAGCGGTACATCTATATCAAAGGTTTCGAGTTTCGCTCCCTCTAAGGCACTAAAATTGATAGTGTCTTTCTTAATTATAAACCCTCGCTGATTAGGATCATCAGACAAGTATATAAATACGGGCACTTCAAAATCGTCTTGGACTCCTTTATTTATAAATTCATAGTCTACTGATAATTTTTCATCTGATCTGATTGTCGAAATATTAGTTTGAGTACTTACTTGAAAATCAGGGAAAAAATTACACTGATCTAAAACAAAATTATTCTCTGTTTCGTGTGCCAATCTGACCCTTGCTAGTTGTTCGTTAGAAAATTTATTAGAGCATCTAGGCGGAGCATAAGACATTAGGTTACTTACAAGAGGTTTATAAATATTGCCTCTTGGGTCTCGCTCGCCACCTATATATCTGCAAGAATTATCCACGACACCAGCTCGCCCTAGGTTAGGATCTGCAGGGGTGTCACAGAATCTATCTCCGGTAGTTCTGCAGTTGCTACCATCTACTAACTCTCTACCACCATTAAGGGCATGCGTATGCGGCAATCCATAAAAATGACCAAGCTCATGCGCAAGTGTCGATGCTCCAACTAAACACCCACCAGCTGTAGATACTATGGCGTACCTATCCTGCGGAGCCAATCCAGGGAAGTATGCATAGCCACATAAATCATTGCCTGCATTATCTTGGACTTGCCTTGCATAGTATACATTTACTGTATTAGCAACATGATTTCTCTGGTTAAGGATATCACCTTCGTTGTAGGAGAAAGTAGAACCACCCTCGATATATCTCGGTGACCCGCACGCAAAGAAAGTTATATCAGCTCCAGCAAAGTAGTTATTAAGCAATGTAATCTCGTTTAACACTACTTCGATATTTACTGCATTATTTACAATATGGAAGGTTACGGCAACTGAGTCATTTTCTAGGCTTTTCTCCGCAAGCTTCTTCTTGATAATATTTAATTTATTTTGATCTATTTCTTGATGATATTCATCAGGAGTGCCACAGGAAAACTGAGCAGGAAGATTATTCGCTATAATAAGAAATGCGATTAACAATATTGGGACTCTCATAGATTAGGATTGTATAGTTTTATAACGCACGATCAACTCCAAAAAATGGGTGGATTCATAGTTTTTTACAAAAATTGTCTTAGGTATAACAGCAATTAGAGTATAAACATCAGTGGTACGAGATTGTTAATCATATGAATCACAACTGCTGATATAAATCCATATTTAAGGCGTGAGTATCCGACAAATAATGCCATCATAAACTGTGGAAAAACCATAATTGGTGTGAAAATCCACTGATTACCAGTAGTCTCAAAATTGAAAAAATGTACGTAAGCAAAGTAAACAGCAACGGCATAGAATAGATGTGGAAAATATTTTTTAACTAAGAGTTTTAACCTCTTGATATCTGTTTCTTTGGTATAAAAAGTGTAGAGTAGTGTTGTTGCAATTGTTATAAACGCTATTGGTATAGTGATTCGCATAGGCGGGATCTGGCCATCATTAGTAGAAGGATATACACCATCTAATACAAGGAAAATAATCATACCTATCATGGTAAACATAAGCCAGATTAATCCTCTATGGTATTTTAGCGGTAGTCTAAACATAAGTTCTTCTAGAAATGGTTGAGTTATAACTGCAAGTAATAGAAGAGCCCATATATTCATATCCTGTAAGTCCTGCAGCTTATGTGGCATATCGTTTAAACCTATCAGAGCGGCAAAAGGAGAGAGGACTATGATGCCACAGATAAAAACAACATAATAAGTAGAAATTAGAGGAAAGAAATTATTTACATTGAGGCTCTCCTTAAAGATATCCTGCTTAGGATTTTTAAGAAAATTGTAAAAACATCTAAGTTCTTCTCCTATCGAGTCAACCATGGACTAATTTATTATATTAAATTTTTTTCGTAGATGAATTTATCATAAATTCCGAGCCTTATCAGTATGCAAGAAGTATCTCACCCTTATTTAGATGAATTAAACGAAACCCAGCGTAAAGCGGTTACAACACTAGACGGCCCTGTAATGGTTATTGCGGGTCCGGGCTCAGGTAAAACGAGAGTACTTACCTACAGAATAGCACACATCATTAACTCGGGTGTCGCTCCATGGCAAATCCTTGCGTTGACATTTACTAATAAGGCGGCTAAAGAGATGAAGGAGCGGATAGAGCGATTAATTGGCTCTGGTGCGAATAAGATCTGGGCAGGCACCTTCCACTCTTTATTTGCTAGAATCCTCAGAGTGGAGGCTCACCGCATAGGATACCCCAACGATTTTACGATCTATGATACAGATGATACTAAGAGTTTGATCAAAGAGATCATCAAAGCGATGGGTCTGGATACCAAGGCTTATAATCCTAATGCAGTAAAATCTAGGATCTCATCGGCTAAGAGTAACCTTATCACTCCTAAGGCATATGAGGCTAATGCGGACCTGATCAACTATGATAGGATGAATCGTAGACCAAAGATTTATCAGATATATGATAAGTATGTAAAGAAGTGCTTAAGGGCAGGGGCTATGGATTTCGATGATTTGCTGTTACAGATGTTTAAACTACTGTATCAAAATCCAGACAACATAAAAGCAAAATATCAAAGCCAGTTTCAGTACATACTAGTTGATGAGTTTCAGGATACTAATTTTCTCCAATATGAGATTATGAAGCAATTTGTAAAGTATGAAGGTAGTCAGGAGAATATCTGCATAGTGGGAGATGATGCACAATCTATTTATTCCTTTAGAGGAGCGACTATCGAAAACATTTTACAATTTGAAGCTGACTTTCTTAATGTAAATACTTTTAAGCTAGAGCAAAATTATCGATCCACGCATCACATAGTAGAAGCAGCCAATGGGATTATCGGATATAACAAACGACAGATAGAGAAAAAAATCTGGACAGACTATATAGGGGAGAACAAAATTAAGGTAATCAAAGCCCTTACTGATTCTGAAGAGGGTAAGCGGGTGGCAGACCTCATCATCGAGCAGAAAAACAGATACGGCCTGGAGAATAAGGAGATAGCAATCTTATATCGGACTAATGCACAATCTAGAGTATTTGAGGAACATCTACGGAGGCAAAATATTCAGTACAGGATATATGGAGGATTGTCATTCTATCAAAGAAAAGAGATAAAAGACCTCATTGCCTATCTTCGGCTTGTAGTAAATCCTAGAGATGACGAAGCGCTTAAGCGAATAGTTAATTATCCTAGAAGAGGAATTGGAAAATCTACAATTGATAAGTTGATCCAGTTTGCAGATGATAATGAGGTAAGCCTGTGGCAAGCGATACCTAATATTGAGTTGAGCAAGCGAGCACAAAATCTATTAGCAGAGTTTGCAGGGTTAATAGCCAGTTTCCGTAAGAAAAACCAAGGAGGAATAAATGCTTATGACATCGCACTTTTTGTAGCTAGGAAGTCTGGTATCATAGAGTTATTAAAATCAGACAATAGTATAGAGGGGCTTAATCGTGTAGAAAATCTAAATGCACTTTTAGATGGGATTAAAGAATTTGTAGAGGATGATGAACTGGTGGATGGTGAGAATCCATTAGAAAAATCTTTGTCTGTATACCTACAAAATATAGCCCTCATTACAGACATGGATGAGGATAAAGGTAATACTGATGTAGTCACACTAATGTCTGTTCATGCAGCTAAAGGGCTAGAGTACAGATCTGTATTTGTAGTCGGGATGGAAGAAAATTTATTTCCGTCATTTATGGCCTTATCGACTCCTAATCAGATAGACGAAGAGCGGAGGTTGTTTTATGTTGCAATTACTAGAGCAAAAGACTTGTTAGTGGTCACCTATGCTAACAGCAGATATCATTTTGGCCAGATGCGATTTAATGATCCTAGTAGATTTATCGAAGAGTTACCACCAGAGAATGTAGACTCTATTATACCCATCAAGGCGAAACCAGAATTTGGAGAGCCGCGGGTTTTAGGTGGTATTAAACCTCGACTCAAACAACGCAACGTCTTACCTAAGATCGATGTTTCAGGATTTATAGTTGCAGCCCCACATGAGATTAAGGAAGGCATGAAGGTTTTGCATATGAAATTTGGGGAAGGTAAAGTTGTAAGTATAGACGAAAGACAAGTAGCTTCTATTCACTTCTCTCAATTAGTTGATAATGCGGAGAAAAGAATAATGCTTCAGTATGCTAAATTGCAGATATTGGAGTAGTAATAACACGATCAATTATCCAATTAACTCACAAAACTCAACTTGTTAAAGAAACTGCTAAGGCGCTAGGCTTTGATGCTGTAGGTATTAGCAAGGCAGAGTTTTTAGAAGAGGAAGCACCGAAGTTAGAGCACTGGTTATCTCAAAATTATCATAGTACCATGTCTTATATGGCAGATCACTTTGATAAAAGATTAGATCCTACTAAGCTAGTACCTGGGGCAAAGTCTGTGATATCGCTAGTATTTAATTATTATACAGAAGACAGACAAGAAGATAGCGAAGCTCCTAAGATTGCTATGTACGCTTATGGTAAGGACTATCATAAGATAATCAAGAAACGGCTGAAACAGTTACTTGCCCGCCTTAGAGAGCAAATAGGCGATATTGAAGGTAGGTGCTTTGTAGATTCTGCACCGGTTATGGAGAGACAGTGGGCAGCTAGGTCTGGAATCGGGTGGCAAGGCAAAAACACCTTACTACTCAACCCCAAAAAGGGGTCATACTTTTTCTTAGCAGAGATAATATCTGATTTAGAGCTAGCGTATGACCATCCGATTAAAGATCACTGTGGTACCTGCACTAAGTGTATTGACGCTTGTCCTACTGATGCTATATCACCTGATGGATATTTGCTGGATAGTAGTAAATGTATTTCCTACTTGACAATAGAGCGCAAAGAGGAGCTTCCTAAAGCGCTAAAAAATGACATGTCCGATTGGATGTTTGGTTGCGATATTTGTCAAGAAGTTTGTCCCTGGAATCGATTTGCTATTCCACACAATGAGCCTAAGCTCAAGGCTAAACAAGAGCTGTTAAGTAAGCCCAAAAAAGAATGGCAAGAAATAACGGAGGAAGTATTTGATAAGCTTTTCGAAGGTTCAGCCGTTAAGCGAACAAAGTACAAAGGGCTGAAACGGAATATAGATTTCCTTAAATAAAAATGGGTAAATATTATGTACTGTATATAAGGGAGTCTGCGTGTAAAAAGGTGCAAGAATTTTTACAACTAGACTGCAAAAAAAAAGAGCAATACATTGCTGCATTGCTCTTTATAAATCTTTAGGATTTAATAATTACTGAATAATCAGCCTTTTGTTAAATCTCTCTGCACCCATCTCTACTGAGATGATGTATAATCCTTCTGCTAAGTTATTAGTCTCTACTCTTACTTTATTAAGACCTGAGTTTAAGGTGTGATCATTGCTTGAGATCACTGCTCCAGTGATAGAGTAAACTTTTACTTGAGCTGCTGTTTCCTTGTTGCTATCTACAAATACATTCACTGATTCATTGATAGATACTGGATTAGGATAGATACTTATTGGCGATACCTTGTTTGAATTTTTAACAGATATCACATCTGTGTACTCAAAGTTACCATTGTAATCCATCTGCTTCAGTCTGTAATAGTTGACCCCATTTACAGGACTATTATCTACGTATCTATAATTTTTGATACCTGTAGATCTAGTACTATTTACAAATCCTAACTCTGCAAATGTTTTTCCATCTGAACTTTTCTCTATCTGAAATCCTTCATTATCAACTTCAGATGCTGTTTGCCAATTTAGAACTACTTTACTTTTTTCTATATCAGCGTTAAAGAATACCATCTGTACAGGCATTGCAATAAACTCCATAAGATCAAAGCAACCTACTCCGTCATCATCAGCAGAATCATTATCAGCTCCATTTGCTTGGAAAAAATCATCTGCATTAACACAAATCTCCAAATCCAATGGATCATCAGTAAGGCATCTAAAATTTAATGAAACAAAACAACCGCTAACAGATGGTCCGCCTACGATTTCAACAGCACTAGGATCTCCAAATGTCAAGTTTACAGAAGCAGGATTGATATCATCACATTGCTTATCAAATCCATCAAGCGTGTAGTTGTACTTCCAAATAAAGGTATTTACCTCACCGACTTCACAAGTCCAAGTACTTAAATCCGGAGTTGCTAAGATTAATTCTCCATTTTGGCTCTGTGCAGTTCCCATAAAGAGGAGAAATAGGCCAAGAAAAAGAGAAATTTTGTGTAAATTTTTTCTCATAAAAGTGTGTTATTTACTCATTATTAATTGAAAACGAAATATAGCTATTCATAGTAATATAACTATGCATAGGTATATTTTATATTAGTGATTTAACTATTGCATTTTATATATAACATATAAAATATCTTAATGTAATTAATTTGATGATAGTTAGTAATCAAATAAATTACATGCTAAATTGATCTTTATTACATGTTAAAACAGTTGGTTAATCACCTTATGTACCCTACAGACGCATGAGAATCAAGAAATGACCATAGTTGATATGTGTAATTTTTGACATTTCGTCCATACTGTAGACCCATTAAAAATAGGCATTTGTAATATCAAATGCTAAATAGATGACATTTATAGTGTAAAATAGCTAACATTATCTTCTTGAAGACTTCTATCAAATATTTGCTTCTTTTTATCCCCTTACTTATTAGTCTTTTTCTAATATGGTACTTTAAGGATATAGTAACCTATGTCGTGATTGCTTGGGTGTTATCTATGGTAGGAGCACCTATTATGCGCTTTTGTCAAAAATTTTTACCCAACGGACTATCTGCCGTAGTCACATTGATGGCATTTACACTGGTATTGGTATTACTTGTTTGGTTGTTTTTGCCTCCGATTGTTCAGCAAGCAAGAAATCTAGCCGGAATTGACTATGAGAAGTTGACTGCAAGTTTAGAAGAACCTATGAATGATTGGAATAAGTGGTTGATAGCTAAGGGTTTTCTGCCAAAAGAAGAATCAGGGAATCTCATAGCAGCTATTAATAGTGAGGATAATAAATTGATCGAGGAGTTTGCGGTAATAAAGCTAGACTCGATTTACAAAGACTCCACACAAACCAATGTTAACCTTCTAATCAATATTAATAATCCTAAACCTGTAATTGACCTAGGGCTCGAAGAAAATGAAAAGCCAAAAGCATTTTTAGATAAAGTAAGGAACAATGTTTTTTCACTCTTAAATCCAGCTAAGATTCCAGAGCTTTTTGGATCTGTTTTTGGATTTATGAGTAATATTTTGATCACACTTTTATCTGTATACTTTATTGCCTTCTTCTTTCTTAAGGAGCAAGGTTTATTTGAATCTATATTAAGATCTATTATTTCTACTAAGTATGAAGATCAAGCTATCCATGCCTTAGAAGAATCCAGCGTTATGCTGGTAAGATACTTTGTAGGGGTGGCGCTGCAGATAACCATTATCACCATATTTGTTGCGACAGCCTTAAGCCTATTTGGAATAAAGAATGCTTTATTAATAGCCTTTTTTGCAGCTTTGATAAATGTTATCCCATACTTAGGACCGATCATAGGAGCAGTTTTTGGCATAATCATTACGATATCCTCTAATCTAGATAAAGGTGATCAGCTCACCCTTATAGCAGATAAAGCTGGGGAAGTATTAGTTGGATCTGGGGGGTTTTACACAGATACACTGCCTCAGATATTAATTGTTATCGGTGTTTTTGGAGTCATGCAATTATTGGATAATTTTTTTATTCAGCCCAACATCTTTTCAAAGAGTGTAAAGGCTCATCCATTAGAAATATTTGTAGTGGTACTTGCGGGAGCACAGATAGGTGGTATCACAGGTATGGTACTTGCCATCCCTGCTTATACTGTGTTGAGAGTTTTAGCTAGTATATTTCTTTCGGAGTTTAAAATCGTTCAGAGTATTACTAAAGATCTATCTGATCCAAATAAAAAACCTCAAGGACTGACTTAATCCTCAAGGTTTTTAATTTTTAGTAAAGTTGTAAATTAGACTATTGTCCGTCTTGTTTCTGGAATACTTTTTTAAGTAATTCAGTGGTTCTTTGGGATAGATCGGTGCGGATGCCCTTCTCTTTTTGTTCTACAAGACTAAATAATCCTTCTAGCGCTTTAGTAGTAATATGATCTCCTAAGTCGGGATTAATCTTATCTACAAATGGAATCTTGTTATAAGAGTTGACAGCATCTGCCCAATAACCAAGCGCATTATATTTATCAAGGGACTTATTAATCACTGGACTAAACTCTCCATAGAGTGCAGTGTTCGTATTTCTATTGAGATACTGCGTTGCTGCGTTTTGTTGACCCATGAGTATATTCATAGCGTCATCAAAGGACATGTTTTTTATAGCAGATAAAAATATCGGACCTGCACTTTTTGCTGCATCTTCAGCAGCTCTATTTATTTTTTTAACTATTTCTGTTTCTATATTTCTAAATCCTGGCACCTTCTGTAGTTTATCGGTTACCTTTCTAGCTTCAGCTGGTAATAGGATTTTGTAAGGGGAACCGAAGTAGCCATCCTCAGCAGATAAGAATTTTACAGCATCATCTACACCAAAATTTAGTGCTTCCTTAAGACCATTAGCAACATCTACATTGCTCAATGGGACACTCTGCATAAGCTTATCTAGTGCTGCAGGGTCGCAAGAAAAAAGGCATAAAGAGGTTAAGAGTAAGGTTAAATATTTTTTCATCGTGTTTGTTTTTATCTCTAATTAACGGGCCAAACACAATAAATAATTCCTCAATCGGTAACTAATTAGATTAGCATTCGAATTCTATAACGGCTTTATCTACTTCGCCTCCCAGTTGGGGACCTATTTTTGCCACCCTTACTTTGACTTTCTTAATACTAGGAAATTTAGATTTTAATTCTGCAGAAATGTTAAAAGCAATAGTTTCTAGAAGCTTATACTTCTTAACCATATGAGATTTCACGACATTATAAATTAGTTCATAATTAACCGTATCATTAATATCATCATCGGTACTGTCGAATGTATCCACATCTACAAAGGTATCTATGATAAATTGGTTGCCGACTATGCGCTCTTCTTCATAATATCCATGATAAGCGAAAAAATGCATGCCTTCTAAAGCTATTCTAGTCATATTCTGATATACTTAGATCAAAAGTAAATTATTGTTTCTATTAAGATTAAGGTTAATGATCTTGCTGCTATTAATATTTATTAAATGGATTCTTAAGGTCATTATTTGTTACTACAATTTATTACTATCTGTATAGCAACAACATTAGAATGATAAGTTTAATTATGGTTCTTATTTCATTGCTCACCATAAGACTATCTAGTCAGGTTGATACTATTAGAATTACAAATGGATCATTTGAGGATACCTAAAGGGTAGATGATTTTTAGTGACTTTACTATTAGGGGTTGGACTGATATACACAGAAATATCGCTGCCTAAATTATTCTACACCAGCGATATTAAAAATTTGGGGTTTAAAGGAGCGTTGTAGAAAAGCATGCCAGCTAGAGGAGTCTGCACCCATTGAAAATGTAAAATGGGAAGCGTATCAATTTGCCAGCAAGGCAAAAGAAAACTATAGTCACATTTCGTTAGACGCTCATTATTATCTTATTGATTATAAATCCTTGTACTATGGGCACATATTACTAGATGCTATGTCTGATCTCGTGCCATTTAAAAAGTAAATCTTCATGGTAAAGAATACATAATTATGAATAAAATATTTTTTATTAGTCTAAGTTTTTCTATTTTTTCTTAAGGCTTAGTTAATTTCAGTTAGATAACTTTACTTAGATATCTAAAACCCTTAATATGGAAGTTAGTTAATATCAACAATGCGTAATTTTTTAGTAATCATATTCACATTTTTGACTGTCTGTCTGTTTGGACAGTACGATACGATCAGGGTCAATAATAATTCATTCGAGGATAGGCCCAGAGCAGGAGAGTATTATACAGCATCCATCAAGTCTTGGTATGACTGCGGAGCAGTACAGTTCCCAAAAGAAACTGCTCCTGATATACACCCTATTGATTTTTGGGAAGTTAGACTGCCAGCTAGTGACGGCAAGACCTATCTAGGTATGGTAGTCAGAGACAATGAGTCTTGGGAGTCGGTATCTCAGCGACTTACTGCACCTATAGATCGAGGCATGTGCTATAAGTTTAGTGTTGATCTGGCTAGGTCAAATACATATTTGTCTGGCTCTAGAAGCAGAACGGATGATGTGAAGGTACAATATACAAGGCCAGCGGTACTTAAGGTGTGGGGTTCAAATGGATATTGTGGTAAAAGAGAATTGTTGGCTGAATCAGCTCCTGTCGAAAACTTTAACTGGGAAACCTATGATTTTGAGTTTAAAGCAAAAAATTCTCACTTGTTTATAACCTTCGAAGCATTTTATAAAACTCCTGTATTGTTGCCTTATAATGGTCATATCTTAATAGATGACATCTCTAATATAATAGAGGTCTCTTGTGATCCTGAGGAAGAAGTTATTGCTGCGGTAGAAACTCCCAAGCCAAAACCAAAGAAAAAGAAGGAACCTAAAAAAGAAATAGAAAAAGAAGAGCCAGCGGTAGCAGCAGTCGATGTCATAGCGCCTGAGCCTAAGGTAGAAAAGCCAAAGAATAAAAAGATAAACGGTCTGATGAAGAAAGACCTTACAACTGGACAAACTATAGAAATTAAAAACCTTTTGTTTCAGGCTAATAAAAGTTCTATCAATCGATCTTCATTTAAAGCGCTAGATGACTTATATGATTTCCTTACGGAGCACGATGATATTAAGATTGAGATAGGTGGTCATACTAATGGTAATAAAGGGATTACCAATGCCTTTTGTGATAAACTATCTTCCCAGAGAGCTAAAACTGTCGCTGACTTTTTAATAGAAAAAGGATTATCACCAGATAGGCTAGAATATAAGGGATATGGTAAGCGAAAACCTATTGCCTCCAATAAAACGAAAGCCGGAAGGAAAAAAAATCAACGGGTAGAAATCAAAATCTTGAGTCTAGGATAACTCCTTAATTGAGAATCCTAATGTTTTAAGATCCGACCAAAAATTAGCATAAGATTTAGATACTACCTCTGGTTTGTTAATTTGAATCGGGAATAATATGGCTAACGGAGCAAATGCCATAGCCATCCTATGATCTTTATAAGTTTCAAATATTGGAATTTGATCAGTGGCTGCTTTCCCTGAGATTCCATAGTATTCATTACCAGTTTTCTTCGACATTTTAGGAGGCAGCTTATAAAGGCTAACACCTACTTTTGCTAATTCTACTTTAAGGGCATCTATTCGATCAGTCTCCTTTATTCTGAGCGTCTGGAGTCCTGTAAAAAAACCTTCTACTGCGTTAGCAGCACACATAACCGCTACAGTCTGGGCGATATCTGGTTCTTTGATAAAATCATGATCTAGTAGTACAGACCTGTTAGCTGTATTAGAAACGATCTTAAGTTCATTGTCACCATAAATAGTTTCTATTCCAAACTTTTTCCCTATTTCTGCCATTTTAGCATCCCCTTGCCAGCTATTTTTAAACAAGCCTTGTAAGGTAATCTCAGCATCTCTGATACTAGCTATAGAATAATAGTAAGAAGCAGCAGACCAGTCGGCTTCTATAAGTACATCTTTAGCTACGTAAGGTTGGTGAGGAATACTTATTTTATTTTCAGTAAATGTGTAAGTGATACCAAAATGACTCATCATTTTTAAGGTCATCTCTAAGTAAGGTCTTGATACTAGTTCACCTTCAATATTAATCTCTAAGCCATCTAAAAGCGTAGGGGCAATCATAATTAAGGCAGAGATATACTGACTACTGGTAGAGCCTGATATCGTAACCACAGATTTTCTTTTCTCATGATTAAAGGAGTTTATCTTGAGAGGAGGGTAACCTTGATTCTCTAAATACTCAATGTCTGCTCCGAGATCCTTAAGGGCCTCTACTAGAATTCCTATCGGTCGTTCTTTCATCCGTGCGCTTCCGGTCAATACCTGCGTACCTTCTTGTAAAGCTAAGTAAGCCGTTGTAAACCTGTAGCAGGTACCGGCATGCCCTGCATCATAGACCTCATCTGGAGATTGACTCAAGAGCTTTTGTAGAATGGTGCTATCATCACTCTCACAGATATTATTTATCTCAAAGTGATCCTTGCATAGTGCTCTAATGATCAGCGCTCGATTACTCAGACTTTTTGATCCGTCTAACTTCACGGTTCCAGATATCTTATCCCCTGTATAACTTACTTCTATGCTCACTCTTCTTCTGATTTATCTTGGTTCATTTCGATTTCACTATCTTGCTCGTAGGCTAAGATGATCTCTTTTACTAATCTATGTCTGACTACATCTTCTGCTTTTAAGAATACTTTTGCAATACCCTCCACATCGCCGAGTATATCAAGAGCCTTATGTAGCCCCGATCGCTGTCTTCTTGGTAGATCTATTTGCGTGAGATCTCCAGTGATTATGCACTTAGCATTAGGTCCTAACCTTGTTAAGAACATTTTGATCTGCATGTTAGTAGTATTCTGCGCTTCATCTAATATGATGAATGCATTATCCAAGGTTCTCCCTCGCATAAATGCAAGAGGAGCAACTTCTATAACACGCTCTGTCATAAACTTGTTGATCTTTTCACCTTCCAGCAAATCATCAAGAGCATCATATAATGGTCTCAAGTAAGGATCTACTTTATCCTTTAGATCGCCTGGCAAAAAACCTAGATTCTCACCAGCTTCCACAGCAGGTCTAGTGAGAATTATTTTTTTCACCAATCTATTTTTCAGTGCTTTTACAGCTAGTGCTACAGCGACATAGGTTTTGCCAGTCCCGGCGGGACCAATAGCAAAGACGACATCATTTTTTTCTGAAAATTCTACTAGCAATCTTTGGTTTCTCGTACGGGCTTTAATAGGCTTGCCATCTCTGCCGTGAACTATCGTAGTCGCAGAAGCATTATTGTAACCGTTGCTTTGAAACGGATTCTTACCATGCACGAGATCTTCGACAGTTGCTTTGCTAAGTTCTTTTTCTTGCTTTAAGACCCTGACCATCATTTCTACTTTGGCTTTGACGGTTTGAGTATCTTTTTTCTCACCAGATAGTTTGAGACTTGTCCCTCTAGATGTAATCTTTACGGTCGGAAAAGCGGTTTTGAGGATGTTGAGTTTGCTGTTTTTTTCACCATATAGATCCACTAGTTCTACCCCCGCTATTTTTAGTATTATTTCACTCAATATTTAGATTCCTATTTTTTATTTACAAGTAAGGTTGATTAACCTTGCTTAAATATTAATATTTTTATTCATTTGTGACAAATGCACATCGCAAATTTATAGATAAATACCCACTTCCTTATTGCATGCAGATAGTAACACTTACAACGGACTTTGGCACTAAGGATTACTATGCAGCTGCGCTAAAAGGTAATTTATTGAAGCAATCCGATAATATTCAGATAATTGACATCAGTCATAGCATATCGACTCATGATATTGTACAAGGAGCTTTTTTTATAAAAAACGCCTACAGACACTTTCCTGAAGGAACTATCCATGTAGCATCTATTCAAAGTTTTAATGAGGATGGCAAGCGACTTATAGCATTCGAGAAGGATGGATATAAATTTATTGGTCCTGATAACGGATTTTTCTCATTGATTTTTGATGATATTAATATCATCAAAAAATATCAAATCCAAGTCGAGGATGGAGGGCATAACCTCTTACACGATGTCATTACACATGCAGTAGGTTATCTAGCCCAAGGTAAAGCGATGAATGAATTAGGGCCTGAGTTAGATGAAGCTTTGGTCAAAATCGGATTGAGACCTGTCATTACTAAGTCTAATGTCAGAGCAACGATTATCCATGTAGATCATTTTGGGAATGTAATAATCAATCTTAATAAAGAAGTATTTCAGAAAGAAAGGAATGGCAGAAGATTTTTAATCTATTATAAAGGAAGAGAGCAGATTGATGTTATATGTGATCATTACAGTGATGTAGAGATAGGAGACGTAGTTTGTTTTTTTAATAGTGCGGACCTATTAGAGATAGCTATTAATATGGGCAATGCAAATGAAATGCTCAGCTTGAGAAAAAATGAAACAATCCAGATAGATTTTTTAGACTAATGTTACATGAGTAAAAAGTACACAGTCAATTGTCAAGAGTATAAGATCCATATCGATGGACTCTATGAACTACCTAAGCTAGTAGCCCGTAAGACTTACGGGAAGATCTATGTTTTAGTAGATCAAAATACAAGAAAGTACTGTTACCCAAAGATAAAATCAATACTAAAAAGTAACAGTCATCAACTTATTCAAATACCATCAGGAGAAAAAAATAAAATACTACATACTTGCGAACAGATCTGGGATAAAATGCTTAAACAGAATGCAGATCGGAGTTCGTTAGTTATTAATCTTGGAGGAGGAGTTATCGGAGATATGGGTGGGTTTGCTGCTTCTTGTTATATGAGAGGAGTTGATTTCATACAGATTCCTACAACCCTATTATCTCAAGTAGATGCATCAGTTGGAGGCAAACTCGGTGTTGATTTTAGAAGTTTTAAGAATCTCATAGGTACATTTAACTCGCCTCAGGCAGTTATCATTGAGTCTTCTTTTCTCGATACACTTAGTATGGTAGAGTTAAGGAGTGGATATGCAGAAGTCATCAAGCATGCACTCATAAGAGATGCAAAGTTATGGGAAGATATCAAAGGTAAAATGCCAAGTGATATTAAAAATTGGGCGTCTGTTATTTATCGTAATGTTTCGATTAAAAAGGACGTTGTTGAAAATGACCCATTTGAAAGAGGATTGCGCAAGATATTGAACTATGGCCATACTATCGGACATGCAATAGAGTCAATGGTCTTAGATACTCAAGATCATCTCTTGCATGGAGAAGCCATCGCTGTCGGGATGATTTGTGAGGCCTATTTATCTTGGGCTAAGGGTATGCTGAATAACCAAACATTTAAAGAGATAGTAGATTATATCTTAGATGTGTATGGCACCGTTATTCCTGCTAGACTAACTAACCATAGGCAGATCCTAGCCAATATGCAAAAGGATAAAAAGAACAAAGGAGGAAAGGTGATGTTCTCACTATTAGATGGAATCGGGACCTGCAAATTTGATATTGAGTGCTCTACTCAGGAATTAAGGGATTCGTTTAGCTATTACAATGCTCTCAGATAATAATAAGGAGCATCTTATCGTCATACTCCTGTACTGAAGTGATTTAAAATTTATTAATGGCGAAGAAAAAGTCTTCCAAAAAGAAAAAGAAGAATAAAAAGCAATTTGCTTCATTTCTTGAAAAGCTTAATTACGGAGCTATAGTTAAGTGGCTATGGGTACTTGCTATATCCTCTATAGTAATTGCTTTAGCTGTTTTGGTATTGGTCTCATTCACTAAGTTACCTAATACAGATGAACTTGAAAACCCTAAATATGAATATGCCTCTATTGTTTATTCTGTTGATAAAGTAGAGCTAGACAGAATATTCCAAAAAAATAGAGAGATGGTCACCTATGATGAGCTATCAGAGAATATAGTAAACGCATTAATAGCTACAGAGGATATTAGATTTCATAATCATAGTGGTATTGATCCAAGAAGTCTAAGTCGTGCGGTAGTATTCTTAGGTAGGAATGGTGGTGGGAGCACAATAACGCAACAATTAGCTAAGCAGTTTTTCACTAAAACATCGAGAAGTTTTATTAAGCGGATATGGCAAAAGCTGAAAGAGTGGATGATAGCTGTAGAGTTTGAAAAACGGTATACAAAAGAAGAGATCATGGCGATGTATCTCAACAAGTTTGATTTTGTCAATAACTCAGATGGGATAGGTGCTGCAGCAAGAACCTACTTTGGTAAAAACCAAAGAGATCTTAATGTTATCGAAGCAGCTACACTTGTGGGCATGCTAAAGAATCCGTTTCTATATAATCCGATCTACAAACCAGAGAACTCAGAGAGTAGAAGGAATACGGTTTTAAAGCAAATGCAGAAAGCAGGATTTATTACAGCTGATGAATACAAGACCTATTATGCACTGCCAATCAATGTTTCTAATTATGCATTAGAGGTACATTACGATGGTCTTGCTCCATACTTTACAGCAGAGCTAAAGAGAGAATTGAAGAAACTGCTCAATCAGCCTGAGTATACTAAACCAGGAGGTGGAAAATATAATCTGTATACTGATGGATTAAAAGTACATACCACAATAGACAGTCGACTGCAAAAGCATGCCCAAGATGCTAAAAGGTCTTCTATGAAAACACTTCAAAATAGGTATGATGAAGTATGGAGTAATAAAGATCCATGGACTTATGATGCAGATCAAAAGCAAGAATATCAGAGACAAGGTTATCTAAAGCGAGGCGTAGAGGGTTCACAGCGGTATAAGGAACTAAGGAATAAGTTTTTGACTCCTATGAAAGTCAAAATGTCCAAGACGATCGATGATGTGAGATTATGGGATACTGATGTTAAAAGATTATTACAAGCAAATAAGGACGATAACTATCTAAGCAAACTAGTTAGGCAAGAAACGATAAGGGACGATCAAAGAACGGTCTACAAAGAGATTCTCAATTCTGAGTATTGGGATGAGCTAGTTGACAGTTGGAATATGCTGCAGCGTACTGCAAGAAAGGAGTTTAGCAAGAAGAGAAGGATGAAAGTATTTGACTATGCAACGGGTCAAAAGACAGTTAGCATGTCGCCATTAGATTCTATAAAATATCATATGCAGCACATGCAAATAGGTTCTGTATCAATGGATCCTAGTAATGGCCAGATTAAGACCTGGGTAGGAGGGGCAGGCTACAAGTATTTTCAGTATGATCATGTAAAAGCGAATCGTCAAGTAGGTTCGACCTTTAAGCCGTTTATCTATATCACAGCTATGATTAGTAATGCGTTGTCTCCATGTCAGAAAGTACTGGATCAACAATACTCTATTCCGGCAAATGATCCAGACTTCGGATTAATGGAATCGTGGGAACCAAAAAACTCCAGCGCTTTTACTAATCAAAAATTCACCTTGTACGAATGTCTACAAAAATCTCTAAACTCAGCCTCTGTCTGGCTTGTTAAGAGTTTAGGTAATGTAGAACCAATAAGAGACTTAGCTGCAGGCCTAGGGATCGATAAGAATAAAATCCCAAATGCGCCTTCAATAGCCTTAGGCACACCAGAGTTGTCAGTGCTAGAGATGACAGGAGCCTACTGTACCTTTGCTAATAATGGAGTATACACTGTGCCTATTTATATTGATCGGATAGAGGATAAGGATGGTAAAATAATATATTCGTCGAGTGTTCAACAAAAGATTGCACTTCCAGAAAGCTATAGTTACGCAATGCTAGATATGCTTAAGAATGCCTCGAAAGTAAAACATTATGAGTTAGCTACAGAGTTTGGAGGTAAGACGGGTACTACCAATAATCATGTGGATGGATGGTTTATGGGACTGACGCCAAATCTAGTCACAGGTACTTGGGTAGGAGGAGAGTACCCGTGGATTAGATTTTTAAATATCAGTGATGGAGCCGGCGGTAAGATGGCGCGACCTTACTTTTTAGATTTTATGAAGCGAGTGGAAGCTGATAAAAAACTAGGATTTGATACCAATGCTAGATTCAAAGCTCCTGCTGGAGATATCGGTATTGAGCTAGATTGCTCTACCTACGAATCCCTATATCAGTCTGATATACCTGAAGCTGATGAAAACAGTACAGAGGGAGACGAGATTGAAGAGCCAGAAGAAGAACCTGAGGTAGGCAACTAAATAAGGGGCTTTTTAACCTCCGAGACCTCTTTTCTTACTTTCATTTGTTTATTTTGTGGCCTATCTTTAGACCTCCTAATGGAACCAATCGAAGAGAAAAAAGAACGTAAAATACTTAAGTGGATAGCCTATTTCCTATGGTTTTCCCTCTTCGCAGGAGTAATATTTTCTGCTATCACATTTGCAGTTATTGCAAATGGAGATTTACCTAGCTTTGAAGATCTCGAAAATCCTAAATATGATTTAGCATCACTAGTCTATGATACTAAGGGTGAGATATTTGGAAAGTACTTTATAGAAAATCGTGAGCAGATAACGTACGATGAACTATCTCCAAGCGTACTTAAAGCCCTAATCAATACAGAAGATGAGAGATACTTTGACCATGCAGGCATCGATGCATTGGCATTATTTAGAGTAGTTTTTAAGACCTTATTGTTTCAGCAGGAGAGTTCGGGTGGAGGAAGTACCATAAGTCAACAATTGGCTAAATTGCTTTATAAGCGAGCTAGTCTCAGAGGGAAGTCTTCTATTTCAAAAGCAGTGGGTCTCGCCAAAGTAAAATTTAAAGAGTGGATCACAGCTGTAAAGCTAGAGCGTAGCTATACCAAGGAAGAGATATTAATGATGTATCTCAATAAGTTTGAATTTATAAACGGTGCACATGGTATACAGGCTGCAGCACAAGTTTATTTTGGTAAAGACCAGAAGTATCTCCGCGATGAGGAGGCAAGTTTGCTGGTAGGGATGCTTAAGAATCCTGCTCAGTTTAATCCTAACAGATTTCCAGAGCGAGCAAAGCAGCGAAGGAATGTGGTCCTCAAAAAACTGCAAGAAGAGGATCATTTGACGGAAGAAGTATTTGACTCTTTGTCTCAGCAAGAGATAGATATGTCCGAGTTTAAAAAGATGAATTTTAGCGATGGGGTAGCTCCATACTTTAGAGCTGAGCTTACCAAGTGGTTAAGAAAATTATTGGATAATGATCAATATGCTAAACCAGACGGTAGTAAATATAATATTTACACAGACGGCCTTAAGATTCATACTACGATAGATCTTAAATATCAGAAACACGCAGAAGCGGCTGTCAATAATCATATGAAGTGGAATCAAGAACGATACTGGAGTAGATGGGGAAAGATGGATCCCATTAAATATGATGCAGACTCATTGCAGCGTGCACAGAGGAAGCAATCCATAGAACGTACGATCAGATACTCTGAAAATTATCAATCATTATTTGATCGGTCTTTTAAAAAGTTAAACGGAGAGCTAACGAGTGATGACAATGGTTTTCTTTTGGAAGAGCCGCCACTTTACTTAATTTTTAATAGTAAAGGTGGAGAAAATTTTGACGCCATCAGAAGCTCGACGATTAGGAGTAAGTACCAAAAACTATCAAGTAAAAAAGAGTGGTCTAAAGTAAAAGATACTTGGAAGGACTTTAGAGAAGCTTACGACAAAGCTTTTAAAACTAAGAAAACAGTAACGGTATTTGATTACGAGGAAGGCACGATACAGAAGGAGATGACACAAGAGGACTCTGTAAAATATCAGATGAGGCATTTGCAGGCCGGCTCCTTAGCTGTGGATCCAAGGACTGGTGAGATAAAGGCATGGGTAGGAGGCATTGATCATAACAACTTTAAGTATGATCACGTCAACATGAGAAGACAGGTGGGTAGTACTATCAAGCCATTTGTTTATGCTTCAGCCATCGCCATACAAGGTATATCACCTTGCCAAGAGTATGAGGATATACAATACTCTATCACGCCAGGAGAGGCTAATTTTGATATGGATAACGAGTGGTCCCCAGCAAACTCTAATGAAGACTTTAGCACCAATAAATACAATCTGTATCAAGGATTGCTATATTCTAAAAACTCCATCACGGTGAGGATTGTCAAGGAGATGGGAAATGTGGAGGTAATCAGAGAGCTACTTAATAGCGTTGGTATAAGTAAAGATGAAGTCTTATCAGGGGGACGTAAATTGATACCTAGGCTACCGTCGATTAGTTTAGGAGCAGTAGATTTGTCAGTCAAGGAAATGACAGGTGCTTATACCACATTTGCTAATAACGGGATCTATACAGAGCCAATTTTTGTAGAATACATAGAAGATAAAAACGGTAAAGTAATTTATACAGGAACCCCAAAAAGAAAAACAGCGCTTAATCCTACTTACAATGCAGTAATGCTAGATATGCTAGAGAATAATACTGGTGGTCGATATGGAATGGGACTTAAGACGCCTAATGGCGGTAAGACAGGCACGACCAATGATTATGCAGATGGATGGTTTATGGGCGTGACCCCTTCACTGGTAGTAGGTACATGGGTAGGTGGAGATGAGAAGTGGGTGCGGTTTACTACCTTAGATGATGGGCAGGGTTTTGTGATGGCCCGACCTATTTTTCAGGATTTTATCAAGCGGATAGAGTCGGACGATACTATAGAAGACTATGATGTCTCGAAGTCTTTCCCTAAGCCCCCATCTGATTACTATGCGATAGTAGATTGTGATAAGTATAAGCAACTATTGCCAGAGGAAGAAAGAGAAATGACCCTGCAAAAAAAATCTGAAGAAGACGTATTTGAAGAAGAAGAATTAGAAGAGGAATTTGAGGAAGAAGAACCTCCCGTAGAAGAATTAGAAGAGGAAGAACTCGAAGAAGAAGAACCTCCACAGCATAGAAATTAATAACTCAAAAAAACTATAATCATGAATGCAGCTTCAGCAAGTCTATCTAATGGAATGATCCTAATTGCCGCAGGTGTTTGGGGTGCTTATGCAACTAATTGGGCGCCTACAGCTTTTATTCCAGTGGTATTTGGTGTTATCCTTTTAGCATTAAATGGTGGTGTTAGAAAACAAAACAAGGTGATTGCTCACATTGCAGTTGCACTTACATTGCTAGTTTTGATAGCACTATTTAAGCCGTTAATGGGAGCTCTTGAGAAGGGTGGTGCAGCGACTTTTAGAATAGTCATCATGCAAGTAAGTTCATTGATAGCTATGATATTTTTCATTAAAAGCTTCAGAGATGCTCGTAAGGCTCGAGAGGCTGGGATAGAGTAAATCCTTACTCCAAAATAATCTTAGTAGTAGCGACCTTATCATTTGTTCGTAGTTGTAAAATATACATACCAGACTGCAAACTACTCAGGTCAATACGGCCATTAGGATAATCATACAAAGCATTGAGCCGACCTTTTAGATCATAAATTCTGACAGTAGTTATTTCCTCAGTGCTATTAGCAATATATAATATACTGCTTACAGGATTAGGAAAGATAGTGGCAAGATCGATGATAGCTACTTCTTGGGTAGGAGATGTAATCTCCTTTAGACTATTAAAAAAGTCTAACGAACTCTCAATAGCAGGAATCACGCATCCTCCGTGATCACGATCATCACCGAGATTAAGGGCTTGCACATCTGTTGCGCCATTTGCATTCATAATTGAGTCTGTGAAAGTTGCATTTGTAAATGACACCTGTTCATCTGCTTTGCAATAGTACATACGAGTAGGTGCCTCAGGAATCCAGTCATAGACATCATTATCTTTGAGCGCTAGACTGATCGGGTGATCAGGATCATTAGAGATTACTTCCACAATACTATCTTGGAGCATAAATTTTGCAATCATTCCTCCCGTTTCTACCAAAAGCTTTGTTTGTAGTCTGCTATTAAGTTCCCATAGGTCGATCTCCTCATTTCTAAACTGTAAGATATCTGGTACATACTCAGGTTTAAAAAATTGATCTAACTCATCAAGAGAGGGTAAGCCAGGATAAATCATCTCATAAGAAAGTGCCACCCAAGCTATGTAGGCAAGGAAGTCATACTCTTGGTCCGAAAGGACAAAATCTACCATGCTACCATATAGATTATATGGGCCAGACATAGGAGCACTTGCAGTGACAGAATAAGTATCTTGGAAGTCTCTTTGCAATACCTTATGAGTCGCCATAGCTGCATGACCGCCTTGAGAATATCCACAGGTAAATAACTGGTCATTTAGGGGGATAGATTCTGTTTCCGCATATTTTTTGAATGCAGTAATCATATCGATAGATGCCCATGCCTCTGACTCCGCATGTACATAGGGATGGAAACCAGGTGAATCTCCGAGTCCAATGTAATCAGGCGCTAATGTCGCATACCCGAAGCTGGCATAGATTAATGATATTTGTCCTTCATTTTGATTTGCCAATGTAAAGTTAGAAGGCACCTCATCTCGACTGCCTACGGTGCCATGGTGATATACTAAAATAGGCATAGTCTTATCCCTAAAGGTCGGCAATACCATCTGCCCAGATGCAGTATCTACACCACCAGTGATATCTCTCGTGGTATATCTAACCTTATAGATATCCACATCATTGTCTACAGATCTGAATACTCCTACCTGAGCTAGTTGTAACTCAATCAGTATTTTGCTTACACCGCCTATATACTCTACATCTACAATCTCTTGCGCGCGGGATTTAGTAAGATTTAATAGACTAAACAGAATAAGTAATAGTAGAACAACTTTATGATGCAGTTTTATCATGGAGTAGATATTGAAATTATAATTCTATAAATCTGAAATTACCAAGATTTCTATTACGAGGTGTTGTTAGGCATACAATATGACAGAATTTTGTCGACATTAATATTAATTTCGACCTGTTAACAAAACCTTGATATCTAGCTATATGAGAGTATTTGTATTTCTTTTTTTCTTGTCAATCTTCATTTTGTCTTGTGTGCCAGCAAGTGATGTAGTGATAACTGAGGTTGATTACGATTTTGACAATGTAGAGATTAAGCAAGCCTACGATATTCAAGATAAGCAGATGATCGACTCCTTGCTAGTCTTTGTAGATCATGAGAATCCAGCGTACCGATATATAGCTGCTAATGCTTTTGCATCCAATAAGACCTCTGATGCTATAGATCCTCTGAGTAAATTATTGTCAGATGTGAGCCCTAGAGTAAAACAAGCTGCTGCTTATGCTCTTGGTCAGCAAGCTAACAGTAATGCAGAATCAAGACTTTTAAGCTCCCTTCAGTTGTATGATAGTTTGTCATATAATAATATGATTAACAGTACGATCATGGAAGCTATCGGAAAGGTTGGCTCTGAGCCTAACTTAAATGCACTGGCTACTGCTGCAAATATAAAATCTACAGATAGTGAAATCTTGCTTGGGCAAGCTAGAGGGATTTATAGATACCTGATAAAAGGAACTGTCTCTGACGCAGGGACAAGTAGAATGATAGAGCTAGCCTCTGATAGATCTTATCCTGCAAAGGTGAGGCTAATAGCTGCAAATTATTTATCACGAGCGCAAGAACTTGATATAGAGACTAACAAGTTTCAATTATCAAGATCTATGATGGAGGAGAATGATCCCAATATCAAAATGGCGATGGTCTATGGCCTGAGACACACTACCGATAAGGAGATACTAGGTAATCTCCTTAGTCTGCTTAATAATGGAGAAGATTATCGAGTAAAAGTCAATGCGTTAAGGACTTTAGGGAACTATCAATATATAAATATCATCGAAAGAGTCTTGTCCCTCTTAAGCGATAAAGATATGCATGTGGCGAATGCTGCTGCCGATTACCTCATTAATCATGGTCAACCAGCTGATGCATCACTCTATGCAAACTATGTCAAGAATGAGATGCACTGGTCTACTAAAGCTAAAGTCTATGAATCAGTTTTAAAGCATTTGCCGAGGAATTACTCTAACACTAGATTTAAGATAAATAACATATTATCTAAGGCTCTCAAAGCAACAAATGACCCTTATGAAAAAGCAGCTTATATTAATTCTTTAGCGGCAGATGTTGTCAATTTTAAAATCATACATGATCTCGGTGAGGCAGAAAAATCCCCTATCGTTAATACCGCGGTAGCATCAGGATATCTTAGGATACTTAAAAACCCAAACTTTAAGAAGGCATATAGAAGCACTACCTCTCAGAATAGGACAAAAACTAGCATTGCTAAGTACTTAGAAGAATCAATAGAATCTGGAGAGTCGGGAGCAGTTTCTGTAGTTGCAAATATTATAGCGGATAAAGATATTGGTTATCAAGATTTAGAAATAGACTTCAGTTATTTAGATCAGGCGATTGCTAAACTAGCGCTGCCAAGAGAGACAGAGGTGCTGTATGCTCTCGAAGAAGCCAAAGCTAACCTTGCTGGCACAGAATACAAAAAGAGGGTGCCTTCCTATAGTCACCCTATCGATTGGGAATTGATAGAAGGCATAGACGATAGTACTGTAGTTAGTATAGTTACAGATAAAGGAAATATAAGGCTGAGACTTTTTGTGAAAAATGCCCCTGGTACGGTAGCTAACTTTGTTCAGCTGGCTAACAGTAATTTCTATGATGGTAAAGTTTTTCATAGAGTGGTACCAGGTTTCGTTATACAGGGTGGTTGTCCTATTGGTGATGGTTATGGAGGATTAGATTATTCTATTAGGAGTGAGTTCTCACAATTATATTATGATAAACCAGGCAAGATTGGGATGGCATCTATAGGTCCACATACAGAGGGCGTTCAGTTTTTTATTACTCAAGCACCTACGCCGCATCTTGATGGCAAGTATACAATCTTTGGAGAGGTAATATCAGGGATGGATGTAGTGCATAGTATTCATGTCGGTGACAAAATTCAAGATGTACAGATCCTTAGGTAGTTGTGTAACTTGCATTAGATATTCTTATAGATAATATTTATCCACTCATAAACTTATACTTTTGAAATCAACACCATTAAAGAGTAAGCACCTAGAGCTAGGTGCTAAGCTGGTAGACTTCGCAGGATTTGAGATGCCTGTACAATACACTACTATCAAAGAAGAACACCTAACTGTAAGAAGTGGTGTAGGGATGTTTGATGTATCTCATATGGGTGAGTTTATAGTGAAGGGAAAGGAGGCGCTTGATCTTCTGCAATTAATCTCCTCTAACGATGCGAGTAAGTTAGAGGTAGGCCAAGCACATTATGCCTGCATACCAAATAAAGATGGGGGGATAGTAGATGACTTTTTAATCTATAGACTACCGGAAGATAAGTGTGCGGATGGAGAGCGTGCATATATGCTTGTGGTCAATGCGGGAAATATACAGAAGGACTGGGAATGGATATCTTCTCAAAATACCTTTGACTGTAATCTTATCAATATATCTGACCGCACAGCACTGCTAGCCGTACAAGGGCCAAAAGCCGTAGAGGTTATTCAAAAATTGACAGACCATGACCTAAGTAAGATCCCATATTATCATTTTGTCAAATCGGAGATATCAGGTTTCAAAAATGTGATTGTCTCAGCTACAGGTTATACAGGGTCGGGAGGTTTCGAGCTGTATATGGATAATGATCAAGCAGAAAGAATATGGGATGATATTATGGCTGCAGGCGCATCAGTAGATATAAAACCGATAGGTCTAGGTGCAAGAGATACACTAAGGTTAGAGAAAGGATTTTGTTTGTATGGCAACGATATAGATGATAAGACCTCGCCGATAGAGGCCGGTTTATCATGGATTACTAAGGTCAAGAAATCTGCTACATTTAATAGTCAAGAAATATTTGCAAAGCAAAAAAAGGAAGGAGTAGCAAAAAAACTGGTCAGCTTCACTGTTAGTGATAGACGAGTACCACGCCACGATTATAAAATATTAGATGAGTCTAATACTGAGATAGGAGTAGTCACTTCTGGGACGCTATCTCCGAGTCTCGGAATACCGATAGGTATGGGTTATGTAAATGTTGAGGCTGCTAGTGTGGGCACAAAAATTTTGATAGATACGGGTCGCAAAACCCTTAAAGCAGAGATAATTAAAGCGCCATTTGTAAAATAATTTTACTCAGAGTAAACATTTTGTGCTATTTTTTCATTTATAAAACGCACACCAGCAAATCGATCAAATGGAATTATCTGAAGGAAGACAACAGTTTATAGATGAGTGGGGTAAGCTTTCGGTCAATTGGGGAGTGAGCAAAACTATGGGTCAAATACATGCCTTGCTCTTAGTATCTAACTGTTGTGTCTGTGCAGATACGGTCATGCAACACCTTGAATTATCTCGAGGAAATGTCAATACTAATCTTAGAAATCTAATGGAATGGGGCCTCGTACACAAAAAAGGTGTAGAAGGTGAGCGGAAAGAATTTTTCACTGCGGAGAAAGACATCTGGAAAGTATTCAAGCAAATCATAAAGCATCGCAAGAAGAAAGAACTAGAACCATTAGTATCCTTGCTGGATAATATGGCCATGGTTAAGTCAGATTGTGAAGAATCAGATGAGTTTTGCAAAGTCATCAAAGAGCTCAAAGCATTTACTAGAAAAGCAGACTCGTCCCTCAACTCTATAATCGAGAGCGAAAACAACTGGCTTACACGGTCAATGATGCATGTCTTAAGATAAATATATCCTTACTTTCTCATTCGAGCTTTTTTGCTAATCTTCGCTCTATGAGAAAAATCTCTGCTACTACCATTCATCCTGTTACTTCAGTACCTCTGACAGATTCCGTTATTGTACTACAGGATAATAAAATCAAGAGTATAGATCCATTAAGTGATCATGACCCTTCTTCAGTTGAGTTTCATGATGGCGAATTAATACCAGGATTTATAAATACCCACTGCCATCTGGAGTTATCTCATATGAAAGGTAAAGTAGATACAGGTACGGGTTTAATTCCATTCATCTCCTCGGTGGTCAAGTATAGAGACATAAGTCAAGATCTCATAGACCAAGCTATTGTAGATGCAGATCAAGAGATGTATGATAATGGGATAGTTGCTGTAGGAGATATTTCTAATAAATCAGACACAGCGCATACAAAGTCTCGGAGTGCAATAAGTTATTATACGTTCCTTGAGATGTTTGATTTTCTGCAAAGTGGTTTAACTGCTGAGACTATCAAGCAATATAAAGAAGCTTTTGAGCAGCAATCAAGTGATGGAACTAATAAGAAAAATTTTGTGCCCCACGCACCTTACACAGTTACACCAGATCTATTTAAGTATATAAGGGAACAGTCACCAGAAGATTGCACAATAAGTATCCACAATCAAGAGACCATTGATGAAAATATTTTGTTTGAGCACAAGGAAGGACAATTCTTAGATTTTTATAAAGGATTTGAAATGCCGCTAACAGATTTTTCTCCTACAGGCAAAGGATCTATTCATTATGCGATGCAGCATATGGATTCTACTAAGCGCTCCCTATTTGTACATAATACGATGACGAGCACTCAGGATATCAAATCTGCTCACGAGTGGAGCGACAAAGTATACTGGGCAACTTGCGCAAATGCAAATCTCTACATAGAAAACCGATTACCAGATTATAAATCATTTTTAGATCAGGAAGCCAAGATGACTATTGGTACAGATAGCCTAACCTCCAATTGGCAATTGTCAATCTTAGAAGAAATGAAAACCATCCATAAGTATCAATCCTTTGTCACCTTTGATACACTGCTTCAGTGGGCTACTATTAATGGTGCAGAGGCACTTGGATATGATCAATCCTTAGGATCAATAGATGTAGGCAAATCACCTGGATTAAATCTGCTGTACAATGAGGATGCTCCAAAGTTTGATCTCGCTACCTGCAAAGTCAAGAAGCTGGTTTAATTTTTTATCTGTTTCATAATCAGCATTTTTTCTTTGCTATAATTTAGGTGTGAATCTGTATTCTCTAGTCTCTTTATCTTGGTTAATAAATTCAATAAGAATTTCTGATGCTGATCAGAGTCGGGATAAAATGGTTTATGAGCTATCTCCTTGTTGATTTTATTTATGCTTTCGATTTTACTGGTAGTATCGTTTGTAAAAAATGACTGTTTAAAGAAGTCCCAGATATAATCCAGACCGGTTTCATTTAGATGTATCATGTCATTCGAGTAAAAGCGATAGTCTCTGAGGTCATCCATGACTAGCTCATAGGATGGGAAATAATACACATGCTCATTAGCTTCGCAGAGTTGATGTACCGCATGTAGAAGTTTAGCTTTACTCAGTTGATTATTTACTAAGCCATCTCTAAGGTGTCTGACGGGGCTTACAGTAAACACTACTTTTAAGTTTGGATTTAGAAGGGATAGGCTTTCAATAGTATTTTGGAATTGACCTATTATCTCATCTACCTTGAGTGCTATCCGATTAAATTTTTCATTAGGGTACTTATGGCAGTTAGCGACAATGTGATTATTATCTATCAGCTTAAATACGTTAGCAGTACCCAGTGTAAAAAAGATGGCGTCTGCTTCCTGTATGAACTTGTGCGCATGATTAATCTTAGTTGTGAGTAGCTGTGATGTCTCATCAATGCCAACTCCAGAAAAATCTCCATGAAAATCCCAATGATAATACCGGTCATTTATAAGGACCAAATCTGAGTTTGAAACCGCGGAATTTCCCAAAATCATATCTATAGCTCTGCATATAGACATAGGATTATATATTATACCAAAAGGATTAATAAGTGTCAAAAACTTTGAATCCGACATAAATCGGCCCATATTCTCGGTAAAACAGGACCCTAAGCACATAATCCTGTCTTTATGGGATATTTTGAATGGAAAATTAGTGGGAGGAATTACAGTCCTGAAGGTATTCATCAGATTTACTCTTTTTTGGAATGAAATTGGAGTTTATAAAAGATAATAATAATATTATTTTGCAAGCTTAGGAGATAGCATCTAATACAATGGGCATTTTTGACAAGATATTCTGGGGAGCAAAGGAGGAGGCAGATGCTCCTGTAGTCAAATTTGGACGGTACAGCGATTCCTACAAGGAGAAAGAAAAATATGAACACTGGGATAAATCAATAGAGTTATTTGAAAATGGTGAGTTCATCCAATCCCTAAAATTATTCTTCGAATATCTCAAAGAGGACAATACTGGTAATGTAGTTTTTACCGAAAAGGATGGTAAGATAAATTTTGAGTTGTACCAAGGCTCAAAAAAAATAACAGGTAGAGCAGACGAAGATAGCTTTTGGGCTGAGGCTAAAATTGCAAAAACCTCTCAACTCGAGATTGGGTTTTTGAGAAGACTTATAGAAGAAAATTTTGGTCTTAAATATTCTCGCTATGCATTAGATGATGACGATAATGTCACTATGGTTTATCATAGCTTTTCTCATGACGGGTCCCCATACAAAAACTACTATGGCTTAAAAGAGTTAGCTACCAGCGCAGATAAGCAGGATGATATAATTGTAGAAGAATTTGATTCGCTTAGTAATATTAATACTGGTCATACAGAGGATACTCCTGAGCACATTAAGGAGATAAAATATAACTACTTGATCGGCTGCATAGAATCGGTAATAAAAGAGGTCAATGAAGGCAAGCTAAATATTGATCAATATCCAGGTGGAATAGCATACCTTCTGCTAGAGATCGTATATAAGTGTGATTATCTTCTAAAACCAGAGGGGTATACCATGAAGCAATTTGAGGAGATTCATAAACTTTACTTTCAGAAGGATGGTAAATCACCACAGTATAAGAATCGTGCTATCATCAAACGTCTCAAGAAAATACTTGAGAGAAAGAAGGAAGACTTTTTTCAGGAGTGGTATAGTGTAAAGGCTACTTTTGGAATAACAGCACCAACACCACACGCTAATCTGGCAAACTTTATCGATAATGAATTAAACAACCTTGATTGGTATCAAAATAATAGGCACTATAGTGTAGCTCAGGCTGTACCAAATTACATAGTAGGATATTATTTATTTAATTATTCTGTGCCAGCTATAGATAAAGCTCTGCTTCACTTATATTATGAAATAGTAGAGCACAAATTTATGTCAGAAGTAGGTATAGAAAATGACTATGTCGTAAAATCAAAGCTCAACAAGTCTGCAATAAAGAATAAGATTAGTTCTATACTCAAAAAGTATAATTCGATTTATCGCTCCATTAATCCACAATACAAAATCTTGAAGTATGAAAGTACCATTGCTTTCTCCAAGAGCTACCTGATATTCGTCCGTCATCTCAATCTTTTAAAAATAGATGCTTGATGGAAAAGGTGGAGATTATAGACTTATTTAAGAATGTAGTAATACAGATAGCCACACCTTACAGTACAGGTACTGGATTTTATTTAGCTAAGCATGGCCTGATTGTTACCAATGAGCATGTTATAAGAGATAATAATAAGGTAGTCATTGTCGGAGGAAGTTTTGAAAAGCAAATGGTAGAAGTGATCTACTGCGACCCCAAATTTGATTTAGCATTTCTAGCATGCCCTGATGTAATCGATATGCCATCAGTAAATCTTGGGATTGATAATATACTTAAAGAAGGTGACCAAGTATTAGCAGTAGGCCACCCATTTGGACTAAAATATACAGCTACACAAGGCATCGTATCTAATATGCTTCACAAGCAAGATGATATCAACTATATACAACACGATGCAGCACTCAATCCAGGGAACAGTGGAGGACCGCTACTGGCTAAAGATGGAAATATAGTAGGAGTCAATACATTTATTATCAGAGATGGTAACAACATTGGGTTTTCGTTACCTATCAGGTACCTCCATGATACCTTAGAAGAGTTTAGTTTAGGAAAGGGAGAGGCCTGCGTTAGATGTAACTCTTGTCTTAATTTAGTATTCGAGAGTCAAAATAAGGGTGGTTATTGTATCCACTGTGGGGCCAAGATGAATATGATCTCAGGTATTGAGGCCTATGAACCAGTAGGGATAAGTTTCACCCTAGAAAATATACTTGAAAAGCTACAATATGATAATGATCTCGCGCGTAGAGGCCCAAATAATTGGGAAATCATAGAAGGAAGTGCAAAAATTAATATTTCTTACCATGAAAAGTCGGGTTTGATAGTTGGAGATGGCTATTTATGCTCACTTCCTAAGAAAAATATCAAACCTTTGTATAAATTTCTGCTAAATGAAAACTATAAACTAGATGGTTTGACGTTTAGTGTAAAGGGACAGGATATAATTTTGTCATTAATGATCTATGATCAGTACCTTAATGTTGAGAGTGGGGTCAAATTATTTAGGCATTTGATTGATACTGCGGACAAATATGATGATATCTTAGTCCAAGAATATGGTGGAAGGTGGAAAGACAAAGAATAGAGCCTGATAAATAATAATTTTGACTTCCTATTGAATATTTTATCTATGAGAAAAGTGAATACTGTATTAATTGTTTTGGCTATTTGTATATCTGGCATTGGTCTTTGTGCTCAAGATATTCACTTTTCGCAATTCTACATGTCTCCGCTTAATCTTAACCCTGCGATGACTGGTGTGATGAATTGTAATAAGAGAGCAGTAGTTAATTATAGAAATCAGTGGGCAGCTGCCCTTGGCTCTAATGCATACAATACTGGATCAGCCTCTTATGATCAAAAAATAGCTGTTGGGCAGAATGATTTTTTTGGAGTAGGAGGTTCATTATGGACTGATGTTGCAGGTGCTTCTAGATTTGGGACAACGCAAGGGAGATTGTCGTTTTCTTACAGCAAGAAGATGGCTGGTAATAGCAAGTCATCTCATCACCTCGTGGTAGGTGCTGATGCAGGTATGACTCAGCGCAGAATAGATCCAAGTGGTCTTAGATGGCCCTCACAACATAGTGTAAGTAACCCTGGTACTTTTGACCCTAGTCTTCCAGGAGGAATTATCCCAGATGAGTCCATTACTTTTGCTGATTTAGCAGCAGGTATTCTATGGTTTAGTAATCTTGATCGGGAGAATAGTTTCTATGTAGGAGCAGCTATGCATCATCTAAACGAAGCTAACATATCCTTTCTAGGGCAGAGCGCTAGTCTTTACCAAAAAATCACCTTCCATGGGGGAGGGCAGTTTGTCATGAATAAGAAGATGAGTCTAGTACCTGGATTTGTAATGCTGTTCCAAGGGCAACATAGAGAGTATAATGCTGGCTCAAGTGTGAGATGGAAAATGGGCGGCGGAAGGGCAAATGATCAACACTTTCAGTTAGGGATGTGGTTTAGAGCAGGTGTCAATGAGAGTGGAGGGTTCCATACAGATGCTGTTATTGCATCTACGAGATTCGATTATAAGAGCTATGGTTTTGGGTTTAGTTATGATTGGACACTATCTAAATTTAGAGATGCATCTGTTGGAAATGGTGCTTTTGAGTTTTCTTTGTCTTATTTAATATGCGGTGACCAGTCGCGAGGAGTCTATTGTCCAACATTTTAAGCATTCCTACTCGGTTATTTTATTAAGTTTATTATTTTACAGTCCCATGATTGAGAGATATTCTATCTCTAAATCCACGTTGAAGACGAATAAAAATTAATAACCTATTAAAATCCGACCTATGTTTGGTAATAACTCAAAAAAGAATGAAAAAAAGGCATCATCCACCATGCCTTCAAGTAGCTCATCTTCCTCTTCATCATCTATAAATACGCTAGGAGCAGGTACCGTAATAGAAGGTACAATTAATGCGGAAGGAGACATTAGGATAGATGGTACCTTGAATGGGACAATCAATTGCAAAGGAAAAATAATTATAGGGCCTCAAGGACTAATTGACGGTACTATGAACTGCAAAAACTCAGTAGTCGAGGGTATGATCAAAGGAGTGATCAATGTCGATAATGAGCTCAATATCAAAGAGACTGCTAAGGTAAACGGAGAAGTAAATACAGGTCAACTGATGGTGCAGCCAGGTGCAGTATTCAATGTGTCTTGTGGAATGGGCCAAGCGTCTTCTACTCCTAAGATCGCTACACTGGATAAGGCAGTTGCTAGCTGAAAAAATATAGATTTGAAAAGTCAATCCAGAATATAGCTTGGACCCTAGATCCAAAAACTATTTAAAATATTCTGGAATGGCTTTTCAGATGTTTGTGCTCCTTTTAATAGCAGTATTTGCAGGGCAAAAGTTAGATACCAAGCTACAATTATCACAACCCCTTTTTACGATTGTCTTTATGCTGATTTCTATGATCGGGTATTTGCTTAAAATATATATAGATGTGACTCAAAACAAATTATGAGCTTATCACATTTTATTCGTTTATTAGTTTTTACGCTAGCCTTTTTGCTACTTACGTTGATACCATTACATTTTGTAGATGTCATTAGACCATTTATTGATCTATCCATCATCTTGACATTGTTTTTTATTTTGCTGAGCTTCGGCGTTTACTACCTAGGAGAACGCTTTGTTAGAAGTAAGAATAAATATCTCTACAATCAACTTATCTTAATCAACTTTGCTGTCAAGCTAGGCTTATCGATTGGAATCTTATTTGTCTATCATAGAATTACAGATCCAGATAGCAATCTCTTCATCGTACCCTTCGGAATAATCTATTTGGCTTTTACTATTCTAGAGGCAGTATTTATGTCTACGCAATCTAGGATTTCAGAATAGATTGATTTTGGACTTATCCCTTGATAAATTAAACTACTTCAAATAATTCTTATCGAAGAAAACTTGATAATTGTTAATTGATTTTTGCTTAATGACTTCGCGGTAATTTCTTTGAGTGATCGCAAAAATATCGAAGGCAATATCATTAGCGTTGATAAAGTCATCTGGATTCTTCTGTGTACCATCTATAAAATCCATTGCTTGAGCCTTATTGTCAAATCTTCGGAGTAAGATTAGCTTAGACTTAGATTCCGGATTTAAGAAGATATCAGTGATTTTGATATTATCACTTTTGTGATATTTCTTATTGTAGCTTGATATTTTAATCTTGGCATTATCAATATTGTTTTTCGCAGAGTCAAATACGGATACAATTACATAATGTAGTTTGCCATCCTCTACTTTAAATTCTTCTACAGCCTCATCATAAATCCTATTGTCAAATGCATCAAGGTCTCCTTTCAGAAATCTCACAATCTCTTTTGCCCTTGTCTCCTCATCTGTTTTAGGGTGTTTGCTGATTACATCATTAAGCGCTTTGACATATTCGTCTTTACCCTCTAAGCCACCTATACTCATAGCTTTTAATAGATCTAGCTTCGCGGTATAATCATTTTTCTTCCCAAATACTTCCTTTGCTTTTTCAACTCTAGCCAATACACCTTGGTAGTCTCCTTGCTCAAATGTGCTATAGGTTGTCCTATAGTATTGCTCTTTATTATTTTCTTCTTTAGCTTTTTGCGCAGCATAGTTAGGATTACTTATCAGCTGTGCAAAGTCAGAGTCTGGAAACTCTGATACAATCTTATCTGCATAAAGTCTGGCACTTGCTTCATCATTAATATCAAGATAATCCAGATATAGGAAGTAGTAGGCATCTAATCTATGGTCCGTCTGAGGATAATCTTGAGTTAATCGTTTAAGTGCTTTTATTGACTCCTCGTAATTTTGGATTTCACTTCTAAACAATTTGCCTAGCTCAAATAGTGCTTTTTCTATCTTACCATTAGTAGCTGTTTGCTGAGCACTACTTTGTGGCACATCTCTTAAGATCTCAGCAAGAGCGTTATCATCATCAGTACTAGCTAAATCTTGATCGATGGATTCTTCGTCTTCCCCACTTATGAGTGAAGATGTCTTATTGGATCGTCTCCAGTCATCCTCCAGTTTACGCGTACCCCATTTGCGACTAAAGTCCCTTTTTCCTTTGTCTAATGTGATAGGATTATAAGCAAAGAAACTAGAGGCTTTACCAGGTTTCTGGTTAAACTTGGGTTTTGTAGGCTTTTGCTCCTCAAATGCTGCGTCTTCGACCGCCTCTTCATCTTCCCTTTGTTTGTCTAGTTTATCTTGTGCCCATTGCTTTAGTTCTGATTCAGATAGATTAGCTAGGGCTAGTAAGCTATCCATCCTTTCTACTATTTCTATATTTCTAGCTATTGGCTTAAGGCTCTTAGCTCTACTTTGTACCTCTAGATATCTTTCGTCTGTTTTTGGTAGTACGGTAGCTGTACTGTCATAATAATTTTGCGCTTTCACAAAATCATCGAGCTCATAATATAGGCTTGCTAGATTATAAAATGACTCAGTTTGTTGTGCTGTATTACCCTTGCTTAATGTGGTTGCTTCTCTAAAGTCCTCTAAAGCTCCAACCTTGTCACCACTCGCAAGTTTTATTTCTCCCTTAGTGAAATAGATCTGGTCTAGGTAGTCGGCATTCTTCTCTTGTCTAGCCATCTTGTCTAGCGACTTTAGCACAGAGGTGATAGATCCACTTCCGGTCCGCCAAGCATTACGAGCTACACTTAGTTGAGAGTTAAACTCCATGTCATAACCAGGCTTATATTTTTTTACCCTTTGAAAAGCTACTTTCGCCTCTTCGGCACTACCATTCATCTGATGTATCTGAGCAATGATGTATTGGTATCTGGATTTTTCTGCATTTTCTTTTGATAGCTCTATGGCTTCTTCGAGATCTGGGATTGCTCTACTATATTCTCCTTTTTTTATTTTTAAGTGTGCTTTCGCTGCTGGTAATTGGCGCTGTACGTCATTTGTTACAGGTACTGTACCACCCAGTTTATTTAAAGTAAATTCTGCTGATCCAAAATTCTCTCTTTCGATATAAGTCCTGGCTAACCATAGTAGCCCTTCGCTATAAACCGTCTTATGCTTAAATAGACCTCCATTTTCTACTTTTTGAGGTTCTTTTTTAGTCCTTTGTTCAGACTCTAAATTTTCTATTACTTCTTCCTCTTCAGCTTTTAATTCTTGTTCTGCTAATCGATTTTCTTCTTCTAGTTCTCTTTTGGCTTTTTCTTCTTTAGCAATTTTCTTTGCCTCAGCATCTTTAATCTTGTTTTCCTCTTTTTGCGCTTTAGCTGCTATCCTCGCTGCTTCTTTATCAGATTTATCTTTTTCTCTTTGGATCGCTCTATCAGCAGCTTGCTGCTTAAAGGTTTCCTCTTGCTGAGCATAACTAGCCTTTAAGGTCTCTAGCTCTGCTTCTTTAGCTTTGATTCCTGATTCTAGTTGTATCTCAGTGCCACTTCTAGGATCCGCCTTAGGATCTACTTTTTTATCTCTTTTTTTATTCTTTCTTCTTTTCTCTTTGTCTTTTCGTTCTTGTTCTCTTCTATTTTGTTCTGCTTTAGAGAGATCTTTTCTCATTTTCACAATATCATCCTTAATATCACTTTGCTGTTTTTCAAAACGATCCTTCGCTTTTCGCTCTTCTTCCTTTAAGTCTTCTCTTTCTTTTCGTGCCGCTTCTCTCTCCTTCCTATCTGCATTATCTTGGCGTATTTTTTCTTTACGCTCTGCTTCTTTTTCTCTTTCATTTAACTGTTTCTCACGTTCTCTTTCTTTTGATGCTTGCTCACGTTCTTCCTGGTCTTTTTCTTCTTTAGCCTTACGCTCTTTCTCCTTTTGTTTTTTGGCGTCTCTCTGTTCCTTTTTCTTTGCTAGTTGTTCTTCCTTTTTTCGCTCGCGACTATCTTTCTTATTATTAGATTTATTATAGACTCTAGATCCTGGATTACCTGGATTAAACTCTTCTTCAAAGTACTGGAAGGTTTCTTCAGCGGTCTCATAGTCTTGCTTTAGAAATTGTGCTTTGCCCATTAGCACATAGCAGTCATCTACCCACACACTAGGCTCATGATTAAGTGCCACGATCGTTACTTTCTCTATAGCTCGATCCATCTCTGATGCATAAGCTTTAGGGTTGTCGGTCTGAGAGTAGGGGTAGATTGGTAGTAGCTTATTATAGTTATCGATATGCTGCTCATCTAGAGATGCAAATGTCTCATCCATAATTACATCCGCATTAAAGTAGCCATTAAACTCTGCGGTGGTATCGTGATACTTTTGTTTAAGCCATCCTATGTCCCCTTTTTTCTTCTTGGTCACACAGCCCGCTGAGATCAGTATGGCTAAGGCTAAAGTAGTTTTAATGATATTGATGGATCTGATATTCATGGTAAATGAAAATTGCAGCTTATTTTAAGAACTTGGGATGAAAACTATGTTAACATAGTGGTGCTCAATTAGCACTTTCATATAACCTTGAAATCACAAATTTATTTTAAAAAAAATCATGAAAACTGCCGTAAAAATTGACTTTCTAGTCTTAATAGCAGAGTTTTCGGCTTGCTAAGCAAATTAGAGCATTAATGGCCTTAGATCAAGATCAAAAGAGGAGTTTTAAGGATAGACTGCAAGACAAGTATCGGTTGGTTATACTTAACAACGAAAACTTTCAAGAAATATCTTCTCATAGGTTGTCCTTGCTTAATTTATACATCATTTTAAGTTCAGTTATCGTAGTTTTGGGAGGACTATTAATTTTACTAATAGTATTTACGCCTATCAAAAAGTTGATACCAGGGTACGCAGATGTGGGGAGTTCTAAAGAGATAATCGAGCTAAATAAGCAATTAGACGATATTATCAAGGAAAAAGAAGCACAAGAAGTGTATTTAGCGAGTTTTAGAAAAATGCTTACTTCTAACAATGCAGGAACTGATCCAGCGCCTACTAAAGAAGAAAAACTGGTAGAGGCTGTCAGTAATGCAGAGATTAAAAACCAGGGATTAAGTAGTCAGTCGTCGATTGCTAGTCTTCCAATCAGGGAGGTGCGACAAGGGTCTAATAATTATTTTGATCTTGTTAAACCACTATCAGGTTCTGTCAGTGCGGCATTTATGCCAGAGAAAAAACATAACGGAGTAGATATACTTGCTCCAGCGAATACAGCCGTAAAATCTGTGCTAGATGGATATGTTATTATTTCTGCTTGGAATATTGATACTGGTAACACCATAGGGGTGCAGCATGCAGATAATATAGTTTCATTTTACAAACATAATTCTGCATTGCTTAAAGAAGAGGGTAATTTTGTGAAAGCAGGAGAAGCATTAGCAATAATAGGAAACAGTGGTACCTTATCAGATGGTCCACATTTGCATTTTGAACTTTGGATAGATGGTAATCCAGTTAATCCGGAAAATTTTATAAAATTTTAATATGAGTCACGATTTAAAGGAAATTAAAGGCAACGATGGGAAATTATTAAGCCCTGTGCTTGATCCCAATGTTAGAAACTTTTTAATAGATATTGATGGGACTATCTGTGATGATATCCCTAATGAAGAACCAGAGAGAATGGTGACTTGTGATCCATTTCCTGACGCTTTAGAGATTCTCAACAAGTGGTATGATGAAGGTAATATCATAACATTCTTCACTTCTAGAACAGAAGAGACTCGCGATATTACTGAGACTTGGCTAAAAAAACATGGTTTTAAATACCATGGACTACTGATGAATAAACCAAGAGGTGGTAATTATCATTGGATAGATAACCATATGGTAAAGGCCACTAGGTTTAAAGGTAAATTCACAGATCTTATTAAAAAGCAAAAGACGATAGAAGTGTTTGATCACTGATCTTAGATAGATCTCTCTTCTATATCGCGTATTGCATCCTCAATTTCTGGAAATTTAAAGCTATAGCCTGCTTCTTCTATTTTGGTAGAAGACACCCTGTTGCTATTTAGTATTACGTCAGACATTTCACCCATGGCCAGTTTAAGTGCAAATGCAGGTGCAGGTATTATCAAGCTGTGGATATCTAGTGCATCTTTGATTGCAATGGTTAAGTCCTTGTTTGATTTAGGATTAGGAGCTACGGCATTGTAAACGCCATTGTTTTGATCCTGCTCGAGTAGATATATAAACATATTTGCAAGGTCATCTATGTGAATCCAAGAGTAATATTGATCACCAGCTCCGAAGTAGCTCCCAACTCCAGCTCTGAAAGGAAGTCTCATTTTTGGGTAAGCACCTCCCAGTGTACTTAGCACTATTCCTATCCGCAATACTGAGGTAGCTTGTGCATGATCTTTAAATTGTAAATGTGCAGACTCCCAGTCTCGGCATAAGTCTGTCATAAAAGTAGTCGTATCTGGTGCTTGATCCTCCG
>Ga0209187_1000220_pt1 | contig 123149 bp, 54 predicted proteins | sample BantaG_FD_187430 | JGI IMG/M metagenome (GOLD analysis project Ga0209187, IMG submission 187430) | Marine algal microbial communities from Bantry Bay, Ireland - BantryBay_4 metaG (SPAdes) (version 2) | ecosystem: Host-associated > Algae > Red algae > Unclassified | place: Bantry Bay, Ireland...
TTGAAACCGTTTTTATGTCCAACATTAATGATTGGAAAAAGAAGAATAAATCTGATAATCAGGCAATTAAACGAAAAGAGTTCTTTAAAAGGTAGGAATACTTTTTCAAGTTTTGAGACACCTACCTCGTAGGTTTGGTTTCGTAAATACATTTCCACTCGCATCGGGCGTAGTTTCGCATATTTAGGTTCTCCGTCGCCAAATTCGTCCTCCGCGCTTCCCAAGCTAACATAATTTAACTTCTCTGAGATTAGGAAAATGTGCGGCATAATTTTTAGAAACTATAAAGGTTGTCCTATATACGTCTCAGGGCAACCGCAAAGGTTGCCCCTACCTTATTTCGCATAACTCATAAATTTGCGTTATATTTACGTCAAATTAGAAAATAGCACTGCTTTGGTTGATTACAAAATTAATACAATAATCAGAATATCAACTAGTTACAAATTGGCATTCTAACGCTAAAATGGCATATAAAAACAAAATCAATGATTCTATCAAATATAAAAATACTTGCGTTTTTTACTTTACTTTGTTTTAACACAAATAGCTTTGGCTTTCAGACAGAAATAGAGTCGATTGGTTTAAATAGTGAGCCGCCCTACTTTATTGTTAATACGAGTCCTGTTGATGAGGGGTATTCGATTAATGGAATCACAAAAAATTACACTCCTGGAACAGTTGTTATTCTACAAAAACAACAGGGCAAAAGAGTCGAGAAACTAGACGAAACAACCATTTCAAAAGATGGCACTTTTACTTTCAAAGGTCAGGTCAATGATGTGGATTTTGCTAAAATTGTTATTGGAAAAGCAGGATTTGCATTTATACTAGACAATCACATCATCAATTTGAATATTGACAAAGAAGAGACAGAGAATTTTACTTTTGGTGGTTGCGAGGTAATTGATGCATTTCAATCTCTAAAGTCAAATCTATTATCTTCACATACAACGAATAAAGAAGACCTTATTCAATATGCGGACACGGTTCCTTTTCCCTTATTGGCGTATGTGGCAATGACTAAAATTAAATTTAATGTCGCTCCCGAAATATATACCAATGTTTTGGAACGGATGAAAGGAGAAATGCCGAAGCATCATTTAACACTTAACCTAGAGCGATATGTAAATCAGGAACAACAAAAATTAATCGGTCTAAAAAATACTAAAATTGGTGCAATGGTTCCTGATATTGTAATGGATAATCCTGATGGAAAAGAAATCAATTTATATGATTTGAGAGGAAAAATTGTTCTATTGGATTTTTGGGCATCTTGGTGTGGACCTTGTCGCAAGGAACATCCAAACCTTGTAAAGGCATATAAAAAATACCATAAAAAAGGACTGGAAATATTTAGTGTTTCTCTGGATGGCTCTGTTACTTCATGGAAAAAAGCCATTGAAAAAGATGGTCTAACTTGGGAATGCCACGCTTCTGATTTAAAAAAATGGAAATCTCCTACCAACAAAATTTTCAACATCCGCTCTATCCCTGCCAATTTTATTTTGGATAAAGAAGGGAAAATTATTGCTAAAAATTTACGTGGCTCGCAATTGGATGCGAAATTGGGGGAGTTGTTTGAATAATGCGAGAATGCTTGAATGCGAGAATGCAAGAATGCTTGAATGCGAGAATGCTTGAATGCGAGAATGCTTGAATGCGAGAATGCTTGAATGCGAGAATGCTTGAATGCGAGAATGCTTGAATGCGAGAATGCTTGAATGCGAGAATGCTTGAATGCGAGAATACTTGAATGCGAGAATGCTTGAATGCGAGAATGCTTGAATGCGAGAATGCTTGAATGCCTAAATGCTTGAATGCTTGAATGCGAGAATGCTTGAATGCCTAAATGCTTGAATGCCTAAATGCTTGAATGCGAGAATGCTTGAATGCGAGAATGCCTAAATGCTTGAATGCGAGAATCAGTGTTGTTAAGTTAAAATCGAAAAGCATTCAGGTAATCATAAAAAGCTTGGGAAGCGCGTAGGACGAGCTTAACGACGGAGAACCTAAATAGGCGAAAATACGCCCGATGCTAGTGGAAATGTTTTTATGCGTGTATGCTAGAGAAACCCTTAGGGTTTCTCTAGCATACACGCATAAATGCATTGCAGCGGACAGCGGGGAGACTACTTGATTGGAAATAATACTCGCCGTCCTATTAATAATCAATTTGAAGGCTGATATTAATGATCAAATTTTGATTCTAGTTATACCAAACTTGACATATTAGATTATTTATGAGTCGTCCCTTAATACTCCAAAAATTCAATCACCTCACTTTTAAAATCAACAGTAGATGAAATACAGCAATAATAATTTTCATCTATTGGAAGGCTTTTTAAATAAAAAACTTGATTGTCAATTTCTGTTTTATCATTAGATACCTCAAAAGATTTTAATGGAATAGACAATCCATTTCCATGAGATTTGATCACCGCTTCTTTTTCTGTCCAATACTTAAAAAACGATCTTGTTTTATCCTCCGAATTTATAATAATCTGCCATTCATTAATAGTCATTTGAGATTTAAAATCTTCCAAATTAGTCTCATTCATAATTTCAATATCAATCCCAATCTCAACATCATTTGTTAAAACACAAATAACGATTTCTCCTGAATGTGAAATATTAAATTTAATTTTTGAGTTTTTAAAATATGGCTTATTGAACTCAGTATAATCCAAATCTAAATTGTCATACGTAAGATCAAAATTCTTTAATCCCTCGCAAAGTAAAACCCTTCCTAATAATGACAGCTGAGCATCTTGCCACCTATAAAACCTTGACACCTTGTTTTGAAATTCATAAGAAAACTTATTCAAGTATTGTTCTAGGTATTTAGTATGATTTGCCTCTGAAATGTATTTGTAGTAAATATGAATCATGAATAGTAGAATTATGCCAAAAAGTTACTAAGAAATCCCCAATAATAAAAATACCAACTGATTAGTATAAACGAAAACATAATGGAAGTAACTAAACTTAAGTCTTCCAATTTTCTAATTCTTATAAGGTAAAAAACAAAAGTAATCAAAGTTAGTACTAAGAAAACCAATTGCAAAATAAATACAAAATCAAAATTATTTGGTAGACCGAAAGCTAGAATGTAAAAATTTCTTGGCAGCGTATTTAAGATCGCATAAACCAAAGTTCCTAATGAAACTATTCCTGTTAATGAAGTTAGAATGATAAATACATTTAATAATTTACCAGAAATGGTTAAATCTTTTCCCTTTATTAATAAAAATGCAAAAACAAAAACAGCTGCTATTAATAGTAATAATGCAATAATTAGAGGAGCTAAAAAAACTGGATTTAGTTCTTGCAAACTGTTTGCAAATTTGGAAACGCCTCCATTAATTGCAACATCTGTTATAAAATTAACACCATCCTTGTCCGCAAATTCTGTCGGTGGTTTTTGACTTGGATTGTTTAAAAACTCTGTCGTAATTTTGTAACCATCTTCTGAAAAACTAGGGCAATGACCAGCTGATGGAACTTGAACTAAAAATGCATTTTGGTACTTTTTCAACATTTTATTCCCATTTTCAAATGGTGTTATTGGATCAAATTCACCAGCAAAAACTAACACAGGTTTGTTAAATGGTACATTTGAAATTATACTTGTATCTAAAACTGTGTCTTTATTCCACTTTTCACAAACTGTAAAATCTGATTTATAAAAAGACACACCTCCTTTCAATTTCTTATGTTTATTTGCATCCTGTGTGTATTCATCGAATGAATTTACGGGAATGCCCTCATTACAAGTCATACAATAATATACTCCATAATCCATATTCAACAGTGCTGAAAATGCAGCAACAAGCGCACTTAATGTACTTTCATTTTCACTATTAAATTCTGTAATCAACATTGGAAAAACTTCAATCAAATTTTTATCATACAATGCTTGTTGTAAAGCAACTTTGAAGTCTTCAGCATTATAGGTAAATTGCTCCGTTTCAGTAATGTTCTTTCCAGCTTTCACCGTTATTGGCGATTTTTCTAACTTAGTAATAGTGGCGTAATAAGTTTCTTCCAAATTGGGAAATTGTGCATTGCATTTAGGATTATTTTTACAAGATTCAAATACTTTATTAAGGCTAGATACGTAGTTACTCGTATTTGAATCATGATAATCCTCGATATTCGAAATGGAAGAATCCAGAATCAGTGACTTTACATCATTGGGAAAATTCTGCGCATAAACTTGAGCGACATGAGTGCCATATGACACTCCAAATACATTCCATTCATTATAATTCAAAGCCTGTTTAAGTGCATGTAAATCTCGTGCTATATTTTTGCTACTGTATTGTTTTGTGTCGATTTTTCGATGTTCCAATTCTCGTTTACATTCAAAAGCTGCTTCTACCTTTTGCTCCTCATCTTCTTTAGCACTTTGATCTTTTGCTAATATCCCAAGCAGCTTTTTTCCTAATTTAGGGCACAAACGTGGCTCTGAATAACCAACTCCTCTTATATCAATCAGAACAATATCACTTTTTTCTCTCATTGGATGATTTCTCCATGTCCAAATACCCCCTACTCCACCAGCACCTGGACCACCTTCTAGAAACACTACAGGATTGGATGATTTTTCAGTAGACTTGGCTTTTAAAACCGCAATTGCAAGCTTGATTTTTTTTCCTTTGGGATTACTCCAATCTTCTGGGACATGTAAAAACCCCCAATCAATATTGTCATTTCCAATTGCATCCATATACTTAAAAAAGGTACTATCTCTTTCAAATACTACATCACTATTTTGGCTAAACACTTGGTTAAATAAAAAAAGTGGTAACAAATAAAGTAATATGTAAAATAAGTTTTTCATAAAAATATTTTATTAATAATATAGGAATCAGTAAGGATTAAGAACAGTTCAAAAATTAAATTCTATTTTAACTTCTTCTACTTTTTCGATATCAAGTTGTATATCAATCTCGTCAATGTTAATCGCAGGATTTTGTCCAACTATTTCAATTACTTTCATCCATTTCAAATAAATAATTTCAATAGTTTCTTTTGAATACAATGCCGCATTATATTCTATAATTCCAGCAAGTCCATTTTCATTTTCAAAGCATTCAAATAAAATTGGCAACCTACTGTACTGGTTGAAGACATTGTATTTCTTTAATTTAAAATCATCAAATTCTAGTTTATCTTCAAACCCAAAATCCTGATTTTGATAGATAAACAATGTATTTATAAAACCCTGTGGAATCACATCAAATTGTATATTTTGGTGCGCATCAATTTCCAGTAAATTATTTTGAACAGATTTCAAAAATTCAGCAAAAGATTGCTTAGACTTTAACTTCGATCTTAAAGCCAAAGTTCTTACAAACATCCCAATTTGATCACTTAATCCAGCTGCATCTCGCCCTGCATTTACTGTACCAATTAAAACATCATTGTTGTTAAACATTTTATAAATCAAAACCTTTAAAGATGCCAACAATATTGTATGCATTGTCAAACCATCTTTTTCTATAACATTTTTTAAATCCTCCGCAAGTTTCGTCTCTATTTTAAATTCGTATTGAGTATTCTTGTTTTCTTGCATTAAATTAGAGAAATCTTCTCGGAACAACTCTCTCTCTTCATAATTATGCAAATAATTACTCCAAAAAGCATTGTTTTCAGAACCGCTTAATTTCAGTTGATTGTTCTGCCAATCAGAGTAGTCTTTGAATTGCAAAACTCTATTGTCAGAGCCATTCGCAACTTCAAACTTTTCGTCATTATAATTTGTGATAAATTTATTAATAAATATTTCTAATGACCATCCGTCCACAATAATGTGATGTGTGTTAAATATCAAAATACGCTCATTATTATCTAATTCCAAAATCTTTATTCGTAATAAAAAATCTTTCACCAAATCAAACTCTTTATTTACAAACTCATCAATTTTACTTTCAACTGAATCTAGGTTTGTTTTTTCTATCTCAACTTCAAAAATATTCTGATTAATGTCATTTACTACTTGTTTGGGATTGCCATCTACTTCAATAAAATTAGTTCGCAATACTTCAAATTCTGAAATGATTTTTCTTATTGAATTTATAACTCTTTCCAAATCTATATTACCAACTATTTTATATGCCGCAGGCATATTATAAGACATTGAAAGATTGTCAAACTGTGAGGCAAGCCAAATATTATATTGTGCAGGAGTTAAATCGTAATACTCTTTTATTTCTGTAAATGGAACTTTTAGCGACTGATTGGGTTGCAACTTTTGAAGGTAATTTGACAAGGTTTCAATAGTTGGAAAATCAAAAATATTTTTTAAAGAAATTTTCAAAGAAAGATGCTCACTTATCAAGCTCAATAATTTTACTGCATTTAATGAATGTCCTCCCAATGAGAAAAAATTATCATCCAAACTAATTTCCTGTTTGCAATCCAATGATTTTTGCCACAAAGAAACCAAAGTCTTTTCCAATTCTGTATTTGCTTTTTTAAATGAAGCGGTTTCTTCAGATTTAAATAGACTCAATTCCGACAAGGCTTTTCTATCTACTTTTTTATTGGGTGTTAATGGAAATGTATCTAGATTATTAATTGAAAGCGGAATCATGTATTCAGGCAAACCAATTTTCAAATCATTAATTATATCTTGACTTGTAAGCAATGTGTCTGTTTTTTGAATAAAGGCGGCAAGAAAAGCATCTTGGTCATTTCCTTTTTTTGCAATAACAACGCTGTCTTTAACCCCTTCAATCTGATTCAGTTTTGTTTCTATTTCACCCAATTCAATTCTATATCCTCTTATTTTTACCTGATTGTCATTTCTTCCTAAAAACTCTATTTCTCCTAAATCATTCCATCTACCAATATCTCCTGTTTCATAAATTAGACCATTTATGTTAAAAGAATTTTTTATAAATTTTTGATTTGTTAATTCACTATTCTTATAATAACCTTTAGCCAATCCGTCACCGCCAATAAACAAACGTCCAGCTGTACCAACAGGTAACAAGTTCATACAATCGTCTAAAATAAATAGACTCGTATTATTTATGGGCGCTCCAATATTTGAGGCATCAGTTGGTTTTTCAATTTTCTTAATACTTGACCAAATCGTTGTTTCTGTTGGTCCATACATATTCCATACCTCAGCACTTCCGTTTATTAATTTTTCAGCAAGAGATTTACTTAATAAATCTCCACCACACAACAATTTCATTTTTTTATTTCCTTTCCATCCAGCATTAAACAACAATTGATAAAAACTTGGAGTGGCTTGTAAAATTGTTGGTTTTATATTTTTTAAAGTATGAATAATGGTTTTAGGATCTGCTAATATTTTTTCACTTGCAATGTACAATGATGCTCCAGAAATTAATGGTGTAAAAAACTCTAATTTTGAAATATCGAAAGAGTAAGTTGTTACAGAAAACATTAAATCATCTTCTGTGATTCCAGGTTTTTGTTTCATACTTAATAAAAAATTAAGCAAAGATTGATGACCAATTTCTACTCCTTTAGGTTTACCTGTAGAACCAGAGGTATAAATAATGTAAGCAGTATCATCAGCCGTCACATCGAACTTGTAATTTTCATCATAACCTTTGGCGAGTAGCAAAACTTCTTCCAATTCCTTCTCACCGATTAACAATTCAATTTCACTGTGTTCAACAATATAATTAATTCTGTCTTTAGGAAAAGCAGGATCAATTGGGATATAAGCCCTACCCGATTTTAAAATTCCCAAAAGCATAGCAATCATCTTTGAGGATCGACCCAACATTAAACCTATGGCAGATTTATCACTTTTTCCATTAGTAGAAATAATGTATTCGGCAATTTGATTGGACAAATCATTTAGTTCTTTATAAGAATAACTATTGAACTCGTCCCTAATGGCGACTTTGGAAGGTGTATTTATAGCTTGCTTTGCAAACAAATCAAGAAAAGTAACATCATTATTGTATTCAAAATTTGTGCTATTAAAATCGTTTAAAAGTTCTTCTTTTTCAATATCTGTTAAATAAATCAAGTCTTTTAAGCTTTTATCAGAATGATTTAATAATTCATCCAATAAATTTTCAAAATGATTTATAACACGTGAAATTGATAGTCTATCAAAATAATTAAGATTGTAGTCAAAATCAAGTTTTACATCTTCAGACTCATCAAACTCTCTGATGTATATTGCCAACGCAACACGTTCAGCTTGGTGAGTCATTGGGATTACTCTAGTTTGCGCATCTCCAAAATTATGAGAATAATCCTGTTTTTCATAAGAAAGTGTTATGTTAAACAAACGATCTTTTTCATTAAAAACCTGAAGTTCCTGAATTAATTTACCTAGAGGAAATCGCTGATGGCGATAATCGTGCCTAAGTTGCATTTTGATTTCTCCAACAAGCTCTTTAAAACTTTTCTCAATATCTAACTGCATTCGCAAAGGAGAAATCCCCATAAATAAACCAACCGTTTCTTTATAAACTCGTTTACTCCTATTCAATACTGGCAAGCCAATTGCAAAATCCAAATTCTGCTGATTCCTTCCAAAATAGACATAAATCAAAGACAGAATTAAATGGAAAGTTGATGCTTTGTATTCTTTTGCTAAATCATTTAGCTTATTATACTTTTCTCTTTTAATGTTAAGAACTTTTCGACTGCTTTTATTTATCTTAATTGAATCGTCTAATTTGCCAAATAAGTTTTCAGGTAAAGATTTAAATTTATCTAACCAATAATTTTTATCGTTAACATAATCTTCTGATTGTTGATATTTTTCATCATCCTTTGCAAACTCTTTGTAACTTTGAGGATATTCTGATTTAATCTTTCCAAACTCTGTCAATTCATTGTAATTGCGGACAAACCTTTGAAACATTATTGAGGTTCCCCAACCATCCGTAATAATATGATGATAAACAGAAAATAAGTAATAAAAGTCTTCCCCAATCTTTAACAAACTAAAAGTATGTAAAAGATTTCCACTTAATAAATCAAATGGTTTCTGAAACTCATGCTGCATATAAGCATTTGCTTCTTCTAAGGCATTTTTACTTTCTGAAAAATCAATAAATTTCAATTCAGAATTATGCTCCTCAACAATGTTAACTTGAACAGTATCCTTAGATTTTACCAAAAACATTCTGTAAGCATCATGTTGATTTATTAATTCAACATAAGCCTCTTTCATTTTTTCAATATTTAAAGTCCCAATTATTTCTATCTTGGCTCCAATATTATAAATTGGATCATTGGGATACAATAATTGTTCAAAGTAAATATCTTGCTGGGGTAATGTTAAGTTCATTTTTTTTATTAATTAGAAATATTACCAAATCAATTCAGCATCTAGTGCTTTTTCATCTACAGAAATATTTTTTACAATTTGACCATAATCAAATTTCACTATTCTATCTGCATATTTAAAATAAGCATCATCGTGTGTAACTGCGATAATGGTTTTACCACTTTCTTTTAGTTTAGGAATTAATTCTTCATAAAAATATTTCCTAAAATGTGGATCTTGATCTGCCGCCCATTCATCTAAAATAAGAATTGGTTTTTCTTCCAAAAGGGCGAAAATCATAGACATTCTTTTGCCTTGACCTTTTGAAAAATTTCTACGAGCACCTTTTTCCGTAAAATCTTCCAATACATTATCCAACTCCATCATTTTTACAAGCTCCTTATATTTTGGATTATCATCTAAAGAATAATCATCATAATTATGTGAAAAAACATGGTTATTCGTAAAAATAGAAGTCAATAGCTCTTGAAAATCTACTAAATCAATTTCAGTATTTCCGTTTAGAATAATCCTTCCCGCTGTTGGAACATACAATCCTGTCAATATATTGATAAAAGTACTTTTGCCGCTACCATTTCCTCCAATAACGAATAAGGTTTCTCCCTTTTCTATCTTCAAATTAATTGGACCAAGCGTAAAAGCGTTGGCTTTTTCTACCTTTTCATCCTTATCATATTTAAATTCCACATTTTGGAACTCAAGAGATTGAAATGGCACACTCAATAAACTTTGACTAGGTATTTTAGAATCTTCACCTCTGAAATCCAATAAGAATGTCCTCATTCTTTGATTCGCCACCATTAATCTAGTATAGATATTTTGTAAATTAATTAAATTATTTATCGGTCCTGATATGAACAAAAGAATTACTACATAGGAAATAACATCTGCTCTTTTCAAGAAACCAAATTCTGGAAGAATAAAGAGAATAATTCCAATTACAAAGTAAAGCCCATACTGACTAATTAAGTTTATTGATAGAAAAACATAGCTAATATTAAAATCTAATACTTCTGCACTGTCCCTATTCGGTCCTAGAAATTTATTCATTAAATTCCCCCTCCTCAAACCACTAATCTTCAATTCTTTAAATCCATTCATCACATCATTTACATATTTGTAATAATGCTCATTATATTCTCTCAATGTGGCAACTTGTTTAGACATTGTATTCATTATAATAAAATACAAACCTGCAATTACAAATATCAAGGCAATAATGACCAAAGCTGATGAAGTAGAGATGGTAAACAAATAGATAATACAAAGAATTATCATTAATACCGAATTAATCGTATGAGTAATCGTCTCTGGTAAAAAAGCAAAAATTCTTAAATCTTCTACAGCTGTATAAAATCTTTGATTCCCCATTTTCTCTAAAGCAACTAGAGGCGTTTTTAATATTTTATCAAAAATCACTTTTTCATTTCTATAGAGTAATGCAAAAGAGTATTTATTTAATTTTTTCTGAAAAGAAATATTGAGCAAATAGGTATAAATTATAATAGCTCCAAAAGCAACGCCCATATAATCACTTAAAAATCCTTCCTGACCAGAAATAGCGTTATTGATGATATACAATATCCCAAAACTCAAAATGGTATTTGGTATTGAATATAATATTAGAAAAAATATATCTTTTATTGATATTTTGAACATGGAATGTACTATTTAGGGCGTATTCATTATTTGGTATCGAAAGAATTTATTATTTCAAGTGCTTTGCAAGGAATCCCATCATTATTTGATAAAGTTGTATCCGATTTTTTTCACGTTGAAAACCATGACCTTCGTTGTACCTCACCATATAGGGAGCATCAATCCCGCGTTTTCTAAGCCCCTCTACAATTTGGTCAGACTCCTCAATACTAACTCTTGGATCATTTACACCTTGAATTACAAATACAGGTTTCTTAATTTTATCGACATTTAGTGCAGGAGAAACTTGTCTTATAATTTTTTGCTCCTCTGGAGAATTCGCATCATACCATTGTTCATATATTTGTCCCATATATGGTTTCCAGTAAGGAGGAAATGATTCAAAAAAAGTAAACAAATTAGAAACACCAGCATAATCAATAGCGCAAGTATATAAATCGGGGGTTTTAACGAGACTTCCTAAAGCAGCCAGACCACCATAACTTGAGCCATAAATAACCATTTTATCCTCATCAATTATACCCAAAGTTTTTACATACTCAACACCATCTTCTAAATCATTCAGCATTTTTCTACCGATTTGTTTGCTTCCAGCTAATAAAAATTCTTTACCATATCCCCCTGATCCTCTGAAATTAATATGAAGTGTAGCATACCCACGACTTGCAAATAATTGAACCTCTGGGATAAATTGCCAATTGTTCCTAAAATTATATGGTCCAGCATGTGGATTGACAATTAAGGGAACTTTGCCATTATAAAGTTCTTTATTGGGAATGGTTAAATATCCATAAATATTTAACCCATCTCTTGATGTAAACTTAATGGGTCTCATTTCTGCCATATCATTAGGATCTAATGAAGGCATAAGGTTAAAAAGCTCTTTAAATTCACCATTATTAGTGTCATACAAATAATAGGCACCATATAATTTATCACTATCAATATCAATTAAAAATTTATCTTCTTCATCTGTTGAACTTACAATAATGATGTTGCTATTGGGAAATTGATTAAGTAAACTCTTATGCATTTTTTTGTAAGTTTCACTAACAGGGACTATAGTCGCCTTTTCTCCAGAATACCGATAATAGTCAATTTCATACCCTCTTTTCCTAGATTGACCTATTCCTGAAATATCAAAAATATCATTAGAATATAAGTCTTTAATTACTTTCTTTTTTTTAAAATCATATAGGAAAATCTCCCGTGTATTGCTTTTTATATTTGATGATACAAATGCATCATGTGGATTATCAGTATTATAATCAAATCCAAGTAAATCAAAAACTTCATCCCACTTTGTTTTTATAATCAACTCAAAATCTTTGTCGTGATCAGTTCGATAATAGAAAAGATAATCTGTTCCATTTCTCTGTTGAGTATAACCTTTTAGGTTTCCGTCTTTGTCAAAATGATACTCCATAATAGGATTATCAACATCCTTATTTTCAAAAAGTTTTTCTATTTCACCACTTTGAATATTAATACGATAAGGTTCAAAAATCTCAGGATTATCTCTATTCATATCAATAATTACATAATCCTTCTGATCTATTAGTTCATTCAAAATCATTGATGTTATGCCATCAAAAGGATTTAGTTCCTTTTGGTTCTTTCCATCAAGATCAACGGCAAATAGATGAAAGTTTTCGTTGGCATTTTTATCCATCAAATAAATAAGCCTATTATCATTCGCCCATCTATATTCATCAATAACATCCCCTTTCTCTTCAATAACACGGACTACTTCATTGGTTATGGTATTCTTAATATAAACATGATTTTTACCTTCATCATCTCTTTCCATATAAGATAAATAAAGTCCATTTGGAGATAACTGAAAATCATGTTGCTTAGGTGTTTGAAAATAATCTTCAACCGAATATTTGTAGGTCTTTGTCTCAAAAGCTGCCAATTCCATTAAATCCTTTTCTGATGATGGAAGTAATGGATTTCCAGGCAGTTTTTCTTCTGGATTCTGAGAAAATAAAATACTAATAGTGAATAAGCTCAAAAAAAAGAGTAATGTTTTTTTCATTTTTAAATATATAAATTTGTAAAAAAATAGATATTTGTTTAGGAACGGCTCAAAAATAAACTAGCGTCGGCTGCCAGTGCTGTTTTTTATTCACCATAACAAAGATATATCACGAAGGTTTCTGTCGCTGAAAGTTAGACCTATCATAAAATGTCTCAATAGGAAACCGCTTGAATAAAATTATAATATAATATTTTGGATTGGATTGGACTACGACGCAGATTGTTTAAGAACGGCTCAAAAACAAATCAGCGTCGGCTACCGATCTGCTTTGATAATTATCTTTTGATTTTATTTAAGTGGTAGCCGATTCTGTTATTTTTATTCACATAGCTTGACTATGATGAAAAAACTTCTTGCAAAATCAAAATAATTTATTCAATTTGGACACTTATTTATGAGACGTTCCTATGTTTTAATATAATTATGCTGAAGAGCCAGGATTACGTTGGCAATTTTATCAGGATGGTTATTTATAAAAAAGTGATCACCAGAAAGAATTTGATAATGAAATTCACCAAAAGTAAAGTTTTGCCAATTATTTATTTTAGTATTATCATTCTCTTCAGAACCCATCAATGCATATATTGGAGTTTTTATTTTAATTTTTTTCTCTTCAAGTACATTTTTTTCCAAAATTTCAAAATCTGCTCTTAGTATCGGGTTAAAAAAGGCATACAATTCTTCATTTTCTAATATTTCTTCTGGAATCCCACCCAACTCTCTTAATTCATTCTTAAATTCAAAATCATTCATCAAAAACCGCTTCCCTTTCTTTTCATCTTTTTCAATCAATTCTTTAATTCCTGGTCCTGGATTACCCGAAACTACTAAGTATAGTGGCGAATCTTTTATTTCTTCCATCCTATTTACAACGTGTAAGCCTAACGTAGCTCCCATACTATGACCATAAATTACATAGGGTTTATTGTTTCTTTTGCTAAGAATTTGAGTAATATAATCTTCAATTGAATCATCCTTATCATACAATAAATTCTGATTAAAGCGTCTACCTCTACCTGGCAATTCAAGTGGTATAAATTCAAAATCAGAGTTAACATATTTTTTTAAGAAATCATATGAATAACAATTCCCACCAGCAAAATGCAGTAAAAATAATTGCTTTTTTCTATTAAAAATCATTTAAAGAACTTGAATATAGAAAATATCAAAAAGCTACTTGGCTCTATTATTTTCAGATTTACCGATTGATCTATTTTTGTAAGAAATCTTTTTTAATTTTCCAAAATTATAAATCGCAGACAATCTAAAATAATCTGTATTCCATCTATTGTTATAATAAATATTTGTTTGCCCAACAGTATAATTGCCTGCAGTTCTGATACTTTTCAAAACATCATTTGCTGTAAATTGGCATCTTAAAGAATTATTAAAAAAAGTTTTATCAACTGAAAATGCTAAATTGTACCTTTTTTCACGTTCAAAAACCCCCTCAAATTCTTTTCCCATATACCAAAACAAAACTTCAAAATTAAAAACATCCATTACATTAAATCTATTATTTGTGTAAAAATAAAGATTGGGCTTAGGAGTTACAATTTCAAAATCTAAATCAGGAGCTATCTTATTGGTATATTGTATAAAAACGGTATTCACAGATGTCCACCACTTTACATTAAACTTTCTTGATATCGATGTGAAAATTTCATGTTTAACATCCCAGTTTAATCGTTTCAATACATAACTATTAGGCGTTTCACCTCTTAATGCTGCAGATCCAATTGCATTGTCAACATAGTTATATCCAACTTTTGCTATTATTTTTTTTATATTAGCAGTCAATTCAAAAGCATTAATATTTTCTGGTTTTAGGCTTGGATTTCCTTGTATTGAGGTAAAAGGATCTTGATAAATTAAGACAGGATTTAATAAATTATATGCTGGTCTTCTTATTCTTGAAGACATAGAGAAATTCAAACTAAAATCATCATTAAACTTTTTATATACAGAAAGATTGGGAAATAAATTAAAATATCGATCTTCAATTATTTCACTGTCAGGAGACACATCTAACTGATAATCTGTAACCTCACTTCTCAAACCTATTGAATACTTAGTATTACCAGAAAAACTCCCTGAATAGTTAAAATATAATGCTCCTATTAATTCATCGTAACTAAAAGAGTTTGATAAATTATTGTCAGTAACAAATACCTCGTCATTATATACTTGAAAGGCTAAATCTGAAGAATTATCAACATTACTAAACTTTGTTCCAATTTCAAAATAATTTTTATTCTTAAAAACTTTTTTATAATCAACCTGTCCTGTAACAATGTAAATATCTAAATCTAGAATGTTTTTAATATCTCTTGATGAACGCATATTGCTACCTACACTTTGCTCATCTATAAAATTGTCTGTTTTTGTTTTAAAGTTTGAATATTGACCTCCGAAAAAAAGAGAAGATCCTGAAGTATCCATAGGTATGCTATAATTTAAAGAAATTAAATTACTTGTATTTATTTCATCAACATTTATGTCGCTAAGATAATCAGTTGTATCGGTAGTAATAATTTTATTATTACTAATCGTATTCCCTCCTAACTTTTCAAATGATCCAGAATATTCAAAAGATGCATAAGAGCCGTTATCGGTATTATATTGAACTCCAAAACCAAAATTAGAAGTATTTTGGAGCGATTCTAACCAATCTGTAGATAAATCAGACTTTAAAAAAATATCTTCTTCATCCCGATTTCTGGTAGTTTCCAATGTCCGTCTATCATTTCCTAATTGAAGAGAATAAAATCCTTGATAAGCAAAACGTTTTCTATTAAAATTTAAGTTTATACTTGATAGAGAGTTGTTTCCAGCAAAATCAGCATAACTAAAGTTTTGCTTCAAATTAGCCTTATAACCATCATTAGCATTTTTTATAGTCGTAACATTTATCACTGCTGCGCCTTCAGCATCATATTTTGAAGATGGATTTCTGATAATTTCTATTGTCTTAATATTTGATGGAGAAATTGTAGATACTTGACTAACAGGAACTCTTTTACCATTTAAATAAATTATTGCATTTCCTTTTCCAAATATTGTAACTCCACCTTCTTCATCTACAATTACTTCAGGTGATTTAGATAATATTTCACTAACTGAATTACTCGTTGCTAGAGATGTATTTTCAATTAAAATTTCTAATGTCCCATCAGTTTTTTGTTTATAAATTGATTTTTGGTCTGTTACCAATACTTCATTAAGTAAACTTGAGTTTTCTACTACAATCTCTCCCAAATCAATATTAGGTTGACCATCATAATTAACATTAATAAAGACATCATCAAATTGTAGGGACGTTAATTTAAGAATTACTTGAGGTTTATCAATATTTTCAATTTGAAAAGCTTCTCCAAAAAAGCTCGTACCAAAAATAAATGAAGAGTCAGGAACAGATAATAAAATAATATTACCTACTGCAACTTCATTATTACTATTAATTACAGTACCCGTAACTTGAGAAATATTTTGAGCATTTGTACTAGATAAATAACAAAAAATTAACAAGAGATAAAAAAGAACCTTAATTACTTTCATAACGAATTTAAATTTATTAATACAACCTTCAAAATAATTCTAAACTTGAATCAATGCATTTATTTCACTAAACTACCTTATACCTAGCTGCTCAATAAATTTATAAATAGGTCAACTTTATCTGCTTCTTAAAATTAACATAACATTGCTTAATATCCTTGTAATAGGAAAAGCTTTACTCTACTGGGTTGTTTCTTCTCCAAATCCTCTCTAAATCGTTTTTTGAAATACCTAATATTCGAAGCATATTAAGTCATCTTTAACATGTTTACTTACAGTATAAAGACGCTTTCATTTAAATTTTCAAGAGTAAGAACTCCAACCTTATGATCTTTAAATTTCTAGAAACACAAATATCCTAAAAAAATGAAAAAGACACTTACTCTTCTTTTTCATTTGATATAAGGAATAATTGTAAGACTAATATACAACAAAGATAATAAATCAAACTTAATTTATCAAGGAAACAATTAACAAAATTAAGTATGCTTATTACAAACCTAACATTTTGATTTTCACAACTTTGCTTACCTCATATCACTGTAAACAAAAAAAATTTTTTATAATCTGTTGAAAACCTTCATTTTATTAGAACATATTTATTTGAATTAATATTATAAAAAATCATTATACAATCTATTTCAATTTGTTTGCATATGCTTGATTAGCTTCCAATCTAATAAGCTAATCAAGCATATTTAGGTCAAACTCTAATATAACTAATCAAATTTGAGTCAATGAACAAAATTCTTTTCTAGCAAAATCTCTCTTGTAAGACAAATTAGGAACTGCTCAATAATAACTTAGTGTCGGCGGTCGCAGTATCGTCTACTGCAGGTTACCGACACGATTATTTTTCTCATATGGTCCGATACTCGCAGTCCAATGATTCCATAACTCGACTATTTCTCGAAGATCAATTCACTATTTTTTAAACGATCAGTTAACATTTTTTTTATAACAACGTCTAAATATGCTTCTCTATCATATGTAGTATCAATATTTAACTTTTGTAAATACTTTTCAGTTGCAGTTGAAAACAAGTTAAAGGAATGTTTTCTTCTCTTCTTATTGTAAGATTCGTGTTTATTTAATTTTAGAGCTAAAAGATCTTCATTTCTTTCGATGTGATTTAAAAAGGCATCATTTTCCATTTTAATAAAATGAATGTCATTTTTCTTAAAAGCTTTTAAAATTTCAGATAAATTAAAACCCTTTTCAAATTTCAAATGAAAAGTGTTTAAAAGGTGATTGGAGAAAGAAGATAGTTTACATATCGTATTTATAATCATATCAACTGGAGTAATATTAACAGTAAAATCAGAGTTTAGAAATTCATCCGAATAACTATTTAACTTGTACAATCCTTCTAATTTTAGATACATTATATTTTTTGATAAATTAGAATAAAAATTACCAGATTGATATTCACCACCAACATTTGTTATTCTGTAAATATTAATTTTAGTGGAAGTTTTTACGTTTCTGAGATATTCTTCTGCCATTAACTTTGTGCTCGGGGAAATAAAATTCAAAGTATCTTGACCTAAATTAATATCTGTTTCATAAAAAGCATCAACTTGATCAGGCATAGCAAACCCAATAATACCTATTGTCGATATGTAATTAAAATATTTTATTTTTTCTTTAGAAGCCCAGTCAAAAACATTTTTGGTTCCTAAATAATTGATATGATTATCTGCACTAGTTTTACTAACGAATTTAGATGAACCTGCCGCATGATAAACAGCATCTATTTCCTTCAGATTTTCATTATCAGATAACATAAGGTTACTTGTCATAATATCACCAGATACAACCTTTATTCTTTGATTTTTTCTTATTCTAAATTTAGAATAAAAATTATCCCAAAATCTTTCTTCTGCTCCTTTATCGTCTTTCCCTCTTATCAAACAAACAATTTCCCAACTTTCATTTTCAAATAATGTTTTTACGATATATGCCCCTAAAAAACCTGTTCCTCCCGTAACAATTACTTTTTTAATAGCAACTTTATCAACTTCTTGTTTGCCTTCGATAGACTTCAGTAAATCATTGTATTTCCTTTTCCTATCTTTACTAAAAATACCAACTTTAGCACCTTCACTCTTTATTTTAGTTTCGTTTTTTTCATTAGTTATTTTTTCAAATAATACCTGAGTAAGCGTTTCAATAGTTGGTACGAGATGCATTTCTTCATAAGTTATATAAGATTTCCCTATCTCCTTTTCAATTTCTGAAAGCATATCTAATCCACTAATAGAGTCGCCACCCAAATCAAAAAAATCATCATTATCTGAAACTGGACCTTTTATCTCTAATACGACCTTCCATGTCTTTTTTACTAAATTTTTAATATCCGCAATTGAGTATTCAGGAATAACACTCTCATTATTGTGTTGGGTGCTTAAATTTCGTATATCTTTTATGGGTTTAATTAAACTATTGTTTTCTGGCCAAAATCGTCTCTCTACAAACAAAGGCAAATCAAGATCATAGAGCGTACATGATTTATTTTTTATAGGAAACGGATCTCCACCAGAATCAATAATTATCCTATACAAGTCGTATCTTTTTTTAACTAATTTATCAGCATTAAAAACTGGATATTGTGTATCAAAAATCTGACTATTTTCTTGAGAAAAATTCAAAATTATGATTTTTTCTCCCTTATATTTTTTTGACACATAAGCTTCAAAAGCAGAAAAATTAAATTCATTTAAGCTCTCTTTAATTAAAGCTGAATTATTAATTACTTCAGAAGGGGTAACCTCATTATTCATTAACATCTCAACAATATTTTTATCAGCTTTTTTACTGAAAAAATCTAGCTTACTATTAATTATCGCCCTTAAATATTTAAAGAAAACAAACTGAAACAAAGTATTACCAGTCCCTAATTCAAACAAATCTTCAATCAAAAACTCTTTCCCTATATATTTATCCCAAATTGATTGCAACAACATGTTTTCATTAAGTATTATTTTTACATCATTTACTTCGTAAGACAGCGTAGCTAAATTTAACAAAAGATACCTATTGTATTTGATGTTATTATCGGGTTCAATTTTCTTTAATTTTTCGACAAGTTCATTTTTGTTCGTAAAAATCAGTGTAGCTTTGCACTGTCCTGGAATAAACAAACGGTTAACTTTATGAACAAATGCACCTAGGTCACTACTTTCAGTTACTTTCAAATACCCAATCAAGTGTTGTTTAAGTTTATTAAACCTTTTGTATGAAGATTCAGATAATTGTAAAAAGTATTTTTCCTGTTCACTTATTTTAGTACCAATATCTTCCTGAGATACAACCATATGAACATTGGTACCTGTCAATCCAAAACTACTAACTCCCCCTATTCTTTTTTCATTCTGTGGTTTCCAAGTTTTCTGTTCTGTTTGAATTTTAATAATATGCTCATCCGTTATGTGATTATTAAGAGAAGCAAAATTTGCTTGACATGGTATTATCCTTGAATTGATCGCTACGATAAGACGCAATAAACCACTCATTCCACTCATAATATCTAAATGACCAATTTGAGCTTTAAATGAACTTATGCTACAGGAAGAACTTAATAAATTTCTGGATTTAAATGCATCTTGAATACCTCTAAATTCAATTGGATCTCCTAGTATTGTTCCAGTACCATGAGCCTCTATATATCTAATTTCTTTAGGATCAACTTCTGCATTTTCCCAAGCCTTAAGAATAACTTCTTTTTGAGCTTCTGAACTAGGAGCAGAAAGACTAGCAATCCTAGCACCTCCGTGGTTAACAGCACTGCCATCAATTGTTGCATAGATTTTATCATTGTCTCTTTTAGCATCTTCAAATCTTTTTAAAACAAAGAAAACAACTCCTTCGCCACCCACTAATCCATCTGCCTTATTGTCAAAGGGTCTACACTCTTCTTGATTTGATATTGTAACAATACGATTTACTGCTCCTCTTGTATTTGTCCCAAGTTTCACACCTCCAACCAGTGCCATGTTGCATTCATTATGATTGAGACTTAAGCAAGCGTTATGAACAGCAACTAATGAAGATGAACAAGTAGTATTAACAGCTAAAACAGGTCCCCTACTATCTAAATAGTGTGCAAGTTTTGTAGCTTCAATACCATTAATAACATCAAAAAAATCTAGTTGTTTATCAAAAAAGTTAGCATACATAGTAGAATTTTGGGTAGTATAAAACACACCCATATTTGTTCCTTTAATATGCTTTTCAGTATACCCTGCATCGTAAATTGCCTTTATTGCATAAGTTAAAAAGAGTCTGTGTCTAGGAAACATTTTTAATGCTTCACGCTCTTTAAAATTAAAATACACATTATCAAATAAATCTATTCGCTCTAAATATCCTCCTGTCGCTATATCTAACTCCCCAAAACGATTTTCAATATCATTTTGTCTAACTGATGATAATGGCTTTGTAAATGTTTTTTTACTTCCTAATGAATTTACAAAATCCTTCCAACTTTTTATTCCCGGTAATTCAAACGAAATACCAATAACTGCGATTTTATTATACATTATAATTATATTTTTTCAATAAAGAGCGAAAACTAAAATTTAACAACATCAATAGTTTTCTCTGTTAAGTTTCGACTTTCTGTAGTATCACTGTCAATTAGATTAGCAATACTCTCTATTGTATTATTATTAAAAAAATCTACTACACTAATTGTTGCATTCAACTCTTTTTTAAGTAAATGGCTTAAACGAATAATATTTAAAGAGTTTCCTCCTATTTCAAAGAAATTATCACGAACTCCAATGTTATTATATCCTAGTATATCTTCCCATAATGCTACTAATGATTCTTCTAATTCAGTTCTTGGTGCTACATAATTTTCCGTATCTAACTGATCTGTTGCCAGATTGTGCAATGCCTTCCGATCTAGCTTGCCACTTATTGTTAACGGAAATTCTTCTATAGTCTGGATGCGACTTGGTAGCATATAATCTGGTAAATAGTCCGTCAAATAACTATATAATAATTCCATCTCATAGTTTGCTTTCGGTATAACATAACCCACTAATTGCTTATTTCCGTTTTCGCTTTCTTTTAACAAAACTGCCGAATTTTCTACATAACCTGAAGATAATATTCTACGCTCTATCTCTCCTAACTCTATACGATTACCGCGTAGCTTGATTTGATTGTCTAGCCTGCCTATATAGATTATATCACCATTGCAATCCCATTTCGCTAAATCGCCCGTTCGATAAACTCGACCGCCAGCTGTAAAAGGACTTCGGATAAATTTCTCTGAAGTTAACTCTGGACGGTTTAAATATCCTTCGGATAACTGAACCCCTTCTATCAATAACTCGCCTGCAACTCCGATTGGTTGTAGTGAAAAAGACTTGTCTACTATATAGATACGGGTATTAGCTACTGGCTTGCCAATACTTACTCCTAAGGATTCGGTGTCTACATCTGTCAAATTTATAGACGTTACATCTATCGCTGCCTCTGTCGGACCATACAAATTATGGATCTGAACCCAAGGAAGCTTTTCTTTAAAAGTCGATACCATGTTACTTGGTAATGCCTCACCACTGCAAACTACGTGACGTAAACTTTTACAACTTGAAGCATTTAAATGCTCTAAAAAGATGCCTAGCATTGATGGTACAAAATGAATTATTGTTATTCCAGCTTCCGCTATCATTTCCTGTAGATATAAAGGGTCTTTATGTCCGTCTGCCTTAGCAAATACCAGTTCACAACCTGTTATACTTGGCATCAATAATTCCCATACCGACACATCAAAGGTGTAAGGTGTCTTTTGAAGGATAATGTCTTTTTCATTAATCTCTAAATCATCTCGCATCCATAGTAATCTATTGTAAAGTCCTGAATGTGAATTCAATACTCCTTTCGGATGACCTGTCGATCCTGATGTATAAATGCCGTATGCCAAATCTGTTACCGCAACGTCTTGGAACATCAATCCTTCGCTGTAATTTGATTGTGTTTTCGAATACTCTTCTAAAAACTTTGAATCTATGCAAATCTTGTATTTACTGTCAGATGCTATGTAATGAAGACGCTCTTTTGGATAATGCATATCCATAGGCACATAAGCTCCGCCTGATTTCAGAATCCCTAATATACTTACCAACATAGGAATCCCCCTATCTAAATGCAAGCCTATCAAATCGTTCTGCTCCACATTGTATCGCTCCCGTAAATAATTCGATAATTGATTCGACGCAATGTCCAATTCAGAATAGCTTAAAAAATCTCCTTCATAAGAAACTGCCCTGCTTGATCCGTGATCGTAAACGCTTCTACTTAACAAATCCAAAATGGTAACGTCTGTTGGATAAACTACTTCGGTTGAATTAAAGGTGGATAATAAATCTAAATCCGCTGTATAAAGGGAGGTTGCCTTTATCTTTATTTCCGATTGATTTAAGTACGATGAAAGGATTGTTTTAACACATTCATTAACTCTTTCTAATGTTATGTTACTCTTTAAATTCCTTCTTAATTTATACTTTAACACCAAAGAATTTCTTGATAAATTAACCGTAAAATCAAAAATTGTGTTCGTTATTTCAAATGACTCAACAGCAATGCCTTCCTCTAAATCTTCGTCAGGCTGATCTAGTGATAAATCTACTGCATCATAAATATAAAAATCTACATAATTAAATATCACATCAAAAAATGGAGAACTTTCTATCGCCTTTTCATTCGTTACTTTTGAAATCTCATACAATGTTAATCTTCCATTTTTTCTAACTTGGGATAAATTCGCCTCTATCTTTTTAAAATATTCTAACCACGTCAATGATTGGAGTTCTTCTAATCTATTTCGAACAGGTATCGTATTCAAAAAACAACCTAGTAAACTGTCCCCGTCTTCGACAACAGGTCGATTATTTGAAACCATTCCTATCACAAAATCATCTTCATATGTTAAGGTTTGTAAAGCATAAATAAATGATGAATACAATACTGTCTTTAAAGGTACTGAATCACCTTTACATTTAATTTCTAAGCGATCCTTGAAAGAAGAATCACAAACATCTATCAAGGATTCATTGATATTTTCTTTTCCAAATATATCTAGGCGTTTATAGTCGGATAATTCATTTTTCCAAAAGGATACACTTGACGCATCCTGTTTTTCATACAATTCTTCTATGATTGCGGTTCGATAAGTTGCTTTTAGTTTCTCTACATTCACCGATTTTCCCTTTTCTAATTGCTTATATATTTGAAACAATTCGGTATTTAAAGACGCTAAACTCCAGCCATCCAAGATCGAATGGTGGAATTGGAATAAGAACATCATCATTGAGCTGTTGATTGAAAACAAGCTTATACGCCATAAATTCCCTGAACCTATTTCAAATATGTTGTTTCGTTCAGACAACATATAGGCTTTTATTTTAGCCTCTTGATCTTGGACTGATAATGAACGAATATCTTGATAATCTATCTCAAATTCCACTCCTCTTTTTACCAACTGAACTTCCTGTGAATAGCTTGTTAAATCAAACTGGGTTCGCAAACTCTCATGTTTCCATACCAATTCTGTAAACGCTAACTTAAATAGTTCTAGATCAACCTGCGGAATCTCATAAATAAATTGGTCATGATAGACTCCTGATGATGGATTCAAACTCGATAATATTACCATACCTTTTTGAATATCGCTCATTGGATAAATATCCTCTATTGATTCTGGATTATCTATTTCCTGAAGAATGCTTGTCTTTAATTCTACTATTTCATTTGCTATCTTTCTTTTTATTTCTTGGTGTTCTATAAGTAATGTTGATTCTTCTTCTATCAATTTGCATAAAGACTCTATTGTATTGAATTCGTATAACTCACCTATGCTTAGGTTTACTTTATGAGACTTATTTATCTTACTAATTAATCGAATGGAGATTATTGAATCGCCACCTATTCTGAAAAAATTACTACATACTCCTACTTGTTTATGACCCAATACTTCTTCCCATAATGCTACTAATGATTCTTCTAATTCAGTTCTTGGTGCTACATAATTTTCCGTATCTAACTGATCTGTTGCCAGATTGTGCAATGCCTTCCGATCTAGCTTGCCACTTATTGTTAACGGAAATTCTTCTATAGTCTGGATGCGACTTGGTAGCATATAATCTGGTAAATAGTCCGTCAAATAACTATATAATAATTCCATCTCATAGTTTGCTTTCGGTATAACATAACCCACTAATTGCTTATTTCCGTTTTCGCTTTCTTTTAACAAAACTGCCGAATTTTCTACATAACCTGAAGATAATATTCTACGCTCTATCTCTCCTAACTCTATACGATTACCGCGTAGCTTGATTTGATTGTCTAGCCTGCCTATATAGATTATATCACCATTGCAATCCCATTTCGCTAAATCGCCCGTTCGATAAACTCGACCGCCAGCTGTAAAAGGACTTCGGATAAATTTCTCTGAAGTTAACTCTGGACGGTTTAAATATCCTTCGGATAACTGAACCCCTTCTATCAATAACTCGCCTGCAACTCCGATTGGTTGTAGTGAAAAAGACTTGTCTACTATATAGATACGGGTATTAGCTACTGGCTTGCCAATACTTACTCCTAAGGATTCGGTGTCTACATCTGTCAAATTTATAGACGTTACATCTATCGCTGCCTCTGTCGGACCATACAAATTATGGATCTGAACCCAAGGAAGCTTTTCTTTAAAAGTCGATACCATGTTACTTGGTAATGCCTCACCACTGCAAACTACGTGACGTAAACTTTTACAACTTGAAGCATTTAAATGCTCTAAAAAGATGCCTAGCATTGATGGTACAAAATGAATTATTGTTATTCCAGCTTCCGCTATCATTTCCTGTAGATATAAAGGGTCTTTATGTCCGTCTGCCTTAGCAAATACCAGTTCACAACCTGTTATACTTGGCATCAATAATTCCCATACCGACACATCAAAGGTGTAAGGTGTCTTTTGAAGGATAATGTCTTTTTCATTAATCTCTAAATCATCTCGCATCCATAGTAATCTATTGTAAAGTCCTGAATGTGAATTCAATACTCCTTTCGGATGACCTGTCGATCCTGATGTATAAATGCCGTATGCCAAATCTGTTACCGCAACGTCTTGGAACATCAATCCTTCGCTGTAATTTGATTGTGTTTTCGAATACTCTTCTAAAAACTTTGAATCTATGCAAATCTTGTATTTACTGTCAGATGCTATGTAATGAAGACGCTCTTTTGGATAATGCATATCCATAGGCACATAAGCTCCGCCTGATTTCAGAATCCCTAATATACTTACCAACATAGGAATCCCCCTATCTAAATGCAAGCCTATCAAATCGTTCTGCTCCACATTGTATCGCTCCCGTAAATAATTCGATAATTGATTCGACGCAATGTCCAATTCAGAATAGCTTAAAAAATCTCCTTCATAAGAAACTGCCCTGCTTGATCCGTGATCGTAAACGCTTCTACTTAACAAATCCAAAATGGTAACGTCTGTTGGATAAACTACTTCGGTTGAATTAAAGGTGGATAATAATTTTGAACGTTCCGATTCTGATAAAAATGATACATCTTTCAGAGTCATCTCCATATTTTCAATAAAACAAGTTACAATATTTTGAAAATATTGTTGTAATTGTAAAATACTTTCTTCTTTATAGACATTGCTATTATACCTAAATTTAACCTCTAAATACTCTTTATATGGGTTTACTAAAATTTCAAAATCATAATGCGTCACATTGTATGTTTGACTAGCTACTACTGATAGCATTTCTTCATTTACATCTACTGAAATTAATTCAGATTCAGATTCATTTACAGCATAGTTTTCAAATATAAAAACATGATCTATTAACTCTTTACCTAACAAACTCTCTGATTGAACTTCGGACAAGTTCAAATAATGATGATCCAGACCTGCTATCCCATCTTGTTGTAATCCTTTGAACAAATCAGATACTTTTGTTTTAGTATTATAACTTACTCTGACTGGTACTGTATTAATAAATAAACCTATCATTTCCTCTACTCCTGATACATCTCCTGGACGCCCAGATACAACAGATCCAAAAATAACATCTTGAGTATTGTTATATTTAGATAATAAATAACCCCACACACCTTGTAAGAAAGTATTTTCTGTAATTTTATACTGAGCACATAACTTTCTAAGTTGCTTTAACTGACTTGATTCAATTCTTATTATCTGTTGACGAGCTAAATACCCTTTTGTTATATTCTCATTTATTCTAAAAGGAAGCATTGCTTTTTCTGAGTAATCTAATAAGTATTTTCGCCAGTATGATAAGCTAGATTCTTTATTAATTTTTTCTAACCATTTTATATAATTTGAATATGGTTTTACTTCAGGCAGCGATACTTTGTGTCCTGCTGATATTGCAACTAAAGCTTGATAAAATTCATTTATCAAAATACTACTACACCATCCATCCATTAGAACATGATGCGAGCTCCATATAAATTCATATACATCATTTCCTAAATCAAATAAAGTTAAACGAATTAAAGAGTCTTGATCAATTGAAAAACCAGTTTCTCTGTCTTCAATTTTAAAATTAGAAATAAATAATTCTCTTTCTTCATTTGATTTTACATTAGATAAATTCTTAAATGTAAAAGACTCAGTAACGTCCTTGTGTATAATCTGCAATAATTCTCCGTAAGCTGTATTAAAACCCGTTCGAAGTATTGAATGCCTATCAATTAGGAACTTATAACTCTCCCGAACATTATTTAAATCTACACTCTGCATTTGCAATCGAATACTTCTTTGAGATAGATAAATAGACTTATCTTCTGAAGATATCCAATGATAGTAAAGTCCTTTTTGCAAAGGCGACAAGGTATAAACATCTTCAATATTATTATCTTTATTTAACTCTAACAATTCTGGTATTGTCAAATTTTTGTATGTCAAGTCACTAGGAGTCAAATAAAACTGTTTATCTTGACTTAGCAACTGAATCATTGTTTCCAAAGTAGATTTATATGAATCCATTAAATCAGCTATCTGTTTTTCATCATAAACAGCATCATTATATCTCAAACGCATTTGCAGCACACCATTAACAAGCATACCAGATATTTTCAGTTTTAAACCTAAAGTATCATTTTCTTTTGCTGTTCCTATTCCTGAATATTCATTGGAATAATTAAATAGCACTTTACCGTTGTCTGTATTGCCTTCGATAGCATTTCCAAAATCTCCTAAATAATTAAAAACGATACTTGTTTCTAATTCTTGCTCAAACCCACCTCCTAAATATTTCAAAATACCATAGCCAATTCCTTTATTTGGAATCTTTTGAAAGGAATCTTTTACTTGCATCAAAGAGGTTCTAAAATCTGATAAATTATTACTAACTGATAATAAATAAGGATAAAAACTACTAAACCATCCGACTGTTCTTGTAATATCCACATTTTTAATAATATCTTGACGTCCATGACCTTCAAGGTCTAAAACAACATTATTTTTATTAAAAACCTTCTGAATACTTGTTCCTAGTCCCGTTAATAAAATATCATTTATTCCTGTATTATAAACTCGGTGGACTTTGGTTTGTAATAATTCTACTGTTTCTTCTGATAAATGAAAGCTGAGTACCTTTTTATTTCCTTTACTTATATCTAGCCTTTTATCTGCGTCATATAACGGAGGCACATTATTAGATAAAATTGCTTCCCAATATCCTATTTCTGAATTTATTTTATCGCTAGTTGCATATTTATTTTGTACTGATGCCCAATGTTTGAAGGAATCTGTTTTCTTTGGTAATGTTATTTTTTTTTGATCTTTTAGGCTTTCGTAAATACTGCTTAAATCTTCTAACAATATACGCCAAGAAACTCCATCTACTACCAAATGATGCACTACCAATAATAAACAGTGTTTATCTTTTAATTTAAATATAAGTGCTTTTAATAGTGGACCCGTTTCTATATTTATACTTGATTGTAATTCGTCACACAGTACACCCATTTCGGATTCATAATTAGCTGAGCTTGATAAATCATGATTATCTATTGTGTAACTTTTATGGCTCAACCCTTTATTCTCTTGATACCATGCTCCGTTTTCTCTTTTAAATATCATTCGCAAAACATCATGGTGCTTTACCAAATTATCTAAACTTTTATCTAACAATTTCAATTCAATAACTTCTGTACTCTCCAACATCACAGATTGATTGTAATGCGATTTTTTAATATAAGTGTCTGAGGTTAAAAATGATTTTTGAATTGGGGTCAACATTACTTCTCCAGTGACGACAGACTGATTGATTTCTCGACTTACTAGCTTTATCTTTTCTGTTAGCTTTGACAAGACTGCTGTTTGCATTAAATCCGCTACCTTTAGTTGATAACCTCGTTTTTTTAATCGAGAAACTATCAAGATACTCTTTATTGAATCTCCGCCCAAGTCATAAAAATTATCCGTTATGCTTATTCCTTCTCGCTTCAATACCGATTCCCAAACTTCTACCATTACTTTTTCTTGCTCAGTTCTTGGAGCTACATATATTTTCTCATCGACTGTTATTGTTTCTGGATCTGGTAATACTTTTCTATTTATTTTACCATTGGAGATTAATGGAAACTCTTCTAAATGAACAAAGTAGGTTGGGATCATATAAGAAGGTAGGGTTTCTTCCAAAAATGAACGCATTTCTATTTTTTCGATTGGTTCGGAACTTACATAATAGCCTACCAATTCTTTCTCGCCTGTTTCCCTTCTCCTTAACAATACTACACTTGATTTTACCTCCGATTTCAAGCTTAATGCACGCTCTATTGAACCTAGCTCAATTCGATACCCTCGTATTTTTACCTGATTATCTTTTCTACCCAAAAACTCTATATTACCATCTGATAACATTTTTACTAAGTCACCTGTCTTATAAACTTTCTCCTTATTTTTTGTAAATGGATTTTGGATAAATTGTTGTGCCGTTAAGTCTGGTTTGTTTAAATAGCCTCGGGCTACTCCAGCTCCGCCTATTAATAATTCTCCTGAAATACCATGAGGACATAAATTTAACTGTTCATCTACTACATAAACTGATGATTCGGAAAATGGCTTTCCGATTGGTATATTACTATACTCTATTCCTGGATCAATATTGATCAATAATTTCCCAATTGTGGTTTCCGATGGTCCATAGTGATTTACTATTTGTAAATCTCTATTCTGGTTTTTTATTGCTTCGACATCGGAAACCGATAACCTATCTCCGCCAAATACTAGTAGCCGTTTGGGTAATAAATAAGTATTTTCTTTTAACAATGCCTGCCAATGAACTGGAACGATTTTTATACAGTCGATTGAATGATCTGTAAAATAGTTATGAATCAATTCTGCATTTCTTAGGGTAGATCTGGAAGGCAAATGAAGTACACCTCCTGAAAGCAAGGAGCCATAAACTACAGTATTCCCTAAGTCGGTTGATATACTTGACATTAGGGCAAAACTTTTGCAAGTTGCTATCTCAGTATTCGAATACAAACCTATTGTATAGTCTACCAAATTTCTATGAGTTATCATTACTCCTTTGGGTTGACCTGTTGATCCTGATGTATAAATTACATACGCCAAATCATTTGAAGATGGACGAGGTATGGACTCCCTTGACTCAGTTGTTTCAATATCTGCCCAATGCTCATCTATAAACAATTCATCAACTGTATCAGCCTCTAAATGCTCTTTTGTATCTGAAAGTAAAATTAATGTCTTTATTTTAGTATCTTCTATTAAATAATTTAATCGCTGTGTTGGTATCTCAGGATCTATCGGTACATATCCTGCTCCTGACTTCAGAATTCCCAGTATTGAGATGACGGTCCATTTAGATGGCGGCAACATAAAACCAATTAGATCATCTGGTTTAATTGAATACTTATTTTGCAAATAATTTGATAACTTATCGGCTTGATCATTTAGCTCTTGATAACTCAATTCTTCGTTTTCATAAAATAGAGCAGGTGCGTGAGGGGTTTCTAAAACCTGAGCCTCAAATAAATCTACTATCGTTTTATTGTTTGTTTTTAATAAATCTATTTCACTAAGTTCTGTTTGTAGTTGTGATGCTTCTGAATCAGATACATAAGTTATATCTCTTAAAAGTTTATCAGCACCTGATAAAAATTCAGATAAAACATTCTCAAAATGATTACAAACTTGCAAGATATTTTCTTTCAAATAAACATTACTATTATATCTAAAATTAACCAATAAAGAATCACCTGATGCAAACACTGCAATATCAAAATCATAATGATTATTACTAAACCCTTGTCTTGATAATACAGAGAGTTTTACTTTATTTGTTTCAATGAAATTTTGATCTATTTCATTTATTGCAAAATTATCAAATTCACAAATATGATCAAACAATTCATTTCTCAGTTGACTTTGAGAACTTACTTCAGATAGATTCAAATAATGATGGTCAAGACTTGCTATTGAATCTTTTTGTACGATTTTTAATAATTCAGAAATCGTCAAATCATCATTGTATTTAATGCGAATTGGTATACTGTTGATAAACAATCCTATCATATTCTCTACTCCTGATATTTCACCTGGACGACCTGAAACAACTGAACCAAACACAACGTCTTTAGTGCTATTATACTTAGAAAGTAGATATCCCCAAACACATTGTATAAAAGTATTTTCTGTTACATTACTTTTAATACAAATTTCCTTGAGTTGCTTTAATTGACTAGCCGCAATTCTTAAAGTTTCTTTACTTTCTACATACCCTTCAGTTATTCCACTTAATTTTTCAAATGGTAGCGAAACCTTTTCATCATAACCATTTAAATAATTTTCCCAATATGACAAGCTTGTTGCTTGATTTATTTTATCTAACCATTGAATATATCTAGAATAAGGTATTGCTTCTGGAAGTGATAATGGTTGCCCCTCTTCCAATGACATTAATATTTGGTAGAACTCATTTATCAAAACACTACCACACCATCCATCCATTAAAATATGGTGATAGCTCCAAATAAATTCAAACTCACCAGATCCTAAATCTAATATATTTAATCTAATCAAGGAATCCTGATCTATAGAAAACCCAGTTGCCCTATCTCTTTTTCTAAAATCAGAAATATACAATTCTAAGACATCTTTTGAATCAATGTTAGATACATTAATATAATGGAATGTGTTACCAACCTCTTTATGTACAATTTGTAATAATTCTTCATCAGCATTATAAAAACCTGTACGAAGAATTGAATGTCGATCAATTAATAATTTATAACTCTTTTTTATATTATTTAAAGTTATACCCTGCATCTGCAATCTAAGACTACGTTGAGAAAAATAAGTTGACTTATCTTCTGTAGCTATCCAATGATAGTAAAGTCCATTCTGTAAAGGCGACAACTTATATACATCCTCAATATTATTATCACTATTCAATTTAAATAAATCTGCAACTGATAAATTTTTATATGTCAAATCATTAGGAGTTAAGTAAGATTGATTATCTAGACTTAACATCTCAATCATTGTTTCTAAATTACTTTTATAAAATGAAATCAAGTCTGATACTTGTCTTTCCTCAAAAACTGCATCGTTAAATATGATATTCATTCGCAACTCGCCACCGACAATCATTCCTGATACCATCATTTTGGTACCTAAACCGTCATTTTCTTTTGCTGAATCTTCTCCTTTATATTCACTTGAGTAACTAAAAATAGGTTTAGCATTGCTTTCTTTACCATTTACAGTATCTCCAAAATCTCCTAAATAATTAAAAACAATACTTGGTTTTAATTCACGATCAAACTTATATCCCAAATAATTTAAAATTCCATAACCGATTCCTTTGTTTGGCAATTTGCGCAACTCCTCTTTTACCTGTACCAATGACTTCCAGTATTCTGAAAAATCATTATTAACATTTAATATAAATGGGTATTTACTTGTAAACCAACCTACTGTTCTTGTTATATCTAAGTCATCTTTAATATTTTCACGACCGTGTCCTTCTAAAATTAAAACAACGTTATTTTTATTAAAAACCTTCTGAATACTTGTTCCTAGTCCCGTTAATAAAATATCATTTATTTCTGTATTATAAACTCGGTGGACTTTTGTTTGTAATAATTCTACTGTTTCTTCTGATAAATGAAAGCTGAGTACCTTTTTATTTCCTTTACTTATATCTAGCCTTTTATCTGCGTCATATAACGGAGGCACATTATTAGATAAAATTGCTTCCCAATATCCTATTTCTGAATTTATTTTATCGCTAGTTGCATATTTATTTTGTACTGATGCCCAATGTTTGAAGGAATCTGTTTTCTTTGGTAATGTTATTTTTTTTTGATCTTTTAGGCTTTCGTAAATACTGCTTAAATCTTCTAACAATATACGCCAAGAAACTCCATCTACTACCAAATGATGCACTACCAATAATAAACAGTGTTTATCTTTTAATTTAAATATAAGTGCTTTTAATAGTGGACCCGTTTCTATATTTATACTTGATTGTAATTCGTCACACAGTACACCCATTTCGGATTCATAATTAGCTGAGCTTGATAAATCATGATTATCTATTGTGTAACTTTTATGGCTCAACCCTTTATTCTCTTGATACCATGCTCCGTTTTCTCTTTTAAATATCATTCGCAAAACATCATGGTGCTTTACCAAATTATCTAAACTTTTATCTAACAATTTCAATTCAATAACTTCTGTACTCTCCAACATCACAGATTGATTGTAATGCGATTTTTTAATATAAGTGTCTGAGGTTAAAAATGATTTTTGAATTGGGGTCAACATTACTTCTCCAGTGACGACAGACTGATTGATTTCTCGACTTACTAGCTTTATCTTTTCTGTTAGCTTTGACAAGACTGCTGTTTGCATTAAATCCGCTACCTTTAGTTGATAACCTCGTTTTTTTAATCGAGAAACTATCAAGATACTCTTTATTGAATCTCCGCCCAAGTCATAAAAATTATCCGTTATGCTTATTCCTTCTCGCTTCAATACCGATTCCCAAACTTCTACCATTACTTTTTCTTGCTCAGTTCTTGGAGCTACATATATTTTCTCATCGACTGTTATTGTTTCTGGATCTGGTAATACTTTTCTATTTATTTTACCATTGGAGATTAATGGAAACTCTTCTAAATGAACAAAGTAGGTTGGGATCATATAAGAAGGTAGGGTTTCTTCCAAAAATGAACGCATTTCTATTTTTTCGATTGGTTCGGAACTTACATAATAGCCTACCAATTCTTTCTCGCCTGTTTCCCTTCTCCTTAACAATACTACACTTGATTTTACCTCCGATTTCAAGCTTAATGCACGCTCTATTGAACCTAGCTCAATTCGATACCCTCGTATTTTTACCTGATTATCTTTTCTACCCAAAAACTCTATATTACCATCTGATAACATTTTTACTAAGTCACCTGTCTTATAAACTTTCTCCTTATTTTTTGTAAATGGATTTTGGATAAATTGTTGTGCCGTTAAGTCTGGTTTGTTTAAATAGCCTCGGGCTACTCCAGCTCCGCCTATTAATAATTCTCCTGAAATACCATGAGGACATAAATTTAACTGTTCATCTACTACATAAACTGATGATTCGGAAAATGGCTTTCCGATTGGTATATTACTATACTCTATTCCTGGATCAATATTGATCAATAATTTCCCAATTGTGGTTTCCGATGGTCCATAGTGATTTACTATTTGTAAATCTCTATTCTGGTTTTTTATTGCTTCGACATCGGAAACCGATAACCTATCTCCGCCAAATACTAGTAGCCGTTTGGGTAATAAATAAGTATTTTCTTTTAACAATGCCTGCCAATGAACTGGAACGATTTTTATACAGTCGATTGAATGATCTGTAAAATAGTTATGAATCAATTCTGCATTTCTTAGGGTAGATCTGGAAGGCAAATGAAGTACACCTCCTGAAAGCAAGGAGCCATAAACTACAGTATTCCCTAAGTCGGTTGATATACTTGACATTAGGGCAAAACTTTTGCAAGTTGCTATCTCAGTATTCGAATACAAACCTATTGTATAGTCTACCAAATTTCTATGAGTTATCATTACTCCTTTGGGTTGACCTGTTGATCCTGATGTATAAATTACATACGCCAAATCATTTGAAGATGGACGAGGTATGGACTCCCTTGACTCAGTTGTTTCAATATCTGCCCAATGCTCATCTATAAACAATTCATCAACTGTATCAGCCTCTAAATGCTCTTTTGTATCTGAAAGTAAAATTAATGTCTTTATTTTAGTATCTTCTATTAAATAATTTAATCGCTGTGTTGGTATCTCAGGATCTATCGGTACATATCCTGCTCCTGACTTCAGAATTCCCAGTATTGAGATGACGGTCCATTTAGATGGCGGCAACATAAAACCAATTAGATCATCTGGTTTAATTGAATACTTATTTTGCAAATAATTTGATAACTTATCGGCTTGATCATTTAGCTCTTGATAACTCAATTCTTCGTTTTCATAAAATAGAGCAGGTGCGTGAGGGGTTTCTAAAACCTGAGCCTCAAATAAATCTACTATCGTTTTATTGTTTGTTTTTAATAAATCTATTTCACTAAGTTCTGTTTGTAGTTGTGATGCTTCTGAATTTAAGAAATAATTCAATTTTCCGATTTCATTGCTACTGCATTCAATTGTTCTTCTAATTAATTGCTGGTAATGATTCAACAACATCTCGATTGTATCATAATCATACACATCAGTATTATACGTCAAATCTAATGAAATGTGGTTGTTTGTTTCTCTAAAATTGAACGATGTGTCAAACTTTGCCATTGTTGCTCCATTATCTATTATAGCACCAACTTCTTTTAATTGCACATCTGACAATTCATTATTATCTGTAATGTTTTGATATACCACTCTCACATCATACAATGCATTCCTACCTGTTTCTACATTTAAATCTAACTCTCCTATTAATTTATTAAAAGGATACATCTCATGAGTATATGTGACAAATAAATCTTGTTTTACATTTTCATAAAACTCATCGAAAGATAATTCACCTCCAATAGCACTTCTTAAAGCTATCGTATTTACATAAAAACCGATCTGATTTTCTAAATCTGAATGACCTCTTCCTGCTATTGGACTACTAACTATTATATCTTTTTGACCAGTATATCGATAAAATAATACCTTCAAAGACGATAATAAGAACATAAATAAGGTTCCACCTTTCTCAGCAACATATGCTCTTATGGATGCTGTATCTTGCTTACTTAAATTAATACTCAATAAATATCCATTATATGTTTTTACAGCTGGTCGTTTTATATTTGAAGGTAAATTTAAAATTGGTAGATCACCAGAAAGTTTATTCAACCAATATCTTCTATGAACCTCATAAGCCTCTGCTTTTAAATTTTTCAATTGCCATGCTGCATAATCTTTATATTGTATTCGTAATTCTGGTAACTCTAAAGGCTCTCCCTCTAAGTAATGTTTATAAAACGAAAATGTATCTCTTGATATAATATCCATTGACCATCCATCACTAATAATGTGATGCATATTGTAATAGAAAATATAAGCTTCAGCTGATATTTGCAACAAACTCACACGTAACAAAGGACCATTTTCTAAATCAAATGCTTCATAATAATCCTTTTGAATATACTTAATCGCAGTTTTTTCTGGGCTTTTTTCTTTTGAAAAATTTTCATAATCAATCTCAAAACCTAAATCAGATAAATCCAAAATCACTTGACTTATATTTCCATTTAAATCTTCCCGAAAAACAGTTCGCAAAATTTCATGACGCTCCAAAACGCTTAATATAGCCTGTTTAAAACATTCAATATTATAATCACCTTCCAACTTAATATAATTAAATATATTATATGCCTGAGAAGCTCCATCATATTGACATAATGTCCATAAACCATATTGTGAATAAGATAAAGAATATGAATATGATTTTTCAACTTTTTCTATTTTAATATAATCCGTATCTTTTTTTGAAGATAATAAAGTAATTATTTCACTTTTATTAGATTTAATAGCATTTGCTATTTCTTGGGTCAATAAATCTTTCTGAATATTAAGTTTCAATTCATTTTCTTCTAAGTATAAATTAGCGTCAAGTTTTTTTAACTCTCCAAGTAAATTTAAAATATCGTTATTCATAATTTCAATTTTTAAGTTAACAAATATCTATACATCACCTATACAGAACATGTTAACCTCATAGATTTTATATTACCAACTCTCATTTCTTAAAAGTACAGTAGAATGAATAAAATTGGATTAAATTAAGTAAAAAAAGGTTTTGAAAATATTTCAAATAAAAAAGCAACAATTATTATTTTATCAAAAAAAATAAAAAAATTATTTATTACCAACTTACAAAGACATTGATACCAATATCTTTCGTGGTCCTTCAAACGGAGTTCGACCATGTGCAGTCAGTATGTTATCCACTAACATAAAATCACCTTTTTCCCATTTAAAATTCACAGTATTCTTTTCAGCAACTGAACGCACTTCTTCTAACATTTCTAGTGGAATTTCATCTCCATCACAGAATGTTGCGTATTGCGGCATGCTTTTAGGATCATCTTCGTAAATTTCTACCAACGCCTCATAAACCTCTCTTTTATTCGTACTTGGATGAAACTGATCTGCTTGATTAAACCAAACCTCTTCATTTGTTACTGGATGTTCAATAATTGCTTTCCTTTTTTGAATAAGGCGCAGCCCTCCTTCATCATTCCAATTAAAAATAATATCATTTTCACTACAGTATTTTTCTACATCTGATTTTTCAGTGGTTTCAAAAGTGTCCTGCCAAGAAGGTCCAGAACCGTATCCACCATGCAAATTTCTAATATACTCAACACCTTTTTCCTTAAATGCATTTCTAGTATTCTCAGAAAGTTCTGCTAAAATAGTTCTGCTATCTGCAACAGAGGTACTTCCACCACTTAATGCAGGAATTGCACAACAAAAGAAAATGTAGCTAGGCCATTTACTTCCATAAGATAATTCATTGTGAAGAGAAATAAACTCTTCAGGTGGGTGTTCAGTTGAAGTATAAACTTTCCCGTGTATTTTAGTGCGTGGGGAGTTTCCTTCTACATAATCCAATGATTTTCCTGAAAATGCATTTACACTTTCTTCAAGCTTCAAGGCATTATCAATTCCAAATGATTTAAATAGAATTGCTCCGTTTGCAAACAATAATTGTTTAATACTTTTTTCTTCAGTTTTTAATAGTTCTGGTAAAGATTTTATCTCTGAAGAATCCTGACTCCAAACAAATGGAAGCGTTAGTTTTGATTTCATTTCATTTCATTTTATTATTATTATTATTATTATTATTATTATTATTACAATTATTAATATTTACTAAAAAGTTATTATTTCATTTTTATCGTCAATTTCATTTTTCTTAATTTCTAGCCAAGCTTGAACACCTATCAACTCCGCATGTTTTTCTATTGTTCTCATACCAAATAAGTCTTTCATATTTAATCTAACGTTAAATTTTTCATGATAAGAGTTAACCAACTTAACTAGTTTTAGACTATTTCCACCTAATTCAAAAAAATCATCTATTACGCCAATTTTTTCTAACCCTAATACTTCTTTCCAAATAAACACCAATGCCTTTTCTTGCTCTGATTGGGCTGGCTTATAAATACTTCCAACTACTTCCTTAACTTTAATTTCTAACAATTTCTTTCTATCGATTTTTTTATTTGGTGTAAGAGGGATATTTTCTAAATTTATTATACAAACTGGTATCATATAATCAGGGAGTAATTGCTTTAAACTTAAACGCAATTCTTGCTTGTTAACTATTGATTTTGACACGATATAAGATACTATTATATTTTCGTCATTTTGCTCTTTAACCAAAGTTACAGCATTACTGATTGATGTTTGTTGTAATAAAGCATTATCTATTTCTCCTAATTCTATTCTATAACCCCGTAACTTTATCTGATTATCATTTCTTCCCATAAATTCTATATTTCCATCAGATAACCACCTTCCCATATCCCCTGTTTTGTAAATTAGCTCCTCTTTTTTATAAATATTTTCAACAAATTTTTCTGCTGTCAACTCCAGATTATTTAAATATCCCTTAGAAAGCCCCACTCCTCCAAGATAAATTTCTCCACATACCCCAATTGGTTGTAAATTTTTGTTAGCATTTAATATATAGACAGTACTATTACTGATTGGCTTTCCAATAGGTATATTTTCTGGTACTTTATCAATCGAATAAGACAAAGAAAATGTTGTATTTTCTGTGGGACCATATCCATTTATTATCTCCAAATCTTTATAGTTCGACCTAAGCTTTTTAATGTGTTCCGATGAAAGAACATCACCTCCAGATATAACTGTTTTTAATTCACCAAACACTTCAATATTATGTTCAATTAGTTGGTTCAACCAACCTGATGTAAACCACATTATATTCACATCTCTTTTTTTCATTTCGTGATGTAATACCTTAGCATCTAACAGATTATTCTGTGAGCACAACACTAAATGTGCACCATTTAAGAGCGTACCCCAAAACTCAAAGGTTGTTGCATCAAAAGAAATTGATCCTGTTGCTAGTAAACAGTCTGTTTTCTTAAATTGATAATAATTTGCTCCTTTTACTAGACGCACCACAGAATCATGTGCTATCATTACTCCTTTTGGGTTACCAGTTGAGCCAGAAGTATACATTACATAAGCTAAATTTTTTGGACAAATATCTGGCTTTGTTAACTCAAATTCTTTTTGTTTTATTTCTTTAAATTTTTCAAGAAAAGTATTATCTATTACAAACTTGCATTGACTATCATTCATCATGTATTCTATTCTCGCTATTGGATATGACACATCAATTGGCACATAAATACACCCTACTTTTAAAATTGAAATTAAAGTCACAATTAACCATTCACTCCTTTCTAATTTAACTCCAATTAATTCTTGATTTAACTTGTAATTGATTTGCAAATATTTTGCTAATTGATTTGATAGCATATCAAGTTCAATATAACTAAGTGATTTATCATTAAATGTAACCGCAAGATTATGCGGATTTTCTCTAACCTGTTCTTCAAATAAATCAATAATTGTTTGATCTTGAGGATAAGCAATATCTGCTTTATTAAAAGATACTAATAACTGATTGCGTTCTGATTCAGATAAAAAATCTAACCCGCCAATTTCAAGATTACTTTCAAATATTAATTTTTCTATTAATTTTTTGTAATGCTTTATTAAATTTGTTATAGTTTCATAATCATAAATATCAACATTGTAAGTCAAATCCAATTTTATGAAATCCTTCATTTCCTGAAAGTTAAATAACAAATCAAACATTGCCATTGTTTTACCACAATCCTTAACTTTAGTTGAATCAGCAATTTCTAATTCTTGAGTTTTTTTAGAGTACGTAAAATTTTGCAAGACAATTAAAACATCAAATAAAGCACTTCTGCTTGTATCTCCTTTTAAATTTAATTCACCTAATAATTCATCAAAAGGATAAACTTGATGATCAATTGCATCAAGAACAACTTTTTTAACATTGTTGTAAAATTGGTCAAAAGTCATATTTCTATTAATAGAACTTCGTAATGCCAAAGTGTTTACATAAAATCCTATTTGGTTTTCTAAATCAAAATGCTCTCTTCCTGCTAATGGACTACCTACAATTATATCTTCTTGATTGGTATATCTATGAAATAATACTTTAAGTGAAGCTATTAAAAACATAAAAAGTGTTCCTTCATTTCTCTGTGAGTAACCTTGTATCGATTGTATGTCTTTTTTATTAAAATAAGTACTTAGTTGTCTACCATTGTAAGTTTTCACTTTAGACCTTGGTTTGGAGTTTGGCAAATCTAATATTGGTAAATCTTCTGAAAATTTTCCTAACCAATACTGCTTACTTGTTTCATAAACATTTGTTCCAAGACGAGTTAACTGCCAAGTAGCATAATCTTTATATTGTATATTTAATTCTGGCAAATTAGATTGTCTTCCTTCCAAAAGAGCATCATAAAATTCCATTGTATCATTAACAATTACTCCCAATGACCATCCGTCACTAATAATATGATGCATATTAAAGTAAAACAAATATTTTTCATCTTCTATTTTCAAGAATTTAGTACGAATTAATGGTCCATTATGCAAGTCAAATGGAATGTAGTAATCTTCTTTAACAGTATTTAATGCTAAGTCATGTGAGTTTCCATGAATTGACAAGTCTTTATAATCAAAATCCACATTAATTCCCTCTAAAGACAAAATCCATTGCCTAACCTCATTTTCTGGATTAATTCTAAAAACTGTTCTTAAAATTTCATGTCTTTCAATTACCGCATTTATTGCCATTTCAAATAATGGAATATCGAAGTTTTTATCCAAAATAACTTTAAAATACATATTATAAGCCACTGAACTCTCTTCTATTTGCGAGAGTATCCATAGCCTCATCTGAGAAGATGATAAAGGATAACCATTTTCTGACAAAGGTGCTTTAGTAATAACAGTTTGGTTAGCCGTTTTTTGACTCAGATAACTTATTAAGCCTTCTTTATTTTCTTTAATTTTAGACACAAGTTTTGGCGAAGGTGTACCATCGAACTTTAGCTTAAGATCACTCTCATGCAGAGAGATATAAATATTATTCTCTCTTAATTCTTTAAGTAAGTTTTTCACAAATATAATTTTTATTAGAATTTATTCTATAAATAAGATAATAGCCTAGTTGTTTCTATTAAATTATCAATTCATTGGCTAAATTTTCATCACTTATCAACCATTTTTTTTCATCAACCAAAACAGCCAAATCTTTTATCGTATTGTTGCTAAGAATATCAGCAATTGATAGTACTATATCCACCTCTTTCGCTATCAAATTAATCAACTGCGTCGCCAACAAAGAATTTCCTCCTACCTCAAAATAATTATCTAAAATACCTACAGGTTGATAGCCTAATACATCTCCCCAATATTTTGCAATCATTTTTTCGACTTCAGTTGACGGTTCTACAAAAACACTATTTACCTCTCTTTTTTGGTTAAAATTTTTGTTATCTCCTAAAAAGTTCTCTTCACTATTATATGAAATATTGTCATAAAATACTTCTATATTATCAAGCACCTGCTCTTCTCTTGACAAGAGTTTTTTAATACCGTTTATATACTGTGTATGCAATTCACTTAATCCATTTAATAGGTTTTCTGAAATTTCTTTGCTATTTGTAATTTGAATTTCAACAGAAGATTTTAAGCGACCACTTTGAAAATTTTTATTGGTATTGTGAAATGATTCTTTTATTTCACTGAAATCTTTGTAATTGATTTTATATTTAGGCTTCCAAAAATAGTTCTTTGAAAAAACATAGCCAGGCATCGAAATTCTTTTACCATTATGTGTTGATGGCAAATCAAACACCAAGCCTTTTGCACAAAGTAATGCCTTAGCTTTCTGAAAACTATTCAAAGATTTATTGGATGACTTGGGAAGTATATTAACTGCATTTATTTTCTGTTGATCTAAAATCTTTTTTGCAAAAGCTGTCAAACTTGTACCTGGTCCAACCTCAATGAAAACTGGATTTGACAAATAATTCGTCACTCCTTCCACCGCATCAACATATTTTACTGGATTAATAATTTGCTCTAACCAATACTTCGGTGAACATAATTGTTCTTGATCTACTAAAGCTCCTGTATGAGTTGAAAATATTTTTCCGCTAAATTTATTAAACGCTGTCTTTGATAAAATTTGTTCATACTCCTCTAATACATCTCTCATCATTTCAGTATGATAAGCATGTGATACTTTTAGTTTTCTATATTTAATTTTCTTTGCATCAAAAACCTTGATTTGCTTTTCAATTTCTTCCAATGTACCACCAACTACAAGATTTGTATTTGTATTATAAACGCAAATTGTTACCGATTCCAACAGCAAAGGTTTAAGCTCCTCTTTTGTCATTCTAACTAAAAGCATTCCTCCTTTTGGCATCGCTCCCATTAATCGCCCTCGATGATAAACCAACTCCAATGCATCATCCAATGAAATACAATCTACTAGACAAGCAGCAACATATTCTCCCAAACTGTGACCTATAATTGCACTTGGCTTCACGCCTTCTCTTATTAGTTTTTTGGCGAGACAATATTCAACAATAAATAAAGAGATTTGTGTATTTTCTGTATCGTTTAATGCGTCATCATCTGAGAAAATTATTTCTCTAAAATCAATTTTATAAGCTGAATTCAAATAATCAAAACAATAATCCATATCAGATTTAAAGGCTTCATTGTTCATGTACAAATCAGCAGCCATCTGGTTAAATTGACTTCCTTGACCTGGAAATAAAAATACACTTTCTACTAAATCTCCACGTCCTTCATAACATTTTTCATTTTGACCTCCATTTAACTGAGCAATTAATTCCTCTCTATTATCACATACTAAGCTGAAGCGGTGCGGCATTACTTTTCTTCCATATATGCTTGTAAACTCTATATCGTCAAGAGATACACTTGGATTTGCTTTAACAAATTCAATGAGTTGGCTTTTCTGTAAATTCAGATTATTTTCATTTAAAGCAGATAATCTAATTACATATGGTCCTTTGTTAGCAACTTCCGCAACTCTCTCTGGTGCTTGTTCTATAATCACATGCACATTGGTCCCTCCAACTCCTAATGAACTAATTCCTGCTCTGCGAATCTCAAAATGACTTGGCCAGGGCTGACAAGCTTCACTGACATAAAATGGCGAAGTATCTAATTGCAGTGCTGGATTAGCTGTTGAAAAATTAATACTCGGCACTAAAATTCCATTATTAACGCACAAAACTGCCTTTATTAATGAAGCAACTCCTGCCGCAGCGTCTAAATGCCCGATATTGCTTTTTACTGAGCCTATGGCACAGAAATTATTATTTTCCGTATATTCTCTAAATGCTTCCGTAAGAGCAGATACTTCAATAGGATCACCAATTAGTGTACCTGTTCCGTGTGCCTCAATCATACCTATCGTATCTGGTTGAATATCTGATACCGCCAGGGTTTCAAGTATAACTGCACGCTGAAAATCTACACTTGGTATGGTGTATCCTTGCTTATTTCCACCATCATTATTTGCTGCTGTTCCTTTAATCAAAGCATAGATATTATCATTGTCCTTGATGGCATCTTCTGCTCTTTTCAAAACGATAGCACCAACTCCCTCTCCCATAATGGTTCCACTTGCATCTTTGTCAAAAGGTCGGCAATTTCCATCTTTTGAGTTAATCCCTTCTGGCACATAAACATAACCGATGCTATCTGCCGAATCATACGTAGACCCTCCTGCCAATGCCATAGAACATTCGTGATTCAACAAACTTTGACACGCTAAGTGAATTGCTAACAAAGAGGTCGAACAAGCGGTCTGCACACTAAACGCAGGTCCAGTTAAGTTCAATTTATACGAAATCCAAGTTGCCAAAAAATCTTTTTCATTAAGAATTCTATACAATAATGGATTGACCTCTTCTAATGCAGAGTTTGTTTCCAATAGTTTTATTAAATACGAGTTGGTAGACATACCACAAAAATTACCTACGGAAACATCCAAGTTATTTATTGCATAACCAGCATCTTCAAGGGCGTGCCAACTTGTTTGCAATAACAAACGAATTTGGGGGTCCATCAACATTGCCTCGGTATTTGATAATCCAAAAAAATCGGCATCAAAATACTTTCCATCTTCAAGGCTTGAACTTGCATTTACGAAACGCTTATAATTAAGCAACTCTTTAGAAACACCTGATCTAGCTTGTTCTTCATCATTTGCTCTATTAACACTATTTAGCCCATTTTTTAAATTTTCCCAATATGCCTTTATATCTTTTGCTTTTGGAAATCGCCCCGCCATCCCAATGATCGCAATATCATTCTCATAAGTCTGTTCCATTGTTATTCTTGCTTATTTTTTGATCCGATGATTACTTTACTCTTCTAGCTCTAGCTTGTCTTCTTGATTTACCTTTATCCAAAGCTTTTTTAATACTTTCTCCACTTCCTTTATTATTCGCATCTTGTACCAATTTCGCTTGTTGAGGTATAGTCGGATTTCGGAATAATTCAACTAATGAAAATTTAACATTAAATGCTGTTTGCAATTTTTCATGTAATAAAACTATTTTCATTGAGTTACCTCCTGCTTCAAAAATACTAACATGGTGTGGGACATTTTCTTTTTCCAATACTTCACACCAAAGTGTATAAATAGCAAGCTCCGTTTTATTCGTCAGTTTTGGAATATCTTTTACAACTTCATTTTGTGGCTTAATCTCTTGTAATTTCACCATATCCACTTTTCCATTTCCCATCAAAGGAATAGAAGGCACAAATGCAATGTTAGTTGGAGCCATATAATCTGGCAACATCTGTCTAAGGTAATCTCTGATAGAACGCTCGCTTACTTGAGCTTGAAATTGATCTGTAACAGCACCATTTTGTCTTAAACCGTGATTTGGATTGATGGCATAAAGCATATAGGTATTGTCATCATTTGGCATATCACCATCACTCAAAACCAAATCATCGACATTCACTTTATAACCCTTTCCTAATAACAATTCTGAAATAATTTTTAAATGAGTATCACCGTCTACCTCTACAGCTAACTGACGAATCATAGGCCAATGCTCTTCGCGAATTCCTTCTAAAACCAGACATTCACTTTTTTCAACATCCAATTTTAACAAGTCAATTGTTTCTATATTTAATTCATCAATAATAGCTGAAACAGTCGTTAATTGACATTCAACTTCTTCCGCTTTGTATAAACCTGAAAGGTATTCATTAAATTCACCTGACTCATTTATATTATCGTAAAATGATTCTGCTACGTGTTGATCTTTTCCATAATTACTCTTACCATTCTCCTTCAACATTTTTTGGTCATACGTCATATATTGCCCAACAGCGCCAACAATTGTCTCTTGATCTGCAAACATTCCTGACATACCTGCCATTTCTGGATAATAGTAAAATGTTGCTTTTGCTTTTTTATTGGAAACTCCGTAATTTAATACTCTTCCCTTTATTTGCCTATGCTCAAAGTTTTTCTTTAAAGCAGAAAATATTTGCGGAATAGGCTCAAATGCAATAACTGTAGCACTCGGCTGTCTTCTATTAACATCAATACTAAATGTACCTATATTTGCTCCTAAATCTAACACTAACCCATTTTCTGGAATAGATATATTATGTTTAAAATATATAGCATCTTCAATAACTTCTTGATAAGCCAATGCCAATTGTCTATTAGATTGATGGTACACTGTACTGCCATCTGGAAAGCTAAAAGCTTTGGCTTGCTGTTCTAAAGGCAGAGGCTTGTAGTCGCCATAAACAATTTCATCTTTGACAACATAAGCTGACAGAGAAGTATTGTTATTCTTTAAAGTCGGCACGACTTTACAATCTTTGACACCTGAAACTTTCGCTATTGTTTTTTCAATTTCTTCAAGTTCAACACGATAACCATTTACCTTAACTTGGCTGTCTTTTCGTCCTACATATTCAAAATTTCCATTGGGCTTTAATTTCATTAAATCACCCGTTTTGTAGAATCGTTTGTTGCCAAAAATAGGATTGTTTATATTTTTAAACCTTTCATTTGTCAACGCATAATTATTATAATATCTTTTTGCAAGCCCTAATCCTCCAATGTAAAGTTCGCCAACCACTCCAATTGGAACTTGTTGTTCAAATTCATTTAACAACAATAAATCTGTGTTAATAATTGGTTCGCCAATGTGAATATCGTCTTTATTGATTTCTCTCCAGGCAGACCAAACGGTGGTTTCTGTTGGACCATACATATTGTATAGCTTGCTATCCGTTATTGAGCTTAATCCTCTTATTAAATCTTCGTTCAATGCCTCGCCACCAATAAACCAATGCTTGACCGATGACAAACTTCTTTCTGTTTGATTATGTAAATCCAAAACAAGTTTAGATTGTGATGGTGTCATTTGAACGTGCGTTATATTGTAATCATCAATTAAATCTAATTCCGTTTTCTGATTATCTATATTTAGCAATTCAAGAAATTCTCCATAAGAATTATACAAGTCCTTTGCTTCAACAATTTTGTCTAAGCCAGCTAATACTTTATCGCTTTCCACTCCAAAATCTACAAGACAGGCTACTTCTGAAACTCCAATACTTTGAATTTTAAACAACATCTCTTGACAAGATTCTGGTGAGCCTATCAATGTATTTTCTTCACTAAACTTTTTATATGCCAAATCAATTAACTCATCAAGATCAGCATTTATATCTATTCCAACTTCTTTCGCCAAAGGTTCCATTAATTTAGCAGAAGATTTTAAATAATCTTTAAAAGGTTTTTCACTAATGCTGGATGCTTTTTCCTTTGAGGAATCTATGTAGGTATGAAGCATCAAGGTAACTTTCTTTTCATTTACATTGTAACCATTTTTAACTAAAGATTTATGATAAATAGAAATATTCTCAGCTAATTTTTCCAATGATTGTCCAAGCATATGGGTTAATAAGTTTGCTCCAATTTCTCCAGCATATTCAAATGTTGCAGGACTGCCAGCCGCCGTAATCCAAAGTGGCAGTTCTTCTTGAATTGGCTTAGGTCTAATTTTTATTTCAAAGTCATTATCAAGACCATTTTTACGCACCAATGGATTTCCATTCCACAGATTTTTAAGATCCTCTATTTTCGCCTTCATTTCTTTATGACGATTTTTAAAATCTGCCTTATAAAAAACAAAATCATCAGGTTGCCATCCAGAAGCGATACTCATTCCCACCCTGCCTTTACTCAAATTATCTATTAATGACCACTCTTCTGCTACTCTTATTGGATCGTGTAAAGGCAGCACAACACTTCCCGACCGAATGCCTATTTTTTCAGTAATTGCAGCTAAGGCTGAACTTAAAACAGAAGGGCTTGGAAACGCTCCTCCAAATTCTCCAAAATGTCGTTCGGGAGTCCAGATAGACGTAAAATCATTTTTATCTGCAAACTTTGCTGTTTCTAAATACAAATCGTACTTCTGCTCTTTGCTTTTATCAGCTCCAAAAAACATCACACTAAAATCAAGTTTCTTCGCTGGACTTAATCGTTCTGGTGCTAATAATTTAAATGGGCTTGACTGTTGTAAAACCATCGTTTTCCCTCTTGATATTGTCCAAATAAGTTCTAAAACTGAAATATCAAAATTCATACTTGTCTGTGCAAGCCAAGTTTGTTTCTCGGTATCGCCAAATGAAACATCAAAACCTTTTAACAAATTATCCAAATTACCGTGTGTAATCTCAATTCCTTTTGGTTTGCCCGTTGTGCCTGAAGTAAAAATAATATAAGCAATGCTTTCGTCATTGTATTTTGACGCTTTTACTTTATCTACTTTTTCAATTTCTACCTTGTCCAAACTAACAATGGATTCAGTAGGCAAATTATCTAAATAAAGTTTTTTAAGCGATTGATAAGTTACAATGCATTTAGGCTTCGCATCATTTACAATCTGGCTTAATCTTTCTGGTGGATAAACAGGATCGAGTGGAATATATGCAGCTCCAATTTTTAAACAAGCAAAAATTGTAGCAACCAAATCTATATTTCTCAATAAACAAATCCCAACTTTATCATTATTTTGAACGCCTTGGGCTAATAAATAATGAGCAATTGAATCAACCTTCTCTCCTAACTGTTTGTAACTATATGAAACATCATTTGAAATAACTGCGATGCAATCAGCTTGCTTTTTAATTTGCTTATCAAATAATTTTATCGTTTGCTCACTAGCCTTCAGTTTTAACGTTTCTCCTTTTAAATGTTTACAAATATCTTTTGCTTCTTTCTCACCAATAATATTGGCATTAAATACATTTTCATCTGGATTATCTAACATGTATTTCAACAATGTATTGAAATGTTCAGCCATTCCAATAATTGTGGATTCATCAAATAAATCTGTATTGTACTCCCAAGATAAATGCAAGCCTTCGAGGTCTTCAGAAACATTTAAACTAAGATCATATTTGGCACTTTTTGTCTCAAAAACAACTGCTGTCATCTCCAAATTTGAAATCGCAAACTCACCTTCTTGATTATTTTGAAGCGTTAGTAGAACTTGAAACAGAGGAGTATGACTTAAATTTCTATTTACATCCAATTCTTCCACCAATTTTTCAAAAGGCATTTGTTGGTACTGATAAGCTTCCTCCAACATTTTTTTACTTTGTCTTAATGTTTGTCTAAAACTCGGATTTTTAGAAAAATCACTTCTGAGAACCAGTAGGTTCATGAAAAAACCTACCAAATCAGCTATTTCTCTTTTCTCTCTATTTGCAATAGGGCTACCCACAACAATATCTTTTTCATTGCTATACCTTGAAAGCAAGGTACTAAATGCAGCCTGGACTCCCATAAATAAGGAGGCTGATTCAGAATGACATAGATCATATAAAAATTCTAAAGTATTTTTCTCTACAAGCGAATTATGAACATTTCCATTAAAACTTTGAACAATTGGTCTTGGTTTATCCAACGGAAGATTGTGAAGTACTGGCAATTCAGAAAGTTGGTTTTTCCAATAGTCGGTATGCTCTTCCAAAACTCGCCCTTTAAACCAATTTCTTTGCCAATGAGCATAATCGGAATATTGTAAATTCAATTCAGATAATGGACTTGATGCTCCTTTTACAAAACTTGCATACAATGCACTAAATTCATTGACCAAAATTCCCATTGACCAACCATCAGATGCAATGTGATGCATTGTTACAATAAGTACATGTTCTTCTTTGCTAATTTTAAGCAATCGAACATTTAATAACAAATCTTTCGTTAAATCAAAAATTTTATTTGCTTCCTCCTTTACTTTTTGGCTAATAAGCGACTCTTTATTTTTTATTGATATTTTTAATTCTTCAACAACAATATTAAATTCCGAAACTGTTTGAACTTCTTGAACTGGTTCGCCAGCTTTATTAACAGAAAAACAATTTCTCAAACTTTCATGCCTTTGCAAAATTGTCAAAAAAGTTTGATCCAATGCCTTGTAATCTAGATCGCCCTTTAGCTGAAATGCTGAAGTTAAGTTATAATGACTGCTTCCATTGTTGATTTTATCCAAAAGCCATAAACTCTGTTGAGAAAATGTAAGAGGTTTGGGAATGTCCGTATTTATTTTCTGAATTTTCAAAACTTCTTTCGTTTGCTCTTCAATCAATGAAATGATTGCTTCCTTATTGCTCTTCAAAAAATATTTATCATCCTCTGATAAAATACTTAAATCGCCTTTTATTAGAAGTTTATCTTGAGAAAGCTCAAACTTCAATCCTCTTTGAATTAAAACAGTTAGTTTTTGCTTTATATTTAGATTTCCCATATTTGCATATTATTATTGATTACTTCTTCTTCTTCTTGATTAATAGTAACTCCCTGATTAAAAATTATTTCATTATCTACTAGTTCTGCTAGTTCTTGTATATTTTGAATAGAAAAAACCAATTTTAATTGAAGTTTGATTTTGAAAGTTTTATTTATTTCAGCTATCATTTGTGTTAAATGAAGTGAATGACCCCCTAATTCAAAAAAGTTATCCGTTATACCTACATTTTCAATATTTAATACCCCTTTCCAAATACTCACTAATTTTTGCTCGGTTTCTGTCTTAGATAAAACAAACTCTCTCCTTACCAAATCATTCTTTGTTGGAGATGGTAATGCTTTCCTATCTATTTTCCCATTAGCTGTCAAAGGCAAACGCTCTAACTCAATTATATAACTTGGAACCATATAATCTGGAAGCAACTTTTTAATTTCTAATCGCAAGTCCTGTTTGTCTATTGTTCCTTTTGAAGCTATATAAGATACTAGTACACTTTCTTCGTTTTGATCCTTTACAATTGTTACTGCTTCTGTTATTTCATCTTGCTTTAACAAGGCATGATCTACTTCTCCTAACTCTATCCTGTAACCTCTTAGTTTTATTTGATGATCTTTCCTGCCAATAAATTCTAAATTGCCATCTGGTAAAATTCTAGCAAGATCGCCAGTCAAATACATTTTCTCTCCTTCATTAAAAGGATCAGGCACAAATTTTTCAACAGTCAATTCTTCTCGATTCCAATAGCCTGATGACAATCCAGAACCAGCTATACAAAGCTCCCCAATCACACCTTTAGGTTGCAATTGCAACGACTCTGATAATATATAAAAAACAGTATTACTAACTGGTTTTCCTATAGGAATCGATTTTGTATAATTCTCTTTTATTCTAAAACAACTACTGTAAGTCGTGTCTTCAGAAGGACCATATAAATTACGTACTTCTATTTTATCTAAAGGCAGACTGTGACTTAAGCTCACTGGTATTGGCTCGCCTGCCATATTTATTGCGACTGCTCCGTCGAATTTTTCGCCACCGTTTGACAATGTTTGAATTACAGAAGGAACTGTGTTTATCAGCACATCATTATCATTCTGTAAATAATCTGGAATCGCAAGCCCATTGGGAAGTAAACGCACTTTTTTACCAACGGTCAAAGGATAAAATAATTCATAAACTGAAAGATCAAAGCAATGAGAAGTCACGGCATACATCGTTTCAAAAGGTGTATTTCTAAACTCTTCTTTAGCCCAACAAAGCATCGCTACTGCATTGGTATGACTTAACATTACCCCTTTCGGTTTTCCTGTAGAACCTGATGTATAAATTATATAGGCTAAACCTTTTGAATTTATTTTTACTGTAATATTTTTACCCAAATACTCATCTCTATTTTTCTTATAATTTTCTAATAAATTTAAATCTATTATTATTTTACATTTACTATCCTCTTCAATAAATTTAATGCGATCTGCTGGATAATGAGGATCAATTGGCACATAAGCTGCACCCGTTTTTAGAACTGCTAATAATGATACAGGCAACCATTCTGTTCGTTCTAATTTTACTCCTATCCGATCTCCTTTTTCTATTTGATAGTTTCCAATCAAGTAGGAAGCCAGACCGTCAATTTCTGATTTAAGATTTTTATAACTGTATTGATAATTGTCACTTATTATTGCTAATAAACCTGGCGTTTTTATTGCTTGCTCTTCAAACAAATCTATTATTGTTTTTTTGGTCGGATAATCAATATTTCTATTATCTAAAACTGATAGAATATTATTTTTTCCTTCTAACGTTAGTATTTCTATTGAATCAACAGCAATTTCTGATTTTATAATTATTTCATTTAATAAAATCTCTAAACTATTAATAAATTGTTCAACAATTATATAGTTAAATATATTTGTATTATATAAAAGCTCAAGTTTCAATCCTTCATCGTTTTCTTTAAACACAAAGCTTAAATCAAATTGTGCTGTATGATTCTCTAACTTATACTCCGAGACTCTTAGGCCATCCAACTCAATATCTGTATTTAAATTATTTAACTGGCTCTGATTTTGTAAAACAACCATCACATCAAATAAAGCTGATCGACTCAAATCCCTTTTCAGATCCAACTTACTGACTAATTTGTCAAATGGATAAGTTTGATATTCATAGGCATTCAACAATAATTCTTTCTCTTGTTTTAATAAGTCTATAAAAGACAGATTAGAATCTATCTTTGTTCGGATTGCCAAAGTGTTTAAATACAAGCCTATTTGACGCTCCAAATCTGGATGCTCACGTCCTGCAATTGGGGTTCCAATAATTATATCATTCTGATTTGAATATCGATGTAATAATGCATTTATAGCAGCCATTAAAGTCATAAACAATGTTACATCATTTTTATTTGAAAAATATTTTAGCTTTTGTAGCAGGGATGATGAATATTGACGACTTAAAATTGATCCATTAAAAGTTTGAATCAATGGACGAGATTGATATGAAGGTAATTCCAATACTGGAATTTCGTCTGAAAATTGGGACAACCAATAATCTTCTGCTTTTTGATGCTTTTTGTTCTGCAAATTTTCATTCTGCCAAACTGCGTAATCTTTGTACTGAATTCTCAGTTCAGGAATTGCAAATACTTGATTATTCACCAAAGCATTGTAATTTTTCAACAGTTCTGATACTAAGACTTCTTGAGACCAACCATCTCCTATTATATGATGCATTGATAAAAAGAAAATACTTTCATCTTTCTTTATTTTTATTAAACTCGCCCTAATCAAAGGTCCATTCTTTAAATTAAAGGCTTTGGTATTAACTTTCTTTAAATAATTTGAGACCGCTTTTGATTGATTTTTCTTTTTTCTAAAATCTTTTACTTTCAAGCTAAAGTCGTGTTGATTAATTGCACGAATGTACTGTCTAATTTCACCTGAATCATCCATCATAAATGTTGTCCGTAGTATTTCATGACGATTGACAATATCTACATAAACACGCTTTAATAACCGAGTATTTATTTTACCCACTAACTTTACAGCAGAAGGCATATTGTAAGCCAAATCTCCTCCTTCCAATTGACTTAAAATCCATAGACGGTGTTGGGATTGTGCCAATGGATAAGATTCTGCAACTGGAGCATTAGGTATTGAATTATATTTATCATCTTTCAATCCTTTACTTAGTTTCTCTATTGTTGGATTGGTAAAATATGATTTAAATGAAATACTTTTTCCTAATTTTTTATAGATTCTATTTATTACTTGAGCAACAATTAAACTATTGCCTCCTAACTCAAAAAAGTCATCAGTAATTCCAACTTTTTCAATTCCAAGAACCTCTTCCCAAATAGACACAAGTACTTGTTCTGCTTTATTGCTTGCTGGTTTGTACTCCCCTCTAATTAAATCTACCCCTTCAACATCTGGCAAAGATTTTCTATCTATTTTTCCGTTAGGTGTTAATGGCAAAGTCTCCAACTCGATTATATAACCTGGCATCATATAATTAGGAAGCAACTTTTTAATTTCTAATCGTAAGTTTTGTTTGTCTATTGCTTCTTTTGAAACGATATAAGACACTAGTACACTTTTATCATTTTGCTTTTTTACTACTGTGATTGCCTGAGTAATTTCTACTTGATTTAATAGTACGTAATCTATTTCCCCCAACTCAATTCGATAACCTCTCAATTTTACTTGATGGTCTTTTCTACCAATAAATTCGATGTTTCCATCTTCTAAAAGTTTTGCAAGATCACCCGTCAAATACATTTTCTCTCCTTCATCAAAAGGATTTGGTACAAATTTTTCAGCAGTCAATTCTTCTCGATTCCAATATCCTGATGACAATCCTGCTCCCGATATGCACAACTCTCCAATAACACCTTTTGGTTGTAATTGCAGCGATTCTGACAGTATATAAAAAACTGTATTACTAACAGGTTTCCCTATAGGAATTGATTTTGTATAATTTTCTTTTACTCTAAAACAACTACTGTAAGTCGTATCTTCAGAAGGACCATATAAATTACGCACTTCAATTTTATCTAAAGGAAGGCTGTGACTTAGGCTAACGGGTATTGGCTCACCTGCCATATTTATTGCGACTGCTCCTTCAAATTTTTCTCTGCTGTTTGACAGTGTTTGGATCACGGAAGGAACTGTATTTATCAATACTTTATCATCATTCCATAAATATTCAGGAATGGAAAGCCCATCTGGAAGTAAACGCACTGTTTTACCAACAGTCAAAGGATAAAATAATTCATAAACTGAAAGATCAAAGCAGTGAGAAGTTACAGCATACATCGTTTCAAAAAGCGTATTTCTAAACTCATCTTTCGCCCAACAAAGCATTGCCACTGCATTTGTATGACTTAGCATGACCCCTTTCGGCTTTCCTGTAGAACCAGATGTGTAAATTATATAGGCTAAATCTTTTGAATTGATTTTAACTGAAATATTTTCGCTCAAATACTCAACCTTATTCTTCTCATAATTTTCTATTAAATCTGCATCTATTATTATTTTACAATTACTATCCTCTTCAATAAAATTAATTCGCTCTGCTGGATACATTGGATCAATTGGCACATAAGCTGCACCCGTCTTTAGAACTGCCAATAATGAGACTGGCAACCATTCTGTACGACTTAATTTCACTCCTATACAATCACCCTTTTCGACTTTACATTCTTTAATCAAATATGAAGCAAGACCACAAATTTCTTCTTTTATTTTTTCATAACTAAATTCATCATTATCAGATTTAATAGCTATTGAATTTGGCGTTTTTAATACTTGCTCTTCAAATAAATCTATTATTGATTTTTCAGTCGGATACTCAATGTTTGTATTGTCTAAAGCTGATAAAATATTATTTTTTTCATTTACTGTAATTATTTCAATTGATTCAACAGCGATTTCTGGATTTTTTGTAATTTCATTTAAAAGCATTTCTAAACTTTCAACAAATTGCTCAGCAAATGCATTATTGTATATATCTGTATTAAACAACAAATCAAGTTCTAGTTCTCCATCATTCTCTCTAAACATAAAATTCAAATCGAATTTCGCAGTTTTACTTTCTAATTTATATTCCAAGACTTCTAAGCCATCAAATTCAGTTTCCGTTTTTAAATTCTTTAATTGATTTTGATTTTGTAATACGACCATTACATCAAACAAAGCTGAACGACTCAAATCTCTTTTCAAATTCAATTTATCCACTAAATTATCAAATGGATAAACTTGATATTCATAAGCATTTAAAAGCAATTTTTTCTCTTGATTTAACAACTTTAAAAAAGACTGACTGCTATCTATCTTTGTTCGGATTGCCAAAGTATTTAAATACAAGCCTATTTGATGCTCTAACTCTGGATGGGCACGACCTGCAATTGGCGTTCCAACAATTACGTCTTTTTGATTTGAGTAACGATACAACAATGCCTTTACTCCTGCCATTAAAGTCATAAACAAAGTCACACCATGCTTGTTTGAAAAATCTTTTAATTTCTGTAATAACGATGATGAATATTGACGACTTAATATTGATCCATTAAAAGTTTGAATTAATGGACGAGATTGATATGAAGGCAGATCTAAAACTGGAATTTCATCAGCAAATTGACCCAACCAATACTGTTCTGCTTTTTGATGTTTTTTGTTCTGCAAATTTTCATTCTGCCAAACGGTATAGTCTTTATATTGAATGCTCAACTCAGGAAAAACAGCTCCCTTTTTATTTAATAAAGCATTATACCTCTTAACCAGTTCAGCTATCAACACTTCTTGTGACCAACCATCGCCTATTATGTGATGCATTGATAAATAGAAAATACTTTCGAGCTTTTTTAGCTTTATTAAACTGATTTCAACTAATGGACCTTTCTCTAAATTGAATGCTCTACTATTCCTTTCTTGCAAATAATTTGATACCGCTTTAAGCTTATTCTTCTTTTTGCTAAAATCTTTTCTTTCTAAATTAAAATCCAACTCTTCAAGAGAATGAATATATTGTCGAACTTCGTCTGATTCATTCATACCAAATGTCGTGCGCAATATTTCATGACGCTTGGCTATGTCAATAAAAATTTGCTCTACTAAATCAGCATTTACTTCCCCAACTAACTTTACTGCGGAAGGCATATTATAGGCAATATCTCCACCTTCTAATTGACTTAAAATCCATAAACGATGCTGAGAGGATGTCACAGGATAAGATGCTGAAATAGGTATTTTAGGTATTGAAAAATATTCATCACTAGTTAATCCTTTGCTTAATTTTTCAATTATTGGATTGCTAAAAAATGCTTTAAAAGAAAGGCTTTTTCCCAATCTTTTATTGATTCGATTTATCACCTGAGCAACCGTTAAACTATTTCCTCCTAATTCAAAAAAGTTATCCGTCACGCCTATTTTCTCTACACCTAATACATTTTCCCAAATAGATATAAATTCTTTTTCAATTTTATTACTGGCAGCCTTGTATTCCTTTCTAATCAAATCTGATGCTTCGATATTTGGCAAGGCTTTTCTATCGACTTTCCCATTGGATGTCAATGGTATCTGCTCCAATTCAATTATATAACTAGGAACCATATAATCAGGAAGGATTCGCTTCACATCTAAACGCAATACTTGTTTATCAACTTCTTCTTTACAAACAATATATGACACTAGTACTCTTTCCCCTTCTTGCTCTTTCACCTCCGTTACAGAGTGAGTTACGTTTTTTTGTTTTAATAAAATACTATCAATTTCTTCTAACTCAATTCTAAATCCTCTTAACTTAACTTGCTGATCCTTTCTTCCGAAAAATTCGATATTACCATCAGGTCGGAACCTACAAATATCTCCCGTATCATACATTATACTTTCTGGTAGAAAAGGATTTTTTACAAATTTTTGTTTCGTTATCTCTGGCTTATTTAAGTAACCTCTTGTAACACCCTCTCCTGCTAAATATAATTTTCCTTCCACACCTATTGGAACTGGTTGAAATCTATCATCTAAAATGTACGCTTGAGAATTAGGCAATGGTTTACCAATTGGTATTGAAGTATAAATATTTTCAGAAATCAAATAGGTAGTTGAGAATGTCGTATTTTCAGTTGGACCATATCCATTTATCACATTTATATTTGGATATTTTGATTGTAAAATTTCAATGTGATTTGGAGAAACGACATCTCCTCCAACAATCAACTGATTTATTGGACTAAATACATTAATCTTCTCCGTAACCACCTGATTAAACCAGGAAGAAGTCATCCACATTGCATTTACATCATTTGATTTTATCAAATTGGCTAATGAATCGAAATCTAAAAGTTTTTCTTTAGAGCTGATTACTAACTTCCCACCATTTAAAAGTGTTCCAAAATATTCTATTATTGTTGCATCAAATGAAATTGAACCCGTGCTCAACAAAATGAAATTTGAATTTATTGTAAAAGACGAGCAAGGACTTGCTAAACTAACAACGTTTTTATGTTCAGCCATTACACCTTTGGGATTTCCAGTAGTTCCTGATGTATAAATAACATAAGCCAAATTCTGAGGCTTGATTTCAATATTCAAATTACTGCTATCATACTTTTCTTGAACTTCCTGAAAACAACTAAGCTCTGATTCATTTATAAGCAAAATGGCATTTATATCTTCTCTTATATACAAAACTCTATCATCAGGATAAGTAATATCAAGTGGAACATAAGCGGCTCCCGATTTTAGAATGGCTAAAATTGAAACAATACTCCATTGACTATTGTCTAAAAATACGCCTATAAAATCATCGGGTTTTACAACATAATTATCTAATAAATAACGAGCCAATTGATTTGAGACATGATTCAGTTCCGCATAACTCAAACTAATACCTTCAAATACCAATGCCGTCGAATTTGGACTTTCTAAAACTTGACTCTCAAATAAATCTATTATTGTTTTTTCTTTTGGATAATAAACTTCCGTATCATTGAAATTTATAAGGACTTGATGCTTTTCTTCTTCTGTTAAATAGCTAATTTCACCAATTAGGGAACCTATATTGTTTATAGAACTACTTAAAATATTTTCTAAATGAGCAAATATTTTTTCAATAAAAAATGAATCATAAATAGCTGTATTATATAAAAGCTCAAGTTTTAATCCTTCATCGTTTTCTTGAAAAACAAAGCTTAAATCAAATTGTGCTGTATGATTCTCCAATTTATACTCTGAAACTCGCAAGCCGTCAAACTCCATTTCTGTATTTAAATCATTCAACTGGTTCTGATTCTGCAATACAACTATTACATCAAATAAGGCTGAACGACTTAAATCCCTTTTCAAATCCAACTTTTCAATCAATTTATCAAATGGATAGGCTTGATATTCATGAGCATCCAACAATAAATTTTTCTCTTGCTTTAATAATTCTAAAAAACTGCCGTCGGCATCTACTTTTGTTCGAATAGCCAGGGTATTTAAATACAACCCAATCTGATTCTCTAACTCTGGATGCTCACGACCTGCTATTGGTGTTCCAAGAATTATATCAGTTTGATTTGTATAGCGATACAGCAAAGCATTTACACCAGACATCAAAGTCATAAATAAGGTTGCATCATTTTTAATTGAAAAATCTTTTATTTTTTGTAAAAATGACGATGGATATTGATGGCTTAATGTTGCTCCATTGAAAGTTTGAACCAATGGGCGAGATTGGAAAGAAGGCAAATCCAATACTGGCACCTCTCCAGAAAATTGGTCTAGCCAAAATTGTTCTGCTTTTTCAAACTTTTTGTTCTGTAAATTTTCATTTTGCCAAAATGCATAATCTTTGTATTGAATTTTCAATTTCGGAAATATAAATACTTCGTTATTCAACAAAGCATTGTAATTTTTCACCAATTCAGACACCAAGACTTCTTGTGACCAACCATCTCCTACTATATGATGCATTGATAAAAAGAAAATACTTTCATCTTTCTTTAATTTTATCAGACTTATCCTAATTAAAGGTCCATTCTCTAAATCAAAAGTCTTTGCATTGGCTTCTTTTAAATAAATTGCTACTGCTTTTGCTTTATTTCTTTTTTTTCTTAAATCTTTTATTTCTAACTTAAAATCTAGTTGCTCAGTTGCACGAATGTACTGTCTAATTTCACCTGATTCATTTAACTGAAATGTCGTCCGTAATATTTCATGACGGTTGACAAGCTCTATAAAAATACGCTCTACAAAATCAGCATTTATATCTCCTATCAATCTTGTTGCCGAAGGCATATTGTAAGCTAAGTCGCCTCCGTCTAATTGACTTAAAATCCACAGACGATGCTGAGATGCTGTCAATGGATAGGACTCTGCAACTGGTGCGTTAGGTATAGAAGCATATTTACTATCAATTAATTCTTTACTTAGCTTCTCTATTGTTGAATTGGTAAAAAACGATTTAAAGGAAATACCTTTCTCTAATCTTTTATAAATTCTATTTATTACTTGGGCAACAATAAGACTATGCCCACCTAATTCAAAAAAATCATCTTGGACACTTATTTTTTTCAATCCCAAAACTTCACTCCAAATCTCTTCAAGTTTAGTTTCTATTTCATTCCTTGGAGCAATATACTCTGAACAAGTAGACAAATCGGCATCTTCCTTATTCGTCAAATATTTTCTATCAGTTTTTCCGTTTAGTGTCAATGGAATTTTATCTAGCTTGACAAAGTAAGAAGGAATCATATAATCTGGCAAGTACTTTTTGATTTGGGATTTTAAATCATTAATCGCTAAACCTTTCTTTGTCGTAAAATAGGATACAATTCTTTTAACCCCATTAACATCTTTTTTTACTACAGCAACTACAGACTCCAACTGAGGCAATTTCAACATAGAGCGCTCTATATCTCCTAGCTCGATTCTATAACCTCTAATCTTTATTTGCCTATCATTTCTACCAGCAAAAATAATTTCACCGCATTCATTCCACTTTCCAACATCGCCAGCTTCGTATATTAATGAACCTGGGCGAAAAGGATTTGGGATGAATTTTTCATTTGTTAAATCCGTATTATTGTAATATCCTTTTGCCAATCCGTCACCACCAATAAAAATACTTCCATTTGCACCTATAGGAAGTAGGTTGAGAGATTCATCTAGTATATAAAATTGAGTATTGTTAATAGGTTTTCCAATAATTGATGCATCAGTATGTTTTTCTATTTTTTTACAACTTGACCAAATAGTTGTTTCTGTGGGTCCGTACATATTCCAAACTACTTTGGTGTTCAGAATTAACTTTTCTGCTAAAAGCTCAGTCATAGCATCTCCACCACACAATACCTTCAAATCCTGATCTCCTTCCCAACCTGAATCAAACAAAATTTCATAAAAACTTGGAGTTGCCTGAATTATTGTTGGTTTAATCTCTGATAATTTCTCAATAATTAGGTTTGGATCTGACAATATCGCTTGATTCGCAATATAAGAACTTCCTCCAGAAATTATTGGAACAAAAAGTTCTAAAACAGAAATATCAAAAGAATAGGTTGTTACAGAAAATAAAACATCACTAGATTCAAAACCTGGAGATTGTCTCATGCTGTCCAAAAAATTTAATAGAGACTGATGACCAATTTCAACTCCTTTGGGATTTCCAGTTGAACCTGATGTATAAATAATATATGCAGTTGCATTATTTGAAACGATTCTATTTAACGCACCTTTTGTTTTTGGAGCTTCTTTTAGTAAAGTACTAAGATTAATTATTGTAACATTCTCACTGTATTCTAAAGAATATTTCTCTTCACTTATTAATACATTAGTCTGACTATCTTTAATTATATATTTTAGTCTATCAGTTGGAAAATTGGGATCAAGAGGTATATATATCCTTCCAGATTTAAATATACCTAAAGTAACTACCAACATTTCAACAGAACGATCTAACAAAATACCAATAGGTGTTATTCTATCTCCTAGAGTCTGATTTAAATAGATCGCGACTTGATCGGATAATGTATTTAGCTCATCATAAGTATATTCTTTATTCTCATCCTTAACTGCAATTTTATTGGGATTTTTTTTCGTTTCATTAATAAACAAATCAACGAGTGTTTTCGTCTTTGGATAAATTGATTCCGTATTATTGAAATCAAATAGGATTCGTTGACAAACCTTCTCTGATAAATAATTCAATGAATTAATTGGAGCTTCTGAATATTTCACTAAATCTTTTACTAATAAATCAAAACAATCCACTAGCTGTTCAACAAATTCCTCACTATAAATATCTGTGTTGTAATTAAGCTGCAAATTTAAGCCGTCATTATTTTCATCAAAAATAAATTCTAGATCAAACTTACTTACTATATTTTCTATGCATTCATAACTAGAAACTTCTATATCCTCTAAAAAGTCAACATCAACTTTTAACTTGTCTGTATTTTGATTTGTCACAATTACATCAAACAGCGGATTCCTACTTAAATCTCTCTTTATTGGCAATTGCTCCACCAATTCATCGAATGGATAAGCTTGATGTTCATAAGCCCCAAGCATTGTTTCTTTGACTTTTGAAACAACATTACTAAAACTATCTGTTCCTTCAAATTGAGTTCTTAATGCCAATGTATTTACATAAAAACCAACTTGGTCCTCCAATTCTATATTTTCTCGTCCTGCAATAGGGCTGCCAATTACAATGTCTTTTTGTCCAGTATATCTGTAAAATAAAATTTTAATCGCCGACATCAAACCCATAAACAAAGTGCAGCCTTCTGATTGGCACAGTGCTTTTAAGCTCTTTATATCTTGTGGTTCAAATTGTTTTTTTAACGACTTACCAGTGTATGTTTTAATTTTCGGTCTTGTATAGGTTGATGGTAAATCTAATACTGAAATTTCACCTTCAAATTGTTCCAACCAATATTTTTTATGCATTTCCATTTCCTCCAAATCCAAAGCTTGCTGCTGCCAAGATGCATAATCTTTGTATTGAATTTTCAATGGTTCTACTTCCATTGAACTCTCATTTACAAATGCACTATAAAATCTAAAAATTTCATTGGTCATTATTTCCATCGACCAACCATCACTTATTATGTGATGCATTACAAAACTGAAAACAAATGACTCATCTTCAACCTTGATAAGCTTTGCATTAAGCAATGGACCTTTTGATAAATCAAACTGAAATTCACTTTGCAATTTTAGGATTGCATTTACTTCTTTCGCATTATTATTATTTTTGCTTAAATCTGTATAATGCAATTTAAAATTAATTGTTTTTTGTATCCATTGATTAATATCACCCTCCTTACTTTCACTAAAAACCGTCCTTAATGATTCGTGCCGATCTATTAAAAATATAAATGCTTTTTCTAAAGCTTTGAAATCGATACTGCCTTTTAAAGTAAAAACTCCTGGCATATTGTAAGCAATATTACCTTCCTCAAATTGACTCAATACCCACAAACGTCTTTGCGAAGAGGACAATGCATAACTTTCTTGCTCTGGAATTACAGCAATGTGTTGGTAAGCAGATTGCTCTTTAGTTGAAATTAAATTTGCTTGATCTTTGATATAGTAATTTGTGAACAACTCACTATAGGAAACTTTAATATTGAAATCTTGATAGATTAGATTTACTAATTTTGCAACCTTTAAACTGTGTCCTCCCAGCTCAAAAAAATTATCTCCGATTCCTATTTTTTCTTTGTCCAATAATGCCTCCCATATGCGAACCAATTTCTCTTGTGTTTCATTTTCAGGAGCTATGTATGCATTTTCCACTAAATCAGCATCACTTACTTTAGGTAGTGCGTCAAAATCTGTTTTACCGTTTGAGGTCATTGGCACATCTTCTACCTCAATAAAATATGAAGGAATCATATAGTAAGGCAAATAATTACATAAAAAAGTCCTAATAGCTGATTTACTCAATTCTTCATTAGCAACAAAATAGGCTATGAGCACTTTCTCATTTGCCATTTCCTTCGCAGTTACAACAACTTGTTTTATGTTATCTGAATAAGAAATAAAAACGCTTTCTATCTCTCCCAATTCAATTCTCTGACCTCTTATTTTGACCTGCTGATCTTCTCTACCTAAAAACTCTATCCGTCCATCTTTTAAAAATCTACATACATCACCCGTATCATACATTTTCTCTGATTCATCAAATGGATTTGTGATAAATTTTTGTTGGCTTAATTCAGGTTGATATAAATACCCTCTCGCTACACCTGCTCCTGAAATATATAAATTTCCTCTCACTCCTTTAGGAACCACATTCAATTTATCATCCAGTATAAATGCAGAAACATTGGCAATAGGTCTACCAATACTTACTGAATTAGCATTCATTTTATCACTCAAACAATCAACTGTAATTTCTGTCGGTCCGTAATTGTTGTACAAACTATAGCCTTTGGATAAAATATTTTCTTTAATTAATTCAGCTATTTTTTCTCCACCTGATATGACTGTTTCTAATGATTTAATTTTGGGACAGGCAAGCAAATCATTTAAAAACTGTGGTACATAATTTAATATGCTTATCTTATTTTTAATAATGTAAGCTCTCAAATTCTCTACATTACCTAACAAATCTTTCGAAATCAAATGATAAACACCACCACTTAACAATGTCGCAAATAAATCTTCAACACTTGGATCAAATGTCAATTCTGTCAATTGAATTGCTCTTGTATTGGTATTAATATTATAATGCTCACAAAACCAATTAACAAGATTCACCACATTTCTATGCTCAATCATTACCCCTTTAGGCTTGCCCGTTGTCCCAGATGTATAAATTATATAGGCAAGATCATTTTCTTTGTTAATGTTAACAGGATTAGTCTCAGAAAAATCATCACTGGCTTTATTGAAAGCAACTAATTCTTTTTCATCAATTACAAGCTTGCATTTACTATCTCTTTTTAAATATTCAATTCTCTCTACTGGATAATCAATATCCATTGGCACATAAGCTGCTCCTGATTTTAATATCGCCAAAACAGCGACAATCGTTTCTACACCTCTTTCTAATTTTACTCCTATTAAATCATCAGGAATAATCTCATATTTTGTTCTCAGATAATTCGCTAAACAGTTTACTCTTTTATTTAATGCTGTATAAGAAATTTCTTCCCCCTCAAATACCAAAGCTGTTTCTCCTCCACTCTGAACAACTTGCTCCTCAAATAACTCAACCAATGTCTTTCCTGTGGGATAATAATCAATATCTGTATCATTTACATCAGCAATTAATTCTGTCTTTTCTTTATCACTTAAATAGTCTATTTCAGCTATTTTTATTGATGGATCAACAATTACCGCTTTAAACATTTTATCTAAATGTAAAAAAATATTGCTCACTAATTTTCCATCATAAATATCCGTATTGTATTCGATATTTAACTCTAAACTTTCATTTTCTACAAATGTAAATGTCAAATCAAATTGAGCAGTATTTCGTTCTAATTCACATTGCTTTATTTGCAATCCGTCCAAATTAGCTTCTGTTCCAAAATTGTTTAATTGATTCTGGTTTTGCAAAACAACCATCACATCAAACAATGCGGAACGACTGGTGTCATGATTTAAGTTTAATTTTTCTACCAATTCATCAAAAGGATAATCTTGATGTTCATAAGCAGAAAGAAGCGTTTCTTTTTCTTTACTTAATAAAATTTTAAAACTATCCTCTTCCTCTATTTTTGTCCTAATGGCAAGAGTATTCAAATATAAGCCTATTTGATTTTCCAAATCAGGATGTTCCCGACCTGCTATTGGAGTTCCTACAACAATGTCATTTTGGTTTGAATACCTATGCAATAGAGCATTTATTCCAGCCACCAAAGTCATAAATAAGGTTGCCTCATTTGAAATAGATAACTGCTTTAAACCTTTTAGCAAACCTGTATCAAAACTATGAGTCAGAGAATTTCCATTACTTGTTTGGACCAATGGTCGCTTATTAAAATGGTGCAATTCTAAGGCTGGAATAGAGCCAGAAAACTGTGACAGCCAATATTTTTCAGATTCAGTATTTATTCTTTTACCTTCCTTTAACCAAAAAACATAATCCTTATATTGGAATTTTAAATCTGCCAAGCTAACCGACTCTTCATTCAATAAACTATTGTAAATTTTTGAAATTTCATTTATTAAAATTTCAACTGACCATCCATCTGCAATTATATGATGCATAATCAACAAAAAGAAATGCTTATTTTTTTCCACCTTAACAAGATGACCTTTAACCAAAGGTGCTTCCTCTAAATTAAATACCAAATTACTTGCTTCCTGTATATAATTATCTACCGCAAATTCGACAGCTTTTTTATTGTTCTTTGAAGAGCTATAATTTTTTCTTTCTAATTTAAACTCTACTTCATTTTCACTTTTTATAAACTGATGGATTGTGCCATCCTTTATAGGTAAAAATGCCGTTCTAAAAATCTCATATCGATTTATCAAATATTTAAACGCCGCTTCAAATTTTTGGGCATTCAATTCTCCCGTTAATTCTACAAGAGCTGATATATTGTAAGCGAGCGAACCGCCTTCTAACTGGCTCAATACCCACAAGCGATTTTGAGAAGCTGTTAATGGATAACTTTCTTGTACGGGTGCAGGAGTGATTTTATAATAATGGTTATCACTTAGATTTTTACTTATCGCTTTTATATTGGAATTTAAAAAGAAAGCCTTATAGCTTATCGTCTTATCCAACTCTTTATGCATTTGATTGATAACTTGTCCAACTTGTAAACTATGACCTCCAAGGTCAAAAAAGTTATCTTCAATACCTATTTTTTCAATACCTAAAATAGACTTCCAAATCTTAACTTGTATTTTTTCCAACTCTGTTTGTGCTGGACAATATTGACTGCTTCGAGCTTGACTACCTTTCATTGCTGGTAAAGATTTTTTATCAACTTTTCCATTGGGAAGCAAAGGCAGTTTTTCTAGCGAAATAAAATACTTGGGAACCATATAAGCAGGCAAGTTCTTCGCTAATCGAACTTGCAGCTCTTCTTTAGAAATAACATCTGTTTTGGAAACCAATTGATAATAGGAAACAATCTGTTTTACATCATTTATTGATTTTACTTGAACAATTGCACGACTAATTTTCTCTTCTTTTTCTAAAGCATGTTCAATCTCTCCCAATTCGATTCTATAACCTCTCAGTTTTATCTGGTGATCTTTCCTGCCAATAAATTCTACATTACCATCTGGCATCCATCGAGCTAAGTCGCCAGTTTTGTACAACACCTTACCTTCTATAAAAGGATGAGAAATAAATTTTTCTTTTGTCAATTCAGGGCGATTTAAATAACCTCGTGACAAACCATCTCCTGAAATGCAAAGCTCTCCTATCACTCCCAAAGGTTGCAATAATTGTTTTTCTGATAAAATATAAAATTGCGTCTCTGGCAACGGTGTTCCTATAGGAATAGAATAATCGTATGGCTTTTCAATCTTAAAACAACTGCTATAAGTTGTATCTTCAGAGGGACCGTATAAGTTTCGCACCTCCACTTTTTCTAATGGCAATTTATGAGTCAGGCTAATTGGTACAGGCTCACCTGCCATATTCAATGCGACAACATTATCGAAATTTGTACCTATATCTGCCAATGATTGAATTACTGACGGAACAGTATTGATTAATATTTTTTTATCATTACTTAAATAAGAAGGTATTTCCAAACCGTTTTCTAATACTCGAATGGCTTTTCCTATACTCAACGGATAAAACATTTCAAAGACAGAAAGATCAAAGCATTGGGAAGTAACAGCATAAGCTATCTCGAAATTTGTATTTTCAAATTCCTTTTGCGACCAACTTAATAAAGCCGAAACACTGTAATGCTTTATTTGAACTCCTTTCGGCTTACCTGTTGAGCCTGAAGTATAGATTACATGTGATAAGGAATCACTTTTAATATTTAGCTCTGGCGTTTCTTTTGAAAATGAGTCTTGTTTAGATTTAAAGATTGATAGTAATTTTGAGTCTATTGTCAATTTACAATTGCTATCCGCTTCAATAAATGCTATTCTAGTTGAAGGATAATTTGGGTCTATTGGAACATAAGCTGTGCCTGCTTTTAAAACAGCTAAAATAGATAAAACCAACCATTCTGTGCGCTCCAACTTTATACTTACTAAATCTCCACTTTTTATATTGTGTAAATTTATTAGATAGTCCGCTAATTGATTGGATTGATCATCTAGTTCCTTATAACTTATCTTAAAATTTTCGAAAATTACTGCATTGTTTTTGGGATTATTCTTTGCTTGAATTTTAAACAATTCCAAAAAACTAGCATAAGGCTTTTCCAAGCTTGATCCGACCAAGTCATTTAATAGGTATTTCTTTTCAGTATCATTGACCAAGCGAATTTCATCTGAACACAATGACAAATAAGACTTTAGATTTTTTATCCAAAGATGAAAATTATTGATAAAATGTTCTGCAACTTGTTCACTCACGTAAGCAGTATCATATTCAACCTTCAATTTCAATTCTCCTGAATCCAATTGCTGCATATTAAGTTGAAAACCTAAATTGCTATCATTCTCAGAAAAGCTACCGTTATAACCAAACCCAAATTGGCTATACACCGAAAGTGAAGGTTGCGATAATTTTTCTAACAATTGTTGAGTATCATAATTCCTATGACCATAAGTTGTTTGCAATTCATTTTGTGTTTGTTGCAAGCAACTCTTTAAAGTAGAATCAATGTTTTGAGTTAGACTTAAAAATAATGGCTGTTTATTCAGAATAAACTCTTCACTTAACATAGCAAGCACACCTCCTTCAAAATTTGTAAAATATCTTTTACAAAGCACACCATAAATGCATAGATAAACAGTGCATTCCGATAAATACTGACTTTGAGTTATCTCTTTAAGATATGAAAAATCTTTTAAAGGGATGGTCAAAAATTTCGCTTGCAAAGACCTTTTGACAATTGGTTGATTCTCTTTTAGCTTAAGCTTATCTAACCAATAGTCAATGTCTAGCTTCTTCTTTAATTCTTTCATAGAACTTTGAAAAACACTCTGATAATTGCGTGTATTAATATAAATTGTAAAGTAAGATTATCAAGAGCTTGCTCAGGGACAGATGATAAATAAGCGTCTGATTATAATCAAAGAGATTTTTAAAAATATTAGCGGTTCCCCGCCGGGATGAAAAATGTAGGCATAGCAGGGTTCTGGCGAGGCTTTTCAACAACGAATTTTGAAAAATATCAAAGGTTAAAACGGACAGTTATTAATCCTCTGTCCCTTAATAATAAGATTGGCTTTGAAGTAAAACCATAAAGATATAAAATGACAATTTGCTAGAATGCAGATTGTCGTTTTTTCGCAAGTTTTGCCATTCCATCCCCAATTTCATTCTTCACGCTTCCCTTGCCGAGGTCAAACTATTATTTTGTAATTTTTAAAAAAAGATTATCAATTTATAACAGATTTTGCCTGTCCTTTAGCTGTGTTAGAAAAAATTATCCCTGACTGGCTAAAGTAATCTGCAGGAACAGTCGCAGTAATATTTGTATTGATAGAATTTATATGCACAACAACTTTTTTCTTGTTTTTGATTTGTGCAACTCTACATTCAAGCCCTGCGAGTGGACCGTGTTCAATTTTAATAATTTCACCTACAGAAGGAAGAGTTGTGCAAGTTTCTATTTCATTCAAATCAATATTCAAAAACAACTTTATATTTTTTATTTCTTGTTCTCTTACACGTGCATACTCTTTTCCAAATCGAATATAACAACAAGCACCGTCAATTGAAAGCGCCTTTGTAAATTCATTTTGGTTCTCAGAATAAACAAATACATATGAAGAAAACAAAGGAACTTGAACAACTTTCTTACGATCACTCCACTGTTTTACTTTACTAATTAGTGGTAAATAAGATTTTAAATTATATTGTTGTAACAAATCATTTACTCTCTTTTCACATCTTGATTTAACATAGAGAACATACCAACCGGAATGAAAATTCATAGTCATTTTAAATATTTAAGGGTTATTGATGCTTAAAAATTTATTGATAATAGTTAAAGAACAACTCAAATAACTGTTTTGAAGAAATGTAAATGTTAAAAAACAATATATCACGATACATTTTAAGTCAATTATATGTAAATATGCTAAACAGACCTGCAATCGGCACTATTTTTGATCGTATTATATTGATTTCAATAAGAATGATACTCTTATTAAAGATTTAATTAAAAACAACTAGGTAAAGCTCCACTTTTAACGACTAAAATGCAACAAGATAGAAGGAACAACTTTAGTAAACTGAGAGAAAAACATAGCTTCGCCTCTTCAGTCACAGCTCAAACGTTACTAAATAACAATCAACTAAATAACAATAGTAATCTTACAGAAACGCAAAGCTACGCCTCTTCAGTCACAGCTCAAACGTTACTAAATAAAAAATAACTAAATAACAATAGTACCCTTAATCAGTCATGTTTAAATTCCCGAAAACTAGAGGCTATTCTATCACAAAAATGTTTAAATGAAAATTATGCTGGGACACTGAGAATTCAAATACTGGCGCAATTGAATACAAATGTCATAAATTTCTTAATACGGCATAAATTTAATTTAAGTTTATACAAAATCCAAATTTTTTTAGGTATTTAATTTTTTTTCAGCTCTTATTAGAATGTAGCAATTTTGTACACAACTAGATCTTGTAAAAAAGACAATATTGTTTGACTAAAACATTGAGAAATAGTTGTTACAAGTCTGCTATTTTACTCTAGTGGTTCAAATCTTAAATCCTTGACACTCTAAACTTCGTCTTTTTCACCTGTTCTGCGTTAAAGAACCTTTCCTTTAGCTTTGGCTAAAGTCAAGAACCTTTGCCTTGAACAGCCAAAAAATACTTTGTTTATACTGTCAACTATTTAGGACTTGAACCACTAGACAAACCAAGATCTTTATTTATTTCTGTAAGATTCTCATTAATAAATTAAAGTTTTGTATCTTAACCTTGCTAAAAACCTACGTAATAACAAAGGTCGATGATTTTCGTTATGTAAAAACATTAATTTCAATACATATTAAAAGATATTCAAATATAAAGTTTGGCTTGCAGCCGAATACAATACCAATAATACAAAATATGACAAAATTAGCTGAAGTAAAAAACCTTATTAACGGTAAAAAGGTTAGAAATGGACAAACATCAATGGATGTTATCTCTCCTTTAGATGGATCTATCATCTCTACATTGCCACTAAGTTCTAATAAAGAATTAGATGAAGCTGTTGCTGCGGCAAAAGCAGCTTTTCCTGCTTGGTCTGCCCTTACTTTGAAAGAAAGGGTGCAGATTTTCTTTAAATACAGACAGTTGCTTGAAGAAAATATTGAAGAGTTGACTGAACTGGTCCATATTGAAAATGGAAAAACGCATGGTGAAGCAAAGGCCGAAGTACTTAAAAGTATGGAGCTTTGCGAATTTGCTGTGTCGATGCCACAAATTGTTACCAATGAAATTCAAGAGGTAAGTCGTGGTGTCGAATGCCGAATTGAAAGAAAGCCAATTGGTGTTGTTGCGTGCATCACACCCTTTAACTTCCCGAATATGGTCCCACACTGGACTGTACCCAATGCACTTGTCTTAGGGAATACAGTCATCTTGAAACCTTCAGAGTTGGTGCCATTGAGTGCTGTACGTATGGGCGACCTACTAGCTGAAGCTGGCCTTCCTGATGGTGTCTTTAATATTGTCAATGGAGGCAAAGAAGTGGTTGAGGCTATTTGCGACCATCCTGAAATTAAGGCGACTTCTTTTGTTGGCTCTACTAAAGTAGCGCAGATTGTTTACAAAAGAGCTTCTTCCAACTTACAGAGATGTGTTGCTTTGGGTGGTGCAAAGAATCACCTTTTGGTGCTACCTGATGCCAATTTGGAAATGACTGCAAATGATGTGGTTGCTTCTATGGCTGGTTGCGCTGGTCAAAGATGTATGGCGGCTTCTGTAATGGTGGGTGTAGATAAAGTACAACACATTATAGATAGAATGGTGGATGTGGCTAAGTCGATTGTTCCTGGTGAAAATCTTGGTTCGGTTATTAGTAAAGAGGCGAAAGAAAGAATTGAAAAATACATCACTGAAGCGGAAGAGCAAGGTGCAAAAATTTTGGTGGATGGTAGAAATGCCAAAGTACCTGGTCAGGAAAATGGTTTTTATGTGGGTCCAACCATCATCGATTATGTAAAACCTGATATGGCTGTTGCTAAGGAAGAAATTTTTGGGCCTGTCATCTCTATTATCCGTGCTGCTGATTTGGATGAAGCCATTAAAATAGAAAATAGTTCTAACTATGGAAATGCTGCTGCGGTATTTACGCAAAGTGGTGGTTTGGCTAGAAAAGTAATGGAAGAAGCTAGTGCTGGTATGATCGGCGTGAATATCGGTGTGCCTGTACCTAGAGAACCTTTTTCTTTTGGTGGATGGAATGAATCTAAATTTGGTGTAGGGGATATTACTGGAAAAAGTTCTATCGAATTTTGGACGCAAAATAAAAAAACGACCTCAAAATGGAATCCTGAAGACAAGAGAGACTGGATGAGTTAGTTAAATAATTATGAATTATGAGTGATGAATTATGAATTGCATTAAACCACAATTTTGAATTGTAGTTAACCACAGTTTTGAATTGCAGTTAACCACAGTTTTGAATTGCAGTTAACCACAGTTTTGAATTAAACCACAACATTGTGTGTATGTAGAGACAAGGCATGCCTTGTCTACCTCTGCGTCCAAGGATTAAATTACGAATTACGAACCGAAACGTCGGACCGTTTTAATTACGAATTGTAATTAACCACAACATGCATGTATATGTAGAGACAAGGCATGCCTTGTCTACTTTTGCGTTCAAAGGATCAAATTGTGAATGGTGAATTAAAAAATTGTGGCAATAGCATCAGAAAACATTCAGGCATTGAAAAATTGTGGCAATAGCATTAGAAAACATTCAGGCATTCAAGCATTCAGGCATTGATCATTGAAGCATTAAAACATTAAAAAATGGAAGTATTAAATAAAACGAATACAAAAATTGTTCAGGAGAACAAAGATTATACTCTGTTCTCTTGGGCTAAACAAGGTGGTCTAAACCCACTTAATTTAGAAAGAGGTGAAGGTGTTTACCTTTGGGATAGAGATGGGAAAAAGTACATCGACTTTTCTTCTCAATTGATGAATGTAAACATTGGTCATGGCAATCAGAGAATTACGGAAGCGGTTGCGAAACAAATGCAGGAACTGAGTTTTGTTTATCCTGGTGCTGCAACTAAAGTTAGAGGTGAATTGGGTAAAAAAATTGCAGAAATTACTCCTGGTAATCTCACAAAAACTTTCTTCACACTTGGTGGTGCCGAAGCCATCGAAAACTCTATTAAAGTTGCCCGAATGTATACGGGAAGATCAAAAATTGTTACTCAGTATCGTTCTTATCATGGAGCGACTTATGGGGCAATGTCGGCTGGTGGCGATCCTAGAAAACACGCTGTTGATGATTTTGCTGCACCGAATTTTATTCACGTAGAAAATCCTTATTTTTACCGTTGTCCGTGGAATACCAAGTCTATGGAAGAGTGTGGTGAAATGGCTTTGGCAAACTTGGAGCGAGTTATTAAATATGAAAACCCTAGCAGTGTTGCTGCAATTATGATTGAGGGAGAATCTGGCTCTTCGGGTTGTATAAAATATCCAAAAAATTATTGGCGAGGAGTCAAAAAAATTGCTGATAAATATGGCATTTTGCTTATTTGTGATGAAGTAATGAGTGGTTTTGGTCGTACTGGAAAATGGTTCGGTATAGATCACCACAATGTAACACCAGATATAATGGCAATTGCAAAAGGTTTGACTTCTGGCTACCTGCCTTTAGGTGGAACAGTTGTTACTGATGCCATCGCCAATCATTTTGATGAACATAATTTGACCATCGGTTTGACCTATTCGGCTCACGCTGTTTCTTGTGCTGCTGGATTGGAAAATCTGAAAATTATGGAGGAAGAAAACATGGTGGAAAATGCTGCCGAAATGGGCAAATACATTGAACAAGTAGTTGAAGGTTTAAAAGAAAAACATCCTTCTATTGGAGATTTTAGAAATACTGGATTATTGGGCGCGATTGAATTGGTGAAAAATAGAGAGACGAAAGAGCCAGTAACGGAGTGGAATGCGAAACCTGCAGACTCGGCTGCAACAGGTCGAATTGCTGGAAAAATTAGAGAGGCTGGAATGTTTACTTTTGTAAAATGGAATTTCATTTTCATCGCTCCACCTCTAAACATTACAAAAGATCAAATTGATGAGGGCTTTGAAATAATATCTCAAGCACTTAGTATTGCAGACGAATATTACAAAGCATAATGAGAACAGACGACGACGGTATAGTAGAATTGATGGAGGACCATTCCCAGTCCAGTTTATATAGCGAAGACCTTGCACCCGTTCCGCCCGAAAAGCGAACTTGGTCGATGTGGTCTTTGGCTGCTTTGTGGGTTGGGATGGCTGTGTGCATTCCTACCTACTTACTTGCTTCTTACATGATTGGAAGTGGCATGACGTGGTTGGAATCTTTGATTATTATTGGGCTTGCCAATTTAATCATTACGATTCCAATGGTATTGAACGGTCATGCTGGGGTAAAGTATGGAATTCCTTTTCCTGTTATTGGAAGATCTTCTTTTGGGATACACGGAATTCACATTCCTTCGATAGTTCGAGCCGTCGTGGCTTGTGGCTGGTTTGGTGTGCAAACTTGGATAGGCGGACTGGCGATTTATGCAATTTACAACGCTCTGACAGGATCAGTAGCTCCCGATGGATTGACAATTGGCAAGTTTGTAGGCTTTGGTATTTTTTGGTTGATAAATATGTATTTTATCTGGAAAGGCACGGAAAGCATAAAATTCCTGGAACAATACTCCGCACCTATTTTGATTTTAATGGGATTAATTTTGATTGGCTGGGGTGCAATGTATGGAGGCGGATTTGGCAATGTTCTCAATCAGAGCAAGTACCTTTCTGCTCCTTATATGAGTAACGAGGGAGGTAAAAATTCCATCGTCATCAATGCCGCGAAAGATAGTGAAGGAAATCTAAAAGCGGATGAATACCGTTTGACTGTGGATGGAACAGAAAGAGGATGGCAAAACTTAACTGCCAATTCTATACCTTTCACTCCATCTGATGCCAATGCATCCATTCAATTAAGAAAAAAGGAAGGTGACACATATATAGAGTCCAAAAAAATGGAGTTGTCTGTCAAGGAAGCTGGTGCTGGCGGCAGTGCTGGATCTAAATTGTGGAGTTATATTTTATGGCTTACGATAATGGTTGGGTTTTGGGCAACAATGTCATTAAGTATTGCCGACATAACGCGATATGCTGCCACGCAAAAAGAGCAAGTAATGGGTCAATTTATTGGCTTGCCAGCGACAATGATGCTTTATTCTTTTGTCGGAATTTTTGTAAGTTGCGCCGCAGTTATTATTTTTGACGATATTTTGATTGGAAATAGTGCTCCTTGGGACCCTGTTTCGCTTTTGGCAAAATTTGACAACCCAGCGGTTGTGGTGGTTTCCCAAATTTTTATGATTATCGCAACTTTGAGTACCAATATCGCAGCAAATGTGATTGCACCTGCTAATGCTTTCTCTAATTTGAATCCTAAAAAAATATCTTTTAGAACAGGTGGGGTGATTACAGGAATTATTGGTATCTTAATCTGTCCTTGGTATTTGATGGACCAAATAAGTAGTATTCTTATTTTTATAAGCGGTCTTTTAGGTCCAGTTTTAGGAATAATGCTATCTGATTATTATTTTGTGCGCAAAACGAATATTGAATTAGATGAACTTTACAAAGAAGAAGGCATATTCAAATACTCTGGAGGATTTAACATTGCCGCAATGATTGCTTTAGCTGTTGGTGTAATGTTGGCTTTGGTTGGCTATTTTGTTCCAGCCTTGAGTGCCTTATACAGTCTATCTTGGTTTACAGGATTTTTTGTATCATTTTTTATTTATTATTTATTGATGAAAACGAAAAAATAAATGTCCATACTTATTAAAAACGGAAGAGTTGTAACGGCTGAATCCGATTATATTGCAGATGTATATGTAGAAGGAGAACAAATTGTTGCTGTAGGAAAAGATTTGCCCTACAAAGCAAATAGAATCATCAATGCAAAAAACAAATTGGTTTTTCCTGGTGGCATTGATCCACACGTCCATTTAGATATGCCTTTTATGGGTACTTATTCCAGCGATGATTACACCTCTGGTACAAGAGCAGCCTTATTTGGAGGAACCACTATGGTGATTGATTTCATTTTACAAACACAAGGCGACACGCTTAAAAACGCCTTAAAAACATGGCAAGAAAAGTCTCAAGGAAAAGCTTTGGGCGATTATTCTTACCATATGGCTGTAACTGATTTTAATAAAAAAACAGCAAAAGAAGTCATTCATATGATTGAGAAAGAAGGCATCACTTCTTTTAAAACTTTTATGGCTTACAAGGGTGCTTTGATGATTGATGATGGTCAAATGGTTCAATTGATGAAGGTCGTTAAAGAGCACGGTGGAATGGTAACCGTTCACGCAACCAATGGCGACATTATCGATTCAATGGTTGCTAAAAATAGAGCAGAAGGCAATCTCTCTCCTTTGTATCATTACTTATCTCAGCCTGAAGTAACGGAAGCGGAAGCTTCTGCGAGGTTTACAGATATGTTGCATTACACAGGTTGCCCTGGTTATATTGTACATATGACTTGCGAGGGTGCGCTAAATGCAGTTAGAGATTGTTCTCATAGAAATCAAAAATTGTTTGTGGAAACTTGCACACAGTATTTAACTTTAGATGCGAGTTTATATAAAAGAAAAGACGGAGCGAAATGGGTAATGAGTCCCCCACTCCGTGAGAAAAAAGATCAGGTAGCTTTGTGGTCGGGAATCAATCAAGGATTGGTTCAGGTAGTTGGAACGGATCATTGTCCATTTACTTGGAAACAAAAGCAAATGGGTAAAAAGGATTTTTCTAAAATACCAAATGGACACCCTGCAATTGAGCACAGAATGGAACTTTTGTTTTCGGAAGGAGTAAATAAGGGAAGAATTTCTTTGAATAAATTTGTGGAAGTCTCTTCTACCAATGCTGCAAAGATTTTTGGAATGTATCCGAGAAAAGGAACGATTTCAATTGGTGCGGATGCTGATTTGGTCATTTTTAACCCAAAGAAAAAGCATACCCTTTCACATAAAACACACCATATGAATGCAGATTATTCTTCTTACGAAGGATTTAAATTAACTGGAAAAACGGAAACTGTTTTAATGAGAGGACAGGTTGCGATTGAGAAAAATGAATGTCACTTGGAGCCTGGTTACGGGAAGTTTGTGAAGAGGGGGAAGATTTCTTTGACTATTTAGCTTCGACAAGCTCAGCTACCAGGCGAGTCAATTGCATCTGCCAACAGCAGGAGTTGCAGACCAATAAACTTGAGGGCTGCGGTTTGCAAAGTGTAGATTCCGAAATGTCGGACCACAGATATTTTTTTCGCTACGCTTCAGAAATTCTGGAATGACGATTTAGATAATAACAATATTAAAATAAATAAATATGCCACGGAAAGTAAAATCAGGATTGATACAAATGAGCCTACCTATGACGGAGGGCGAAGGAAGCATTCAGGAGATAATGAATGCGATGGTTGATAAACACATACCTTATATTGAGAAGGCTGGAGAAGCTGGAGTTCAAATTTTGTGTTTGCAAGAAATTTTTAATACGCCTTATTTTTGTCCTGGTCAGGATAGAAAATGGTATGAGTCGGCGGAATCTGTGCCTGGTCCAACTGTGGAACGAATGCAGGAATATGCTAAGAAATATGACATGGTAATCATTGTTCCTATTTATGAAAAGGAGCAGCCTGGTGTGTTGTATAATACGGCAGCCGTTATTGATGCGGATGGTAAATATTTGGGTAAATATAGAAAGAATCACATTCCTCATACGACTGGTTTTTGGGAGAAATTTTTCTTTAAACCTGGAAATATGGGCTATCCTGTTTTTCAAACGAAGTATGCAAAGGTGGGCGTTTACATCTGTTATGATCGTCATTTTCCTGATGGAGCGCGTTGTTTGGGATTGAATGGAGCGGAGATTGTTTACAACCCTTCTGCTACAGTGGCAGGATTGTCTCAATACCTATGGAAATTAGAGCAACCTGCGCACGCTGCGGCTAATGGTTATTTTATGGGCTGCATCAATAGAGTTGGTGAGGAGAAGCCGTGGGATTTGGGTAGATTTTATGGTACTTCGTATTTTGTGGATCCAAGAGGTCAAATTTTCTCAGAAGCATCTGAATATGACGATGAGTTATTGATCGCTGAATTTGATTTAGACTTGATTGAAGAGGTGCGTTCTACTTGGCAGTTTTTTAGAGATCGTAGACCTGAGACTTATGATAAGTTGACTGAGTTATGAATTATGAGTTATGAGTTATGAGTTATGAGTTATGAATTATGAATTATGAATTGTAGTTAACCACGTATTTAACCACAATTTTGAATTGTAATTATCCACGTATTTAACCACAATTTTGAATTGTAATTATCCACGTATTTAACCACAATTTTGAATTGTAATTATCCACAGTTTTGAATTGGAGGGAACCACTTAGTTAACCACAGTTTTGAATTGGAGGGAACCACGTACTTAACCACAGTTTTGAATTTTACATAAATTAAATTAAAATTATTGAGTGTAGTAAAGGAAAAAAGTTTTGCTTTTGCGATTAGGATTGTTAATATTTATAAGGTATTGACTTCGGAGAGAAGGGAGTTTGTGATGAGTAAATAACTTTTACGTTCGGGAACTTCTGTTGGTGCAAATGTTAGGGAATCACAGAATGCGGAAAGTAGGGCGGACTTTATTCATAAATTGGCTATTGCTCAAAAAGAATGTGATGAAAGCTTATATTGGCTGGAGCTTTTGAAAGCGACTTCGTTTTTAGAATAACAGGAGTTTCAAAATCTTCATCAAGAGGCAGGGGAAATTCTTAAAATTATAAAAAGTATTATTTTAAGCAGCAAAAAGTGAGTGATGAATTATGAGTGATGAATTATGAATTGCATTAAACCACAGTTATGAGTTATGAGTATTTCTCGCTTCGCTTGAAATATTCTCGCATTCTCGCATTCATGCATTCTCGCATTTCCAAAGTAAAACTGACCACATTAAACAATCTAAGAGATATTTTGTAAACAAAAAAGTAAATACAGGTGAGTGAATATAAAAGACCGAAAAACGAAGAAGAGTTTGAGCAGAATTTTGCTCAGAAAAACCCATTAATGAATTCGACGGAGGCGCACTTTGAAAGTTCGAGGTGTTTGTTTTGTTATGACGCGCCTTGCATTAAGGCTTGCCCGACGGGGATTGACATTCCTTTGTTTATAAAACAGATTAATACGGGAAATACGAAGGGTTCTGCGAAGACCATTTTTGATTCCAATTGGTTGGGGAATGCTTGTGGGAAAATTTGTCCGACGGGCGTTTTGTGTGAGGGAGCTTGCGTTTTCAACCATCAAGATGTCCCACCTATTCAAATAGGAAGGTTGCAGAATTATGCAACTGCTAAGGCTATTAAAAATGACATTCAGTTGTTTAAAGCAGGGGAAGACAATGGTAAAAAAGTCGCTATTGTGGGAGCAGGACCAGCTGGAATTGCTTGTGCTTGCGAATTGAGAACGATGGGTTTTTCTGTTGACATTTATGATGCAAAGGCAAAGCCATCAGGTTTGACGGTTTACGGTATTGCTGCTTATAAAATAACAAACGAGGAGGTTTTAGATGAAATTCAATATTTAGAAAAACAACTGGGTTTAAATTTTATTTACAACTCTCCTATTTCTACCAAAGAACAAATTCAGAAACTGGAAGCGGACTATGATTCGATCTTTTTAGGAGTGGGCATTGGAGCGACGGCTACATTAGGTTTGCCTGGTGAAGATAAAAAAGGCGTTGTTGGTGCAGTGGAATTCATCGAAGATTTGAGAATGAAACATGCAGAACAAAAAGTTGCAGACACGGTAGTTGTTATCGGCGGTGGAAACACGGCAATGGATGCTGCTTCACAAGCCGCAAGATTGGGAGCCGAAAAAGTTACCCTAGCCTACAGACGTGGAAAAGACAGCATGGGTGCTTACGGTTTTGAATACAAATTAGCAATAAGCGCAGGTGTAGATTCTTTATTTGAAGCACAACCTATAGAGATTGTTGGAAATGGAACGGCGACGGGCGTAAAATTCATTAAAACAAAATCTGTGGATGGCAAGTTGGAATACATTCACGGCAGCGAGTTTGTAGTAAATTGCGACCTAGTAATAAAGGCAACAGGACAAGCCAAGCAAGGCAACTTCCTCAGCTTAATAGACGGTCTTGAATTGGATAAAAGGAATAAAATCGTTGTTAAAGAAAATACTTTTCAGACTACGAACCCAAAATACTTCGCTGGTGGCGATGCCGTGAATGGTGGTGCTGAGGTTGTAAATGCTGCCTTTGAGGGGAAAGTTGCAGCGAAGGGGATAAGAGAATATACAAATGCGTGAATGCAAGAATGCAAGAATGCAAGAATATAAGAATGTAAGAATGTAAGAATGTAAGAATGTAAGAATGTAAGAATGTAAGAATGTAAGAATGTAAGAATGTAAGAATGTAAGAATGTAAGAATGTAAGAATGTAGAAATAAAAAAATGAATAAAAACGTATGAATTTGTAAATATTGAAATCCTCAATAATTCCAACAATAATTATTCATGCATTCTCGCATTCAAGCATTCTTGCATTAATAAAAAGCACTCTCGCATTGATCAAATGCTTTAACAATTTTAAAACGGAACAAAACAAATAAGACAATATTATGCCAGATCTCTCGATAAATTTTGCAGGAATAAAAGCACCTAATCCATTTTGGTTGGCCTCTGCGCCACCGACAAATTCGGGTTACCAAGTAATGAAGGCATTTGATGCTGGATGGGGCGGTGCTGTTTGGAAAACATTGGGCGTGCCCGTAATAAATGTATCAAGTCGATACGGCGCGGTAGATTATCGCAATACTAGAATGGCTGGATTCAACAATATTGAGTTGATCACCGATAGACCATTGGCAGACAACTTAAAAGAGATTGAGGAAGTGAAAAAATATTTCCCAAACCACGCTGTCATTGCATCTCTAATGGTAGAGACAAAAGAAGAGTGGTATCAAATCATAAAAGACGTTGAAAATGCAGGTGCAGACGGCATTGAATTGAACTTTGGTTGTCCTCACGGAATGTGCGAACGTGGAATGGGATCGGCAGTTGGTCAAGAGCCTGCTGTTTTGAAAACCATCGTAGAATGGGTAATGGAAGCGGCGCAAATTCCTGTAATCACAAAATTGACTCCAAATATTTCTCATATAGTAGAGCCAGGTGTTGCCGCAGCACAAGGAGGTACAAATGCCATCTCATTAATCAATACCATAAAGAGTATTGTGGGGATTGATTTGGATACTTACGCGCCCTACCCTGTCGTAGATGGCAAGGGAACCAATGGCGGTTATTGCGGTCCTGCCGTAAAACCAATTGCCCTAGAAATGGTGAAAGAATTGGCAAAGCATCCAGAAATAAAAGACATTCCTATCTCAGGAATTGGTGGTGTAGAATCTTGGCGTGATGTGGTAGAATTTATTTTATTGGGAGCTGGTTCGGTGCAAGTTTGTACTGCCGTTATGCATTACGGTTTCGGCATCGTCCGTGAAATGGAATCTGGATTGATTCAGTTTATGGAAGAAAAAGGCTACAATACAATCTATGATTTTATGGGCAAAGCCCTACCAAATGTCACAGAGTGGAAACACTTAAATTTAAAACACAAGGTGGTCGCTGAAATAAATAATGATAAATGCGTAGGCTGCGATTTGTGCTACATAGCCTGCGACGACGGAGCGCACCAAGCAATTCGCATCCCCGAAGGAAACGGCAATAGAATTCCTGAAATAATAGAAGAAAATTGTGTAGGCTGTAATCTTTGCTCGCTGGTCTGCCCTGTCGAGGAATGCATCACAATGGTTCAGAGAGACGACGGAACTCAAAATGAAACCTGGAGTGAACGCACAAAAGCAAATAAGGTTCCGACTACTTTCAACGATGATTTGGCTGGCGGTAAAGGGCATTTTGTACCGACTGTTGAGGATGCGGCGAAGCAGTGGGGGATTGATGGGGATGTTTGATTCCGCATCAAGTGCGGAATGACGTATAGAGCATCTCAAAAATAACTTAAGAAAAAAGTGTTTAGACATTTTTGATAAAATACGAAAAATTGAATAGATAGAATGGGAAACTTGAATTAAATTAAATAGAAACCCCCGCACCTTTGGTGCGGGGGTTTTTACGTAAACTAAATATATGAAGGGGTTGTGCATCATTGTTAGTATTCTTCTATCAACTCATCAACATAAGCAGTTGATATTTGTGGAACATAAGCATCACTAGAGATATAGCTTGATTTATAATTGTTGTTAATTTCATAACCTGCTGCTTTTTCTACTAATAGCCACATAGAGCCAATTAAAAATGTTAGTCCAATAATGAAAGTGCTCACTGAAAATGTGTTGTCTTTTTTTTGCTTTGGCGTATTTTTTAATTTTGAATTTTTCATAAAATAATAATTTAAATTGTGGGTTAATTGATTAATATATTTTAAAATTGATCTTTTATTATTGATAATTTTATGAAGATTATTTTTCAAATTTTTATCATATTTCTTTCCATTAAATCTCCATTTGCAAACTCCACAAATTCTACTCCGTCAATCCACCGAACTTTACACTTATTATTTTCGATGTGTATAAAATTATTCTTGTAATTTTTAGAAAATATAGATGTAAAATTCGATCTACTTCCTTTATTTTCACGAGACATTTTTTTATTGCTATTTTTTTTGTCTAATATTATCAAGAGTGAAAATATCAATGCTGTTATTGTTAAATAAACCAATGCGCCATATAAAATTGGTACATACACTAACTTTATAAACATTGCAAATATACATATTAGCACAAAAGCATTTATTGAAAAGAACAGGTTTCGTTGCTTGGCGACAGAAATGTTGGTGGTGTTCATAGTATTGTTGTTTTGTTTGTTATAAAATTAAGGGATGGAAAATTATCTGGAATTATCCAATGGCAAACATTTGACTATCAGTAACTTCTAAAAGATAATTAGTTGAACCAAATCAATAGATGCATTATCATTGACCTTCTCTGACTCAGCTATTTCATTCAATTCTGGTGTTACAGTAATTATACTTAGCTGAATTGGGTTGTCTTTATTGATTGGATCAGCAAATGCAAATTCTTCAACTTCTGGTACTACAATTATCGTTTTTAGCTCAATGGGATTGTTGGTGTTAATTGGAGGTTCTTTGATCTCTATTTCAGTATTTTCAGGTCGTACTATGATTGTGCCTAACTCAATTGGATTCAACTTATTGATTGGTTCTTCTATTATTCCATCTTCAAACTGAGAATTGGATAAATTTGCCTCTGTTTTTATAGTTGCAAGTTTTGAAGTATTATATGTATCAAGAGAAACTGCTTCTATTCTTATACCACAGTTATGAAAAATACTTCCTGCAGTTGTTAATAAAGCAAGCATTACGATGAAAAATTTAAAGTTTGTCATGATTATGTATTTTAGTGTTATTAATTATTTTAGTTCAAAGGTAGATTCTTGAAAATTATCTGGAATTATCCAGAGGGTTATTACTTAATTTTTATTGATTAATTTAATTCTACTTCAAAGTTAGATTCTCGAAAATTATCTGGAATTATCTCGGAATGAAATAATTCATTTTTTATTTCTTCGCTTGTTTTCTGATTGGGTTTATTAGCAATGTGTTTGTCAAAAATAAAAATTCCAAAGACCACTAAAAAGAATCCTAATCCAATTGCCATGTTTTTTACTGCTTTCATTTTCTGCGTTTCTTTGAGTTAAATGATTATAATCCAAAGGTAGATTCTTGAAAATTATCTGGAATTATCTGATCAATTTGAAGTTGATTTGTAATCAATGAAATTTTAGCAGAAGTCTTGTTTTTAGGGCTTCCACAGACTTTTTCCAGCACAAAAATTCTGTAGCTTATTGTTATGCAGAGGACTAGGATTAGTGTGGTTTTTAGGGTTTTCATTGTTTTATTGAAGTTTGGATTGAATGGGTAATTGCTAAATTATATCTGAGAGTTGCACTCAATTTGAGTTATATTCTGTCGAGTAAGTTCTTATAATAGTTAACGAATTGTTTCTTTACAGAAATTTCACAATTATTACATCTATGTACTCTAAATAGAAAGGCGACAAAGAAAATGATGATGATAATTAACATTGAAATTATTGTTTTGATATTAAATAATAATTCAAAATTAGATCACAACAAATTATCTGGAATTATCTATAGAATATTAAAATAGGAATTCAGGGAAGGATTTTGTATATTTAGTATATGAAACCGATTGAAAGTAAAATTACTAGCTCCCATTCAATTAATTTAAATGAGGTTAAACAAATGCTAACTTGGGCAAGCAATGTACCAAAGCCTACGAGACCCAATAAACCAAAATTTAATAATCTTAAAGTTGAAGATGTAGCAAAAAAAGAAGCTTATGAAGTAAATGATATTTTCGAGCTACAGGAATACATAAATGTCATTTTACATTATTCTTCAGCCTTTGATATTTTTTTCAGGGGACAAACAGGTGATTATATGGTTGATAATGATGTTGACAACCGTAGCACAATTTTACCATCTATATTCAGAAATATATATTTTGATAAAAAGCCTGTTGAAAAATTTAAGGGCAAAGTTGAAAAATTAATAAAAGCAGAAGAAAGGTTAATACAAGTTTGCTATGAACTTAATATACATGGGGAATCCAAAATCAAAAGTAATCAATATGCAAGGTGGGCAGTCATACAACATTACGGAATTGCCGATACACCTGTCTTAGACATTACCAAATCATTAAGGATTGCAAGTAAGTTTTCAGTTCTAAATCATGATTCAGCTAGCAAACCATTAGATGATCTGGATTTTGGATATTTATATATATTTGGTTTACCCCAAACTAAAAAATCAGGTAAAGGTAGCAAAGCAAAGTATGAAGGAGCAGACGACATACTTAATATTGATTTAAAAAGTCTTTGTCCACCAACTGCTCATCGTCCTTTTTTCCAAGACGGCTATATTTCTTATCATCACAATATTGACAAAGGTATATTAAACTTAAATCAGGTTGTAATTGATTTGGATATTGCTATTAAAAATGAGAAGAAAGCAGAACAATCTATTATTTCTGAAGTATTTCAACCTTACAACTTTAATGGACGATTATTGGCAAAATTCAAAGTACCTAAAACACTTTTTGGAGATGGAGTGCATCCGATTCCCAAAACACAAATTTACCCTGAGGGTGATTTATTTGAGGAATATGTGGTTAGTGAGGTTAAGAGGCGGATGAATTTGTGACTTTCATTTCTACATCATCTTCATTTTTTTTATAAACTGACCATTTTCTATCAGTTCGTTAACAATTACATTAGCCAATTTTAACAACTCTTGTCTTGTTATTTTACTATAATCTATATAGGTTGCATATTTTATGTAATAGTGTAACTTGCACAAATCAAAGTGTATTTTAATATCCGAATCATCTAAAATTGAATTAAATTTATTTCTAATTATGTTGTTGCAGAATCCTTCTAATTTTAGCCTAATAGAATTCAAATTCGTTTCTTCAAAGTTTTTTAAATCACCATTTTCCTTTTTCTGAAAAAATTCAGCTTCTAGTGATACATATAATTTGGCATAATCTTTGAAAGCATGAACTGTTGGTTTTAGTTTCAAGGCATTTAAGTCTATGACTTTTATTCTTTCATTTACAACCATAATATTGCGGCAATGAAGATCATTGTGTGCTGACACTTTGGGCATGATAGATTCATAAACTAAATCAAAAGAACCTAAATTTAAAATATTACCAACACCATTTATCGCATTACTAGAAGCAATAAATAAGATATAATTAATATCATTTCGTGAAAACAAACTAAAACCACAATTAGTCAAAAATTTGACTTTTACATTAAATTGTTTATCTTTATTATTTAAAGCTATGTATATATAATCTTGTAATACTCTTTCCAGATTTTCTAAAATAATAAATCTATCCACAAACTGTCTATTAAACAAATAATTCACTAATGGCAAACCATCTATGTAATCATAAGTTAAATATGCGAAATTCCCAAAAAATTTAAACTTAGATACCTTATTTACCTCTAAATATTCAAAAATTGAATTAACACTTTTTCTATTCTCAATATGTCTAGCATTAAATAGCTCATTTTGTAATTTTGAGAGTCTAGCAATCTTATAAACTCGTGATTGCATACTAGCTCCTTTAACAGCGAACACAAATACTTCATCAGAGCCACTCTTAAAAACTTCTATTTCCAATTTAATCTTTTTTACTAATGAATTTTTATTATTTGTATAGACATTATAAAAAAACCTATACAAACCACCAATTCTATTCATGTTTGACAAAAAAAGTTCATTTTCAATACTATTTGTAATTTCAATAAAATCTTTATATGATTTTTCATCCCTAATTTTCAAAATCCTATAGTCTTTTCTTAAAATACTTTTACCCTGCAAGAAATAATCATAGGATATTACTGTTTTTAATATCCCCTTATAATTAAAACTTATTCCAAAAATAAAACTTTCGTCAACTATTGTATTAGGCTGTAAACTGATCGAATTAAAATCAAGGATTCTAACATCCCTGATTTGGGAGTTCCCTTCAAGCATTCTATATAAATTATTTAAACTATCACTTGTAATAAATAAATTTCTTTGTCTTAAACTATTATCATAAGCAATTGATTGATCAATTAAATTATTAGGTAATTTTTCAGATTCATTTAATTTATTTAAATTCAAATGAATTAAAACATAAACAGGAATATTAAGACTTAACGAATCGACAATTTGTTTGGTCTGTTCAGGTGTATGGGTAATAATGATTCTATCAGTAATCAAGTTCCCTATTGCAACAAATTGCCTTGTAACTGATTCAAAATTAATATCACTTGAACTAGGAACGAAAACAACATACTGAATAATTTTCGAGTCTGATAATTGCTCTAGCGTTCTAGTATTGTTAAATTCGTCTAATGATAACTTTGTAGACATAAGTAATTTCGCCCTGTTTATTATTCCATTTAACTTATAAAAATAATTCCCAATTTCAGTTTTATATTCTTCTTTATCAAAAACAGTATTTTTACTCTTCGAATTATTACTAACTTCAAGTTCATTAAGCTCTTTATTAATTAAATAAACTAACTTATAAGGTTTAAAAGGAATTTCAAGCTCATTTGGAAGCAAATTTCTTAAGTGCTTTACTATATCTGCGATCTTATCAATTTCTCTTTCATTAAGTGGAGAATCTTGCCAATCTTTTATATCGCCAAGGCTATACAAACATTTTAAAAATAACTCTAAAACAAAATAAATTTTATTGTAGATTTTTTCAATTTTAATTACCAATTCATCTTTTTGCTCTTTCAATTTGATAATTTGTACTTCAATCTCACTTATTCGATTATTATAATGATCTACAACTAATTGTAAATCAGAATTTCTTAGCTCAGATTTTTTAATTTCTTTTTGTTTTTCTAATATACTTACTTTCCTGAAAATCAAAATCATCTGTCTAATATTCACCAAAATCGAAATCAACTCCTTATTAATAGAACTTGTATGCCCACTATTCTTTTCAGTTAAGAGTCTATTAACAATTAATAAATTTGTGTCTTTCTGATCGTAAAAAGAATCAGATAAATCAACCTTATCAGGCAAATGAATATATTTAATCCCATAATCTCTACCCTTTTTCGCATTATCACTCTCAAAATTAAATTTATTCTCCCAGAAAAATAATTTTGGAAAATGAGAAGTCACTATAATAGGATTATTTAAACCACATTCCGTTCTTATTTTTCGTACAATTTCAAATCCATAAAAATCAGCATAACTATGTTCATCCCACTTTAATTCTGCTAAAACGATGAACTTAAATTTTATTATTCTATTAACTTTCTTTTGATTTTCAGTAATTTCTTCTTCAGCAAAATATAATTGTTTGGAATAATTAAAATATTGAAAAATACTATCATTGAATTCTTTACTAGAAGTAATCAAATGTTCAATATCAGATTTATTTATATCTAAATCATTCGCGACCAACTCTTCTATTTTATCTAGGCCCATACCCTCTTGATACGGAATACTCCATACAACAATGTATTTCTGTTGTTCAGTATTGTTATTATTTTCTACCATATTAACTATTCAAAAAAATCGGTTTTTAATTGGTTATACCAGGCTGATTCTTCTGGTAGAAGTTGATTTTCGTTTATATAATTCTTATTTCCTAATCTAAATCCTAAGAAAACACTGAACAAAGAATTTGCAGAACCATCTAATTCTTTAGGATCAGCCAACCTTCCTGTTTTCAATGCGGAATATACAATTCGCTTTTCAAGTTCCAATAAATTAAACAAACCAATACAAATCCGTCTCCCTATCAATTTAGTTCTGAACCTCCTCAAAGATTCTTTATATCCTAAATCTTCATTTATTCCTTCATGAAAATCAAATGTTTCTGGTTGAGTTCCACTATTCCCATTTTTTTTATTTCTAATAAAGTCAATATAACGTTCAGCTCGCATATTCAAGTCATAATCGGCAATCTCGTAATCTGTTGCCAAACGATGTAATCTATAATAATGTAAATAATTAGGTCTAATTTTTTCCTTATTACCCTCTATCCAAACTTTTGCTTTAGGAAGTCTTGCAAAAGCATTTACAATACGATCACCTTCTTCTATTACTTTCTCAGTAAATAAATTAAATCCACCTTCAGAACCCATCACATCATCTTTAGAATAAACAAAAACTTTGGACTCATGACGTTTCAAGATCCGCAAGAGGGAACGTTTATTGGCAGAAGATAAGGCAAATAGACTGACATAGTTTTTGTGCTTATAATAAATATCCTTTAAAATAGTATAGCCTTGCTTATCTTGCCAAATTTTAGGGTTTTCCAAATCCCTCATTCGATAACCGCAAATCACTACATTAATTTTTCTGTGTAGTAAGTCCTTTTCCAATAAATCATAAGCGTCTTGAGCAGAATTAGCAGTAACGCATTCAATTTTCCTTTCATTAAAATATATTTTTGCCGTTTCCAATAACTCTATTGAATCATCTACAAACAAGACCTTCCATGGTTTTGGCTCCCAAATTTCTTCAAAAACTTCTCTTTCCTCTTCTGGTGGTAACAAATTACAGATTTCCTCTTCTGCTCTGGCGATAATATTATTAGATGCTTGTCTATTTTGCTTTTCTAATATGGAAACTTTTAACTTCTGTAATAATTTTTGTTCAATGGATCGAACTTCTTCAACTATTGGATATTGTAAATAGTCTATTATATTATGGAAAACATTCTGAACTTCTTCAATCAATCTATTATAATAAATTTCATAATCAGTTTCACCTTTTGAGTTTTCGATGGATATATTTTTTAATCTGTGAAACTCTTCTGTAATAATACCACTCTCAGCTAAAATAGAAGCATTTATATCATCCAATTCATCATCGTCAATTGGACGTAAATTTATTGGAGGTTTATAATTGTCCCAATCCAAAGGCAAATGCTCAAAATAATGTCCAGTAATACCCATAAACAACCTAAATATCTTGTAATTTTTTGCAAAAAAACAATAAGGCATATGCGACACCAAAATAATTGGTGCTTTCACTTTATGATTAATTCGTAAATCTGCTACCAGACCTAAACCAAAAAAATCAGCATAGGTATGGTCTTCGATTAGAAGTTCAGCGTTTATGATAATTGGGTCATTGTGGTTTAATTTTGTTATTAAATCTTCAATGTCCATTTTGTCAATCTTTTGGACAGAAAAGTTGTTTTGATATTTGTTTGAGGTCATTAATCCAAATTTAATTTAACTACCATTCTTGCAAAACCAGCTAATCCCATTTTTTCGCAATTGTTCTAAAGTTTTATCATTAAAACTATTTTTAAACTCGTTCCACTCTTCTGAATTAACTGTATTGTTTTTAAAAAAAACAAGTTCTTTAGTATACTTATCTAATAAACCAGAATATTTATCATCATACTCCAAGTACTCCTTCAAGTTATCTCTTACTGTTTCAAATTCAAGTTGTAATTTCTCTGAAACAGAATCGCGAGTCATTTTTAAAGAAGATTTTATAAAATAAATATAAGAAATATATGCATTTATTTTATTTCTTGTAAGAATCTTATTAGATAATTTCTTAAAATCAAGCTCGTTATTTTTTTTATCTACATACTCTTCAATTTCAATTTTAGAACATTTAAATAGAGTTACCTTATATTCTTTACTAAGGGCTTTATCCACAATATCCTTTAGATTAGAGCTTACAATAGCAGAATTATTGTTAGAGTGTACTACCAAATGTATCTCATCTACAATATTGAAATTTATTATACTATTTAAATAAAAATCTATACTTAATGATTCATCCAAAAACATTGAACATGAGTCGCTATCTATACAACTACAAGGCTTCATTTCTTTTGTACTGTTGTTAATTATAATAAAAACTTTCATTTTTCTACAGAGTTTGAAATTTTAAATAGTTCTTTAACAGTATTGAATTTAGAATAGAATTCTATAATATTCTTCTTCAATGACTCAAAAGGAATAATATATGGATAATCAATATTATATATAGCTCCTCTACCAGTTGTAATAAATAAAGCAAACTTCTTTTGAGGAGCAGTTTCATTCTTCTTAAGTATCTCATTACAAATCTCACAGAAATCTTGCAATGTAATATTGTTCTTCTCTAGAATAGTAATGTGAATAATTAAAAATTCTGGATTTGCTTCCCTCAAAAAATTCTTAAAGTTTTCAGCTACTTTAAAATCAGTTGATAAATTGATTGGATATTTGTTTCCTATAGCCTCCTTAAAACGACTTCCTTGCAATTGTTTATTTATATCATCTTTGCTCGGTATGAAAACTTTAGATTGTTCCAGTCTCCAAATATCTTTAAACCGTTCTTCTTTATCCAACCTTGCAAAATGATCTTGAATTCTTTCATCCAAAATAACAATCCTTGTCAAAGAACTTTCAATCAGCTCAAAATATTCTTTTGGCATAAATTTATTCCCATTACTATCTATACTATTTAACAACCAGTTACCAAAGGCAGAATAATTTTGAAAACCATCGTAATAAATAATTTTATCTTGGTGAGTTGGATAAAGCTTCGACTCACGACCATTGTGATCATCAAATATAATTTTATTATCAGAATTCTTTAATAAATTCTCTATTGAAATTTTTTGAGTAGAATTCTTTTCACCAAATATATTTTGAATCACAAATGCACTATCTTTATTATCAGGATTGCTTTTATTTTCAATCAAAAAAATTGAAATTCCATCTAAAGAGATTTGGCAATCATTAAAATTAATAAAACACATCATCCATTCCTTCCAATATAACACACTGATATCATTTACAAGCTCTAAAATATCAATAATTTCGTTTTTATTAAGAATCTCGACAAGTTTATCAACACTTTCAACTTTCAAATGACGCATCAATGAATTATATTTACTTTCTAAATCATAGTCTGTAACTAATAAATCATATTCAGAATACATTTTTCTATCATGCGAATGATGGATTAAAACACCACTGTTTTTTAACTCCTCTAATTTTCGATTGTTTATTTCCTCGAAACTTTCTTCAGTTAGTCGAATCTCCAATAACTTTACAGTATTCAAATAAAATTCATGTCTAATTTCATTTTTATTCATTTTTTTTAAATTAAATAGTGGAGCATCTTTACTATACTTCTCGAAGCTTTCAATCTCCAATAGGTCAATCATTCTTAAATAGGCGCATGCAATCTTGATTTCAGCATAACCCAGATATTTCATGTTAATTTTTTTAGAACTCTCATCTATTAACTTTTCCTCTATTATATTTTCAATTTTAAGTTGAGAATCAGTTAGGTCTATGTATTCACCATTTTCATCTTTTACCTTTGAAGCTATAGATATTTTAGTCAGATTATGCTTTGCTTTATAAGAATTAATTTCCACATTGACTTCAATTTTATAACCAGGTTTATATTCATATTTGCATATATTCCTCAGCAAATTCTCAATAATAAGATGAAATGCTTGCGCCCCCATAATTCCGCTTGGAATAGACACTAATATTGGATTTCTATTTTCAGACTTCCTTGCAAACTTGATACATATATCCTTTACATTGATATTTACAATTCCACTTATGTAATACAGGATAATGTAATTGTAATATGGACCAAATTTATTTTCATCTCCTTTTTGATAAATATAACCAATCTCACTTTCTAAATTTAAAGGAGTTCCTACACTTGCTCCACCTGATGAGATGTCAGACAAAAAATCCATTCTAGTCCTTATAAACGAAAGGAAATCAGGCATATAATTTTGTTCAACTGCACCAATATCTTTAATTATCAGATCACCAATTTTACCAGCTTTCAAATCTCTTACTAACCTAACCAATACATGCGAACCAATATTATGCGACATATTCCTTGTCATAACTTGAGCTACTGATGCAGTTAAGGCACTTCGTTTGACAGAGTTGTTAAGGATACTATCATAATAAATTTTATCCATGTAGGGATGAATCAATGGCTGAAAAAGGGTTTTAACTGTATAAATATACTCTTTTAATAGATTCTGATTCTTATGGGTCAAGTGAACAGTATTAGATTTTTCATCTCGAATGATATTTCGCAACCCCAATACTAAAAATCCAACATTGGGAGCATCTTTTTTAGTGCATGTTGCGGCCATAGGTAAAACCAAACTAGAAAAAGCATAATTAGTATTTGCTCTCCAGTAAAAATACTGTGACAATGGAAAACTAGACATCTTATCTAATTCCTTTTTAATTAATTGCCAAATCTCTTCTGAGGATTTGTTTGATTGCTGATATTGAGCATTATTATCAATAGAATTTGTAACATTATCTAATAATAAATGAACTGATTCTAATAATAAAGACAAAATTAAAGAAATTTGCTTATTAAACTTGGAAACATCAATATAATCATTAGGTCGCCCTTTTTCCGCAATATCTATTATACTTCCTCTAACTTTATCGATATAAGATTTTCGATCCTTTAAATACTGATTTCGAACTACTTTGTTCGTGATTAGTTTTTCTAGCTTTGTATTATCAAGCTTCTTATCAATAAAATATTTTTCTTCATTTATTGGATCAATGTATTCTTCACTATAATTACATGCTACTTTTAGCTTAACATTATCTGAATTTAATTCTCTTATAATAAATCGACACAAATTAACGTATCTTTCAGTTATCTTAATCCTTGATTTAAAGCCTAACATCGATTCATCACTATCTGTTTTAACCAATAGCCCTTGAATTTGAAATTCATCTAAAAAAGTCAATTTTTGTTTATCAATTAACTCAGATGTTTCTACATAAAATTTTTCTTTTCTAGCTATAGCCTCATTTGGCTCATAGGCATATCGATCAACATCCTTTGAAAGTTCTTTAGGAAAAAAACCTAAATCAAAATTTTGATTTTGCAAAATGTGTTTAATCAGGTCAATTATTTCATTCTTTCTTAAGTTAATAAGGCTAATATCTTCTGTATCTTTTTTTTCTTTTATTAACTTTTCACTTTTAACAAGTTTAGATAATGGTTTCGATAAAATATTAAATAAAAATGTTCCTTCCTCCTCCGAATTAGTAGTATCATAATAATCCCAGAATTTTTCGTGCATTTCACTTTTACCTAAACAGACACAGGATTGTTCACCCTTCTCTACTTTAGTTTTAACCATGCAATTTAACATCCTATATATCAATACATAAGCACTTATTTCTCCATCTTCAGTAAACTGAAATTGATTGGCCTTTTCAATTTCGTTTAAAACATTATCAACCTGACTAAAATTTTGGTAAAATTCAGGGGTGACCATTTGATTACGTTCAACCAAAAACATCAAATCAATACTCTCTTCATATGGATTACTCTGCCACTCACCATCCTTAAAATATCTTTCTGAAATATCATACCATTTTACTTCTTTATCAGGTCTATATTCCATTCTACAATATCTTCTATCTTGTAAACGAATCAATTCTCTTGCTTCTTGGTCCCAAATACCAAATGCTCCTCCGTAAATTTGGAGTCGATCAGTTATATTCATAAATTCAGTTGAGTCTAAAAATAAATCCAAGACATCGTATTGCTTTATTCGCAAATGTCTTAATCTAGATTTCACGCGATCTTTCAATGAAACTATGGTTTTTTTTGCCATTTCATTATCACTTACAATTAATGAATCAACAAAATCCTTCTCAGCATAACGATCGAACAACTTAATAATATGTCTAAATTTAGAAGAGAAATAAAAACTTTCTTTTGATAATTTTTGTTTAAAAACTATGTTGTCAATTTCAAATGGATTGTATTCATGTGGGATTTCCGCTAAAATTTTATCATTAAAAGATTTAATATGGTCACGAGAACTATACAAGAAAAATTCTATTTCTGATTTGAGAAATTTAAGTTTTGATTTTAAGTTATTTAAGAATTTATCGTTCGTCCCATCTACGATATAGAATTTTTTAAAAATTTCAATCTCAGAAATTTCACTTAATACACTTGTAGATTTCTTAAAGAAGAGTGTATTATCGTCAAGAATAGTTTCTGAATTTATTGAAATGTTTCTTTCCAGATACTTGTATATATTCTTTTCTAACTTTTCAACCTTTTTATCACCTCGCTTTGAATCATCAATATTATTTAACAAGAACTCAAAAATTGTATTTTCCAATACTTTTATTATGGTTTCAATTTGCAAATTCTCTAGTTTAACATGAGTTTTGTTAACAAAATCTAACAACATTCTATTTATCAAATTATCGGATTTACTATCACCTCTTTTCTCATCCTGCTCATTTTTCTTTTCCTCAGAAAAACTATCTTTAATTTCCATTTTACTCAGCAAATCAAATATTTTATGATCACTAATATAATTCAAGTTTGGAAAAATATCTTTTACAGAATCTTTTAGGTCGCTCAATAATTTCTTAAAGACACCAGAATCTAAACCAAGAAAGATTTGAAATATCCTTCTTTGTATTTTTAGATCAGCAGTTTTAACATTAACTTTTTGAAATATCAACTCTAATGATAACCATATAAAATTAAAATCACGATTGTGAAAATTCTCAATTCTATTATCAGCTAATTTTGACAAACCCAAATTATACTGGTCAAAAATACTATTTAAAAAAACATTACTCTCTTTTCGATCCGACAATAGAGTTATCACCTGATTTGTTTTTGAAATCTCTTCAAGTTTTTGATTTATAATAATCCAACTATGTTTATCATAACTTAGAACAGATTGCGACCGTTCCTTTTGTAATTCATTTTTAAATGCAGAATAATCTCTTTTCACTGGTCTACATTTATTTCGTTCCGTAATTACATCATACAAACTTTGTCGTATCTTTTGAACTTCAGAAAAAAGTAATTTTTGGAATTCATAAAGGTTATTTTTTTTTGCAACTTCTTTTTCTAGCTTACCTGATTTCCGCTTTAAATCTTTCGCTAAGTTCAACTTCTCATTAATATCATTAAATATAACTCTAAAACTTTTCCTTATTTTATACTTAGAATTACTATAAACACTATTTCTTTTTTCTACTTTGGTTTTTGCAAGTTCTAAGTATCTTGATCTCTCAAACTGTATGTCTTTTAATTTTTGAAAAATGAATCCATGTTCATTCACTATTTTCTTTCTATGTTCTCTAAACTCTTTTAATTTATTCTCTAAATCTTTTCTATTTTCATTATCTAGTATTTTATCATCGTCTAAATTATTAATTATTTCATCATATAAAATACCCTCATCTGCTACTTCTCTTAATCCCTTCAATATCAATCGCACAATCTGTTTTTTATCAAGAGATTTATTCTTCCCATTAGCTTTGGTTTCCTTAAAAAGACCTGCATCTTCTAAACTTTTAACAATGTCGTCTGTAGCATTTTTAAGATTAATCAGATGACCTTTTGAATTATCAAAATGTTTCCCGATATCCTCTACTTTATCATACTGCCTAATCAAATGAAGATGCTCATTCATCTTACGCAATACATCAAAAAATTGGATTTTGTCTTTGTCGCTAAATAAAGAATCTCTGTTCATTAGTTTAATCGGTTTAATTGAATGATTTTTTTGCACACACCTCCCCACCTCCCTAAATTCCTCTAGAAAGCAAAATACTGCCATGCCCTACATATCAATTGCAGAAACAAATATCAACCCCATATTTATTAAGTAATAAAAATAGGCAAATACAAATCCTACACAGCATTATATAATAAAAATTGAAGTACGTTTTTCGTTGTGTATATCCCCTATTTATCAGTATTTCCTATTATACTAATATAAGTGTATTGCAATATAGTTAGTTTTATTTATAATTTAACAAAAATAAATACATTTTTTAACATTAACTAAAACCGTATAAATTGAAAATTTTATTTTGAAATAAAAATAAAATCACAAGCAACTGATTATCAAATACTTAAAATACACACCTTATATAAAAAAATGTATTTTATTCCTTTTTTTGTACCTAGTAAAATGTATAGACATCCACTTACATTAATATTCAAAATTTTTACAATGTGTACTTACAGCATTTTTGATGTAACTAAATCAAATTTAACTCATCATTTTAAAATTTCCATTTGCCCAATTCCCAGATAAATTGAGCAGACGGCACATTAATGGTACTACACACTATAACAATATACGAAAACACAAAATCCTACAAGCAAATTGAAATTTATTTACAAGTAGTACGCTAATAATGCCCTATCACTATCACCCCTAATCAACCATCCCCAAAAACTCCCTCTCTATCTCCTCCATAATCTCACTAACATCTGTAGACTGCACCTTTTTAAAGGCTCCGAAGGTTAGTGTGGAATTATAAGGCAATAGTAACTTTTCGTTTTTGGGTAGGGCTTTCCCCAATCCTTTCATATAGGCGGTAACGTACTTAACGTTGGGTCTTTGGCTGAGAACCATCCCAACGCCTGCTTTTAGTTTTTGTAATTTTTCTGGCTCCCCGCGTGTGCCTTCAGGGAATAATATTAATGAATATCCATCATCTAATGCCTTTACCATTATATTGATCGGATCGTTCTCTGGATTTTCTTTGTCTCTTTTTCTTTGTATTAAAATGGTATTTACAAAGTATCTGGTAAACCACGATTTTAGTTTTGTTTTTCCAAAATGATCTGCTGCTGCTATTGGTCGAACTAAATGCACCATATCGCTTGGTATTGCCGACATCAATGTCATCGTATCTAAATGACTGTTGTGATTCCCCAATATAATAAACTGCTCGCCCTCAAAATCTGGTCGCTTGCCGTATTGAACGCCTATTATAATTTTCAAAAACCATCTTACCCAAAAACCGTATAGTACTTTTAGTATGTATTTGTGCATGACCTTTTTTTAATGCGAGAATGCGTGGATGCGAGAATGCGTGAATGGATCTTTTGCTTTTTCTGTTGATTTATTCATAGTTTATGTTTTCAATAATCACTCAATATGTTTTTTCTATTATCTATCGCAATATACTAAAAAACCTAAAACTCAATCCCTCTGCACACGAGATTTCGGATATTTCTTTGCGCTTCGCTACAATAAATTCCGAAATGACGGTAGGAAATTGCATTCTCGCATTCTCGCATTAGCCTAGTACCCAAAATAGTACACAAAATGAAAAAAGATCGGTGCTGTATAAGCCAATGAATCTATCCGATCCAAAACGCCGCCGTGTCCTGGGATGAGTGTGCTGGTGTCTTTGATTCCAATGTCTCGTTTGACGGCGGACATAACTACGTCTCCGACAAAGCCTGTCAATGAAATTAAGAAACCTGCAATCATAGCTAAATAGGTATCTAATGGAGTTAGGAATGCAAGGCAGTAGGCTATCAAGGGTGTGCAGACTAGACCACCTAAAAAACCTTCCCAAGTTTTATTCGGACTGACTTTCGGAATGATTTTATATTTGCCAAATAATTTCCCCCATATAAATTGTAAAATATCATTGATCTCTGTTAAAAAAACTAGGAATAATAGCAAACCTCTTCCGCCTGCTTCAAAACCTTCTAAATCTGGCAAGGAAAGTAAATATGCCATATGACTTATACCGAATATTGTCAACATTAAGGTCCAATGTAAGGTGGACATTGATTTTATTATTCCATCAGTGTCTCCTTTCAATACAAGTCGCAATGGCAAAATCAAAAACATTAATACTGGTATAAACACTATAAATGCTCCATACCATTTCACATAAGCCAAATAATATTGAACGGGTATCGACATCAATGCCCAAAATATCGCTCCTCTGTCTGAATTCCGAAAATCGAGGATGGAATACAATTCCCGAAATGCCATGAAGGATAAAAAAGCTAATGCCACATAGGAGATATTTGTGTTTACCAAAGTGGCAGCTATAAATACAGTCGCCATTACCCACCAAGATTTGGTTCTGGATTTTAACTCGCCTAAATTTGCATTGGGTTTTATTTTTCCAACTACAAAAAATAAAACGGAGGCAAGAATCAACAATCCAAATATTAAGGCGACAACTATAAGTAAGTCATTGCTTTGGATTGCTTTCCATTTAAGTATTTCAAAATTCATTTCAATGCTTTGTTTAGTCGCGTAAAAGTACTAAGTATCAACAACATTATTACTATCCCAAAAATATAAATTGAATAATTTGAAATTCCAACACCAAAAAATTGCAACAATCCATAAATTGCGATTACCAAGGCACGGTCACTTTTCCCCATCGGTCCATCATATCGTCGTTCGCCTGAAACAATTTTGGACATTACTCCAGCAAATTCGTTCACTATCCCTAAACATATAAATGCAACTATTAGATAACTTATGTGTGCCTCAAATTTTAACAAAGGAAAAAAGATAAACACGTCCGAAACCACATCGCCCAACTCATTCAAAATCTCTCCTTTTTTACTTTGTTGGTTGTAGGTTCGTGCCATCATCCCATCTAATGCATTTAAACCCATTCTGAAAAATAATCCAATTGGCAAGGTAAGAAATAGAACGTTCCAGTTATTAGCATTCCAAAACGCTATACCTATTAGTAGTGATAAAAATATGCTTGCCAATGTTATCTGATTTGCCGTTACTCCTAACTTATAGAGTCGCGTTAAAACAGGTTTTAAAAATTGCTGAAACTTGGGTTTGATTTTATAGATTGAGATCATTAGGCTGGTTTTAATGGCTCATGAAAGGATTTAGTGGAAACGTTGTTGGTCTTTGGCTATTGGTGGCTGTTGGCTGTTGGCTATTGGTCAAAAGCCAAGTGCCAATAGCCAAAAGCCAATAGCCAATAGCCAAAAGCTTTTCCACTAAATTCCTCCATGAGCCGTTTTAATGAATCTAATGGTATTAGCTTGGTTAACATATTCTATGAAATGAAAGTAGCACAAATATATAGTTTATACCAATCTTACTGTCAAAAGTTTTGGCATTTTACGAAAAAAGCCCTCACCAATAAATTGGTGAGGGCTTTTCTTGTATATGTCATTGAAACCTATCTTACAAAACAAGGAACGATTTAAATTTCCTAGGGTCAAACAAGCGTAAATAAAAGTATCCGATTCCTGAAATGCCTAGCATAAAATCAGGAATTTGATAGTCATTTCCAACTCCATTTACCCAAGCTAGATTTGAAGATTCATATCTTTCAATTCCGAATTCTCCCAGTTCTTGTGCTTTGTTCATCATCGAATCTTTCTCCAAAATTTGACTGCATTCTATCAGCAAATCTGTATTTCCTCCTACGCCATGACACAATCCAAAACCTATTGCTTGAGATTCATCTGCATTAAATATCAAATTCAAAGATGCTTCTGTTGTGGAATATGCATTCATTGCATCTGTCAAAAGGTAATCTGACTTCAAAACTGAGTAAGCTCTGATTCTTGACAGACCAATTCCAGGTGCTCCGTGGCACCACGCATTTGTAAATTTTCCGCTTTCTCCTCCTCGTAAATCAGGCCAGTTTTTTTCTCTAGCATCATAATAAAAATTCTCGTATTTTATCGCCAATTCAAATGCGTCTAAATATTTTTTCTCCTTACAAAATTGATACAGTTTACAAAACGCATTTGCTTTGCCAGCACTGCCATGCGAAAAACCTAATAAATTTGCTTGTTGTTTATTTCCATCACTTGCATTTACCCTACCCTTCCAAGACCAGCCTTCTGCTGTTTTGTCTGCATCCAAAATTAACTGATCTCCCAAATCAAAAATCAACTTTTTTAATTTTTCAGATGGCATCCATTCGTAAATATCAATCAATGCAGGGATTCCGCTTGCTTTGCCGTCAATCACATCATTCATACTTAATGTAATATCTTCTTTATATAATATTTCTAATATTTTTTTTGCTAACTCTTTCCAAATTTTATCTCCATTACATCTTTTATGATAATATAATAATGAATAAATAATTCCTACGTGACCTCTAAAAAAACTAAATCTAAATGCTGGCTCAACTTTTTCAAAATTATTTAATGCTTGTTTAAACGCTCCTTCTGCCGTTTTTTGAAAAACTTGCTCCTTGGTTTCATTATACAATGCTGCTAAGAAAAAGCCTACACCAATAGTTCCTGCATAAAAATCTGTACCCATCGTTTTATAACATGGAATCATCTTGCCCTTATCAACTTGGTGTGTCATTGTCATCCAGTTGCATTGGTCTTTTTCCCAAATTGCATCTCTACATAGTTTATAACCTATAGATTGCGCTGTTCGTATATATTGATTTATTGCTATTGCGTTCATGATTTCACTTATTTATTTCTTCAAACTTGTTACTTAACTCAAGTTTTGCATGTTTTCATCTTCCACAAAGAGATTCTTTTAATTCGTAATTAAATTAAGGCTTCAAACAAAAGAATATGGATAATGTGAACTTGGATTTAAATAAAATTTATTAATATCAAAATTTAAATCGTTTAAAAAGTTAATTATTTCATCGCTCCATTTTGACTTAATCACTTTAGTTCTTGAAAACTCTATTATTTTTTCTGCTAATAATTTGCAGCGACTAAATCCAAAACTGTCGTTATTAGGAGGGTTTTCTGCAAAGCCTATTCCTCGCATCAATTGGCATGTAAATAAAGGAACGCCTTCTTCCAAATATTCCTCTATTTCCGTATAAATTAATTCTAAAAATTGAAAAATATAGTTAGCGTATCTTTTATTTATATACAATACCGCAGAATCAACTCTATCATAATAATCAGGATGATTGATGCATTTAAATTGAAATGGGATTTGATAATTGTTAAATTTTTCACTGATCAATTTCACTAACAAACCTGCTCCTTCTGCTTTTAAATTAAAATAATATCTTACCAAATTATTTTTATCATCTAACATAGTATTTCCAAAAACATGATAAAATAAATCTTTCGAACTAAAAGCCTCTTTTAGATTTGAAACAGTAACCAATTCACCATTTTGCAATGCCGAATCAAATGGATCTTTTCGTAAATAAGAACCTGCTCTTGTCACTCTTTTAAATTCCCCTTTTTCAATATAAACCGAACCTTCTCTCGTTTGTTGAACGACTTTCCATCCTTTGTCTAACCTATTTACTGATTGATTGCATTCTCGTAAATTTCTGACAAACTTTTGCTGTTGCATGTGAAATTCATCATAAGATTCTATAGGTTTTTTATTTAAATCTACCTCTTTCTTATTTGTTCCTAAACAATAGAAATTTTGATAAAGATAGTCTTTAAAATAACTATTTCTGTCCTCCAAACTTGATAATGCAAGCCATTTTTCAGAGTCGCTTAAACGAATTTTATTATCAGAATCAATATTTATTTTATCAATAATATATTTTATTTGATCTTTATAAGGCGTAAGCATAGTCACTTTTATTTATTCCAAAAACTTCAGCAATAACCGCTTTCGGATGTTTTAAAATATTTATACTCAATTGCAGCATTTGCGCACTGTATGGTGATAAAAACTGGGCATTTGGTGTTGATTCAAAACAGGTATGAATCAATTTTAATGCGCAAAAATTCACTGTTTTATTTAATATTTTATCCGATTCAGCAGGGTCAAACTCCATCAATTGACAATAATATTTCCAAAATTCTTGAATCGGTTGCTGAACCTCTTCCAAGCTAAAATTAAAAAATTTCTCTTGACCTTTTGAATACTCAGACACATCTTGTGAATAAATCCAAAACAATAAATACATTTGAAAAACCGCCGCAAGATCCCAACAATAATCTCCGAAATCTGCCAATTCCCAATCTATTAATAATAATTTTTGACCATTATTGACAGTCGAATCAAAATCCACTAAAAAATTGGCACTTTTTATGTCTCCGTGTATTAAGCTATTAATTTCCCATTTATCCACCACCTTTTTTATTGCTGCCAAAAAATCAGGATCTTTATCTATTAAATCCAACATTAACTTTTCTGCCTCATTTCCTCCCTTCCACCAATTTTTTCTATCCTCATCTCCAATCTTAAAAATCATTGGTACTGTTCTTTTAAATATTTTTCCACTTTTATGATTCTCCTCTTTAGCATCAATTATTTTTTTATGATAACTCACTAATAATGCAGCAATTTTATTTGAAATAAAACCATCCAATTTATTTTCCAAATAATATTCATGAAGATTCTTAGAATTACTAAGATACGCTGTAATCAAAATATGACTCAAATAATCATAGTCATAATATTTAGGTAAAAAATCAGCGAGTAATTTATACTTTTCATCATTATATGCCAACCAATAACAACTAGCTTCTGTGTAAATACTCTCAATATAGTTACCTTCCAAAACAACAGGTTGCTTTACAAATAAAGCATCTTTCTGTTCTTTATTTATTATAAAATTATGATTTCTTGAAGCTCCTGTATGAACAGAAAAATGCCCTGAAACCAAATCATTTAAGTGTACATATCCTTTATCTAATAAATAATGACCAATATTAAATGGTGACAATAACATATTTTTCTTTTTAAAACCATCGGTGCTCATTTTACACCGATGGTCATTTATTAAATATTAAATCTGAAAAGATATTTTCTCAAGTAACAAGTTACATTAATGGATTAAACTTTGTAAATCCACCTGTATTAACCAACTTATTTGGGTTCTCAAAAATAGTTTGATTGCCTGTAGGTATCATTGTACTATAATTTAAACCACAACCTCCTCCTGTACCAATTAGACAATCTATTGTTCCAGCGAAACAATCTATTGTTCCTCTAAAACAAGTTCTTGTTCCTCCTAAACAGTTTATCGTTCCTCCAAAACAGGTTATTGTGCCAATTCTGCATCCATTACCACAACCAAATGGGTTAAATAGAGACGGACATGCATCTACATAACTAGGATTAGCAATAGGTAAATTTTGAGTATTTAATCCAGTATTATTGACAATCGCATTTTGATAATTCGACATCAATTGTCCAGATAAAAAATTAGATTTGGGTTTACTTTCTGCATATGCATTTCCAGGTGCAACATCTGCATCTTGTTTTATCCACAACTTACAACCTCCTAGCGCATTTTGCTCTTTTGAGTTTTGCAAACTGTGAACAATTGCTGATTCAGGAATGTCTACAAACTGATTTAATGATGCATCTGAATACAAACGCACACTTTCTTTCTCTGAAGATTTACCCAAATATCCTTCCATTACAACCAATGGATTTAAATCTTTTGGGTCAGGTCTAATTGCTTGAACAAAATCATCAAGCTTTACTTTTTCATTCTTTGACATGGTAAATTTTTTAATGTTAAATAATATGTTGAATTCAACTATAAACTATTACCCTAAAATTAATTTAAATAATTTTATCTGTCAAGATCACTTTAGTTATCTATATCAAGATATTTCCGTAAAGCTTCTACTCTATTATTTACGTGGAGTTTTTTATAAATACGATGAACACATACTTTTACATAATCTTCCGAAGTGTCAATCTCGTAGGCAATTTCTTTATTGAGTTTGCCTTCTGCTATTTTTTGAATAATTTTATATTCTGTATCGCTCAACTTCTCAATTATTTCATTTTGTTGCTGATATTTATGAAAACTGTCAATCACTTTTTTGGCTATGGTTGGACTCATTGGTCCTCCGCCTTTTACAAAATCTCTAACAGCATTTATAGCAATACTTGCCCTATCTTCTTTCAAAATATAACCACTTGCACCTGATTTCAAGGCATCAAATATTTTATCATCTTCTTGAAAAACAGTATACATTAAAAAAGAAATATCTGGACATTTCAACTTTACCCGAAGCATACATTCCGTTCCAGACATTGCTGGCAAACCAATATCCATTATCACCACATCTGGGTTATCCTTAATAAGTCCTTTTAAAGCGGTTTCGGCGGAACTATAATTACTTATACATTCCATATCTTCCGCTGCATTTATATAAGCAACTATGTTTTCTCTTATGGCATCCGTGTCTTCTACTACACTTACTCTGGTAATTACATTTTCCATATGCATTTTTTTTTAAAACTACTACATATTCAGTTCATTGTCAATATAACTTTGGTTATCATTCGAAGTTGAAAGTGAATTCATTGTTCATATGGCTGAACTCATAATTCATAACTCATAATTCATAACTCATAATTCATAACTCATAATTCATAACTCATAATTCATAACTCATAATTCATAACTCATAATTCATAACTCATAATTCAAAGTGGAATCCAAAATTCTACACAAGTCCCCTCTTTAAATTTTGACTCTATATTAATCCGTCCGTCTAAAATGGCTACTCGCTTCTCCATCGTATTTAAGCCTTTGCCTTTTCCCAATTTATTCTTCACGTTAAACCCTACTCCATTGTCCTCTATTGAAAAATAGATGCATTTATCATCAAAACTGGCCTCGATTTTTGCTTTGCTCGCTTGAGAATGCTTTACCAAATTTCCTAAACACTCTTTGAATAAATAGGAAAAATTCAGTTTAAAATTTCCATTGATTTTTACATCGCGAATGTGTTCTGGAAAATCTACTTTAAAATCTATTTTATGCCTTTGTAATAATTTATTTGTATATTCTCGAATGCTATATAACAACCCTTTCAAACTCTCATCTTCCCCTTCCAACACCCTTATCATAAATCGCATATTTGTCATAGAATCAATGGTCATTTCTGCAATGGTATCCAATGCTGTATTCATTTTTTCTTTTGAACCAATACTTGCTGCATCACTTATGTGCAAAATTTCACTCAAATCATTTCCCAGATTATCATGCAAATCGTCTGCCAATGCTTTTCGTTGGTTATTTAACGCTTCTTGTCTTTCTAATTCAATTTGCTTTTCTTTTAACTTTTGTCGGTAATATAAATTTGTAATTCCCCAAATCAATAAACTTACTCCTAAAATCACAAGTAATGGAAACCACCATCTTCGCCAAAATGGTAAGGCGATACTTATCGTTAATTGTTTGGTCTCGCTTTCAATGTTATTTGCATTTATACCAATAAGTTCTAATTGATACTTTCTACCAGCTGGTAAAGCTGTGAAATAAATTTTCTCACCACTTGCTATGATTCGCCAATTATCCTGATAGCCTTTTATCCTATATCGAACCTTATTGTATTTAGGCAAATTATAATTCAAAACAACTGGCTCTAGTCCTATAGAGTTCTGATTAAAATTCAAACTTATATTTTGCTTAAAATGATCTTTTCCAAAATCATAATCAAAAGGTTTATCATTTACAGTAAAATTTTCTATTTGAATTTTAGGCTTAACTTCAGAAGTACTTATACTCTTAGGATCGAAAGACAACAAGCCTTTTGAAGTACCAAAAGCCAATCTTCCATCGCTAAATTTAATCTTTGCATCGTTGTTAAAATTGCCATCTCCTATTCCATTCTCTTTTCTAAAAATTATTAATTTATATGATTTTCCATTGTATTTCCAAAGACCTTCATTTGTAGTAAACCACAAATTTTGATCATCGTCTTTTAATATTGAATAAACACTATTTTGACCTATTTCCCAGTCGTTTTCTAAGACTGAATGGTATTCATATTTTTCATCAATATAACCTAAGCCCTTTGTTGTACCAATCCAAATTTTATTACTACTCATACATTCATAAAAACTTAACACATCCGAACCTATCTCAATAGTTTTCATTATACCATTTTTCATTGTATAAGCTTGAATAGCATTCGTATTAATTGCAATAAACACATCCCCCTGCGCACTTTCAAATATTCTATGATAGCTATTTTCATCAATAAAATATTTACTCTCTGTACATTTAAATCCAATTTCTCCTTTAGAAATCACTCTTACACCTTCAGAACTGGTCACTAAACAAGTACCGTCTTTCAAATGATGCATATAATTATAATGACCTGATGGCAAATTATCGGCAATTACAAATCCATCACTAGAATAAACGCAAATCGTATTATTAAATAACAACCAAAGGTTATTTTCTCCGCACTTTTCAATATCGTATATTCTTCTATTTAAAAATTGTTCATTTTTAATTTGCCAATTTCTATTAAATTCAACCTTTTCCTCAAAAACCTCAAACTGTCTAACTATATTTTCATTGTTTAATATAAATATTTTATTTTCAATTTCTACAATATCTTCTACCCCTTTATCAAAACCTTTTCTTTCCTCTAAGTAAAGATTGTACTCTAAGCAATCTTTCAATTTTAAATAATCAACTCCATCCTTATGAGGTAACCATACACCATTATTGCTATCTTTGTAGAAAGAATCGAACACTTGAGTGTTTATTTCTGAGTTGTTATTGTTTAATGTTTGGATCACTTTTTTTTTGCCAATATCAAAAATCCCTAAACCATTATTGGAACATAATATTAGTTGATTTTCATTAAGCAAAGACAGCTTATTAAACCTTGTCTTACTTTGCTGATACAATTGAAATTGAGGCTCATTATTTATATTTTGTGCTACTACTCCCTTATCTGAAGTAAACCAAGAAACTGATTCCGATTGTTGTGTCCCCATTTTTAAAATAGGACCACCCAACTCAGATAAATCATGATATTTATTGGTCCATACTCCATTGAATTTTTCATAAATATCCACTCCAGGTTTTCCCAATAAACACCCAACTATTCTGTCACTTTCTTGATCTTTTCCTTTTTGATAAATAAATCGTCTTGCACTTGTTTTAAAAGGCAAACTATAATATTCATTTGAAAAAATGCTTTTCGAAAAAATATAATCTCCAGCACGAAACCATAGTCTTTGTTTTAAGCTATCTAAATAAAATAAATGGTAAAGATCATTTAAATTCGTTTGATCATTTGATGGATTCGGTATTTGAAAAGATGAAAAAGCATCTTCTTTACGATTGTAACTAACAATAGAGTTATAGGTCGCAAACCAAATATTTGCCAAAGAATCTTCAAAAAAATTACCTTGAATATATGAAGTTTTAGGATCAATTTCCTTAAATGGAAAGGAATGGCATTTAATGCCATTGCATTTATCTACTCCATTACTAGTACTTATCCAAATATAGCCCTGACTATCCTGAAAAATAAAGGAGTTTCGGTCTGTATTTGAAATACCATTTTCGTGATTAAACAATTGCGAGCTGACGCAATCCTCCTGACCACTCATTTTTAAGAACGAAATAAGCAGCAATAATAGGAAAACTATGAAATCAAGCCGTCTATTATTTATCATTTAACACTTTTACTCTACGGTACAATTCCTAACTTGCCTCATTTATTTTTTCTTCACTGAGGTTTGAATTCTTAAGTTTGTAGTATCTCCTTGTTACCCTTTTCTGTAAACATCATCTGTCCCTGTAGCAAATGCTTTCCACTTGTTATTAAGTGCAAATAATAACTGATAAGGATCTTCAGAGCTAATTCCACTAAAATTTTTTATATTTCGATCCAAAACCTTCTCAACCACATCTTTTGAAACTGGGTTTTTCCAATAAGGCGGACAAGGAGAAGCAAATAGCATTTGTGGGAAAGCATTTACACTTAAAGGTCTACCAATAATATCCCCTGGAATAGGTCCTTCAATTTTAAATGAAAAATAAGTCCCACTTTCAATTGGTTGGATGTTTGGCAAGCCATTGTTTATCTCCGCTCCAGAAATAATAATTTCATCTGAAAAATCTAAAAGTAATTTCATATCTGTTAGTGCAAGATAAGCAAAGTCAAATGGTCGATACAGCAAACTATTATCGTAAAATTCAATTTCTGTTGCTCTTTCACCAGCCGCAGGTCTTTCACGAGCCACAGTACCAGCAATACTAGTATTATCTATCGCAATCAGCCTGCCAGCCAATTGATTTTCAGAAATTGACTCTCCCGTACTAAAATCAAAGCAGTCAACTAGCAGATTATCATTAAAACAATCTTTATTAACTTCCATATATAATGGCTTCAATTCTATATCTTTAGGGTTCGCACCAACCCGATCTGTTTCAATCTCAGTTTTAGTACCCTCACTATTAGGGTCAAAATCAATAACTCTAATAACAAAACCAATGAGTTCAATAGCATCCCCCACCGAAGGATTGTTAATTATATCTTTAATTACGGATTTCGAGTATGTTTTTCCAATAAAAATATTTGGCATAATATATAGGTTTAATAGTTAAACAATTAATTCAATTTAAGATCATTCAAACAAACCATTTTTAATAATTAAGTTTTTTATAATGTGCTAATACAATGAATTTTTCTAATTATATTTTTTTATATGATATTTAAAACGAAGCACATTGATGAAAAATCAACTCACATAAATTAACTTAATATATTTTACATCATAAATATAATTAAAATTTCCTTAATAAATGCATTTTGATAACCATAGTTATCAAACTATCTGCCTATACTCCTGTCAGGTTCTTTAAAAGCTTACACACAAAATGGACACATTATCATCTTAAAAAACAATATTTTAGTACTTAGGGATGCAGAATCAATAACTGTCCGTTTTCAACTTTGATATTTTTCAAAATACTTCGTTAGAAAGCCTCGTCAGAGCCCTGCTATGCCTACGTTTTCTGTCTTGTATTTTAAAAAATCTCTTTGTTGAAATTCGAACATTTATTAATTCAACATCCCTTAATTAAATGCGTTGGGAAGCGCGGAGGACGAAATTAACGACGGAGCAGCTAAATTTGCGAAAATACGCCCGATGCAAGTGGAAATGTATGGAATGAATTGGAACCGATGATTGGGGAAAATTTTGCCACAAATCAATAAGTAGAGACGTTGCATGCAACGTCTTCAAAGCGGGCTGAAACCCGTTCCAATTCATTCCATACATTGCAGCGGGCAGCGGGGAGACTACTAGATCGAAGAGTATCCTCGCCGTCCTTAAAAGGTTGAAAGTTGAAAATTGAAAATTGAAAATTACGAATTCTTCGACTCAATTTCTACTTAATTACTTCATTTTTAATGATCTAATAGATTTTGATTAACCTGCACTTCTTTTTCAATTAAGTACCACTATAAAATTATGTTAAAACATTCTAACACCATTTCCAACGCCAAAAAACAAAATTTCCAGAAATTACGTACTTTTGCAGACTACAAAATAGCAACCATGTTAGAAACATTAACCATAGATAATTTTTTCACCCTTGCAATGCTGGTAATGCTCCAGATTGTCCTCGGTTTTGACAACCTTCTTTACATCTCTCTTGAGTCGAAAAACGCACCCGCAGACAAGCAAAGTTATGTCCGAAAACTCGGTATTGGCCTGGCTGTTGGATTGCGTATAGTTCTTCTTTTTGCACTTGTAAAGCTTATTGCCTACTTCCAAGACCCCATTTTTTCTATAGATTTGGGATTCATACACGGCGTATTTAATATTCACAGCCTCATCGTTTTGCTTGGTGGAGTTTTCATTCTTTACACCGCTCTTAAAGAAATCTGGCACATGCTCGCCCTTGAAGAAGCTGGGCACGGTCCACCAAAAAAGAAATCAACCGCCTCGGTCATTGTAATGATCGTTATTATGAACATCGTTTTCTCCTTTGATTCCATCCTTAGCGCGATGGCGTTAACGGATGTTTTATGGGTAATGTCAACGGCAATCATTATTGGTGGACTATTAATGATTTGGCTGGCAGATGGTGTTTCAACTTTCTTAGCAAAAAATAGAATGTATGAAGTATTGGGATTATTCATCCTCTTTTTAGTCGGTGTCATGCTGCTTTCTGAAGGTGGTCACCTTGCGCATTTAGAGCTATTCCACAGCCCTGTAACACCAATGAGTAAAACGACTTTCTATTTCGTCATCTTTGTTCTTGTTATAGTTGATGTGGTTCAAGGTAGATACCAGAAAAAACTAATTGCAATGAAGGATCGGCATGCCTTGGAGAATCATAGTAATGAACATGAGCATTAGTTAAATATTTTTTGGGGCGTTTCCCTGCGGGTCGGGCTGATCCATAGCTCCGCGTTCGCTTCGGTGCTGCGCACTCAGGCTAATGCCTGACTATTCCCATCCCTAACGCAAAGTTGTCCGACATTTCAGCATTTAGCCAAAATGTATAGACAAATAGTTATTTTTATTAGCAAATTTTAGAGCAAATTAACTTACTATTTTTTTAAAAATTTAATTATGCCAAAATCTAAAAATAGAAGAAAGAAAAAAAAGAAACCAATAGACTACAGTAGTCAAAAAAACAGGAAAACGGGTTTAGAAAAAACTGGCTATGTTAGTCCAAGAGATAAAAAAATTGGTTTAGCAAGGGGTATATCCGTCCTTAAAGAAAGAATTGAAAAAGATCATCCTGAAACAAACTTGAAAATCGGAAAATTCGAACACTCCGTTTCAGGATTAATATTAGATTATGGTAAACATCATCTCGATCAATGTATTACAGAAGATGAATATAGAACAGGGATTATGTTACTTATTGCCTGTTGGAATATCGGTCTTGTAAGTGACAAAGATAAAAGAGCGCAGGCTATATCTAAACTGGTAGATGATATATTTAAGGCACCTGAAGTTGAAGGTACAATTAAAATGTTGGTGAAGGAGAAAATATCCTTCTATAATGAATACAAGTATTATGTAACCGATTTCGAGTTACGTTTCGTCAAGAATAGACCATATCTTTCAGTTGCATCTGCGCAATTAGATGATGAAGGAAATCCAATAAAGGAGTAAGTTCATATATTTATAAACCAACAATGCCATTAATAACACCCAAACAGGCTGAAAGCCTCTACCAAGAACTCATCTCGCGCATCGCATATGCTGTAGATCCCTGGCGTGATTATATAGCTGGTCTTAAAAATATTTCTGAAAAATGTTTTAACCTCGCTACGAAAGAGGAAAAAATGTCTTTCCCTAACTCCTTTGCTCGGCTGGTTTATACGCAAGAAAAACTCAACTTTGACATGGAGCTGCAACTGGAAATTCACGGCTTTAGAAAATTTGCCAATAAAATAATATTTAACGATAAAGAAACCGTTTCGCTAAAGCAATTGAGAATGTCAATTCGCTCTGTTGCAACCATCATTTGGGCTATTTCGGATGTTACTGCTCCTAGTAATTTAGAGGAATTATATGAAGGAATAGAGGAAAAATTCATTCCTAATTATAGAGTAATTGAGGATCAAATTGATTTTGTGAGGGCTTTTGTGATGGATGTCTCAGAAAAATTAACTCATAAAAATGGAGCCGAATACTTTGCGGTAAAATGCATTGATTTTGATGAAACAATTGAGCCTTTCACCATTCTTTTGTGGAATACTCCGAAGAATAATTTCACTTATCTTGGCAAAAGGCTATGGGTAAATGCAAGGATAAACATCTATAATTTTTACAAAAGCAGAACGGAAGAAAACATCTACAATTCCTCTCCTAGTAGTCTGATAATTTTAGAGCCTGATAATATCATAAACGCTTCTGAAATTGCGAGTTGTTTTCAATACAGTGGCATCAATCATTTGGTGTTTTTTTTAAACAAACTTATTCCTTCCTCTGGATCACCAGCCGCTTTAAAAGGGATAATGGTGGGCGAAGTTTTGGACACTCTTTTGCACAATCCAAGCACGGATATCAGCACAACCATTAATGCCTTAAAAAAGAAAAATGCCCTAGCTGCGGCAAATTATGGTGATAATAAAATGCGTGAAATTGCTGAGTCAATCAAGCAAGAACATTTTCTAAATTTAAAGTTATTTGCAGAGCAATACAAAAGCATTTACACCACTATAGAACCAACATTTATTTCTGAAAAATATGGCTTACTAGGTCGTTTGGATGTTATGACTACAGATGGTGAAAATAGAAATGTTATTGAGGTAAAAAGTGGTAGTTTTCCAAAACAGGGCAATTGGCCAAATAACAAATTTCAGGCGGTTGCTTATCACTGTTTATTGAAATCTACTTTTGAAAATAGAAGGGGAACCAATTCCATTTTTTACTCAAAATCAAACGATCCCAATCGCTATGTTTCTGCTGGTTTTGGTGAGGAATCTATGTTGTTGAAAACGAGAAATCTCATTGCTTATATTCTTACAAAACTCAGAAATGATGAGGCGGCTGTTTTACTAAAATTCATCAATCTAAACGATCAAAGATTTTCTTGGCCTAAGTACAATGAAATGGCGGTCAATGATTTTAGCAAGGCTTATTATAATGCCGATCCAATTATTAAAGCCTATTACGAAAAGTTATTGGGTTTTATTGTTAGAGAGTTATTGTGTAGTAAAATTGGAGACAATCCTGATCCGATAAGGGTTAGCAATGGTTTTGCCTCTTTGTGGTTGGACAATGTGGAAACCAAAAAGGAAAACGATCAGGGAATTTTTGATGCTGCATTTGTTGAAATCAATAAAAAAGACGGTCTCATAAGTTTCGAATACTCCGACGATCAATCTCACAGAATTAGGAAAAACGACTTGGTAATTATTTATCCAAAAATAAAAGGAAAATACAAACCGCTTTCTCAAACCATTTTAAAATGTTCTGTACAATCGGATCAAAACAATACCATTGTCGTCAAGTCTCGAACGAACATAAATGATACAAAATCAATAAGCCAACACGAAGAATGGGCAATTGAACACGACTTTTTTGAGCGAAATTACTGGTCGAGTATTCAGCTTTTATACAATTTTTTGAGAGCACAAAAGGACAAAATTGATTTATTATTGGGAAAAAAAGTGCCAGAAGTCATAGATTTTGACATCTCGCAACTTCCAACGCTAGAATTTGGCAACCAACAAGAAATCATCCAAAAAGCATTACAAGCAAAAGATTATTTTTTGATTCAAGGACCACCTGGAACGGGCAAAACCTCCACCGCATTAATCAATATCGTTCAACAGTATTATAATTTAACCAAAGAAAATATTTACATCTGTGCATTTACCAATAGAGCTGTCGAAGAAATTTGCACAAAACTCATTCAAAATAATATTGCTCATACGCTAATCACAAGCCGCGATCATCCAAGTGCTTTTCACAGTCAAATTGGTTTTTCTGACAAGGTGGATGATTGGAGAGATTTGTTGTTATCCAAGCGAGTTTATGTTTCTACGCTTGCCACTTTCTCAAACAAGCATTTAGACTTCAATTATATCTCTAAAGACTTGCTTATCGTTGATGAAGCCAGTCAAGTTACGGAAGCGGATTTATTAGGGATTGTTTCTCTTTTCAAAAAATTCATTTTAATTGGCGACCACAATCAGCTCCCACCCGTTGTTACACAAAACCCTCACAGTTGCAAAATCAACCATCCAGAGCTTAATGAGTTGCAAATAACGGATTTTAGAATCACTCTATTTGAACGTTTATTCAATAAATGCCAATCAAATAATTGGGAGCAAGCCTACGGACAATTAAACGCCCACTTCAGAATGCATCCCGATATTGCAAACTACGTCAGAAACCATTACGACAATCTCATTGATTGCAAAAACCTTAAAAACTGTAGCGTGGATTTATCTAAAATTGAAAAAGCCATTCATCCTTTAGCAGAGCATTTGGGAAAATCAAGAACGGTCTTTATTGGTTCCGAAAAATCCATCCAAAGCAGATTGCACACGCAAGAAGCCGAACGCATCAAAAGCATCGTCGAATTTTACAAAGAAACGTTGGGCGAATCTTTCAACGAGGAAAGCATCGGAATCATAACGCCCTGGAGAACACAGGTCGTCAACATCAGAAAACAATTGGGTGAACTTGCCAACACCATCTCCGTCGATACGGTAGAACGTTTTCAGGGCAGTGAAAAAAACATCATCATCATTTCGCTCTGTCTACAAAATAGCTTTCAATTAGAATCCGTCCACTCTCTAAACGCACACAAAACTTTAGATAGAAAATTATTGGTCGCTCTCTCCCGCGCAAAGGAACAATTCATCATTCTAGGCTACGAACCCATCCTCCAAGAAAGCAAATATTACAAAGCTTTGCTCACACAAATTCAATCAGAAGGTCGTTTCATCAACAGCGAAGAGGCAAGCGGAATTTTTGCTACAAAAAAATTGGATGATTTGGAGATTTTGACGAGACTTTTTGGGTAGGTCCTAACCAGTAATAGATTCCAGATATTTTCTTCGGCTACGCCTTGAAAATTCGGAAATGAATAACTGTGCTACCACGGTGTCATCTCAGAATTTTCCCAGCGTAGCGCAGAAAAATATCTGAGATCCCCAAACGACGAAGTACAAAATACTGTCTAATGGTATATTTTTGTTTTAATAAGTAGTATGACATAAATAAATTGATATTTGACTGGCTTTTATTTTGATGTCTAACAAGACGTCATTTTTGCTCATAGCCAAAGCTATGGGCAAAAATTACAACGCAGTTAGACATTAAAAGAATGGCAGATCAAATGTTAAGGTATTTGTGTCATACTACTTATAGTTTGTTCAAAATTCAATATGCATTGTTCTACCCTCTGTCGTTTAGGGATTCTCGATATTTTCTGACACTACGTTTAGAAAATTCGAGAATGACGGGTCTGTAAGAAGTATCAACTCATCAAACTGCTAAACCTGTTATGTCCTTCTTCCCATACTTCAACAACTCCAAAACCAAATGATGAACCATTGTACAAGGTGCTTTTTGATGCGGTGGAATGGATGGGTTAGAAAAATGATTTTCTAAACTTTTTGCACGATCAATCGCGAGTTGGGTATTTCCAATTATAGATGATCTGACGATGTTTCTAAAGTTATCCTTATGTTTCATATCCTTTTTATAACCGAAACTAGCATGTGATAAAGCCTTTTCTAAATCTTCATTTGGATTTGGATCAGTCCTATAAATTTCAGTCAACCGATCATAGTACGTTTTTCTGAATTTATTGCCTTCTATATTTATATCAACATCTTCAAAGTGTAGCAATACCCACAACTCGAATGCATCATTGCTCCAAGCTACATTTATTCCTTTAATATCTGCCATTTCAATCCCTAAATCAAATGAGACTAAATCTTGATTTTCGTTATTTCCATTCATATCGCGATCAAAAACACACCAAATAAATGGTGGATCGTTTTCAGTTTTATTTAATTTACCTTCATCATCATATACTATAATTCCATCCTTTCTACACTGTTCAATTGCCTTTTTTACATTATCTAATCCACGACCTTTTTCCCCATAAGTAGTGACCTTAATCAAGGCTGTTTCAAAATACTTGAAATAGACAGGCTCACTTACTTTGTCTTCACAAAATATTATAAAAGTAGGTTTCGAATCAGCGATGCGTTCATCGCTTTCTTTTAATTTCCACGGCTCATCCATTCTCGTCTTCTTTTTCTAATGAGTAATCTTTTAAAACTGGAACCGCACCATAATAACCAGACAAATATTGCTTGGCAAAATCCGCATCGTTTCTTATGCCTTTTAGGTCTGCTAAAGAGTACAACCTTGTAGCTTCTTGTTCGTCTTTTTCTGTAAAATAAAACTGATCGCGACGCATAATTGAAGGATCTAGTAAGTTTGTATCATGACTTGTAAATAGCAATTGCGCACCAGCTTTATTTATCTCTGGATCATTAAACATTTTTATTAATTTGATTAATAGAGAAGGATGAAAATTACTGTCTATTTCATCAATGATTAATATCATTTCAGTTCTTTCTTCGTTAAATATAGAAATAATAAAGCCAGCAAGATCAAATAACTTTCTTGTACCCTCAGATTCCTTCTCTCGTAAATTTAATTTTATTTTATCACCATCCTCATTCAGTTTAAACAAGCTAATATTACTATGTCGAGATGTATGTTTATTTAGAATTTCATCTACTTCAATATCAATATAGTTTAAACCAAATGATGATAAAAAATTTAACAATTTAACCTTTTCATTTTTAATAAAATCAATTGTAACATCTATTCCATTCATATAATATTCCAATGATTTCATTTCTAAGTCTGACATTACTTTATAACAAACTCCCTTATCAAAGAAGGCAGCATGTGAAAGAAATAAATTATGTTCATGTTGCAAATCTGGGATATCTTCTTTATTTGGCAAAGACTCTTTATTTACTTCCGACCCATTTCTGGTAAAATATTTTTCTTGACTTTCTTCTTTGAATCCAAAAAGCCATTCACTTACTATTTTGTATTCCTTTAGCCCTAATCTATAATTTTCATTTTTTTTTATCGTAATGCCATAACGATATTTCTTATCATTTACTAAAAGAACAATTTGAAAAAAAGTTTCCTGCTCAAAATAATCTTTTTGAAACACAAAAGGATCAATAATCTTGGAATAACCTGAGTTAACATACTCAGGAGCCATTATAAACAATAAAAAATACTTCAACGCCTTAATAACATTACTCTTTCCACTTGCATTTGCACCATAAACACCGACCGTCTTTAGCAAACGCATTCCAGCAACCTCCACAATGTTGTTTCTATCTACATCGGGATAATTTTCTTGATTGCTTTTTAGCTTTGTCGCAACAAAACTAATGGTTTGCAAGTCTTTTATTGACCTGAAGTTTTTAACACTAAACTCTACTATCATAACTCATAACTTTGTCAAAATCAACAAATTTCACCATAAAGCTATCAATAATTCAGCATGTTTTTATCAAATTTTCAATATTTTGACAAATCGAAAGAAAATAGTTCGGTTATAATCTTATAGAGATTCCGCATATTTTTCTTCATTTTATGAAGAAAAATTACGGAATGACGGACATATAGCTAGTTCATTACATTGAAACATTGTAGCATTATAACATTTCTCCTCTACCATTCCTTCATCAACTTCTCATTCTGCACTAAGCTCCCAATCATAAAAGTTTTGCTGGCTTGTAGAACTCCTGATTCATCAATGTACTCTTTCATTACACCAATGTTGTTGTTGTAGCTTGAATGGATGAAATAATAGCGGTCTTTGTATTTTGTAATGTAGCCTGTGTGATTGTCTAGCCCAATTATAAATGCATCTTCTTCTAATTGTCTTCCTAAATAGGCTTTCAAATCTTCGTAACTCGCTAAGTATTTCACGTTGGTAGTTAACTCTTTTATCATCGCTGAAGATGCTGCTCTCGCTAAGCTGATTCGGTTTATCTTGAAGCCTAGATCGGTCAGAGTGTTCGTTACAAAATAGCCACATGCAATCTTTCCCTCGCCAGGAATTCGACTCGTTCCGTTAAAATCCCATTTGGTCCCAATCCAATAGTAAGGAATGCCCGAATCAATGGATTTAAACAACAAATTTTGCTTTTGCTTTACATTCGCTGATTTTTTTAATTCCGAGATTTCACTTAAAAATTTTTTATAATCGACTGTGTCTAATGTATTTACATCTTCCTTTGTAATATTCCTCTTTAAATCTGCTCTGCATCCGCAAATGAGAAGAATCAGTATCGAAATTAAGACAAATGTGTGGCGCATTTTTTTTATCCAAATTTACAATCTGATTCTTTCATTTTGGCATTTTAGAGGGAATATTTGGCGTTTGGCCTTTGGCTGTTGGCCTTTGGCTGTTGGCCTTTGGCTGTTGGCCTTTGGCCTTTGGCTGTTGGCCTTTGGCTGTTGGCCTTTGGCTGTTGGCTGTTGGCCTTTGGCACACAACTAGACATAGCCTCCAATGGCAAAAGCTAAAAGCTAAAAGCCAAAAGCTAAAAGCTAAAAGCCAAAAGCCAAAAGCCAAAAGCTAAAAGCTAAAAGCTAAAAGCCAAAAGCTAAAAGCTAAAAGCTAAAAGCCAAAAGCCAAAAGCTAAAAGCCAAAAGCCAAAAGCCAAAAGCTAAAAGCCAAAAGCTAAAAGCCAAAAGCCAAAAGCTAAAAGCCAAAAGCTAAAAGCCAAAAGCTAAAAGCCAAAAGCCAAAAGCTAAAAGCCAAAAGCTAAAAGCTAAAAGCCAAAAGCCAAAAGCTAAAAGCTAAAAGCCAAAAGCTAAAAGCCTTAGTTTTAATGAACCTTTTCGTCCATTTAAACTTTAATATATTTATAATCGTCTTTCTGGTATCTAATTTGATATATTTACATAAAAAAGAATAGCTAATGCCGACACCAATGATTTCGCTAAGAAATATCAACAAGTCTTATCAAACGGGACAAAGTAGTTTGCACGTTTTGAAAGATGTGGATTTAGAAATTGGAGAGGGTGAGTTGGTGTCTATTATGGGATCTTCGGGTTCTGGCAAATCTACCTTGCTAAATATTTTAGGCATTTTGGATAAATATGATTCTGGTGACTATCATTTGAATAGTCAACTGATCAAAAATTTAACTGATACTCAATCTGCACAATACAGAAACAAGTTTTTAGGCTTCGTTTTTCAATCTTTTAACTTATTGTCTTTTAAAAATGCGATGGAAAATGTCGCCTTACCTCTTTATTATCAAAAAGTGAGTAGAAAAGAGCGCAATAATATGGCGCTGGACTATCTTGAAATGGTGGGATTGAGAGAATGGGCGCACCATTTGCCCAATCAACTTTCGGGTGGTCAGAAGCAAAGGGTCGCAATCGCTAGAGCATTAATCACCAAGCCTAAAGTGGTTTTGGCAGATGAGCCAACGGGTGCATTGGACAGTAAAACTTCTTATGAGGTGATGAAATTATTTAAAAAAGTAAATAAACAGGGCATTACAGTCGTGATCGTTACACACGAAAACGATATTTCTGAACTTTGTGATCGGGTTATTCGATTAAAAGATGGTGTTATTCATTTAGCAGGAGAAGAAGAATCTGCGTTTAAATCTTAATTATGTTTGATAGAGATCGGTGGCAAGAAATATTGAGTGTATTGTGGATGAACAAATTGAGAACGTTCATTACGGGTGTCAGTGTAGCCTGGGCAATTTTTATGTTGATCTTTTTGATGGCTGGTGGAAATGGATTGCAAAATGGTGTCGAATACATGTTTAAAGACGATGCAATTAATAGTTTTTGGATTTGGTCAGAGCAAACATCAATCCCACACAAAGGGCTTCCTGTGGGTAGGAGCATTAAAATGGAAAATTCAGACCACGAAAAAATTAGTGGTTTTGAGGGAGTAGATAAAATAACGGGACGCTTTAATATTTGGGGAGAATTTAACATTCGTTACAAACAAAAAACAGGTGCTTTTTCTGTTAGGAGTGTCCATCCTGATCATCAATATTTAGAAAACACTTTAATGACTCACGGTCGATATATCAATGATGCCGACAATGCTGAGTTGAGAAAAATAGCAGTGATTGGAAAATTGGTTTCGGAAGAATTTTTTAAATCGCCTGAAGATGCTTTGGGAGAATGGATTGAAATAAAAGGCATTCAATATCAAGTGGTCGGTGTTTTTGAAGACATTGGTGGCGACCGTGAAATGCAAATGATCTATTTGCCAATTAAAACCGCTCAAATGGCTTACAATGGTCAAGACCGTCTGCATAATTTAATGTTTACACTTGATGATATGCCAGTGGAAGACACAAAAAAATTAGAAAAAAAGATCAGAAAAGAGTTTGCTAAAAAATACAACTTTGCAGAAGAAGATGAAAAAGCTATTTCGATAAGAAATGGATTGGAACGGTTTCAACAAATGCAAACAATGTTTTTTGGGATAAAATTTATCATTGTTCTAACAGGACTCTTGACTTTGATAGCTGGTATAATTGCTGTAAGTAATATTATGTTGATTACTGTCAAAGAAAGAACCAAGGAGATTGGAGTAAAAAAAGCGTTGGGTGCTACGCCTGGTCATATCGTTGGAACAATCATTCAAGAATCTATTTTTATTACTTTAATTTCTGGGTACGTTGGTTTGTTTATTGGCATTAGTTTATTATGGTTGATAAATTTTGGATTGGCAAAATCGGGAATGGAATTGGACTTTTTTAGAAACCCCGAGATCGGTTGGCAAATGGCTGCCGCCTCGATTTTCTTACTCGTAATTGCAGGTGCCATTGGCGGATTAATCCCCGCTTTTCAGGCTTCCAAAATCAGCCCTGTTGAGGCGATGAACTCTTGAATTATGAATTATGAGTTATAAGTTATGAATTCCAGTGCTACTGCGCAGTTATGAATTCCAGTGGTATTGCACATGGACGTAGAGACAAGGCATGCCTTGTCTCCCTACCTGTACCAGAAAAATTTCAGAGTGATAACAATAATGAAATAATAATTTATCATTAATTAAGAATATAATATTTTACCATGCATTTAAATTTAATTAAATATTTCACAAAGATTGGCTGTAAATTCATAATTCTTAACTCATAACCCATAATTCATAATTCATAATTCATAATTCATAATTCATAATTCATAACTCATAACTCAAAGAGAAATGTTAGACTTCGATTCATTACGGGAAATATTCAGTACCATCTGGATGCATAAATTAAGGACGGCAATGACGGCATTGGTGCTGATTATTGGTATTTTTAGTTTGATATTTTTATTTGGAATGGGTCGTGGTTTGGCAAATGGAACGATGGATGTCTTTGGCAAATTTGCAACAAACACCATGTTTGTTTGGGCGCAAAGAACGACTAAACCTTATATGGGATTACCCACGGGACGACAAGCTAAATTGAACAATCAAGATACGCAAGCCATCATTGCAAATTTTCCAGAAGTAGAATTTATTTCTCCACGTTTAGAACTGGGAACTACCTTGGTATTGTCTGGTGAAAACAATGGCTCTTTCACTGTAAAAGGGGAAACGCCCGACCTGTTTAATATTTTACCATTAGAAATAGAAGAAGGCAGATTTATCAATCAAATGGATATGAAAGAGCAGCGAAAAGTTTGTGCCATTGGAAAAGGTGCCAGAGATATTTTATTTAAAGGAAGAATAAAAGAAGCCATTGGTTCTTATATTAAAATTAAAGGGGTTAATTTTTTGGTAGTAGGCATTCAGAGTAGTGCCCAAATGGGCAACGAAGGTAGAGAAGATGAAATGTCAATAATTATGCCTTTATCTACTGGTCAGATGGTTTTTAATCAACCCAACAGGGTTCATTATTTTACCCTTGCATGTGCTGATGATATCAACTCTACAGAAGTTGAAGGTAGAATTAAAAAAATGCTTCGCGCCAGACACAAAATTCATCCTGATGATAAAAGTGGTATTAACTCATTTAACCTAAGCAATCAGGTGAAAAAATTCACAGGCTTATTTGGTGCAATTGACGGATTTATTTTATTTGTTGGAATGGGTTTTATTATTGCGGGTATTGCAGGCATTGTAAACATAATGTTGATTGTGGTGAGAGAAAGAACGAGAGAAATTGGAATACGAAAATCAATTGGGGCGACCTCCACTTCTATTATGGCAATGATACTAACTGAGTCCGTTATTATTACTGCTGTCAGTAGCTATATTGGATTGGTTTTTGGTGTTTCAGTAATTGCATTTATAGATTTTATGGTACGTAATTTTGGAGTAGAAAGTGTTTTCTTTTCCAGACCAGAAGTGAATTTTACATTGGTATTTTTTGCCATGTTTTTAATGATTTTTTGTGGTGCTTTGGCTGGATTACTTCCTGCTTATCGCGCTGCTAAAATTGATCCTGTCGTAGCATTGGCAGATGAGTGAATTATGAGTGATGAATTATGAATTGCATTAAACCACAACATATATTTGTAAAGACGTTGCAGGCAACGTTTGATGAATTATGAATTTGCAACTGTGACAGGTATACTATTTACAACTAACACAAACTGATATTGAATTATGAAGAAATGGGCATTAATAGGTTTTATACTTTTTTTAGTTATCTCAGCTATCATGCTTGGAGGTTATTTTGCTACACGTGGCAAAAAAGATGACAAAGAAGTAAAAATTGAGAAGGTGAAATATGATGCCATTGCCAAAAAGACGGTGGCAACAGGAACCATTATTCCAAAAAAAGAAATAGAAATAAAACCAAGGGTTTCAGGAGTCATTGATGCTATTTATGTGAAAGCTGGTGATGAAATAGAAGTTGGGGCAGAACTTGCAAAAATAAAATTGGTTCCTGATGCTTTGAGCATTAACAATGCAGAAACGCAGGTTAGAACTGCTGAGTTAAATTTGCAAGCGGCAGAGCGAGAACTGAGACGCCAGGAACAAGTTGCTGGAAGTGGGGAAGATGTTTTGCAAGCTCAAATTGCTTTGAGAGAAGCTGAAGCTGAATTGGAAAGACAAAAACCTTTGTTTGATGAAGGACTGATTTCTCAACAAGCCATGAACCAGTTTAAGGCAGATGTAGATGTGAAAAAAGCTGCTTTAACAAGCGCAGGAACGACCTCCAATAGAGCACTTGATGCCTATAAAAACGATGTGGCAATGTCTAAAAGTCAATTGCGATCAGCGAAAAACAATTTGCAACTTTTGAAAGATGGAGCAACTAAAAAATCTGGTGGAGCGAGTAATGTCATTGTCTCTACAGTCAACGGAACCGTTTTGGATATTCCATTGAAGGTTGGAGGTTCTGTTATTGAGAGCAATACTTTTAATGCTGGAACCACCATCGCGAGTGTTGCGGATATGAGAAATATGATTTTTTCAGGTAAAATAGATGAAAGTGAAGCTGGAAAAATCAAAGAAGGCATGAACATCAAATTGACAATTGGCGCTTTACCAGATGAGGAATATTTTGCGGACCTGTATTACATTTCACCAAAAGGAAAGTTAGACGAAGGAACCATAAAATTTGACATTGAGGCAGCCGTAAAACTTTCTGAAGATGATTTTATCAGAGCTGGATATAGTGCAAATGCAGAAATTGTATTAGAAAAAAAGGAGAAAGTTTTAATCATTCCTGAAGCCGCATTGACCATAAAAGACGACACCACTTTTATCGAAATAAAAACAGGAGAAAACGAATTTGAAAAACGAAGTATCGAAACAGGTATTTCAGATGGATTAAATATTGAAATATTGAGTGGTTTGAGTGAGGGGGATGAGGTGAAGTTGCCGTAAGGGCTAGAAGATAAATATAAAATATAAAAGCCGTTTCCTACTTTTAGGGAACGGCTTTTTTTATTCATAATACATACAGTCCAACATTCGGTTAATCAATTCGTAATTATTCCCTTTCGGCTGATTAAACCACATTTTCATATACCAAGCCTTTTATATGTTCAAGAATATTCACAATCTGTACTTTAGTGAGGAGTTTTTCTTCTACTTCACATAGTTCCTTGACTTCTGAA